>OGOY01003945.1_pt1 | contig 10689 bp, 10 predicted proteins | sample 1552811 | NCBI WGS metagenome assembly OGOY01 (sample SAMEA2580132, study PRJEB22360) | human gut metagenome | biome: human gut; feature: human-associated habitat; material: faeces | place: Denmark | collected 2008/2010 | reverse complement strand
TGGCGGGCGCTGCCGTCTCGGCGGCATCCTTGTCCGCATCGGAATCGTCATCGACGGCAGTCTTCTTGGGCTTGACCGGTGCCGAAGCGGCCTCACTTACCGGATCGATAATCTCAGACTGAACAACGGCCGTCATCTTTTCCTGCGTCTCGCGGAACTGACGGATGGCACGGCCGATCGTGCGGCCCATCTGTGGGAGCTTATCCGGGCCAAACAGCAAAAAGCCGAAGACCACGATGATTGCGAGCTCACCCTCTCCAATACCAAACACACATACCTCCAAGGCTCGATGTGAGTCGAGCCCGCACCGCGCCATTCGGCCGGAACTCGTCTATTCATTCGGTCAAGTATAGCGCCCGGACGCCAAAACGTCCGAGCGCATCACAAACATATGCCAAACGGCACGCCCTTTTGGGGCAAAGATTATGCAGCGGTGATCGAAATCTCCTGGTCGACACCCAACAGCTGGACCACGCGCATCACCGGGGGCTGCACATTGGTGCAGCTAAAGCGCTTGCCGTGGTCGACCGCGTGGTGCGCGGCGCCCACGAGCACGCCAATGCCCGTCGAATCGATGTAGCTCACCTGGGCAAAATCGAGCTCAACGGCCTCGGTGGGCTGCTCGAGCGCCAGGTCGATGGCATTGCGCAGGCTATCGGCGTTAGAGATATCGATCTCGCCGGTTACCTTAATGGTGTAGAGCTCTGGCGTGGGGTTGGTGGAAATACCCAAATCCATGTATATGCTCCTTTACGTATCGAAGGTGCGGATAGTACGGGAAGCCGCGCGTTAGGCGCGCTCGGCACGCGCGAGCTCGGCAGCGACAAGCTTAACGGCCAGCACCAGCACATCGAGCGCGGCCTCCAGGTCCTCGACCGTGGGATAGCTCGGCGCGATGCGGATGTTGGTATCGCGCGGATCCTTGCCATAAGGCCAGGTGGCACCAGCCGGCGTGAGCTTGACGCCCAGGTCGGCACAAAGCGCGGCGACCTTCTGGGCCGAGCCCTCGGGACCATCGAAGCTTACAAAGTAGCCGCCGCGGGGATGCGTCCAGGTGGCGCAACCCGTATCGCCCAGGCCCTCGGTAAGCTTGCGCTCAACGGCCTCAAAGCGCGGGCGCAAAAACTCGGCATGCTTTTTCATGTGCTCCTTGACCGCCTCGATGGTGGGAAGGAAGCGCACGTGGCGCAGTTGGTTGAGCTTGTCGGCGCTGATGAGGCCGGCCTTCAGGCGCTTGGAGAACTCCGCGATAACCGCGGGGCTCGCACCGATAAAGCCGATACCGGCGCCCGGGAAGGTGATCTTGGACGTCGAGGCAAAGGCCACCACGCGGTCCTCGGTGCCCGCCGCGCGGGCAAGATCGAAGATGTTGGCGAGCTCGTCGGTCTCGTCGTACAGGTCGTGCACGCAGTAGGCGTTGTCCCAGAAGATGCGGAAATCGGGCGCGGCCGTGGGCATCTCGACCAGGCGACGCACGGTGTCCTCGCTAAAGGTGATGCCCGTGGGGTTGGAATACTTGGGCACGCACCAGATGCCCTTGATGGAGTCGTCGGCGGCAACCAGGCGCTCGACCTCGTCCATGTCGGGGCCGTTGTCGGTCATCGCGACGGGAACGTTCTCGATACCCAAGTCGGCGGTAATGCCAAAGTGGCGATCGTAGCCGGGAACCGGGCACAGGAACTTGACCTTCTTGCCGTCGTGCGCTGCCTCGTAAGCCTCCCAAGGATCGCTACCACACGAGCCGCAACGCCAGAACATACCGGCGATATCGTGCTCGATCAGCAAGCTCGACGAACCCAGCACGAGCGTCTGCTCGGCGGGGCAACCCAGGAACTCCCCCGCCAGCTTGCGTGCCGAGGGAATGCCCTCAAAGCAGCCGTAGTTGGAGCAGTCGACATTGCCGTCGTGCAGATCGGCATCGGCATTGAGGATATCGAGCATGGGTCGAGAGATGTCCACCTGGGAGGGCGACGGCTTGCCGCGGGCCATGTCGAGCGCCAGGCCCTTGGCCTTGACCTCGGCGACCTCGGCCTTGAGCGCCTCGATGGCGGCATCGAGTTCGGTGGTTTCCATCTTCTGGTAGATCGTCTGCATGGGTGCGACCTTTCACGAAGCGGTACGTTGCAATTCTTCTAAGTATAGACCGCCACCGTCGCAACGTTATGAAGCCGTGATAGATTAAGTCCATCGCAATGAATTACGAATCGCCGCGCATGCCGGCGTGAAGCGCCCAAGGAGGCACTATGGAGTACGGATCGTTCCAGGCCGAGGAATTCGGCGACCTGCAGCGCCTGGTCGACGGACTATTTTACGACCGTCACGCCATCGACCGCCTGGATCTGATCGTACAGGCCGAAATCTTGGACCTGGCGCCCGATCTCATGGAAATCGTGAACCTGCTACCGCCCGGCTATTACGACCGCCAGTCACTTTGCGACCAGCTCAACTCCGCCTTGGCCGCCCACGGCTGGGGCGCCATCTACGGCACCGTGGAATAAACCTAGTCATTGGGGCCTGTGGTCAAAAAATAGCAAATATGAGTACTGTTACTTTTTTAGTAACAGCGATTTTGAATTAAAAAGGCCAGTCTTGGCCTTTTGTGTCCGGTTTTGGAAGGATGCATCGGCATTTTTCGTCCAGCCACGCAATCGTTAATGCACAGACAGAATAGACTTGTACATTATTTTTCGCGCCTAAAATGAAACGCCGTTTGTGACAGTACTCACAAACGGCGTTTTTTGGCCACTGGGGTGTCCGGCAGGTGGCAAGTACCACTCAAAACCGCGTTTTACACGCGCTCGAGCAGACTCTGGCGTCTGTTTCTACGCGCCTACTCGTTCTTGGGCGCGGGGTGCTTGCAGATCACACTCATGTAGATCATGCCAAGTACGGCCGCGGTGACAGAGCCGGCGAGAATAGCGGCCTTGGCGGCCAGAACCTCAAACTGGGCCGTCGGGAAGGCAAGGCCGCTGATGAGAATCGACATGGTAAAGCCGATGCCGCCCAGAATGCCCACACCGGCAATCATGTGCCAGTTGACATTGCGCGGCAGCTCGCAGGCCTTGAGCTTGACCAAGGCGAACGTCATGCCAAAGATACCGATCGGCTTACCCAGCAGCATGCCAAAGTACACGCCGAGCGTCACCGGGTCGGTGAGCAGCGTGCTCATGTCCACGCCCACTAGGCGAACCTGTGCGTTGACGAACGCAAAGATCGGCAGGATCACAAAGTTGACCGGTGTGGAGATCAGACGCTCCATGCGGATGAGCGGCGGGGTCACGCGGTGCATAACACGCTCGACCTTGGTGGTCGAGACGGTAAAGTCATGCTGGCCCAGGATGTGCGCCTCGTCGTCGTAGCGGTCATCGAGCAGCGGCAGGCACTCGCCCAACCAATCGGTGAGGCTATCGAGCTTGACGCCGCACTTGGCCGGGATGGTGAAGGCCAGGATGACGCCGGCAAGCGTAGCGTGCACGCCGCTCTTGAACATGCAGAACCACAGCAGCAGGCCCAGCACCGAATACGGGGCGAGGCGGTAGTGCTGCGTCTTGTTGAGCCACACGAGCGCGCACGTCACAAGCGCGGCGGCGCCCAACCAAAACGGATTGGGGCTCTGACCGTAGAAGATGGCGATGGCGGCGATGGAGATGAGGTCGTCGGCGATGGCGAGCGTCGAGAAGAACACACGCACGCCGTTGGGCACGCGATTGCCCAAAAGCGACAGCACGCCCAGCGCAAAGGCAATATCGGTTGCCATGGGAATGGCCCAGCCGTTGTGCGCGCCGGCATGGTTAAAGATCAGATAGATGCAGGCGGGAACGACGACGCCGCCCACGGCCGCCAGCATGGGAAGCATAGCCTGGCGCGGGTTTTTGAGCTCGCCGACCGTCATTTCATATTTGAGCTCAATGCCCACCAGCAAAAAGAAAATCGCCATGAGGAAGTCGTTGACGAAAAGCTCGACGGTGAGGCCAGCCGTCAAATGCCCCAGACCCACATACAGCGGGGTCTCCAAAAAGTGATGGATGGCCTCGTAGGCATCGGTATTAGCGCAAATGACGGCGGCGATGGCGGCGAAGACCATGACAGCGGCGGAAATCGTGCCGTTCTCGGTGATGCGCTCCCAAATGTCGTGGCGCTCAAAACGCTTGCGCTCACGAACGTTGAACAGCTGCTCAGTTGCTGCCATGGGCGGCTCCTTTCACGGGAAAGCTCCCGTCTTAAAAAAGCACGGCCCGCCCAAGTGGCGGCGCCGCGCTCTAACGTATTACGCTTGCATCTAGCCTACCCTGCACGACAAGCGCACAAGCACGGCCGAAAAGCGGAACCACAGGTTGAACATTATTTGCTTAACGGCGCGGGTACGCCTGTCCAAGAGACGACGCGGCGCCGTGCACAAAAAACGACCGGAGCGCGGGGCGTCCGCGATCCGGTCGTGGCGTTTGGTCAACTAAACCTAGCAGGCGGCCATGATGGGGGCAGCGACCTGCTTCTTACGGGAGAGGACGCCCGGCATCCAGACGCCGTCGTGCTCGTCGGCAATGCCCAAGCCCTTCTGAGCGGCCTCGGTCTCGCCCTCGAGCAGGACCTGCGAGCCCTCCTCCATGATGTCGGTGATGCACAGGACGATGCCGTCAGCATCCTTCTCGGCGGCGTAGGCGCGCATGGCCTCGCGGATCTCGTCGATCATGCCGAGCGCACGGCTCTTGTCGACGGTCTCGTACTGGCCGATGAGCAGCTTCTTGCCGGCGGGCTCGAACATCTTGATGTCGTTGCCAACCATCTCGGCTGCGGTGAAGGAGCCGGACGGGCGGGTGAGGAAGACCTCCATGCCAAACTTGACCGGGTCGACGCCCACCTGCTCGCCGAGCTTGGCGGCGACGGCGCGGTCGACATCGGTGGTAGTGGGGCTCTTGAGCATGAGCGTGTCGGTCATCATGGCCGAGAGCAGCAGCTTGGCCTGAACGTCGGAAAGCTCAACGCCGAGCACGCCGGCGAGCTTGGTGACGATGGTGCAGCTGGAGCCCCAGGGCAGGCAGATGTAGTGCAGCGGGCCGGCGGTCTCGAAGTCGCCGATGCGGTGGTGGTCGACGACGCCAAAGACCGTGGCGTCCTTAAGACCGGCGACGGACTGGGCAGACTCGTTGTGGTCGGTGAGGACGACGAGCTGACCGGCCTCGACGGACTCGATCACGCGGGGCTCGGCAATGCCGGCGTCGGCGAGCAGCTTGGCGGACTCGGCCGGAAGCTGACCAAGGGCGCAGGCCTCGTAGGTGTTGCCGGCATACTCAACCTGGTTGAGCAGCTGGGACAGGACGACGGCGCTCATGATGGCGTCGTTATCGGGGTTCTGGTGACCAAAGACAAGAACGTTTGCCATGGATATCCTCCACTTGATATGTGTACTTGGACGTAGCTATGGTAGCACGCTGGCGCCGAACCTTATGAGACGCAAGGGCCGCGGCGCAATTTGGGGCGAGCCTGGGGGCGAAGTCTGCCACCTTGTACCACCGCCCTCCTGCACCGACTATTTACCGGCGGCGCGCAGGGCTACGTAGGCGGCACCGATGATGCCGGCGTCGTTTCCGAGCGAAGCGACCTTAATGGGCGTCTCGCGCGAGGCAGAGAGCGCGTACTGCTTAAAGTGCTCGCGAACCTTGTCGAGATAAACATCGGCCGAGGCAGACGCGCCGCCACCGATATCAAGGAAGTTTGCAGGTTTGACATTGGTTCCCTGATCCTCACCGGCACCGGAAATGGCGTCGAGCGAACTCATCACCAAACCGGCACCGTTGCCGATGACACCAACGGAACCTTGAAGATGCACATAATGCAAGCCATGTTCACGTGCCTTCTGCTCAAACGGATCGACATGCACCGGATCCGCGAACCGATTCCACCCATCGTGGCGGAACGCCGCATTGTCGTCCAGAGAGATCTTGGCGTCCAACGCACACAACGTCTTGGACGATTCGTCATCTGGATCACCGATCTTGGCAAGCGGGTTGATCTCAACAAGCGTAGCGTCATTGTCTTTGAAGCACTGCCACATCTTCAACAGAATCTGTGCGGCCTGATTAACATCGGCATGGTAGAAACCAATGCTTTCAGCCATTTTGGTGGCCGCTTCGAGGTCGAAATCCTCAAGCGCGTCAATATGCAGACGCTTGACGGATTCCGGATGCTCCTTAGCGATCTCCTCAACCTCAGTACCGCCATTCGCTGTGGCAAGCACATCGAAATCACGGGAGGAACGATCCACGGAAATGGAGACATAGTACTCGTGAAGAATGTTCTTTGCCTCGGCTACCAACACGCCGCTGACCTTATGTTTGTGAATGGTCATCGGCAGGATGCCCTCGGATGCAAGAATAGCCTCATCGCGATTCTTCGCCAGCTTGACACCGCCAGCCTGACCGCGATGACCAATCTTCACCTGAGCCTTGATCACATTGGGGTAGCCAATCTGATCGGCAGCCTCAGCCACTTCGTGAGAGTTCTGCGCGAACACTGCTTTAGGCGTTGGAATACCCTGCTCTTCAAGCAGCTCCCTAGCCTGATACTCATAGAGATCCATGGATTCTTTTTCCCTTGATGCTATTGGTTATTTATAAAGAATATACTCAAATCACGCAGGCATGGTGATCAACGAACTGGCTGGATACCCCTGCAGGGACTTCATGCCGTCGATGCCGGTAAGTTCCATAACGAAACTGAAACCGGCCACCTTGCCACCGCACTTTTCGATCAGAGTACTGGCTGCATTAGCAGTTCCACCGGTAGCGATCAAATCATCAACGATGAGCACACGTTCACCCTCATGCACGGCGCTGGTTTCGATTCCCACGGCAGCCTGGCCATATTCAAGATCATAATTCTGCGACACAGTATCAGGCGGAAGCTTACCGGCCTTGCGCACGGCGATGAATCCTTTGCCAAGACGCGCGGCCAATGCAGGACCGAATAAAAAACCTCGCGCTTCAAGACCTGCAACGACGTCGAAATCATGGGGATTCACTGGCAATGCGGCCTCAAGTGCGTCCAGGAGAACACCAAAGGCACGAGCATCAGCCAATACCGGCATGAAATCACGGAAAAGAATACCTTCTTTCGGGAAACCGGGAATCGTGCGAATTTTAGAAATGAGGTACTCGGCGTTTTCAGCTCCGACCCTGCTTAAACCGGAAACGGTGATATCCGTTGATGCCATGGCGGTAGTTTCTTTCTCCTTCAATATGCGGCACTTCGCATTATAGGATTTCGACGCGAAAAAGAACGGCGAAAATCCCAAAAATGAGATTCCCGCCGATATCTTTTATATGTTGTCAGTTGTTCTTCTGTTCGGTCTCAGTCTGTGCCACTTCGATATCACCCTCAATCGGCTCCTGGGCAGCCTGATCTTCATCTGCAGAATCGGTGGGAAGCGGGTTGCCATTCTCATCGACCTCGTCATCATGCACATATGCGGGACGTACATATTCACGGCTGATGGCGTTGAAGCCGAAACGAATCTGGGAGCCTTCGGAATCGATGACGATCTCCTCGTATTCGGTATCGACGGAAACAACCTTGCCGATTACACCGCCGATGGTAATGACCTCGGTGCCAGGCTGAAGATTGGCACGAAAATCCTGGCGCTCGGCCTGCTGCTGCTTAGCCTTCTTGGACTGCCAGAACATCATGCCAAACATGACGACCATGATGACGATGAGAAACATGTAATTCAAAGCACAACTCCTTGAGGTGGACGCTCAAAACGGGACCTTATGTCCAAGATAACGAGTCTAGGCTAGCTTGCTGACATCAATCTGAGATTCGTCAGGCACTAAACCGAGATGTTCCCATGCCTTACGTGTCGCCACACGCCCCTTCGGCGTGCGCACGAGGAACCCCTCACGAACCAAATACGGCTCGCAAACCGTCTCCACGGTTTCCGATTCCTCGCCGACCATGGCAGACAGATTATTCAGCCCGACCGGCCCTCCGTTGAAATTAGTGACAATGGCTTTTAGCACCGCGATATCCAAGCGATCCAGACCTTCAGTATCGATCTGATATAACGCCAAAGCCTCCTTGACATCATTTGGACGCACGGTTTCCAGATCATGTACGATGGCCCAATCCCTTACGCGACGAAGCAATCGGTTGGCGATACGCGGCGTACCCCTCGAACGCATGGCAAGCTGGTGGGCAGCACCGTCCTCGAGGTGGATGCCAAGCACAGCCGAAGATCGTTCGATAAGCTTTTCAAGCTCCTCATGCGGATAAAAGTCGAGATGCGCGGTGAAACCGAAACGAGCCCTCAACGGCGACGGCAACATGCCTTCACGAGTGGTGGCACCAATCACTGTAAACCGCGGCAAAGTAAGAGGTATGGAGGAAGCGCCCGGTCCTTTGCCGACCATCACGTCAACACGAAAATCCTCCATAGCTATATACAACAATTCCTCGGCTGCCCGTGGAAGACGATGGATCTCGTCGATAAAGAGCACTTCCCCAGCATCCAAAGAACTCAGAATGGAAGCCAGATCGCCGGCATGTTGAATGGCCGGACCGGAAGTGACTCTGATCGGCACTCCAAGCTCGTTGGCAACAATCATGGCCAACGTGGTCTTGCCCAAGCCCGGAGGCCCCGCCAAAAGAATATGATCCGGAGGAACGTCACGTTTGCGGGCAGCGTCCAAAAACAGCTGCAGCTGCGCCTTGAGCCTCGGCTGTCCGATGAAACCGTCAAGAACATGGGGTCGCAATTCCTCGTCGCTCACCGGCTCGTTGCCGACTGGCGATGCGGAAACCATGCGGAGTGATTCCTCGTTGGCACCAGTATTCGACTGGTCGAATGCAGAGTCGTTCGTCATGATGGTGCGATTCACCTACCTCGATCAAGGGACGCCAACGCGAGTCTGAGCACACGAGGCACGTCATCGTCTCCCAGTGGAATATCGATATGGTTGCTCTCGCAGACCTCTTGCACGGCATGAACGGCATCCTGTTGACGCCACCCAAGAGACATCAGGCCTTCCACCACCTGTTCCGAACCAGTATCTTCCGTGGAACGTGTTTCAGGAGAAACGCCTTCGATCTGGCTAAGGTCAATGGACCCTTTAAGCTCAAGGATGATTTTTTGCGCACCTTTTTTACCTAATCCCGGCGCCTTCGCCAGCGCAGTGGCATCGCCATCTGCCACGGCCCTCGCCAAACGTTCCGGAGGCAACGTCGAAAGCAAGGAAAGGGCAACCTTCGGGCCAATGCCACTGACCTTCTGCAATTGCAGGAACATACGTTTTGATGCAAGCGAGGAAAAACCATATAGCGTGATAGCATCCTGCGAAACGTTCAACGACGTGTACACCTTCACCGTTTGACCGGCGTGCATGGAAGCCAGATCCGCCGAAGGCATCCTAGTCTCATAACCAACTCCCCCGACCTCAATGATCGCCGAAGCCGCGTCAATGGAATCGACTTGGCCATGCAACATGCCTATCATGCCGTCACCTCCCATAAACAATCATAGAACATCTGTTCGATAGTTTACATTCCTCTACGGACGCCACGTTGCCGTGCCGCATTCTGCGAGGCAAGCGCCCATTGACGTTGCGCATCAGTGAGATGTTGTTCACGTTCGCCCCCTTGCAGCGCGCCCGCAGGACGAAGAGCATGGCAAATCGCAATGGCCAACGCGTCGGCCGCGTCAGCAGGTTTAGGCAAGGTATTCAGCCCCAGAATACGGGAGACCATACGTTCCATCTGAATCTTCTCGGCCTTGCCGTTGCCAGTAATCGCCATTTTCGATTCAGTCGGCGTATGCAAGGCAACAGGAATTCCACGCTGGGCTGCGGCCAACATGGCCAGTCCAGCCGCCTGCGCGGTCCCCAACACAGTGTTGCGGTTCTCTTGCGCGAACACACGCTCAATGGACACGGTATCCGGCGCAAACCGTTCTATTTTTTCAACCAGCCCATCGTATATGGCCAACAGGCGCAGATCCTGTGACATTTTCGGATCAGACCGCACCACATCCACATGAATAAAAGAAAGCCGGCGGTATGCGCCGGCTTCGATCACGCCGACCCCGCAGCGAGTCAGCCCGGGGTCGACGCCAAGAATCACGCTCGATTACTCCTCGTCAAGCTGAGCCATAACCTCATCGGAGGCGGTCCAGTTGGAGTAGATGTTCTGCACATCGTCCAAATCGTCGAGGTTGTCGATGAGCTTGGACACCTTCTGAGCATCCTCGAGAGTCAATTCAACCTCGTTCTTCGGCATCATGACCAGATCAGCGGAATCGTAATCGAAACCAGCGTCCTGCAGAGCCTTACGAACATCGATCATTTCGGAAGGACCGGTGACAACGGTGAACACATCACCATCTTCGGTCACATCCTCGGCGCCAGCTTCAGCGGCCTTTTCGAACAGATCATCGAAATCAACGCCTTCGGCAGGAACGATAATCTGGCCCTTGCGCTCGAAATTGAAGCTCACGGAACCGGAGGTAGCCAAGGAACCATTACCCTTGGTCAGGGTGGAACGCACTTCAGCGGCTGCACGATTACGGTTGTCGGTAAGGCATTCGATGATCAGACCGACGCCTGCGGGAGCATAGCCCTCATAGACGATATCTTCGTAGTTGGCACCGCCGGCCTCTTCACCAGAACCACGCTTGACAGCGCGCTTGATATTATCGGCAGG
>OGOY01003938.1_pt1 | contig 10702 bp, 6 predicted proteins | sample 1552811 | NCBI WGS metagenome assembly OGOY01 (sample SAMEA2580132, study PRJEB22360) | human gut metagenome | biome: human gut; feature: human-associated habitat; material: faeces | place: Denmark | collected 2008/2010 | reverse complement strand
ATCGCAGGACGACCGCAGCCGTTCGACAAAAAAACCCGAATTAAAAAAATCAACAATATGAAGCTTAAAACATACATACGGAATGCTTTGGCAACCGCGGTAATGTTGCTGGTCGCTTCGGCCGCCTGGGCCCAAAGCCGCAACATCACGGGCATCGTGTTCGACACGGACGGCAAAAGCCCGCTCGTCGGGGCCACCGTCATCCTGAAGGGGACTGCGACAGGCACGATTTCGAACGCAGACGGAACCTATACGATCCATGTCGGCAGCGACAACGACGTGCTGGTCTTCCAGTCGCTGGGTTATGACCCGCAGGAGGTCACGGTCGGAAGCCGCACCACGATCAACGTCACGCTGAAAGAATCGGCGCAGAAGATCGACGAAGTGGTCGTCACGGCACTCGGCCTGACCCGCTCGGAGAAATCGGTCGGCTATGCCGTTTCGAAAGTCTCGGGCGACGAACTCACCAAATCCATATCGAGCAACTGGGTGACGGGGCTCAACGGCAAGGTCGCCGGTATGTCGATGTCCTCGGCGGGCACCGGCCCCGGCGGTACGGTACGTGTGACGCTGCGCGGCGACACGTCGCTCAACTACGGCGCCAACGAAGCGCTGTTCGTCATCGACGGTATCCCGATGAGCAACGGCACGGTAGCCTCCGGTTCGGGCGCCAACTATGCCAACAGCAACGCCCCGGTGGACTTCGGTAACCCGATCTCCGACCTCAACCCCGACGACATCGAGAACGTCTCCGTCCTCAAAGGCCCCGCCGCAGCCGCGCTTTACGGTTCGATGGGCCAGAACGGCGTGGTGCTCATCACCACCAAGTCGGGCCGCGAACAGCGTGGTATCGGCGTTACCTACAACGGTTCGGTGACCTTCGAGACCGCAGGCTTCTGGCCCGAATTCCAGGAGGAATACGGCCCCTCGGCCGTCACCACGTCGCTCACCAACCGCGTCGCATCGGCATGGGGCCTTCCCGGCACGATGACCTACGACGGGCAGCCCGTCCGCCAGCAGATCTCGCGCTACACGTACGGCGAGCATTTCGACTCCAGCAAGCTGCGCTATCTCTACATGTCGAAGAACTGGGAGACCGGGGAGTTCACCCCCCTGCCGTGGGTATACGCCGACGACTGGTTCACCGGCCTCTTCGAAACGGGCGTTACGTGGAGCAACTCGGTGACCATCGACGGTTCGACGGGCAAGGGTACGAGCACGCGCTTCTCATTCACCGACCTGCGCAACGACTGGATCACGCCCAACTCGGGCTACGAACAGCAGACCTTCGCACTGGCCCTGAACCAGAAGATCAGCAAGGCCATCAAACTGGCGGCAAAAGTCAACTACATCCGCAAGAACAGCGACAACATGCCCATGTCGGGTTACAGCCAGGGTTCGCCCATGTACGGCCTGATCTGGGGCTACAACACCAACCCCATCTCGGCTTACCGCGACGAGTACATGCAGGGCCGTTATACCTATGCCAACTACCTGGCAGGCAGCGGCGAAGACAAATACAACACCACTTCGGGGCTTATCTACAACAGCCTCGAGGGCCACAACCCCTACCGCACGCTGTACGAGGAGCTGAACAAACTGGATCGTGACCGTTTCTTCGGCAACGTGAGCATCGACTTCACGATCCTGCCCGAGCTGACCTTCACGCTGCGCGGCGGCTTCGACGCCAATATCGAATGGCGCTCGCAGCAGAAACCCTTCATGTCGCTCGACAACCGCTACGGCATGTACCGCGAGAAGACCATCCGCCGCTACGACTACAACTCGGACTTCCTGCTCAAGTACAACAAGCTGTGGGATCGCTTCGGCGTCACGGCGGCATTCGGCGGCAGCGTCCTGCGCAACAAATACTACTCGACCACCATCACCGCCTCGCAGCTGAGCAGCGAAGGCCCCGGCATGTATTCGTTCGCCAACGCCGCGGTAGCCCTCGACACGTCGCCCTACCGCAGCAACCGGCAGACCAACAGCCTTTACGGCTTTGTCAACCTGTCGTGGGACGACACCTACTTCCTCGACGTCACGGCCCGCAACGACTGGTCGTCGACGCTGGCTCCCTCCAACTGGAGCTATTTCTACCCGTCGGTATCGGCCAGTATCCTGCTCGACAAGGCGTTCAAGATCAACTCCCCTCATGTCAACATGATCAAGCTGCGCGGTTCGTGGGCACAGGTGGGTAACGACACTTCGGTCTTCTCGCTCTACGACGACTACTCGACCACGGACTATCCGGGCGGCGTCACGCTGCCTACGGCCAGCAACTACCCGTACATCCTCCCGGAAAAGACCAGCAGCTGGGAAGTCGGCCTGGAAACCAAGTTCCTGGGCAACCGGCTCAATGTCGACGTGGCGCTCTACAAGACCAGCACCCGCAACCAGATCATCAGCGCCGAAACGAGCGCCGAAACCGGCAGTACGTCCCGCAAGATGAACGCCGGCCTGATTACCAACAAGGGTGTCGAGGTCACGTTCCGCATGGTTCCCGTCCGCACGAAGGACATCAACTGGGAGATCAACGGCAACTGGTCGCTCAACAAGAACAAACTCAACGAGCTGCAGAACGGATGGGATCCCGCAACGCCGTTGCAGACCTCGACCTCGACGACCATCGGCAGCCGTATATTCGTCTACTCGTACGTGGGCAAGTCCATGCACCAGCTCTATTCGGCCAGCCACTACGAGTACGCACCGGAAGGCTCGACCTACACGGACGAAAACGGTAACCAGGTCGACTGCTCGGGCATGCAGATCATCAACGCCAAGACCGGCTACCCGCTGCTGACCAAGGAGACCGACTCCAAGAAGTTCGAGCACCTGGGCAGCGTAATCCCCGACTGGAAGGCAGGCTTCGGCACGACGTTCCGCTACAAGAACCTCTCGCTGAGCGCGCAGTTCACGGCGCAGGTCGGCGGCGTAGCCTACTCGGTGACCAACTTCGCACTCTCGTACCAGGGCAAACTGAAGAACTCGCTCGCCGGACGTGACGACGGCCTGGTTCTGCAAGGCGTCAACGCTGTGGACAACGGCGACGGCACGGTTTCCTACCAGAAGAACACCACCGTCACAGAGAACATCTACACCTACTACCAATCCTACAAATGGGTGCGCGACAACGGCCGCGAAAACACGTTCAGCACCGACTTCCTCAAGTTCAAGGAGCTGCGCATCGACTACCAGCTGCCGAAGCACCTGATGGCCAAGACCCGTTTCCTGCAGGGCGCGTCGATCGGGTTCTTCGCCACCAACCTCTTCTGCATCACCGACTGGCCGCAGTTCGACCCCGAGGCGGCAGGTCTGGTCAACGGTACGAACATTTACCCCGGTATCGAAACCGTCACCTTCCCGATGACGCGTACCTACGGTATCAACATCAAACTTCAGTTCTAAAACTGCGAACGCCATGAAATACGCAAAATATATCCTGATACTCGCGCTGCTCGCCGCATCGGGCGCATGTACGAAAGATTTCGAGGATTACAACACCAATCCGAACAAACAATCGGAAGGGTCCGTAGCCCCCATCGCGCTGCTCGAACCGCTGATTTACAGCTCCACGAACAGCTATTCGTCCTACATGCTGAGCATCGCCAACGAGATTTCGCAGGTCACCGTGGCCAAGTCGACACCGCGCCGCGAACACTGCTACAACCTTGCCGACGGCAATTTCAAGGCCATCTGGAACCTCGGGTACAAATGGGCCGGCAATGCCAAGCACATGTACGACCTGGCCGTGGCGCAGAACCAGCCCAACTTCCAGGCCATCGGCCTGACGCTGAAGGTCTATAACATGTCGATCCTCACCGACATGTTCGGTTCGATCGCCTACCGCGAGGCGCTCAAGGGCGGCGAGGGCATCAACACCCCGCATATCGACTCGCAGCAGGAGGTCTATACGGCCATGCTGGAGGAACTCGAGCTGGCCAACTCGCTCTACAACGCCAGCCTGGGGCTGGACGACCCCACCAAGGACGGCATCTACGGCGGCGACATCGCCAAGTGGCAGAAATTCACCAACACGCTGCGCCTGCGTCTGCTGATGCGCGTGAGCGGCCGTAACAACGCCTTCACCCCCACGGTCGGCGAGCAGATCAACCAGATCATCTCCAACCCGGGCAAATACCCCGTCTTCGAGTCGAACGACGACAACGCCACCGTGAAGTTCTCCGGCAGCGCGGAGTATTACAAGACCTATTTCAACTCCAGTTCGTTCCCCGACGACAAGAGCCTGTCGAGCGACCACCACATCGCCGCACAGCTGCTCGACCTGCTCTACGACGCTTCGGACGGCTTCGTCGACCCGCGCCTGCGCATCTGGATCAAGCCCCGTTACGTCCAGTATCCCAGTGCGACCGAGCCCGATGTGATCCGCGAAATGATCGGCGCCGTCTCGGGCTGTACGATCAACTACAACGGCATCACCTCCATCAGCGAACGCGAACCCTACCTGCATTACGAAACGCTGGTGGGCGACACGCGCCCCAACCACATGCTCGACTACGACGAGCTGCTCTTCATCAAGGCCGAAGCAGCGATGAACGGCTGGATATCGGGCTCCGCCAAGGAGTATTACGAAGCGGCGATCACCGCGTCGTGCCAGAAATGGGGCGAATACGGCATTTACGCCTCCTACCCCGAACTCAACGCGTCGAACAAGATCGAACTGAAAACCGTAGCCATCACGCAGAAGAACATCGCCGCACTGCTGGCGAGCGACCACGTAAAATGGAATAATACCCAGCAGCGCCTCGCCGAGCAGAAATGGCTCTCGCTGTTCTGGGTCATCGGCTTCCAGATGTACCACGAAATGCGCCGCACGGGGTATCCCGAGTGCAAGACCGGCATGGGAACGATCGAGCTGAACGCCACGGGCGGCAAGTTCATCGCCCGCTATCCCTATCCGTCGATCGCGATCGCCAACAACCGTGCGAACTATACGGCCGCATTCGAGGCACAGGGCGGTACCATCAACGACAACACCATGGTCTTCCCGATCTGGTGGAGCGGCCAGGCCGTCGCCAAGGATGCCGGGCAGCCGTGGGAACACTCGTTCCGCAAGAATGTCATCGCCGAAGAGAACTTATAATCTAAAAACGAACGCACTATGAACGCGAAAAACATATTCCGCAACATAAGGGGCCTGGCCATGTCGGCGCTGCTCCTGATCCCGGCGGCCTTCGTCTCGTGCAGCGACGACGACACGGAGGGCGGCAGCCCCTACTTCCGGCTGGAGAATACCGTCGTATCGAGCAAGCTGGTGACCGCCTCCTCCGACCTGGGTTTCGACGCCGAGGCCATCATCGGCGACGCCACGCTCGAACTGATCCGTTACGACATCCGTTCGAACTGCAACTGGAGTGTCGAATGCAACTCCACGGACGGAGACTGGATCAAATTCTACCCCAAGACAGGCCAGGGCGACGGCAAGGTACGCTTCTGCCTGGACGATAACGACGCCAACACCCCGCGTTCGGCGACGGTCGTATTCCGCTATGCGGACGGCAGGCAGACCGAAACGACCCTCGTCGTCAACCAGAGCGCCAACGAACCTTACATCCGGTTCGTCGTCAACAACATCGAGACGAACGAGATCGTAGCGGGACGTTATGCCGCCCATTACGACATCAGGGTCGCGTCGAACGTGACGCCGTTCTACGAACCCGAAAAAGCCGAATGGGCAACCTTCACCGAGACGGGCAACGGGACTTTCACGCTCGACATCGAGGAGTATCCCGAGCAGCCGGCATCCCTGAGCCGTGATTTCAGCATCGCCTTCAAGGGCAGCGGCCAGTACAAGGACATCAGAGCCGACCTAAACATCCTGCAGGACATCACGCCGCAGATCGAGATTACGAGCGAGGACATCGGCGACGACCTGGCACTGCCCCCGTTCCCGGCCTACCAGCCCAATGCATTCACCTTCAAGGTGAAATCCAACTGGGACTGGACGATTTCGGTTGCCGAGAACGCATGGATCGAGGTCACGCCCTCGGCCGGCGAAGCGGACAAGGAGTATGTCATGACGGTGAAAGCGACCAGCAACCTCTCGCTCGACGAACGCTCCGCTTCGTTCTCGATCATCTCGGACGAGGTGCTCGGCACCAAAGCCGTCAAGGAGATCTTCGTGACACAGGAAAGCCTGGCGGAAGGCGGGCCGCTGGAAGGTCTGGACGCTCCGGTAAAGTGGTTCTTCAACGGTGCATCGGGCACGGACTACACGGTTCCGAAAGAGCAGTTCGAGCAGAACAACAAGCTCATGGCCTCGTCGGGCGTAGGTTATATCTCCTACTTCCACACCTTCAACTCCGACGGCAGCCTGCACCCCAACAGCACGCGCATGATCGGCGGCACGGGACAACCCTACGTCACGGGAGCATGGAAGGGCGACTACTGGTTATTCGAAGTTCCGGTCAAGAACTTCAAGTCGGGAACGAAGGTTCGTTTTACGGGTCTCACACGTATCTCCGGCACCGGACAGAAGTACTGGAGCCTGCAATATATGGACGGTACGAGCTGGAAACCGGCGACCGACACGCAGACCGCAACCGTCAACGGGGAACAGATCACCTACACGCATCTGGTACCGACGGCCAACATGCAGATCGACGAGACAATGACCTTCGCACGCGGTATCAGCGACGGCAGCGTCAAGATCCGGTTCTATTGCGAAGCCAACACCACGGGCGGCACGGAACCCAACGGCGGTACGATCCGCTGGGCAAGCTCCGCCGATAACGGGTACAACGACAGTCCGGTCATTCAGGTTGTCGAATAACACCGTTCGATCCCCATACCGAAGAGGGAGGCCTGAAGGCCTCCCTCTTCTTTTATTCCGCCCCGGGTGGCAACGGCGATGGCGGTGGTACAGGCCTCCGAAGGCCGGGCCCGCCGGGCCCGAGGCACATGCCTTTCCGTCCAAGCCGTGAATGGCGCCCCGGAGCATATCAGGCGGCGGAGAGGGACGCACGGGCGCCGACACGGACACACAACTCGCGGGCACACGAGTTCAAGACGCACAGCACACGGTTCACGGAGCACGGTTCCCAGAGCACAGGACACGGATCATAGGTCATGACACACGGACGCAACTGATAACCGCTACGCACCGCCGGAAACGCCGCAAAAAAGGGAGCCTATGAAAGGCTCCCTTTAATATCTGTACCAAAGTCGTCAGTTGATGTTCCGCCGGTCGGGTTCGTGGTCGGGGGAAGCGGCTTCCATGTCGATCTGCAACTTGACCATGTTGATGGCTGTCGCAGCCGCTTCATCGCCCTTGTTGCCGTGGCGGGCGGGGGGCTTCTTGCCCCCCCGGGGACATCCTGGCCGCCGCAGCGGTCGAGCGCCTGCTGCATGTCGTTGACGGTCAGCACACCGAATGCGATCGGCATGTTCCACTGGATCTGCAGCTGGGTGATACCCTGCGTCACGCCCTGGCAAATGAAATCGAAATGGCGCGTATCGCCCTGGATGACACACCCGAGCGCGATCACCGCGTCGACATCGGTATATTCGGCGAAAAACTGTGCGCCGAGCGCCAGTTCGAACGTCCCGGGGACATATTTGATCTGGATGTTCAGGTCGGGGCATCCGGCGGCACGCAACGTGCGCACGGCGCCTTCGAGAAGGGCTTCGGTGACCTCGCGGTTCCACTCGGCCACGACGATGCCGAACCGCATCTCGGCGGCCGAAGGCAGGGGTGAATCGAATTGGGAAAGGTTATGCTTCTTGGTCGCCATAGTCTCCGGTTATTTTATGCTGCCGAGAAGTTTCTCCGCGTCGCGTGCGTCCATCGACGCCGGGTACGAAGTCAGTATCTGCTCGTAGTATGCGGCCGCTTTCGCGCCGTTGCCCTGGGCCTGCTCGGCCAGGCCGGCTTTGCGGAGGTACATCGGAGCGGTGAGGTTGTTGTCGGCAGCCGCTACGGCTTTGTCGTAGAATTTCACAGCCTTGGCATAGTCCTTCTGCTCGACGGCGATGTCACCCTGCAACCCGTAGTTCTGGGCGTTGATCAATGCGCCCGGGATACCCTTTACGGGCGAATACCTGGCCAGGAATTTGGCGGCATTCTCCAGGTCGCCGGCCTTCAGGTAACAGATGCCGGCGTAGTGTTTGGCAAGGTTGCCCGAAGGGGTCGAGCCGTACTTCTCGATCACCTCGAGGAATCCGGCGCCGTTGGCATCGCCTTCGAGTGCCAGCGCATAGTCCGCATTCTGATCCTCGAAACGGTACTGCGCCTCGGCGATCATTTCGGCGGCCTTCTCGGCACGCGGCGACACGATCAGTGCGCGGTAGCCGAAAACGAGGGCTGCGAGCACCAGCAATCCGAGGAAAACATACGACAACATACGGCCGTTCTTCTCGAAGAAAAACTCAGTTTTGTTCATTGCTTCGCCAAGGGTTTCCTGCTCGGCGACATGCTGTTTTGCCATAAAAATCTATCTTGTTTAGTTTATAATTCCGTACGTTAGGCAGCAAAGATACAAAACTATTCACAATGTACAATGCCGCATCCCGATTTTTTGCAACTCGGGATACATGCGACGGGCGCAATGCCCAAATAAATTTGGCATTGCGCTCGGCTTGCACTATCTTTGAACCATGTATCTGAAGAAAATATCGCTGCTCAACTTCAAGAATATCGCACAGGAGGAACTCGCCCTGTGCCCCGGCATCAACTGCCTGGTGGGCGACAACGGGGCGGGCAAGACCAATGTCATCGACGCGGTCTATTACCTCTCGATGTGCAAGTCGTCGCTGACGATGACCGACGGGCAGAGCGTCCGCCACGGCGCGGATTTCTTCCTCGCCGAAGGACAGTACCTCACCGATGCGGGCAAGACGGAGAGCGTCGTGTGCTCGTTCTCGCGCAAGGGCGGCAAGGTGCTCAAACGCAACGGAAAGGAGTACGAACGGCTGTCGGATCACGTGGGGCTGATTCCAGCCGTGATCGTGTCGCCGGCCGACAGTGCGCTCATCAGCGACGCCGCGGACGAACGCCGCCGCTACCTCAACGGCTTCATCTCGCAGCTCGACCGCACCTACCTGGCCGCCGTAATGCGTTACAACGGCGTGCTGGCCGAACGCAACCGCCTGCTCAAGAACATGCCCGACGAAACGATGCTCCGCATTTACGACCTGCAACTCGTCGAGCAGGGCAACCGAATACACGCCCTGCGGCGGGAGTTCACGCAACGGCTGCAACCCGTCGTCGCGGACTATTACCGCACCCTCTCGGGCGACCGCGAGCAGGTCGAACTGCACTACAAGTCGGAGCTGAACGACCGGCCGTTCGACGAACTGCTCCTCGCGGCACGGCAGAAAGACCTCGCCAACGAATTCACCACGGCAGGCATCCACCGCGACGACCTGGTGCTGAAAATCGGCGGCTACCCCCTGCGCAAATACGGGTCGCAGGGACAGCAGAAATCGTTCCTGATAGCCCTCAAACTGGCGCAATACACCATCGTCGCCCGGGAAAAGGGCGAAAAACCGATCCTGCTGCTGGACGACCTCTTCGACAAGCTCGACGCCGGGCGCGTGGAGCAGTTGATCCGCCTCGTGTCCGAAGATTCGTTCGGGCAGATCTTGATCACCGACTGCAACCCCACACGGCTGCGTACGATCCTCGACAAGGCGGGCGGCGAATATGCGCTTTTCACGGTCGGGAACGGGGCGGTGACGCAGGGGAATGCAACGGCAACGGCTGCCGCGGCAGACCCGGACAAAGGATCGGCCGGAAGCCGGCCCGGGAATGCGGTAACGGACGGGGCTGCGGAACCGATGGAGGAAAAAACACCGGGACAGACCGGGACTGCGGCCGCGGATCGGACAGAAGGGCAAGCCGGGGAATCGCCGGCGGGAGAACCCGCGCGGCGGCCTTCGGAACCAGTCCCGGCACCGGAGCCTGCCGAAGAACCAGCAGCAGAACCCGACGGCAACGGGGCACGCCCCGGGGATGCAGCATCGGAAGGAGGACGGCCATGAGACGGACGAAGACCATGCTGATGGGCGACCTGCTGGAGGAGTTTTTCAAACGCCCCTATGTTGCGGCGAAAGTCGCCGAAGGGAAACTGCCCGACACCTGGCGCGAGATCGTGGGCGACCGCGCCGCGGAGATTACGACCGAGCTGAAAATCGAAAACCACATCCTCTATGCCCGCATCCAGTCGAGCGTGCTCCGCTCGGAGCTCTTCTACCAGCGCGAGGCGCTCAAGGAGGAGATCAACCGCCGCTCGGGCGTGCGGCTGGTCAATGCCGTGATTATCAGGTAAAACACACAGCCGACACCCCGGAATCAGCACAAGAAAAAGGTGCAGGACAATCCTGCACCTTTTTCTTTTCTACTTCGGGGGAAGCCCGCAGCCTCGCTCCCGATTACTGGATGATCGCGGCACGGTTGGCGGCCTGAACCTTCTTGAACGGATCGGGCGAGTTGCCCTTGCCCTCGTAATTCAGCTGCTTGGGGTTGACGCCCTTCGATACGAGGAAGTCGAATACCCGCTTGGCACGGTGCTCGGCGACGCGCTTGTTTCCGGCCTTGGTTCCCGTCTGCTGGTCGGCATGGCCCACGATCTGGTAAACCATGTCCTGCGGGCCGTTCTTGATCTTCTCGGCCACCAGCTCGAGGCGGGTCTTCTCCTGCGGGGTCAGCCACGACATGCTGTAATCGAAGAGGATGATCGAA
>OGOY01003935.1_pt1 | contig 10712 bp, 9 predicted proteins | sample 1552811 | NCBI WGS metagenome assembly OGOY01 (sample SAMEA2580132, study PRJEB22360) | human gut metagenome | biome: human gut; feature: human-associated habitat; material: faeces | place: Denmark | collected 2008/2010 | reverse complement strand
TACGTCCCGGCGGGTAAAATTACCGCGGCTGCACCCGCCTGCGCCTTTTCCGCAGGGCCTGGACGGGTTGTGGCGCGGCATGGAATAAGTCCGGGCTTCCCGGGGTTGCACGCTCTTAGGCTTCCGGGGGTGCATACCCTTCGTTTTTTGGACGGGCGGCGGCACAGCACGACCCGATAAATTTGGCACTCCTCGCGCCTTGCACTATCTTTGTCCCCATGGAAACAAAGATACTTTTCGTTTGTCTGGGGAATATCTGCCGTTCCCCGGCTGCCGACGGAATCATGCGGCACATAGTCCGCGAACGCGGGCTCGGGGCGGAGATTGCGGTCGACTCGGCCGGGACGTATGCCGGGCACACGGGCGAACTGCCCGATGCGCGCATGCGGCGGGCGGCGTCGCGCCGCGGCTATGACCTGACGCACCGTGCCCGGCAGATCCGCGAGGAGGACTTCGGGAAATTCGACCTGATCGTGGTGATGGACGACCGGAACTACGAGCACGTGCACCGGCTGGCGCCGTCGCGTGCGGATGCCGCCAGGATCTTCCGTATGCGGGAGTTTTTCAGCCGTCACCCCGGCTGGGATCATGTTCCCGATCCCTATTACGAAGGGGCCGAGGGCTTCGAGCTGGTGCTCGACATGCTGGAAGACGGCTGTGAGGGAATCCTCGCGCACCTCGGGAAATAGGCTGCCGGAATACCGGGCGGACGGGTGCAGGTGTCATTTGTCGGAAAACCCTGCCGGCACCGCGGCTCGGAATGCGAAACACCGGCCCGGAAATACCTGGCCGGAGCGTTCATGTTCCGGGAATCCCTTAGAAATCGAGCCCGAAGCTGATGCTGTACGTGTTGTGCAACAGCGTCTCCTTGCGTGCGATCAGGTAGGCGAAATCGAGGCGCAGGTGCAGGAACCGCACGCCGGCGCCGACCGACCCGTAGGTGGGGTAGTAATTCCGCCGTTCGCCATAGTGGTAGCCTGCCCGCAGCTGGATGAGCTGCATGAGGTTGTATTCGGCGCCTACGGACATCTGGAACCCGCGCACCCGTGCCGGGGAGAAATAGTAGCCCCAGTCCGCCCCGACGGTTATTTCGTGGGCATCGGAGAGGAACGTATCCAGCGCCACGCCTGCCGTGAGATCCATCGGCAGCGTATAGTCCGTTTTCCCGAGGTATCCGCCCAGGTTGCCCAGCTTGCCCCCGACGCGCAGCGTGGAGTAGCTGCCGACGTTCTCCAGCGGCATCGACCATGCCGCGCTCAGGTCGACGGCCAGTGCGTCGGCCGTGTCGTCGGGGCGTTTGAGGTGCATGTAGCGCCCCACGATGCCGACGGCCCACCTGTCGCCCAGGCGGCGCGAATAGCCCAGGTCGACGGCCATGTCGTTGTTGCCCCGTTCGCGCAGGTATTGCCGCCAGCCGATCTGTGCCAGGTTGACGTTGTCGAACCGGCAGAACCCGGTCACGGCATAATAATCGAATTCGCCCTGCCCGTAGTAGGACGAGGAGACCTGCGAGGGCATCTGCGAAAAGATGGCCGTCGCCGAGTTATTATAGATGGCGTGTGAACCCGACAGGGTCGTCATGGCTACGCCGCCCATGCCGAGCGCCTTGGCGTCGGGTGTCGGGAGCGTAGCCTCTTGCGCCGTCGCATACAGCGCGGCGGCGAGGAGTGCCAGGGTGGTTGTCAGACGTTTCATACGGCAAATATAGCAAAAAAGATGCAACTTGTATTCCGGGGCGTCGGCTGCGCCCGTTCCGCGGGCATGAGAGCCGCTTCAGGAGCGCTGCGACCGGCTCGAAGAAGTGCGAAAAGGCTTCTGCCGACGGAGCGTAAGCGTGCGGAACTCCCGGTAGGGTACGCATATAAGAAAAGTGCCCGCCGGATTTGTCCGGACGGGCACTTTTTCTTTTCGGCCGGTGTCTCGCGGCGCGGTTTTTCGTATTTCTATGGTCTGTACCGTCTTTTAGCAGTTCATCGCGCCGCAGCAGTGGATCACCTGCCCGCTGACATACGACGAGAGATCCGACGCGAGGAACAGCGCGACCTTGGCCACATCCTCGGGCGTACCGCCGCGGCGGAGCGGGATCTGCTTGTACCAGCCTTCCTTCACCTCGTCGGGCAGCTTGTCGGTCATCTCGGTCATGATGAAGCCCGGGGCGATGGCGTTGGCGCGGATGCCGCGCGGGCCCATCTCCTTGGCGATCGACTTGGCCAGGCCGATCATGCCGGCCTTCGAGGCCGAATAGTTACACTGGCCCGCGTTGCCGCTGACACCCACCACCGACGACATGTTGATGATCGAACCGCTCTTCTGGCGGGCCATAATGGGCGTCACGGCATGGATGAAGTTGAACGCCGACTTGAGGTTTACGGTCAGCACGGCGTCCCACTGCGCCTCGGACATGCGCATCATCAGGCCGTCCTTGGTGATGCCGGCGTTGTTCACCAGGATGTCTATGCGGCCGAAGTCCTTCACGATCCGGTCGATGACCTCATGCGTCTCTTCGAAATTCGCCGCATTCGAGGCATAGCCTTTGGCCTTGACGCCCAGCGCTGCGATCTCGGCCTCGGTGGCCTTGCCGTTCTCGTCGATCGCCAGGTCGGTGAACGCCACATCGGCGCCTTCCTTGGCGAATTCAAGTGCGATGGCCTTGCCGATGCCGCGGGCTGCACCCGTTACGACAGCCACTTTTCCTTCGAGTAATTTCATAACTTTCAACGTATTAAGAGTTTCGGTAAAATATTCTGTTTTTCCTTTTTTCGTCCAAAAGACGAACAAAGTTAAGAAAAATATTTTGAAACGTCCCGCTGCCGCCGGATTTTCGCCAAATATTACTAACTTTACCGTCCGTAAACGGAATTTCGTAAAACCCTTAACGATATGAAAAGAGACACCCAGATTTTCGATCTGATCGCCGCCGAGCGCAGCCGTCAGATGCATGGCATCGAATTGATCGCCTCGGAGAATTTCGTCAGCGACCAGGTCATGGAAGCCATGGGCTCCGTGCTGACCAACAAATATGCCGAGGGCTATCCCGGGGCCCGCTATTACGGCGGCTGCGAGGTCGTGGACAAGGTCGAGACACTCGCCATCGAACGCATCTGCCGCCTCTACGGCGCCGAATACGCCAACGTGCAGCCCCACTCGGGCGCACAGGCCAACATGGCGGTATTCTTCGCCTGCATGCAGCCGGGCGATACCTTCATGGGGCTCGACCTGGCGCACGGAGGCCACCTTTCGCACGGTTCGCCGGTCAACATGTCGGGTAAGTATTTCAACGCCGTGGGCTACCAGCTCGACGAGGCTACGGGCGTCATCGACTACGACGCCATGGAGCGCAAGGCGCTGGAGTGCAAGCCCAAGGTGATCGTCGGAGGCGCCTCGGCCTATTCGCGTGAATGGGATTACAAACGTATGCGCGCCATCGCCGACAAGGTGGGGGCGTTGCTGCTCGTGGACATGGCGCACACGGCCGGCCTGATCGCCGCCGGGCTGCTGGACAACCCCGTGAAATACGCGCATATCGTCACCTCGACGACGCACAAGACCCTGCGCGGCCCGCGCGGCGGTATTATCCTGATGGGCAAGGATTTCGAGAACCCCTGGGGGCTCACCACGCCCAAGGGTGCCGTGAAGATGATGTCGCAAATCCTCAATTCGGCCGTATTCCCCGGCATCCAGGGCGGCCCGCTGGAACACGTCATCGCCGCCAAGGCCGTGGCGTTCGGCGAGGCGCTCGAGCCCTCGTACAAGGAGTATCAGGCGCAGGTGCAGAAGAACGCCCGGGCGATGGCCGAAGCGTTCGTTAAACGCGGTTACAAGATCGTTTCGGGCGGCACGGACAACCACCTGATGCTGGTCGACCTGCGCACGAAATTCCCCGAGCTGACGGGCAAGCTGGCCGAGAAGTGCCTCGTGGCGGCCGACATCACCACCAACAAGAACATGGTGCCCTTCGACAGCCGCTCGCCGTTCCAGACCTCGGGGCTGCGCTTCGGGACGCCGGCCATCACCACCCGCGGCCTGAAAGAGGACAAGATGGACTACATCGTCGGCCTGATCGACCGGGTGCTGCACGACCCCGAGAACGAAGCCAATATTGCCGCCGTACGCAAGGACGTGAACGCCCTGATGGCCGACTATCCGCTTTTCGCCTGGTAAAATTCCGGTAGGATGAAAGAGGTCATCGACTTTTTCCGCCGCCTGCACGACAACAACGACCGTGCATGGTTCGACGCCCACCGCACCGAATGGGCGCACGTGAAGGGATGCTTCGCGGCTTTCACGGAGCAGCTCATCGCCGGGATCGCCGAGTTCGACCCCACGGTGCGCGGCCTCAGGGTGCAGGACTGCACCTACCGCATCGCCCGCGACACGCGGTTCAGTCCCGACAAGTCGCCCTATAAAACATATATAGGTGCGTATATCGCGCCCAAGGGCAAGAAGTCGGGGTTTGCAGGCTACTATTTCCACATCGAACCCTGCTGCGACAGCCTCGTATGGAGCAACCTGCTTTCGGCGGGGCTCTACTGCCCCGAGCCGGTCGTGCTGCGCAGCGTGCGCGAGGAGATCCTCGACAACGGTGCGGAAATCGCGGCGGCCATCCGCAAGGCCAAGGGGTTCGCCATCGTCGAAGAGAACAAGCTCAAGCGGGTGCCTACGGGATTCCCTGCCGACAGCGAGTATGCCGAGATGCTGAAACTCAAGGATTTCTATATTGCCAAGAAGATCACCGAGGAGTTCCTGCTCTCGGACGACCTGCTGGAGCGAACCCTCGCGGAGTTCCGCCGCACGCAGCCGTTCATCGCGATCCTGAACCGTGCCGTGCAGTTCGCCTACGAAGAGATGATGTAACCTGCCCGTGCAATAATGCAACCGCCTTCCCTGACCGGGGAGGCGGTTTTTTGTTGGCGGGAGCCTCCGGCGCGGCACCGTACGGGGGCAATAAAAGGCAAAATCCGCCGCCGCCCGAAAAAAAACAGGGCGATTCTTTGCCTGCGGAATAGGTGATTCGCGCGCTTTCCTTGTATTATATACAAGAAAGAAAGCTATGCGACAACAAATACAGAAATTCGGCAGGGCCCTGAGCGGCATGGTCATGCCCAACATCGGCGCGTTCATCGCGTGGGGATTCGTCACGGCGCTCTTCATCCCCTCGGGATGGTGGCCCAACACCCAGATGGCACGCCTGGTCGACCCGATGCTGACCTACCTGCTGCCGTTGCTGATCGCCTATACGGCCGGGCGCAACGTCGCCGGCGAACGCGGCGGGGTAATCGGGGCCATTGCCGCCATGGGCGTCATCGTCGGCAGCGATATCCCGATGTTCATCGGAGCCATGGTCATGGGCCCGCTGGGCGGGTATACGATCCGGTGGTTCGACAAACTTACGCAGGGACGCATAAAGGCGGGCTTCGAGATGCTCGTGAGCAATTTCTCGATAGGCATCCTCGGTATGCTGCTGGCCATACTGGGCTATTGGGTCATCGGCGGTGCGGTGACGGGGCTGACGCTGCTGGTCAGCAACGGCGTGGAGGTCGTGATCCGCCACGGACTGCTGCCGCTCGTGTCGCTTCTGGTCGAGCCGTCCAAGGTGCTGTTCCTCAATAATGCCCTGAACCACGGCATCTTCTCGCCGATCGGCATCGAGCAGGCCCGCGAAACCGGGCAGTCGATCATGTTCCTGCTGGAAACGAATCCAGGCCCCGGGCTGGGCGTACTGCTGGCCTGCTGGTTTTTCGGCCGCGGCAATATGCGCCAGTCGGCGCCCGGCGCCGTAATCATCCAGTTCTGCGGCGGTATCCACGAAATCTATTTTCCCTATATCCTGGCGCGCCCGGCGCTGATCCTCGCCCCTGTTGCGGGCAGTGCCGCCGGGCTGCTGTTCTTTTCGCTTGCCGGGGCCGGACTGGTGGCGCCGGCTTCGCCCGGCAGCATCATTTCGGTGCTGGCCATGGCTCCCAAAGGCCAGACCCTCGTCGTGCTGGCCGGAGTGCTGATCTCCACGGCGGTGTCGCTGCTCATGGCGGCGCCCTTCGTCCGGCGTGCCGCCACCGCGGAGGATATGCCGACAGGCGCAATCCCCGCCACGCAGGGCGGGGCGCCCGCCGTAAAGGCCGCGCAGTACTTCCCGGCACATATCCGCAAGGTGGTTTTCGCCTGCGATGCGGGCATGGGGTCGAGTGCGCTGGGTGCCACGCGGTTTCGAAAAAGGCTCTCCGATGCGGGCATCGGCATGGTGGTCGGCAACTGTGCCGCGGACGGCATTCCCGCCGATGCCGACGTCGTTGTCTGCCAGTCCGTGCTGGCCGGGCGGATCGCCGGAGCGGGACATGGCGCTGCGCTGGTCGTGATCGACAATTTCCTGGCAGACCCGGCCCTCGACGCCCTGTTCGCCCGGTTGGCGCAGCAGGACGGTGCGGACGCCATTCCCCGAGCCGGCGGTCTGCCTGCCGGGACGGCGGATGCACAGCCCTCCGACGCCGGCCTGCGAAGGGTGGGGGATGCCCCGGATCGCATGGCCGCCCCGCAGCCGGACGATGCCGCGGGGCGGTCTTCCGGCGAGGTTTTGCGCCCCGGGAATATCCGGACGGGGCTTCCCTCCGAACCCAAGGAAGCCGCGATCCGGCGGGCTGGGGAACTGCTCGCAGCGGGCGGATATGTCGAACCCGGATATGCGGATGCCATGCTGCGCCGCGAGGAGTCGGCAACGACCTATATGGGCATGGGCATCGCCATTCCGCACGGGACGTCCGACGCCAAGAAGTGCGTCCTGCACTCGGGCATCGTGGTGCTGCAATACCCCGGCGGGGTTGCGTTCGGCAACGAAAAGGCATACCTCGTAGTGGGCATTGCCGGCGTGGGGGACGCTCACCTCGATATCCTGGCCCGGCTGGGCGAGGTATTCGGGGACGAAGAACTGTTGCGGAGGCTGACGACCGAAGGCGATCCGCAGGTGATATACGAAGCACTGAAATAACTACCTATATGACAACCGGAAAAGTAACGATCACCGCCCCGAACGGCATGCATGCGCGGCCTGCGGGCGAACTTGTAAAGTTAATCAGGGGGCTTGCGCCCGCCAGGATCACCCTGCGCACCGCGGCCCGGGAGGCCAGTGCCGTGAGCATTCTTTCGCTCCTGGCATTGGGGCTCAAACACGGCACCGAAGTGGAAGTCTGCGCCGAGGGCGGCGACGAAGCCGCCGCCGTGCGGGCCGTAACGGATTTCATCGCCGGCATCCGCGAATGATGTTCACGATCCGAGGAATCCCGACGGCGGGGATCGCCGTCGGGACGGCGTTCGTGCTGCAACGCCGCGCATCCGCCGCTGCTACGGCCGCGGCAGGCGACCCCGTGGCCGAGGCCGGGCGGTTCCATGCGGCGCTGGAGCGTGCGAAGGCGGAGCTGTCCGCACTGGCGGAAGGGGAGGCTGTTTTCGCCGCCCATCTGGAGATGGCCGGCGACCCGATGCTCGCCGGGCTGGTCGAGGGGAGGATTGCGGAAAAGCACCTGTCCGCCGAGCAGGCGCTCGGAGAAGCCTGCGAAGAGGTGTGCGGCATGTTCGCGGCGCTCGACGACGACTACCTGCGCGGACGTACCGACGATGTGCGGGACGTATGTGCGCGTATCGGCCGCATCCTGTCGGGCGAAACCGCCCACGATCCCTTTGCCGGGCTGGCTCCGGGGACGATCGTGGTGGCCGACGAGCTGGCGCCTTCGGATACGGCACAGATGGATTTCAGCAGGGTCGCCGGATTGGTGACGGCGCACGGAAGCGTGACGAGCCATGTCGCGATCATCGCCCGGAACAAGGGCATCGCGGCGCTGGTCGGCGTTGCCGGGTGCATGCGGCAGGTCAGAACCGGCGACCGGCTGATAATCGACGGGGAGCGGGGCGAACTGATCGTCGATCCCGATCCGGCTACCGGACGCAAATACGCCGCGCGGCTCGAATCGCTGCGCGGCGGATGCACAAGCGCCCGCCGTCACGCCCGCCGGGCGGCGGATCACGGTGCTGGGCAATGCCGCGAACGTCGACGAAGTGCGACGCGCGCTCGATGCAGGCGCCGAGGGCATCGGACTTTTCCGGAGCGAGTTCCTCTACATGCAGGGCCCGGCGCTCCCCGACGAAGAGACGCAGTTTGCGGCATACCGTGCCGCGGCGGAGCTTTGCGGGGCACGTCCGCTGACTGTACGGACACTTGACATAGGCGGGGACAAAGCATTGCCCTACATGCATTTCGAGCCGGAGGAAAACCCGTTTCTGGGATGGCGTGCGATCCGGGTTTCGCTGGCCATGCCGGAGCTGTTCCGCACCCAGCTGCGGGCATTGCTACGCGCGAGCGCATTCGGCAACGTGCGGGTGATGTTCCCGATGATAGCTTCGGTCGGGGAGTTCCGCGCCGCCAAAGCGGTTGTCGAGACCTGCATGGCGGAACTCGACGCAGAAGGGGTTGCCTACGACCGCGACATAGCGCTGGGGGTGATGATCGAGACCCCGGCCGCCGTATTCATCGCCGACGAACTGGCTGCCCGGGCGCGGTTTTTCAGCATCGGCACCAACGACCTGACGCAGTACGTGATGGCCGCCGACCGTGGAAACCCCCGCGTAGCCTACCTTTGCGACGCATTCGACCCGGCCGTGCAACGCAGCATCGGCATGGTGCTCGACGCCGCGCACCGGGCGGGTATCGAAGCCGGGATGTGCGGCGAACTGGCTGCCGACCCGCGCGCCACGCAGCGCCTCGTGGCGCTCGGTCTCGGGGAATTCAGCGTCGGCCCCCCGGCCATCGCCCCGTTGAAACACCGTATACGGACTGACAAATAATTTTTATCTTTATCCCAACGTCTAAAACTCGAATTATGAAGAAAACAATGCTCCTGCTCTTCGCCCTCATGCTGTCGTCGGCGATTTGTGCGCAGGATTACCACGTTGTCCTGTGGGACAACACGACGGCACCCACCTCGAACGGGCTTTCGGGCGACGAGGTCGAATCCAAGCCCGGACAGTGGAAAAACACGCAGACGGCCGAAATGTGGATTTACAAGGCCGGGGACAATGCCACGGGACAGGCGCTCGTGTTTTTCCCCGGGGGCGGCTATTCGTCGCTCTCGGTCGGCAACGGACATAAGGAGGCCCAGTGGTTCGCCCGGAACGGCATCACGGCCGCGGTGGTGAAATACCGCCTGCCCAACGGCCACAGCGAGGTTCCGCGCAACGATGCCGACGAGGCGCTGCGCGTGATGCGTTCGATGGCTGCGGAACTGAACATCGACCCCGCGAAAGTGGGGGTGTCGGGGACTTCGGCCGGGGGTTACCTCGCCGGGAGCGTCGGGACGCTTTCGGACGTGAAGCCGGGCTTCATGATCCTCTTCTACCCGGTGATCTCGGCCGACCCGGACAAACGCCATAAGGGGACTTTCGTACAGCTGCTCGGCGCCGAAGATGCCGACAAGCCCCTTGCACAGGAGTTCTCGCTCGAAAAGAAGGTCGATGCCGCCACGCCGCCCACGCTGTTGTTCCATTGCGACGACGACAAGGTGGTACCAGCCGTGAACAGCGCGCTGTTCTACCAGAAGCTCAAGGAACACGGCATCAAGGCCACGCTGCACATCTATCCGTCGGGCGGCCACGGCTGGGGCATGAACTCCCGCTTCCGCTATTACGACGACTGGCAGAAAGCCACGCTCGACTGGCTTTCGACGCTCTGATCCCGCGGCGCCTGCGGCCCGTGAAACGACAAAAGAGGCTCTTTCCAGAGCCTCTTTTTGTTGTGCGATCCTGCCGGCATTCCGGTACGGGAGCCGGCGCCGTTGCCGCGTGCGGCCGATCCCGGGAATCCGGCGGCCGCTGCGCTTATTTCTTGCGGTAGATGACCTCGCAATGCTCGCCCGTGAGGTATTCGACGATATTGAGCACCTCTTCGAGCGAATTGGATCGCTGGTAATTGAACGTATAGCGTTTGTCGCCGTAGCGTCCCGGCACCGAAAGCCGCACGCCGAAGGTCGTCTCGATGTGCGAGATGATCTCGTGCAGCGTAGCGTCGGACATCGTCACCAGGTCGTACTGGGTCAGCACGAGGTGCGAAGCGTTGACCTGCGTAATGGCGAGGTTGTCGTCCGCAGCGTCGTACAGGGCGCGCTGGTCGGGTTGCAGCGTCACCAGGTTGACCCCTGCGGGCGTCTGAAGGCGTACGGAACCGTGTTCGAGGACGACTTCGGCCTGCTGCGAACCTTCGTAGGCCTGCATGCAGAAGGAGGTGCCCAGCACGCGCACGCGCAGTTTGTCGGTGGACACGACGAACGGGGCGGCTTCGTCCCGCGCCACCTCGAAGAAGGCCGCGCCGGCCAACTGCACGTTGCGCTGCGTCGGGCCGAAGGCTTCGGGCAGCGTCAGTTTCGTACGGGCGTTGAGCCACACATGCGTGCCGTCGTCGAGCGTGACGGTCGTCACCGCATCGCCCGTGTTCTCGTAAACCCGGTATATGTCGGGTGTCGAGAGGAAATGCCATGCCGTGCCGGCGCAAACGGCGAGCAGGACGGCAGCAGCGGCCCCCAGCGTCCACCGCACCAGTCTGCGGCGACGGGTGGATCGCTCGCCGGCGACGATACTCCCGATCCGATGGTCGGTGCTGCGCATGAACGACGCGAAGCGCGACAGGTCGGTGCTCTCCTCGAAGACGCGGCGTGCCCCCCACAGGCTCTTCAGTT
>OGOY01003931.1_pt1 | contig 10717 bp, 8 predicted proteins | sample 1552811 | NCBI WGS metagenome assembly OGOY01 (sample SAMEA2580132, study PRJEB22360) | human gut metagenome | biome: human gut; feature: human-associated habitat; material: faeces | place: Denmark | collected 2008/2010 | reverse complement strand
AGGCCATGATGGACGCTCTGGATGCCGGTGCCGAGGACTTTGATGCCAGCGAGGACGCAGCCGAGGTCACCACCGATCCCGAGAACTACTCCGCTGTTGTCAAGGCTCTGGAGGAGAAGGGCTACGAGATCCTGTCCGACGATCTGGCCATGGTGCCCATGACCACCACCCGCCTGACCGATCCCGATCAGCTGAAGCAGATGGGCAAGCTGCTGGATTCTCTGGAAGATAACGATGACGTCCAGAACGTCTGGCACAGCCTGGAGAACGAAGAGGATCTGCCGGAATAAGTTTCCGCAAGGCTCTTTGCTCCTGAAATAAAACGATAAAAAGCCGCTTTTTGTGCTGGTTGGCACGAAAGGCGGCTTTTGCTTGTTATTTTTGTATGTCGTGCGGATAAGGGTTCCTTCTGGCATCAGAAAAATCGTACTCTGCACGCATATCCTCATCGTATGATGGATTTTCCGAAGAAGTGCTATTAGATTTATCGTTCATAGTGCGTCCACAGACTGAGGATCTTAACGGTCTGCTCTTTTTCATAGACCTGATAAACAAGGCGGTGCTGGATGTTGATGCGGCGGCTGTATGCACCGTTCAGATCACCCACCAGCTTTTCGTACGGGGGCGGATTTTGGAAAGGATCAACACGGATGATTTCAATGAGTGCCTTTGCCTTTTCGTCCAGATGGGCAGACCTCAGTTTTGGCACGTCCTTTGCGGCGGTTTTGGTGTAAACGACCTTGTACATTTACCACTCCACCGCCGTTTCGTCCACACAGTCCTCAAGCGGCGTGGCGATTCCGTCCATGATCTTTTCGCGCATACCCGGTGCAGAGACCAGATACAGCGTTTCCATGATGCCGCTGTAATCTTCTTCAGACAGCAGCACGGCATTGCCGTCCTTGGTGGTGATGTTGATGGGCTGGTTGTATTTAATGGTCTGCTCTACATAGTCGAAGGCATTCTTACGGAAATTCGTGATATTTGTAGTGGTCATCGTAGAATCACTCCTTTCATGTACAGTATAGCGTACGCTTATAAAAATGTCAATATGCGACCGGCAATCGAAACATGACACACGGTCACCCCTGTGCCAGCGCCCTACCTTTTTCATAGTAGCGCTGCATTTCTTCCCGGGGAACCATATTTCCGCCGGTGGCCCAGACCAGATGGGTGGCGTTTGCCAGCGCACCGGCAGGCAGGGCGGTTTCGGTGTAAGCGCCAAGCAGCTGCCCGGGCTGGGTGAGCACCGGGCCGTACATTCCCGCCAGAGCGCTGGGCTCAAGGTAAAGATCTTCGGCGTCTGCCAGCTGCGCCAGAAGGGTGTACATCCGCTCGTCCTGCAGGGTGTAGCAGCCGCTCATAAAGGGACGCATCAGCCCGCCCACAAAGCCGGAGGCGCGTCCCACGGCAAGACCATCGGCGGCGGTGCGGTTGTCGATGCCAAAGTCCTGCACACAAACGCTGCTGTTTTCGCCGGTGGCCATGCCCAGCATCATGCAGGGGGAGTGGGTGGGCTCGGCAAAGAAGCAGTGTGCGGCATCGCCGAACAGCATCTTCAGGCCAAAGGCCACACCGCCGGGGCCGCCGCCCACGCCGCAGGGCAGATAGGCGAAGAGGGGATGCTCCGCATCAACGGTGACGCCCTGCGCATCCAGCTGCTTTTTCAGCCGCAACGCAGCCACAGCATAGCCCAGAAAGAGGGTCTTGGAGTTTTCGTCATCCACAAAGTGGCAGTAGGGGTCGCCCGCCGCCAGCTTGCGACCCTCGGTCACGGCGATGCTGTAATCAGAGGCGTACTCCACCACCTTGACGCCCCGGCTGCGGAGCAGGTCTTTTTTCCATTGCCGCGCGTCAGCGGACATGTGCACGGTGACCTGAAAGCCCAGCTTCGCGCTCATGATGCCGATGGAAAGCCCCAGATTGCCGGTGGAGCCCACCGCAATGGAATACTGCGAGAACAGCTTGCGGAAGCGCTCTTCTGCCAGAACGGCGTAGTTGTCGGTCAGATGCAGCATTCCGCTGTGCAGGGCAATGTCCTCGGCGGTTTTCAGCACTTCATAAATGCCGCCCCGGGCTTTAATGGAGCCGGAAATAGGCAGGTGACTGTCCAACTTGACCCATGCCTGCCCAGCGATGGGGGTACCGCTGCGCTCCTCCAGCACTTTTTGCATCCGGGGGATGGGCTGAACAGGGGACTCGATGATGCCGCCCGCCGCAGCGGTCTCGGGAAAGACGGCGGCAAGGTAGGGCGCAAACCGCTCCAGCCGTGCGGCGGCGTCCTCAATGTCGGCCAAAGTCAGCGGGCAGGCAGCCGCAGCCTGTGCAAAGGGCAGCTTGTCCGGGTTTACCCATGCAGTCTCCTTCAGGGCGCAGAGGTCAGAGACCACGGGATATGCCGCGATCCAATCGGCAACGGAACGCCCGGCGATGCACTTGGCAGGTGAAACCATAGCGGATCCTCCTTTATATATAAAAGTAAAAGCAGATGGCGCGCCCGGCGGTTTTGCGGAGCGCTGCGTGTCTTGAATATAAAGGTTTTTACAGGAATTGTCAACCGGCTGCTCGCCGGGCGGATCAAAGCGCCACGATCTCGGTGGTCACCAGCTGCTGCTCTGCGCCGTAGTTCAGCTTCATGGCGTAGTCGGTCAGGGCGCAGAATTCTTCTGCCTCCTTCCGGGTGGCAAAATAGTTTTCGGTAAGTACCTCGGAGCTGCCGCGGGCGTGGAAGATGGTCTTTACCACAAAGTTGCTTTCGTCCATAGTATGCCTCTCTTTTCCAGTAGATGAGGGAGACGCTGCCGTCCCTCGGTGTAATTGCAGTATAACAGGGCAAATGTACCACAGAACGGACTTTTAACGGAAGCAGGACATATTTTTGCGCAAACCGGTCAAAAAGCCGCACCAGCCGGAGGAACAGGAGAAGCTTGGAAGGAGAGCAGCACACTGCCCAAAAACCTTGTTAAAAAACTGGCATTTTGCCATTTTTGTGTAAAGTATACAAGAATAAACACAAAAAAACGGCATTGTGCGTATTGCTATTTTAAAACTGATATATTAGAATATAAGCAAGAAGAGCGTGCAGGCGTACTGCGCGTGCCATAAGATAAATAACGACAGGAGGAACTTCTCTATGCCTATGAAAATGGGTTGGCGCTGGTATGGCGAGGGCAACGACCCCGTCACCCTGAGCGACATCAAGCAGATCCCCGGCGTGACCAGCATCGTCTGGGCACTGCACAACAAGATGCCCGGCGAGATTTGGGAAATCGACGAGATCCAGAAGGTTGCAGACCAGATCCACGCCTACGGCTTTGATATGGATGTTGTCGAGTCCGTCAACGTCCACGACGATATCAAGATCGGTCTGCCCACCCGCGACCAGTATATCGAGAACTACAAGCAGTGCATCCGCAACCTGTCCAAGTTCGGCGTCAAGGTCATCTGCTACAACTTCATGCCCATCTTCGACTGGACCCGCACCGACCTGTTCCATCCGGTAGGCGACGGCTCCACCGCACTGTTCTACGAGAAGGACAAGATCAAGGGCGATTACAAGGCGATGGCTGAGTATATCATGTCCTTCACCGAGAAGTATAATATGACCTTCCCCGGCTGGGAACCGGAGCGCATGGCAAAGCTGGACGAGCTGTTCAAGGCCTACGCCCCTGTCACCAAGGAGAAGCTGTGGGAGAACCTGAAGTACTTCCTGGAAGCTCTGATGCCCACCTGCCACGAGTGTGACATCAAGATGGCCATCCACATGGACGATCCCCCTTGGGATATCTTCGGCCTGCCCCGCCTGCTGGTGGACGAGCCCAGCATCGACCGCTTCCTGAAGATGGTGGACGATCCGTACAACTGCCTGACCCTGTGCACCGGCAGCCTGAACGCAAACCCCAACAATAACTGTGCCGAGATCATCCGCAAGCACTGCGACCGCATTGCCTTCGGCCACGTCCGCAATATCCACCACTTCCCCAACGGCGACTTCTCTGAGGCTGCGCACCGCGACTGCTGCGGCGAGACCGGCATCATTGAGGTGATGCGCGCTTACCATGACTGCGGCTTTGAGGGCTACATCCGTCCTGACCACGGCCGTCAGCTGTGGGAGGAAGGCCCCGGCGTCTGCCGCCCCGGCTATGGCAAGTATGACCGCGCTCTGGGCATCCAGTATATGCTGGGTATCTGGGATCTGCTGGATCGTCTGGATGAAGAAAAGAAGGGCTGATGATTATGAAGCTGTCTGATATCAAAAACGGCAATCTGTCCGCCGAGTGGGCAGAAAAGGGCTACGAGCTGCCCAAATTCGACATCGAGGCTGTCAAGGCCAAGACCCACGCCGAGCCCACTTGGGTGCACTTCGGCGCAGGCAACATCTTCCGCGCTTTCCCCGCTGCCGTGCTGAACGATGCACTGAACAGCGGCAAGTACGACCGCGGCGTCATCGTGGCTGAAAGCTTCGACTACGAGATCATCGATAAGGCTTACCAGCCCTACGATAACCTGAGCCTGCTGGTCTGCCTGAAGTCCACCGGCGACATCGAGAAGAAGGTCATTGCTTCCGTGACTGAGAGCCTGAAGGCTGATTACTCCTTTGGCGAGGATTGGGCTCGTCTGGTCGAGATCTTCCAGAACCCCAGCCTGCAGATGATCTCCTTCACCATCACCGAGAAGGGCTACGGCGTTGCTCCTGCTGACCTGGAGCGCGGCCTGACCCCCGTTCTGGCCATGGGCAAGGTCACCGCTCTGCTGTACGAGCGCTTCAAGGCCGGCAAGCTGCCCCTGACCGTTCAGAGCATGGATAACTGCTCTCACAACGGCGACAAGGTCAAGAGCGCTGTCCACGCCTACGCTTCCAAGTGGGTCGAGCAGGGTCTGGTTCCCGCTGAGTTCCTGGCATACGTTCAGGACGAGACCAAGATCACCTTCCCCTGGAGCATGATCGACAAGATCACTCCCCGTCCCGACGCAAAGGTCCAGGATATGCTGGCCAAGGACGGCTTTGAGGACAACTACACCATCGTGACCGAGAAGCACACCTTTACTGCTCCCTTTGTCAACGCAGAGGAGACCCAGTACCTGTGCATCGAGGATCACTACACCAACGGCCGTCCTCCGCTGGAGCTGGGCGGTGTGCTGTACTGCGACCGCGAGACCGTGGACAAGATCGAGAAGATGAAGGTCTGCACCTGCCTGAACCCCCTGCACACTGCCATGTCCATCTATGGCTGCATGCTGGGCTACAACCTCATCTCTGCCGAGATGGCAGACGAGGATCTGCGCTCCTTCATCCAGAAGATCGGCTATATCGAGGCTATGCCCGTCGTGGTCGATCCCGGCGTTCTGAACCCCTACGAGTTCATCGGCGCTGTCATCAACCGCCGTCTGCCCAACCCCTTTATGCCCGATGCTCCCCAGCGTATCGCTACCGATACCTCCCAGAAGCTGGCTATCCGCTTCGGCGAGACCATCAAGGCTTACGAGGAGCGCGGTCTGGACAAGTCCAACCTTGTGTTGATCCCGCTGGTGCTGGCAGGCTATGCCCGCTACCTGAAGGGCATCGACGACAACGGCCAGCCCTTCGAGATCTCTCCCGATCCGCTGCTGGCTGATTTGCAGGCCATCGTCAACCCCTTGGAGGTCAAGGAGGGCGAGCAGGACTTCAGCTGCCTGAAGGCTCTGTACAGCCGTGCCGATGTGTTCGGCGTGGATCTGTACGCCGTCGGTCTTGGCGAAAAGATTGAGGGCATGGTCAAGGAGCTGTACGCTGGTAACGGCGCAGTGCGCAAGACCCTGCACAAGTACACCCTCGCCCGCTAAAACTTTATAACGCTATTTCCGTGACCCACGCTGCGCTTTTGCTTTGCCGCAGCGTGGGTTTTTGTTTTGTGAAAATTGTTATGTAAAAACAGACTCCCGGAGCGTCCGCAGACGCTCCGGGAGTTCGAAAGAAAAATAGATTTTCCGCTGCCCTTATTTCCGGCAGTCGTGCAGGCTGGCAGCGGGCAGGGTGCTGCTCAGCAGGCTCCATGCGGCATCCATGCTCTCGTTCAGCAGATAGGCCTGATTCTTCTGGACGTAGATGTACACCGCCTCTTTGGTGCGGTAGGCGCAGTACACGGTGTTCCAGGTGTAGCGGTTGGTGGGCTCGGTCTTGTTCTGCTCACCGGCCATCCAGACCGAAAGCCCGGCGGCGTCCAGCTCCAGCCGGTAGAAGGGACGGGGCAGACCCAGCTTTTTGATCTGCTTGGAGAGGTTGGCAAAGAAGGTACCGAAGTATACGGCGGGCAGACCGATGGCTACGATGGCCAGCACGGCGGTCAGCAGCCCGGCACCCTCCCGCTTGCCGATCTGGCTCAGGCAGATGCCGGCACACACCAGCAGAATGGCGGTGAACACCGCCGGACGCTGCCAGCCCTTGTTGTGGCGCAGCAGGTCAAAAGATGCAAAATCGTGAAAGCTTTTTTCGTCCATCTGAACGGAAACGCAAACATTCTGGGTCATAAAGTTACCCTCCTTTTTGGGCATAGTACCACATTTACCGGCAAGAAGCAAGCAAAAGATGCACCGGCGGCGGTGCATCCGGCTTGCAAACCGCCCGCAAGGCGTGGTAAAATAAGATATTATCTGGGGTGTATCTGAAAAGTCGAAAATATAGTCTATTTCTACAAGCACAGCTGGATTTTGCGTGAAACAGCCTTGAAATCCACAAAGGATTCCTGCGGCTATTTGCCTTAAATCCCGCTTGTGCTTGCGAAATATTCGTCATTTTCTTTGTTTTCAGATACACCTTACGAAAAAGGGGGAAGCCTTGCATGGAAAAGCGCAACTGGAAGCACAGCGTTACGCTCAAGCAGCGCATGGTGCTGTGTCTGGCAGCATTTTTTGCGGCCTTTGCATTGCAGCTTGCCCTGAACGGCTATCAGGCGCGGGCGGTGCAGCAGGTGCAGGACGACCAGATGGGCAACTTTAATGCCATCAGCCGCTTTCAGGGCGGCGTGGAAAGCTCCATCAGCATTCTGGAAGCGTACCGCTGGGAGAACGGCGAGACTGAGGAAATGCTGGAAAAGCTTCAGGCAGCCTGCTCCACCAGCAACGCATGGCTGTGGCGCATCCGATCCAATATGGACGGCTTGCAGAACGTCAGCGATGAGCAGTGGGTGCTGTACGGTGCGGTGGAGACCACCTACGGCAGCTACAACACCCTTTTGGAAGAGCTGGAGAGCTACCTTTCCAGTGGGCAGGAAGCAAAGGCTTCCCAGCTGTACTACAACAAGGTCTCGGTCTGCGGCGGGTATCTGAGCCAGTACACCATGCAGCTGCTGAAAGCCTCGATTCTGGATGCCCAGACTACTTACACCGAGATCTCGGAGCTGGGCGATCGGATCGCCCTGATGCAGATCGTGGTGGTGGCACTGTGCGTGGCGCTGGGCTGCGCCTCCGGTCTGATGGTCATGCAGCTGCTGACTCCGGTGTCTCAGATGATCGAGGCCTCCCGCGCTATCAGCCGCAGCCAGTTCGATACCCCGGACATCCCGCTGCCCAAGCAGCCGGAGATCGGCCAGCTGGCGGAGTCCTTCAACCGCATGAAGCACTCTATGGCGCAGCAGGTGAGCACCTTACAGGAGAAAAACGAGATCGAGCGGGAGTTGCATCGCCAAAAGACCGAGGCGCTGGAACTGCAGAACCGCATGGAGCGCAGTCGGTTACAGCAGCTGCGCAGCCAGATCGACCCGCATTTTTTGTTCAACACCCTGAACGTCATCCAGCAGATGGCGGGCACAGAGTCCGCCTACCGCACGCAGGCGCTCATCATGGCGCTTTCCCATCTGCTGCGTTACAGCCTGATGAGCAACGATGAGCAGGTGCCCCTCTCCCGGGAGGTGCGCGTTGTGGATGAGTACTATTCCATCTACCATGTGCGCTTTGGCGACCGGGTGCAGATGGAGTGGGCGTTCTCGGATTCGCTGGATCTGACCGAGACTATGGTGCCGTCCTTTATCTTGCAGCCTATCGTGGAAAACGCTTTCAAGCACGGCATCTGCCCCAAGGAAGAGGGTGGCGTGGTGCGCATCCGCATGATCCCCCTGCGGGAAAAAGGTCTGCTGTGCATCCGGGTGCTGGACAACGGCGTGGGCATTGAGCCGGAGCAGCTGGAACAGCTGCGCACGGCATTGGAGCAGCCCGCACCCCGCTGGGAACATATCGGTATTTATAACGTGGCCGCCCGCCTGCGGTTGCTGGATGCCCGCTGCCGGGTGGTGGTGCGCTCCCGGCCGGGGCGGGGAACTGCGGTGATCCTGTATCTGCCGCTGGTGGAGAATGAGGAGGAATTTGAGGAATGATTCGTCTGTTGATCGCGGATGATGAGAGGATGGAGCGGGAGGCGCTGGTGGATATCGTCATGCGCCGGTTCGAGCATGAGGTGACGGTGGAGATGGCGGAAAACGGCCGCAAAGCCGCCGATACCGCTGTGCTCTGGGAAGCAGACCTGATTTTGATGGACATCGAGATGCCGGGCATGAACGGCCTGGATGCCGCCCGCGCGGTGCTGGAGCAGCGGCCGGAGTGCAAGGTGATCTTCATCACGGCGTACAGCCTGTTCCAGTACGCCCACGAGGCGGTGCATCTGGGTGCCTGCGACTATCTGCTGAAGCCGGTGGACCCGGACGAGACCGAGGCCGCCATCCGCCGCGCTATCCGGCAGATCGAGGCCGGCCGCCGCTTGGCCGAGCTGGCTGCGGAAGCCCCGGAGCCGGAAACCGCCCCGGAGCAGGAGGCCGAGCCCGCCGGGGAAGGGGAGAGCGACCGCAACGCACTGGTGATGGACCATGTGCGCAAGTATATGGAAGATAACTATATGGCAGACCTCTCGCTGGACAGCGTGAGCGAAATTTTGCACATCAGCCCGGCGTACCTTTCGGCGCAGTTCAAAAAATACCAGAAGATGAATTTTCTGGACTGTCTGACCGAGCTGCGCATCAACGCAGCTAAAGAACTGCTGGCCGACCCCTTCCGCTCCGCAGCGGAGGTGGCCTCCATGGTGGGCTACGAGGACGCCAGTTACTTTGCCCGCGCCTTTAAAAAGCGCACCGGTATGACCCCCACTCAGTACCGGAAGGAAGCGGCAAAGGCAGCCCGGGAGGCGCGGCTGTGACCCGCCGTCAGCTGCTGCGTCTGCTTGCGGCAGCCCCGGCGCTGGCAGTTACAGGCTGTACGGCGCAGTCTGCTTCTTCGCAGCAGGAGAAGCCGCTCATTCTGCGCTATGCGGAGAACCAGCCGGAGGACTACCCTACCAGCAAGGCGGCAAAGGCCTTTGCCGAGCTTGTGGCGCAGCGCACGGGCGGCCGGGTGAAGGTGCTGGTTTACAGCGGGGCAGAGCTGGGCGCAGAGCAGAGCGTCATCCAGCAGATGCAGTTCGGCGGGGTGGATTTTTCCCGCGTGTCCCTGAGCCAGCTGGCAGAGTACGAGCCGGAGCTCAGCGTGTTGCAGCTGCCTTACCTGTACAGCGATGCCCAGCAGATGTGGCGGGTGCTGGACGGCGACATCGGCGATGAGTTTCTGGCCATGCTGGACGGGATGGACTTAGTAGGGCTTTCGTGGTTTGACGCCGGTGTGCGTAGCTTCTACACCCGGGAAAAGGTGACCGGGCTGGATGATTTGCAGGGGCTGACCATCCGGGTGCAGGAGTCGGACATGATGAGCGACATGATCACCGCACTGGGCGCAAAGCCGGCGCAGGTGGTGTACAGCAAGGTATATGCCGCCCTGCATAATGCCGAGATCGATGGGGCAGAGAACAACTGGCCCAGCTACGAAGTGATGGGACACTACGAGGTAGCACCCTTTTTCCTGAAGGACGAGCACACCCGGGTGCCGGAGGTGCAGCTGGCCAGCCCGGCGGTGATGGAAAAGCTTGCCGCGCTGGACGAGAGCTTCCCGGAGGTGATCCGCGCCTGCGCCCGGGAGAGCGCACAGACAGAGCGGGAGCTTTGGGCACGGCGGGAGGCGAACGCAGAGCAGAATATGCGCAAGCGGGGCATCTGCGTCACCGAACTGGACGAGGCCGAAAAAGCCCGCTTCCGCGCAGCGGTACAGCCCATGTACGACCGGTTCCGCAGCCACGCCAAACTCATCCAGCGGATCCGGGAGAGCTGAAGAACAAGATATACGAAATAACTCGTCTCTATGTGATATATCAGTTTAGGGACGAGTTTTTTTGCGAACATTTTTCGGCAAGCTCGACAATATCCCCCAGGCGAACTTGTTGAATATGCACAGATACGTTTTCACTTTTTTGCAAAAAACAGGACATTTTATCAATCCTCTTGATGGCTAAAATCTTTTGCGTTAGAATGAGGCCACCGAGCAATCAGGCCATGCAAAAACGCCTAAATGTACCCTATCAAGATTCAGATCGTGCAATGCAAAAAAGGAGGAAATTTGGTTATGTTTTCCAAAAAGATCTCGCGCCGCAGCTTTCTGAAGGTCAGTGCTGTGACCACCGCCATGGCCGCCATGGGCCTGCCTGCCTTTGCCGCAGAGGACACGGCAGAGGAGAACTGCTTCCAGACCCTGAACATCCCCCGGGCCACCGGCAGCACCGTGGACAAAAGCGTCCTGCTGGACGAGAGCCGCCTGTACCTCATCACGGATTTTGGGGCTGTGTCGGAGGGAGACCCCGTCCAGAACACTAAAGCCATCAACGCCGCCA
>OGOY01003926.1_pt1 | contig 10726 bp, 12 predicted proteins | sample 1552811 | NCBI WGS metagenome assembly OGOY01 (sample SAMEA2580132, study PRJEB22360) | human gut metagenome | biome: human gut; feature: human-associated habitat; material: faeces | place: Denmark | collected 2008/2010 | reverse complement strand
TTCAAGCCCGAGACTGCCAATCTAAGCCTTTCTCTTGGGGTTCCAAAGGGGCCATTCTCTTTCGCGAAAGAGAATGGCCCCTTTGACTCGTGCAGCGCCTTCGGCGCTGCGATCCCCGCGGCACAAGTGCCGCAAAGTGCTTTGCATTTATGCAAAATAGATAGTAATAGGACAAATCTCTGCTTTTGTCCCCACGCGCATGTTGGGTCCGAACAGGCCGACGCCGGAGGTGACGATGTTGTGCATCTTTCCCTTTTGGAGATACCCGCAGGCATTTTCCCACATCAGCTTGATGGTGAGATTTCCCGGGAACATCTGTCCATCGTGCGTGTGGCGGCAGAGGCCTATGTCGACGCCCGCGTCCGCGAGCTCCTGTAGCTCTTTGGGCTGGTGGTCGAGGACGATGATGGGCTTATCCTTGTCCAGACCTGCCGTGATCTCATCGGGCGTCTTGCGCGTCTCGATGCCGCGGCCCGGGCGGTGCGCGTCGGGGCGGCCATAAAGATAGAACTTTCCGTCGATGAGCATGCCCTCGTCACGCAGGAGCGTGATGTTCGCGTCCTTCAAGAATTCGTCCATGCGCGGGTCGCTCTCCTTCTTCTCGCTCTGGCGGAAGGTGAAGCCTGCGAGCACCGGCTCTTCGATGTCGTGGTTGCCGTAGCAGGCGTAAACGCCGTATTTCGACCGGATGCTGCGCAGCGTGGCGGCGATGGTCTCAGGGTCTTCCACCGCCTCCCACTCGTTATCGAAGATGTCTCCCGCGATGACGACGAGGTCGGCGTCCTGTTCGTTGATTCTGTCTACCATCTGCTGCATCTGCTTTTCGCCGATGTTGTAGCCAAGGTGCAGGTCGGCCACGAGCACAACCTTCATCTCGTCCATGCCCTCAACAGTCTTATCGACCGTCACGTCATACGGCGTCACGTGGATGATGCGTGCGTTGACGACGCCCCAGATGGATGCGATCAAAATGACCAGCGCGCACACACAGCCCGCGATGCGGTGCATCTGTGTCGTGACGAAAATGTGCTTGAACGGCAGCACGTACCCCAGCAGCAGCCGCAGCAGGTCCGCCGCGATGACCGCGAGCAGCACATACAGCAGTACGCCGAGCCAGTAGTTGCCGATGAGCTTCATCACGCGCCGTGCCCGCCCCTCCGGCAGGAAAAACGCGATGACGATGGAGCAGGCCAGAAACGCCTGCACAGCCACGGGCAGCGCCCAGTGGCGCGCTGTGCGGAAAAACGGGAACCAGGCTTTCACCCAGCCCATCACGCGGCGCAGTAAATAGTAATTCGCCAGCAGGTACACCGGCGCAAGCAGAATCGCGATCATGTCAACGCGGGAGCATCGCTCCCCTCGCTTCCTTTCGAATCAAAAATCTTCGGTCATCATAGCACGTTTTTCTATCCATTGCAACGCATCCCCGCGGTTGACATTCCGCATGCGGCATGGTACCTTTAGAGTCGAAAAATAACATGGATCAAGGAGGACGATCCGATGAAAATGCTCGAAACCATCCACATTCTCCCCGTGCGCGCGGAGAGCGCTGCGCCCGCGCCGCTGCGCGGCAAAAAGCTCGACCAGCGCGCCGTGCTGCAAGTCGTCCGCAAGGTCGACTGGAAAAAGGCCGGCCTCATCGCCGGCGGCGTGACTGTTGTGTGCGCCGCAGCCGGCACAGCGAGCCGGTACAAATTCTATCAGGGCATCGTCGCGCGCGAGCTCAAAAAGCAGCTCGCCCCGCTGAACGACAAGCTTGACGCCCTGCAGGCTGAAAACCGCATGCTGCGCGCGGAGCTTGAAAAGAAGAACGCCCCCTCCAAGGAACAGAACTGAGCCAAAATTGCCCGAACAAATTCCAGTTCGGGCGATTTTTTGCTCTCCGCTGGCGCTTTCCCCCTCCGCATGGTAAAATGGGCAAAAACAGGACTGTTTTCCGCAAAAAGTCTTCATTGCTACCCACGGTTGCGCGATTGTCTACTGCAATACATGGCATTTTGCGCACACTAACGCTATGCTTTTTGCGAAAGGAGGAACCATGGCACTACCTGAAAAACTCTACACACTGCGCAAAAAGAGCGGTCTTTCGCAGGAGCAGCTTGCAGAGGCGCTGAACGTCTCGCGTCAGGCCATCTCCAAATGGGAGGGCGGCAGCGCGATGCCTGAGAGCGACAAGCTCCTCGCGCTGAGCAATTACTTCGGTGTCTCGCTCGACTACCTTCTAAAAGACGGTGCGCCGGATGCCGCGCTGATCGTCTATGGCGTTTTGTCGATCCTTGTCCTGCCCGTTCCCGCGCAGATCAGCGGATCGTCGATGATCCGCATCGACGGCAGTGGCATTTTTCTGCTGCTCTGCGTCGCGGCCATCGCCGCGGGCGCGGCGCTGCTGCTCAAAAGCACCAAACACAAATAAGGAGGTCTCTCCATGAAAGCTCTGTCCTGTACCTTCGCCGTGCTGGCGATCCTGCTCTCCGACGTGATGTGCGCCGTTGTCGCATTCAACTACTGCGACATGCTCTGGGGCATCCGCTATGCTTCTTACAGCGCACCGGCGAGCACCGCGTTTCTGCTCGTCATCCCCTACGCCGCCGCCATCGCGGTCTGCACCGCGCTCGCGGTCATCTTTTGGCGAAAAAGCGCAAAATGCTGAAAAAGAATCACCGTATGGCAAGCCATACGGTGGTTTCTCCTTTACTTTCTCACAAACAGGATGCCGAGCGTGTTCGGGCCGCAGTGGCACGAGACGGTGCAGCCCGCCTGCGTCTCTTCGACGGTCTCAAACGATCCGTACTGTGCCGCTTCCTCCTTCGCCGCGGCCACGACGTTCGCGTCCGCCGCCGCGTGGGTGATGAACGCGAGCTCCGGCGCGATGTCCTCGCGCCCGTCAAGGCGCTCTTTTACATACTGGCGGATGCACTTTTCAAACGAGCCGCGGTACTTCTTGCACACGGCCATCTTGCCGTTTCGCACCTCGATGCAGGGCTTCAGGTGCAGAAGATTCGCGCCCAGCGCGGCCACAGCCGAGCAGCGGCCGCCCTTTCGCATGTAGTCGAGGCACTCGATCAAAAAGCTCGCCTCGACCTTCGGCGCGAGCGCGCGCACGCGCTCGGCGATCTCCGCGCCGGAAAGGCCCTGCTCGGCGAGCTTCGCCGCCGCGACGACCAGAAGGCCCTGGCCGGTGCTCAAATTCTCCGAATCGACCACAAAGACGTTCTCGTACTCCTGCGCCGCGGCGCAGGCATTCTGATAGCAGCAGGAGAAATTCGCGCCGATGGTGATCTGCACCACCGCGTCATACTCGTTCGCGTAGCGCGCGAACATCTCGCCGTACTCGTACTGGCTGACCGCCGACGTGCTGCAAAGGTCTCTGCCGCCGTCCACGTGGGCAAAAATGTCGGCGGGCGTGATGTCCACACCATCGTGGAAGTCCTTGCCGTCCTTGATGACGCACAGCGGCGTGACGGCAATATCATAGCGCTCGAGCAGCGCGGGCGACAGGTCGCACGTGCTGTCGGAAATAATCTTCACTCGCATCGTTCGTTTCTTCCTTCCTGAAAGATAAAAACCTCATCTGCGGGCATCCCCGCCGGAACTTACAACATCAGATTTTATATTTTTACCGCAAGTATATAGACGCTAAATTTTTTAAAATGTTCCCATTTTTATCATTATAGTGTAAAATATAAACAAAGGCAAGGACAAGAATTGTCCCTGCCTTTGCTTACTATAGAACATTTTCAATAGAAATGATAAATCCGAACACATTACCAACTTGGATAATGTAGTTCGGATTATCATTACTTGGTCCGAGTGGCGAGACTTGAACTCGTCGATGGGCAAAACGGGGTATGATACCCCTTGTTTTTTTGTGCTGAGACATGCGCTTTTCAAGGTTGCAAGTGTCAATTCATGTCTCCTGATGTTATCGCCTGATAGAGCCTAAAGGGAAAACGTAAGGGAAAACTTTTATTACTTACAAGCACTCAATCGCATTTCTGCAGCAGCTTCATTTAGAGTTGGAGTGCGTCAGTGCTTATCAGGCCAGTCCTGCTTCTTCCAAAGAATCATATAAACGAACAACTTGGACACCGCCTGGGTTTGAAAGAGATGCCTTCATAAGTGGTCCACTCGTTGCGCCGTTATTCCCACCTTGATAAAAATATACATACTGTCCTACCCTCAAGAAATCTTCGTTTACAGTGCAGCGTTCAATTTCTTTTTTGAGAAAATGTTTTTTCTCCCTGTTCCACACATATATAGCCCCTTCTGCAATCTCTCTGACGTTTCCACTCTGGTAGTTGACCTCTTTGATAATTCCGCCCTTTGCCACATACATCAAGCAATCGGGATAGGGCCTTGCAACAGTTAATAAACTACAGCTATCGTCTGTTGAAATGTCTAATTCAGATTCCCTTTGCACTCCGTTTTTAGTGTTCAGTCTAACTATGCGTTCTTTAGCAATAAAGGGCTGACCTACAGCACCTAAATAGAAAGTCTCTTCATTCTCAACATGATAGATATTGTTATATTTGTCCTGTAGGTTATAAAGCGAGGTTATAAATTCACCATCGTAATTATAAAGCACTACTTCGGAGCCAACCCAATTCCGCGCTAAAATATACAATCCATTATTTTGTGCACACACATCGACCTGTGCCGCTGGGATATTCTCATTCCAAACCAGCCGAATAGCACTCTTCGTGTTTATATCATATATATAGATTTTGTTCTGATCGCCATTATACACAAGGACAATTTTGTTACCGCATCCGCTTATTTTCCAGCTGTCATATTTGTTTTGGGCTTGAAGTTCTATCTTTTCATACTTCATTGTATCCAGACTGATCTTCAATAATCCTTCGCTACAGCCGCAGTACAAATCATCATTCACTGAATAATACTCTCTTTGTCTTGCATCCGAAATGTAAGTTTGACCATCGTAAATATCTGATTCGTACATTACTTTCTCTGCACGAGTATCAAGGCCGAAAAATGCAACGCTGCCATTTTTCTTATTAACCCTCATCTGCTGCATATTATGAGGACAATCATAACGATTGGGTTGATAGACAATTAAATAGTAGCTCTGAGTTTCATAAACTGCAATAGGCTTCGAATAGAATCCTATCTTCACGGAAATAAACTTACAATTCTTCGCAGCCCAACCAATTATACGATCCATAGCATCTTCTGCGCTCTCTGAAGGGGCTATGGCACTCTTCATATCTGCCGCCGTACCACTTAAAGCAACAGAACTGTTTCCCTCTGTCAGGCCTTCATTTGCCGTACCTGCACTGACTTCATCTTTCGCCCAATCGGGCTTCCAGTTTTTCCATTCCTCCTCTGTGGACGGCATCGGCAACAGATACTGTTGTTTGGTGATCATGGGAAGTTGAGCATATTCGAAAAGAGCATTGTCGCGCTTTTCCGGGTCGCGGGAATTGTAAATCAGCAGCGCACTCAGAATGCGCGCGTTGACCTCTGCGTTATAATCCATGCTTACCAATGTATTAAAAAGCCTCACTGCATCGTCGTAGCATCCAAGCTTCAAATCTGCATAGGCGCACAACTCAAGTACGTCATTTGCATTTCCTGCATGCGCCTCCGCTTCGCCCAACAGTTCTCTTGCTTTCTCTCTATCATTTTCATCGTTTAGGTCAAGCAGGTCAATGTACTCTAACGCCCATGCCGAGGTGATTGCGTCTTGGCGTAACAGATTGAACTTGTTAAGTTTTCTGTAATGCTCAAAGCACTCAATCGCCCGTTCTTTGTACATGGTCCGCATACTATCACTAATGTCCAAATCCTTGCTGCGATAAATACTGTTTGCCGTACTGCCCATCTGATACCAGAAGTGAGGATACGCTTGAAACTTATCCTTCATAGAGCTTAGGCCGTTGTACCGCTTGAAGGGATTATCTTCAAGCAATGTGCTATTATAATCTTTTACCTGTTGATTGGTTAGACGGTATTCATCAGGAAAATTGTATGTCTTCGCTAATTGCCATGACGTTTCAAATAACGATTGCTGCAAGCCGCTGATCATTTCAAGGTCGCTTTTCTCAATCTGCCAATATTCTCTTTCCTGTCCCTGCTGATATTCAGCCTTATTCCGCCGGTAGTTCATATAGCTAATACCGACTTGAGTTGCTAAATTCATTGCTATGGCAATCGGATTACCAGTGGCAAATATCAATCCCAAATGGGGAACTGCAGACCAGACTGCATTTTTCATTCTATTCTGGTATTCGGCATCTATCAGCTTTTTATCTTCTGCCGAAATATAACACGAGTTAATCGTATCTATTATGCGTTTAAAAGTTTCCAGAAGTGCATCATCTTTTGGCATTTTTTCTATGTTCAAGTTATTCAGAATATTGTCATACTCTTGCATCAAGATGCCAATATCGTTGTAGTCAACAATTTGTGCGATTGAAACCGTGCAGAGGTTCAATGCATAGGCTGCCTTTAATTGATCGTTAGTACACATACTTTCTCTCCTTTTTATTTATAAATCAATCTCCATTATAATTGGAATATGGTCAGATATGTTTTTTCGATAATACTCAAAATCCCCACCGCAATACTTTGAAACAGCATCAACTGCATAGCAGGAAACACCTTTAAATGGAGAGGTTTCCGGGCTATAGGTGAAATGATCATAATTGTTAGCATAATTTGAAAGAATCCCTTGCGAAGTAGGACTACTGTTGTTTCGCAGGGTAGTCAACTGCTCTTGAATCGTGATCACACTGTAGGGGTTTCTTCCACCGGTGCATCTATAGACTTCATTTAGACTGGCCTGTGAAATTTCAGGTGAAATGCTTAATCCTGGCCTGACAATATTTAGGTTGTAATCTCCCATCGCTATTGTGTAAGCGGATCGAAAGTTTCCATATCGTTCCCTATTGATTCTGGGATATATTTCCTGTACAAGCGTATCAAACTCAATCTTCCGCTTTTCAATCTCGGGGATTGTATTTTTCCCAAAATAGATATGTATGTTGAGTAAGCGCAGTTCATTGAATCCCCCGTGGCACGGCTGTAGACGTATATAATAAGGAGCTCTGGCAAACATCCGACAATCAACATTTTTTACATCTTTGGACAGGGAATTGATAATTCTCGGTTCAAACTGCTTATCACTATCTAATCGCCCTGATTCTGCAAGTTTAAACTTTAGCGTATTCCATATATAAGCATATCCTTCGCCACGCCTATCATTTGCAATGATTTCATTTAGTTTTGATATATCTGTCGTGTCCTTTGGGGACGCCCAGCAAAACCCCCAACTACTGAATCGTCTTCTTACATTTTCTTCGAGCAACCGCTGCACGCCCTTGCCTTCACTCAAAACCTCTTGGAAAGCGACAATATCCATTTTCTCCCCGTGGATAATTTCAGCTATTTTTTTAAAGTCCCTGCTTGGATAGGCTCCAAAATTTTTCATATTGAAGGACCCAATTCGATATTTCATAACTAAATCCCCCTAAATTGTAGCCTCAATAAAGTCTCCCTGACTTCTCAGCCACATTTCAATTCCTTTGCCGAATGCTTCGGCTTCTACCGTCCAGCCGTTTTCATCCTGCGAGAGAATGCGCGCTGTCGGAAGACGGTCCAGCACCGCTTCGATGGATGGCCCACTGTAGCGAAACTTCACACGCTCCAACTTCCCCCCATACATGAACTGAATGCGCTTACGAAATTCACCTTCTTCAAAGCGACTGGTGTACGGTATACGGAAGTGCTCGTCCAGTACCTTGAAGGAGTGAATACGATCGATACGATAAATAGTCGGGAATAGATCGTCGGGATTCTCAAAATCTGTCTTGTCTTCCAAAAAGGCGGTCAGATAAAAGTAATACTCTGAAAACATGATTCCGACCGGCTGCACCCGACGGCGGACCAACCGCGGCTCTTTCATGCGTTCATATTCGATCTCTATAATTTGCTGATTTTTGATCGCCTGCCCGATCTCCCACAGTCCATCCAGAATCGGACGGTTGTGGTGCGGCTCTACATAATGCAGCTCCTCATTTGCGATTAATGCCTTGACCGCCTTTTGACTCGATTCCGGTACAGCACAGAAGATCAGTTTATCAAGGATCGGAAGCATTTCATCTTTCCGCATGGAGCGGCTTTCCAGCAGGATTTTACAGACCGCAAGGATCTCGCTGTTGCTCAGCCCTTTCGGTGTGGCCTGTATCAGCCGATAGCCGCGCAGCTTGGTGTCATAAATGACATCTTGCTCTAAGTGCCGTTCGGCGAAAAAGCAGCGCGAGTCCTCAATGTCACGCTGAATGCTTCTCTGCGTGACATGAAAATCCTGCGCCAATTCTGATTTCTTCAAAACAGCTCCCTCACTCAAGCGGGAATAGATTTCAAGTAAGCGAGCTGATTTAACACCGTTCTGTTCCATGATGCCCTCCCAAATCATGTACTGCAAAACACATATTTATATCTGATAAATATAATAATATATCTATACAGTCATGTCAAATATTGTCTCTCTCCGCTAACATAATGGCAGGAGATGAAGTGCGATGAAAGATATCTATGCTGACAAGTATCTGCAACTCGGCTTGAAAATAGCGTACTACCGCAAACTGCGCGGACTGACACAGGAAATGCTCGCCGAGCAGATCGGTGTATCTGCTGCGTTCATCGGCCATGTCGAAGCGCCGAATATCAATAAGGCCATTTCGCTCGATACACTGTTTGATATCGCCGCAGCACTCGATGTTCCGCCGCACAGGTTTTTGATGTTCGACGATGAGTAAGCTCGGTCCGTATTTGTCTATATTGTAGCAAACAGGGTAGACAGCAAATGTCACTCTTGGAAAATATTATAAAAAAGAAGGTGCAGGGATTTCTCCCTGCACCTTCTTTATTTTAGTTTGGAGCTGCTTTGAATGTACTCTACCAGCGCGGCCTTTGGGATTCTCCACACACGACCATTGCGATAGCCTCTGAGTTTACCTGTGTTTAAAAGTCCATATATTGCATTGTATCCGATTTTTAAGGCTTCGCAGGCTTCAACGGTCAGAATATCATCGTAGCTTTCAAACATTTATTCTCTCCCCTTTACTACGCCGCACTGCATCCGGAGCGGGCACAATGCCGGATCAGCCATGCAGCGGTCACACAAGCAACCCGCCTGTCTTGCAGTGCGCTGACGACGCGGATTCGCCTTTCGGTCATAAAGGTCAAGCTTCTCGATCTCCTGCATGATTGCCGGTTCGCTGCGATGCAATGCAACTGCAATCTCCGAAATACCGCAGCCTTCACAAAACTTACGAGTCAGTGTCGCCACCTCGTTTTCTGTCCAATATTCGCCCTCTCGTTCAGGGCGGATCATTCGGTTTCGCAGCTTTTGAAGTTGCTGCCTTTTGTCGTTCATCATGGCAATTTACCTCGCTTTTTGGGCCTGTTTTTACCTTGATGTTGCTTTGCTTTTCGTAAAATTGCAATTATTTGATTAGGTATTATCCCCATGAAGCACCGCGGAGTTGTCTGCGGTGTTATTTAATTAAGGAGGATTTTACCGTGAACATCTTACTTGTCGAGCCCAACACCGAACCCCGTCCCGTCGAGATTGACGGCTCTCTCGCATCTATGCAGTCCCTTGTCGGCGGCCTCATCGAAGCCGTCTATCCATTTTCAGATCCTGTCGCCTTGATCTGCAACGACGAGGGCAAGCTGACAGGCCTGCCGCAGAATCGCCCCTTGAAACACCCCGAAACTGGTGAAGTCTACGACATTGTCTATGGTACATTTTTCGTATGTTCCGTGCCAGCCGATAGCGAACATTTTGAATCGTTATCGGACGACTTGATTGAAAAGTACCGTGAGATTTTTGCCCTGCCGAAGCTCGTTTGCACTGACTGCGGAGAAGAATTTCCCAAGGATGAGCTCTACCCGTTCAGCGGCGAGCTTCTCTGTCCGGACTGTCTGGAAGCCAAAACCGTTCTCTGTTCCCACTGCGGTGAACGCATCTGGCGGGATGACAATGCCGGAGATGAATCCACGCCGCTCTGTCAGGACTGCTATGACCGTCACTACACAAACTGTCACAGCTGCGGTAATATCATTCGAGTCATCCATACTTATTATGCCTGTGAGAGCGATGGCAACGAATATCCGTTCTGCTACGACTGCTACACGAGCCGCGCTTCCCGCAAGCCGATTCAGGACTATTACTACAAGCCTGAGCCGCTGTTCCGTGGGGACGGTGATCGCTTCTTCGGCGTAGAGCTGGAAGTGGACGGTGCCGGTGAGGTCGACGACAATGCCGCTGAAGTCATGTCCATCGCCAACGGCAACGGCTTGGAAAACCTCTACTGCAAGCATGACGGCTCTTTGGACGACGGCTTTGAGATGGTGACGCATCCCATGACGCTCGCTTACCATCAGGCAGAAATGCCGTGGGCAGCCATCTTACAGAAGGCCGTCCAGATGGGTTACACCAGCCATCAGGCGGGCACCTGCGGACTTCATGTTCACGTCAACCGCAATGCCTTCGGTGAAACGGAAGCACGGCAGGACGCCGTGATCGCCCGCATTCTGTACTTTTTCGAAAAGAACTGGGAGGAGCTCTTGAAGTTCAGCCGAAGAACGCAGCATCAGCTCGACCAGTGGGCGGCCCGCTATGGCTATAAGGACCAGCCAAAGGAGCTCTTGGACCATGCTAAGAAGAGCGCTCACGCCGGTCGCTACACCAGTGTTA
>OGOY01003919.1_pt1 | contig 10745 bp, 12 predicted proteins | sample 1552811 | NCBI WGS metagenome assembly OGOY01 (sample SAMEA2580132, study PRJEB22360) | human gut metagenome | biome: human gut; feature: human-associated habitat; material: faeces | place: Denmark | collected 2008/2010 | reverse complement strand
AATAAATATTTTAATGTGTCGCACTTTTCGTGTCCACTAATTTATACTAACATCAGTAATATTATTGAGTATTATATTGATGGCAATAGAAGTAAAAAAATACTTAAACAGATGAAAAAAATATCAGGTTCATCTAATATGGAACGAATGCTTCAATATATTGAAAATACATATTTGAAACAATCGCAAGATAGAGTATACAAAAATAGAATAACAAACTTTTTGACAGAGGAGGGAGATTTTCTAATTCTTGAACAGATAAAAAATAATTTAAAGCTACTAATGGATGATGCTATATAATGCAAATAGGAGAATAATAATGAAAAAAATTAACGTAATTAAACAGAATATGCATCTAATATGTAACTGTTTTATAAAATGCATTGGGGTAACCGCAAGCATTTTATCAGTTATATTTTTATTTATAACATGGGAGGATTTTGGAATTACAAAATTATTATTCAAATTAGAAATAATAGCAATAATATGTGCTATATTGCTATTATGGTCTATACTTTGGAGCTGTGTATTAAAGAAACAGAAAGTTATTTGGCAAAGTGCCTCAGGAAGAATTATAGTTCAATATTCGGATTTATTAGAAGAAGGATTTAAAAAAAAGAATAATCGGGATTGTTTATATGTAATTCCTGTTAATTCAGCATTTGATACTATTGTTGATACAGATATATCTTTATGCAGTAAACCACTTATTTCGCCTAATTCTCTACATGGTAAGTGGATAAAAAAAGTTATAGAAAATGGAGGCTCAATTGAGGATATTGATAATGAAATTACAGGTTATCTAGAAAAGCAAGAAATTAAACCTTGTAAGATTCTTTCTAAAGAAAATAAAGAACGTGGAAAAAGAAAAATTTATGAGCTAGGAACTGTTTCGATTATAAAAGGCGTTACAGGGAATACTTTTTTATTGTTAGCAGCGACTAATTTCGATGAAAATAATAATGCATATGTTTCGGTTGAGGAAGTAGAGTATGTTATTAAAGCGCTAATTAGATTTTATAATCAACATGGGCAGGGTCACGAATTAATGATACCATTGATGGGGACGAACTTATCGAGAGCAGGATTGAGTCATGATGATTCATTAAGAATTTTAACATCTATGTTTCAATTGTATGGCGATTTAATACATGGAGATGTTAGGATTGTAATTTATAAAGGTGATAAAGATAAAGTCACACTTGGTGTTTAGTTATTATACTAGGAGGCGCTAATATGTTACTGGCGGAGATAAAAGAATCCATGGACAATAGAATGACGATGAATGATGCCATGGATGAACTTCTTTCAAAACTGGATGTGGCTATAGATGATATGGAACAGGGAAGAGTTCAGCCAATTGATGATGCATGGAAAGAAATCAATAGAATATAGGGGGAGATAGACAAAAGATATAATGTTGTAATTGCCGAAAGTGGTAAAATTGATATCATTAAGAAGTCCAACCCTATGCAGCCGTAATTTTTTTACGGCTGCATATTGTAAAATGATTCAAAATTGAGTATACTATTATTAGAATATCCGCAGAGAATGTTTGAAAGGATGGTATATTTTATGCTAAAAAAGTTTGCACTAAGTAATTATAAGAATTTTAGGGATGAAATAAAAATAGATTTTGAGAACATTGCAGGTTATCAGTTTAGTACGGATTGTATTTCAGATAATATAATTACTAAGATGCTTATTTATGGAAAAAATGCAACCGGTAAAACCAATTTAGGAAAAGCGCTTATCGATATCGTTTATTTGATGATTGTTGAATCGGTATATGTTGAAAATTCCATGATTCTTAATGCAGATTCGTCGGAAGATTATGCCAAATTTTCTTATACATTTGGATTTGGTGATGACGAAATCATTTATCAATATACACGCTTTTCAAATCGAGAACTTCGAGACGAAGAACTTATTATAAATGGAATTTCTGTATTTAAGTGTGACTTCCTTAGAGGAGAGTATGAGTTTAATAACTTAAAATATATTGATGCGGAAACTGCAAATGTAGAGCGGTATTTACAGTCGTTAGAAGTAGAAGAAACAGTAGAAGAGAATAGAAAAGCTAGATTACCATTCCTTAAATGGTTAATTGGTAATGTGGCATTAAAAAACGATTCGGTATTAAATCGTTTAATAAATTATGTTAGAGGAATGATGGTGATTACCATTGGAAATGGAATGCCATATCGTTCACGAAGAATGAATGATGGCTTTTATGAGTATTTGGAGGATTCCGAGAATTTAAATGATTTGGAAGAATTTTTTAATGAAATGGGGATAGAGTGTAAGCTTGCATTGAAAAAATTGCCGGATGATCATAACGAACTCTATTTTGCCCATGAAAAATTAATTCCTTTTTTGAGTAATGCATCAAGTGGAACCTTAGCGCTGCTTACTTTATATCGCAGGCTTATCTTTCGAGTGAAGGAAGCTTCGTTAGTATATCTGGATGAGTTTGATGCCTTTTATCATTATGAAATGGCTCAGAATGTGATACAATTTCTTAAGAAAAAGTATCCACGCTGCCAGATTATTATGACATCACATAATACAAATTTGATGACGAATCGCTTAATGAGACCGGATTGTTTGTTTATCTTGTCAAGTAGTGGAACTTTGACATCGTTGTGTAATGCGACACAGCGTGAACTAAGAGAGGGACATAATCTTGAAAAGATGTATATCAGTGGGGAGTTTGAGAAATATGAGTAAATACAAAGTGCAAGAGAGAAAACGAAATCAGACATTGTTGATTGTAGAAGGAAATCATGAGAAAAATGAATTGTTTTGGCTTATTTTTAAATGTTTTCCGGAAGTAGACATTGATTTGAATAATGTCTGGATATATGGCACCAATATTTATATGCTTTACGAGGATATTGTAAACATGTATGGACATGATTGGGTTGAAGAAGAAATAGATGTTGATTTGCCATTTGTAATCAGCAAGAAAAAGACACCGGATAACGTACGATATAAAAATGATTTTACGAAAATATTGCTGGTATTTGATTATGAAAGACACGATACAAATTTTTCGGAAGAAAAAATCACACAAATGCAACGCAAATTTTCCGATGTGACTGATATGGGACAATTGTACATAAATTATCCAATGATAGAATCTTATCAACATTTAATTTCGATTCCAGATTTAAATTATAAGAGCAGAAAAATACCTGTTTCTTTGCAACCGGGTAGTAAATATAAGGAACTTGTTAGGAAAGAGTCTATCATTCAAAAAATTGTGGAATTTCCACATAGATTAGATGATTTACTGAAAGAGCATTATGGAATAGGCGATAAAGAAATTCGTCAAAAGTGTTGTGATAGTGTTCTTACATTAATGGACAAAGATTGTATAGAAGAAAGCTTAGAGAAAATTCTGCAAAATATTATACCATATGACAAAGCTAAAACATTAAAATTTCAGTTAAAGGACTGGATAAACAAAGCTGAGTACGCAAATACCCAAAAGACATATTGGCAGTATATGAGGAATCTTTTCGTTGAAATTATTTATCATAATATTTGTAAAGCAAACCTTATTTTGCGAGATACATATAACATACAACCGGAACAATATAAGGAATGTTTTGAAAGTATTGATTTAGTAGCAGTCTTGGAAAAACAAAATGCGTTAAGCAGTATAGATTCCGGATTCATATGGGTTTTAAACACATGTATTTTTGTTGTGGCGGACTATAATTTTGCATTATTACAGAAACAAAACAATTTGTAAGTGGTAAACAAAGGAGGACAAAATGGGTTCAGATTGTACAGTGCCAATTGATGATGGCTTACTTAACATTCGAGTTGGCGCAATTATTTGCAGAGGAAATGAATTTCTAATGATGGAAAATGACAAAGATACTTTTCTATATTCCGTTGGCGGCCGCGTAAAATTTGGAGAGACAGCGCAAGAGGCAATTGTGCGGGAAGTGCTTGAGGAAACAGGGACACAGATGGAAATTGACAGGTTGGGATTTGTTCATGAAAATTATTTTTATCTGGACGATCCGGGCAGAGAGAATCAAGTAGTTTATGAAATTTCGTTCTATTTTTATATGAAAATGCCAGAAGATTTTTCGCCGGTTTGCGAGAGTTTTACGGGGAGCAATCATAAAGAACGATTGGTGTGGCTGACAATGGATGGTGATGAGAAAATTTATCCTGAATTTTTCCGGACGGAATTAAAACAGCCATGCGGCTTTGTAAAGCATATGTGCACGGACGACAGAAGGTAAATTATTTTTTTACCTCTAATTTTCCGGTTGACGCTTTTTTGTGAAAAAAGTAAAATAGATTTGTAATTTAATTACGGAATAGGAGGACTAAGAAACATGAAAATAGGTATTTTAGGATATGGTAACCTTGGACGAGGCGTGGAATGTGCAATTAAGCAGAATTCGGATATGGAGCTTGCTGCGGTATTTACGAGACGTGCGCCGGAGACAGTATCCATTTTGACAGAGGGAGCAGCCGTTTGTTCTGTTGATGATGTAGAGCAGTGGAAGGATAAGATTGATGTTATGATTCTCTGCGGCGGAAGTGCTACGGATTTGCCGGAGCAGACACCAAAATATGCAAAGATGTTTAATGTCGTAGACAGTTTTGATACACACGCAAGAATCCCAGAGCATTTTGAAAATGTTGATAAGTCTGCAAAAGAAAGCGGACATGTTGGTATTATTTCCGTGGGCTGGGATCCGGGAATGTTTTCTTTGAATCGTATGTATGCCAATGCCATTTTGCCGGAGGGACGTGATTACACATTCTGGGGCAAAGGAGTTAGTCAGGGACATTCGGATGCCATCCGCCGCGTGGAAGGTGTAAAAGACGGCAAACAGTATACAATTCCGGTAGAGGCTGCATTGGAGGCTGTAAGAAATGGTGAAAACCCGGAACTTACAACCAGACAGAAACATACCAGAGAGTGTTTTGTTGTATTAGAGGATGGTGCGGATGCTGCAAAGGTAGAGGAAACTATTAAAAATATGCCGAATTATTTCTCAGATTATGACACGACGGTTCACTTTATCAGTGAGGAAGAATTGAAAGCAAACCACAGTGGTATTCCACATGGAGGATTTGTAATTCGTTCCGGAAAAACAGGCTGGAATCAGGAAAATAGTCATGTAATTGAATATAGCTTGAAACTTGATTCAAATCCGGAATTTACTTCCTGTGTTATCGTGGCTTATGCGCGGGCAGCATATCGTCTGTACAAAGAAGGACAGAACGGATGCAAGACAGTATTCGATATTGCTCCGGCTTATTTAAGTGCCAAAGATGGAGCAGAACTTCGCAAAAATCTGTTGTAAAAAATGTGTATTGCTAGAAATTAATCATAATAATTACCCCCGGTTTCATGATAAGAATCCGGGGGTTGATTTTATAAAATGATAGATAAACAGATACCAACAGCAACAACACCTACCATGATAAGTGCGGCTATGCGGTGTCCCATCCGGCGGCTTTTGACACCGCCGTTCGAAAGAGACATTTGTTTGATTATTTCAACGGCTTTTTCCACATTTTTATCATCGACATAAATTTCAAATACTGGTTTTGCCATCCGGGCTGTGATGGATGTTTCGATGATTTCATGTTTTTTAGCAAAAATGTGATTGGCTTCGAGTTCGGAAATAATCTGGTCTGCTTCTAAAAAGTTTTCTGCAAGATAAATTTTAGTCATAGCTGTCTACCCCCTTTTTTTGTAATAACTTCATTATACATAAAAAGTAAAATAATGACAACTGTTTTATTTATAATAACACAAAAAACTGGGCAATCTAAAAATAAAAACGGAGGACAGAAAAATGAATCAAAAGGATAATTTTAAAAGCGCTCTTCCGATGGCTGCACTGGATGAAATCCCACAGCCGTCAGAGAATGCAAAAGAAATTGTTGGACTTGTGAAAGCGCAGGGCAAAGTAACCGGCTATAAGCTTTCGGATGGACAAATGGTAAGTAAGAGTGAAGGAGTTGCTATGGCAAAAGCGGGCGATATTCAGGGCGTGGGCGTAGCGCACCGTGGGGATACAGAGTATTTAAAGGCACTTCCGGATGGAAAGGAGACGAATAATCTCAGCAGCCTGCCAACTGTGCGGTGACAAGTTCAAGGACAAGGAAAATCAAATTATATTTTGTAAAACATGCAATATATTTTTTTGAATTTGCAACGCTGGTTTTTTTGTAGTATTCAAGAGAAATCATACTTGCCATAGAAGCAATTAAAGTTCCTAAGCCGCCAATATTTACTCCGATTAAAAGGGCGGTACTATTTTGGGTAAATTTAGATAACAAGATGGCGGCAGGGACGTTGCTTACAATCTGGCTGACGAGGATGCCGCCACCAATTTCCCTTCCGGAAATAATGTGGGATAAAAAACTGTTTATCCATGGAATCTGTGCAATATCCCCAACAAGGATAAAAAGGCAGACAAATTTGATTAATAAGTTAAAGTTAATAGTTCGAAATGTTTTTTTGTCGAAAAGAAAAAGGCTGGCAAGAACTAGAATAAAGGTCACATAATGGGGAACAATTCGAAGGATGTTCAAAAGGCACAAAATAAATAATAAAATAAAAACAAGGCTCCAAAATCTTTTGTACTTAAGAGATTTTGAAAAGCTATTTTCTTCATCGACTGTTATTGCTATTTTTTCCTTTTTAAAATTAAAAAAAATGAGAGCCAGTAAAAAAAGAAAGGCGACGATTCCGTAAGGAAGTATGGCAGCGTAAAAAGAGCCAAGTGTCATTTGGTAAGTTTGGAATAAATAAACATTTTGTGGGTTGCCGATTGGCGTCATCATACTGCCCATATTGGCTGCAATTGTTTCTAACACAAGAAGTTTAATTAACAAATCATTGCGGTTTAATCGGTTTAGAATGCCAATGGAAAAAGGAACGAGCACGATGAGTGCAACGTCATTTGTTAAAAGCATACTAAGAAAAAAACATGCGCCAATAAGAAAGAGAGCAAGTTTAGATGTGTTACCTGTTTTATTTAAGAAAAATGTTGTGAAATTGTCAATATAACCCAACTTGGTTATACCGGCGACAACACCCATCAGACTGAAAAGTAAGCCAAGTGTTTCAAAATTAATTTGTCCAATTGTATATTGATAAAAAATTTCCATAGTGTAATACCTCTTTATAATAATCCAATTATGTATCGGCTAACTTCGGAAAAAAATAAAGTGATTAAAATTATTTGATTATTGGTTGACAAATGTATACCTATCAAGTACTATAAAGACAAGGTATACAAATGATTACCAAAAGAAAAGGAGGTTACTTATGGGGGAAATTCATTTATCGGATGCAGAATGGGAGATTATGAATTGTCTGTGGAACAAACCGAATCAAAAAATCAGCGAAATTGTTATTGCGTTAAGTGAAAAGAAGGCGTGGGATAAACACACGGTGATAACACTTTTGAACCGGATGGAGAAAAAGGGAGCAGTGTCATTTGAGAGAAATGGCCGCGCCAAAGAGTATTATCCGTTAATTTCACAAAAAGAAACTGTAAAGCAGGAGACAGAGCAGTTTTTTGAGCGTGTTTGTCAGGGCAGTTTACGATTAATGGTTAATTCTTTTCTTAGCAGTAAGGCGGTAAAGAAAGAAGATTTGGATGAGTTATATCGTATGTTAGATGAAGCAAGAGAGGGGAAAGAATAATGTTTGAATTTATGTTGGAATGTCATCTTTTGATGCTTTTTCTGATTTTGTTACGGGCTTTGTTTGGCTCCTTTCTTTCCGCAAAAATGCGTTACGCTTTGTGGTTATTTATCCCGCTTCGTTTTTTGCTGTTTGGGTTGTTATTTGAAGCAGGAAAGCAGACTGTTTTGGTAAATCTGATTGGGAAAATACTAGCTATGCTGCCGCAGGTTTCCTTTGCCCGGTTTGACGCTTCCGCTATCCGTATTCCGGTCTGGTTCATGACTGTGTGGACGGTGGGAAGTGTACTTGTGCTTGTTTGGCAGTGGTTCGTAAATTTTCGCTTTGAAAAGAAATTATATGAAGAAAGAGAAAAACTTCCGCAGGATACGGCAGCTTACCCGGTCTATCTGGTAAATGATATTGCATCGTCCTGTGCATTTAAAATACATGGCGAAAAAGCGATTTATGTAGGGCGGAAGGCAGCCAATGATTTGGAAGTTTTTCAGACGGTTATCAAACATGAAACCAGTCATTTGGATTCTGGGGATTTGTTTTTTGGAAAAGTTCGAATGCTTTTGACAGCGGTCTTCTTTTTTAGTCCGATTGCCTGGCTGGCAGCCGTATTATCAAAAAGGGACTGTGAGATGGCGTGCGACGAGCGAACAATTAATCGCATGGGAATTGCAAAAGAAGAATACGGAAAAATCTTGCTGGATTTGACAGTGGAAAGATTAAATACAGACGTATTATTCTGCCATGCAGTTATGATTTCACCTTCCTCTTATGGGTTAAAGGCTCGAATTAGAAATGTTTTGTCAAAGCAGAGAAACAAAAAAGGACAGATTCTGATGGGGATTCTGGTTGTGCTGTTTTGCACTGGAACATGTTTTTATGAAATTCCATTTTTACATAATATGAATCAGGAAGAAACAATTCGGCAGTACGTTTTTTATTGTAACCAGGAATACTTTTTGGGTTTGAAAAAAATATGTGTACCGGAAAAGATGGATTATTTTTTTCATCCTAAAGTTACCGGAAAAATTGTTTCCCTTAACAAAACGAGTGAGAATTCAGAAGAGGTATTGTACCAGGTTGTGACAGAAGACAAAAAAGGCTGCAAAAGGAAACAGTCCATTTGCCTAGTGCAAAGAGAGCAGTGGAAGGTAAAGCCGTGGTCAGAAGCGAACGTCCCTTTTCAATATGATGTTGTTAAGAATAAGATTCGTATTAAAGCCTATATTGGCAAGGAAGATGTAGTTTCTGTGCCAGAGAAGATAGAGGGAAAAACAGTCAACGAAATTCGGACGGGGGCATTTAAGAATTGTAATGTGAAAAAAATTACGATTCCTGCCTCGGTAGAAACAATTGGCTCTATGGCATTTTTTAACTTGCCGGACTGCGAGGAGATTACAATTGGAAATAAAATGGCTCTCAAATCCGATGACATTTTCAAAAGATGTCCCAAATTAAAAGAGGTCAACACGAAAGGAAAGGGAACGATTGTCTGGTTTATTGGAAATAGTTTGATTGAAGATGGAAATCTGGATACCTATTTTCAGGATATCTGTGACCAGAAAAAAGAGCCGGTGATTCATTACACAAATACAGGAAGCGGTTACATGGTAATGGACCATTTGAATGATTTTCAAAAGGATTTGCCGGAAACGGCATATCTGACAGCAGATGTAATTCTTATCCAGCCACTTCACGATTATGAGGCAATGATGGTTTCCACTCTTTCTGATAAATGCCGCAAAGACGCAAAAATTTATTCGCTTGGAACCATTTACACGAGATATAGAAATTACTGCAAATTTAAAAATGATTTTTCAAAACCGCTTGCTGGGTTTACACCGGGTGGTGATTTGTGTGATGATCTTGTCCAGAGAAAGATACTCAAGCACTATGATATTCAGTCAATGGATGAAGTTCATCCAACATACTTAAATGGATTTATTTCCGGAGCGAGTATTTACAAGGAACTTTTCCATGGAAAGGTTTTGGATATTGATTACAAAAAAATGAGTTATGCGCTTGATTCTTTCATCCCCGGCAAGACCGATAAAGAGCGGGAAGAAAAAATGAAAGAGATTTTGGATGCCGCACAGAAATTTGATGTGAAGGAATATCAAAAGAGCGGGCGTGGATATTATGGATATTCGGAGAAGATAAAGCGAGGGGCGTAATTAAATTAGGAACATATAATTTGTTTTAAAGGAGGAAAGATATGGTAGCAATATTGACAAGTTCTTTGGGAGGCTCTCATAAAGTAAACGGCAAGCGTATTCCGACTTGTTTGCAAAATGAAAATGGTTTGTTAGACCAAATTAAAAAATATTGGAAGCCTATGTCCAAAGTTTTCATTATAAGTGCCGGACCCAATGATTTTATACGAAATGATAATATTTTGTTCTGTCAACGGGAAGCTTTCGTAATGAGTGGATTAGATGCGAAGTTTTTTGATATATGTGATGCACGTAATGAGGAGATGGCACAAAATATAAGTGAATATGATGTGATAATACTGGCAGGTGGACATGTTCCCACCCAGAATAAGTTTTTTAAAAAAATTAGGTTGAAACAGAACTTGGAAAACTTTCAAGGAATGCTGATTGCATGGAGTGCTGGCTCTATGAATTGTGCGGCTGTTGTTTATGCACAGCCTGAGTTAGAGGGCGAGGCTGTTAGTAAAGAGTATAAAAGATTTATGGAGGGGCTTGGAATTACCAATAAAATGATAATACCTCATTATCAAGATGTAAAGAATGACATTGTGGATGGGCTCCGGGTGATGGAAGATATTACTTATCCGGATAGTATGGGCAAAGAATTTCTTGCTTTAAATGATGGCAGTTTTCTTGTGTCAGTGGATGGCGAGGAAAGTGTATATGGCGAAGCCTTCATAATAAAAGATGGAAAGCAATTACGTTTTACTTAATACTTCGAATCAACCTTGTGGAAACAAAAGAGCAAATCGAGGGTGACAAGAACAAAGAAATCGAGTAGACTTATGATAAACAGGGAAATCTCGTTCAGGTGAAAAGCAGTCTGGAAAATGAAA
>OGOY01003914.1_pt1 | contig 10752 bp, 13 predicted proteins | sample 1552811 | NCBI WGS metagenome assembly OGOY01 (sample SAMEA2580132, study PRJEB22360) | human gut metagenome | biome: human gut; feature: human-associated habitat; material: faeces | place: Denmark | collected 2008/2010 | reverse complement strand
GCAGGGTGATTTTAGCGGTCATGCTCTGCCGGGGGCTTGGTGCGGGGCTTTTCTGTGGGAGGTTCATCAGGCACCGGCAGCACCAGCAGACGGTTGCCCAGCTTCAGAAAAGCTTCGGGCTGATGGAATTCTTCTTCATACTTCTGCGCCAGCTCCGGGGAGAGCGATGCAAAATCCTCCTCACCCAGCCCCACAACCAGAAAGGTTCCAGCAACGGCATCATACATTTCTCCGTTTTCATCCCGAAGGGCACGGTTCAGGGGCAGTCCCATGAGCTTGCCGTCATCGTTATAAACGATGGCAACCGGGTCGGCAAAGGGATAGCTTGCGCCGATGGAGCCGCCCACAGCCTGCTGCAAAGACTTCAGGTCGTTATCGATCTCGACCTGCTGCGGATACTGTCCCGGCGCAATTTTCAGCACGGACAGGGTGTTTTCATTCTGTTCCATTATCATTCTCCTCAAAGATGGTGCTCTCCTGCCCGGCGTGGGCAGCGTTCAGCAGAGCCGCCACGAAGAAGCCGAAAATAGCACCCGCTTCAAAAAATGCGATACCGATAAAAAAGTTCAGCATGGCACACCTCAGTCGATGCAGATGCAGGTCAGCTTCTGACCATCCGCCATCAGGGTGGTGCTGTGATCTTCCAGATAGGTCTGAAAGCGATAAATGTCCTCCACCGTCAGGGACACGATGGTACTGTGCCCATCGGTGCGGTAGAAGATGACCGGGCCGGTCAGGTACCGCTTGCCTGCCAACTTGAGGACCTGCGCCGGATTGTAGCTGATAAACAGCGGCGCACCCTTCACGGAAATCAGGGCATCGTCCTCATCAAAACAAGGCAGAATGGAAGGGGCATCCTCCTCCACGATAATGGTCAGTTCCATGTCCGGGCCGATGGCGGCAAGGTAGACATTCTCGCTTACCATTTCGGTCAGGCAGGATGCCGCCTGTTTCAGCATGGACAGGATGTTCACATCCACCGTGATCTGCGGGGCGTGAGTTGCGGAGTGAAAAGGGATCGTATTGTTCATAGGCGTTACCTCCATTTTTTGCAAACAAAAAAGACCCCATCGGGTCTTGCGTTACGGGTCAGCGTTCGTTGCGGCGTTGCTGCTTTTTCTGCCACGCATCCAAAAGCTGGATGATCTTCTCCTCCATCTGTTTGGGCGTGTAGCTGCGGGGGAAATACTTCCGCAGGGTCTCGTTTTTGATGGTCACGGTGTCTTTCTCGCTCTTTTTCTCCTGTCCCATCACATCAAAGGCTTTTTCGTAGCTGAAATCTCCCTGCTGTGCCATCTTTTTCAGTTGCTGCGCCTGCGATAAGGACGGTGCATTCTGGGTGTCGTTCATTGCTTCTAAAAAAGCCCGCTGTTGGCCTTCGTCCAGATAGGACAGTTCCACAGCGGGATTGAAGGAGATCTTCTTTTCGTCTACCATGTCCAGCAGTTCCGGGACAAGATTGGTCAGGCGGATGAAACGGCGAATAGTATCTTTACTTACCCCAGCATCATCGCCAACTTTTTCGACGGACAACTTCTGCGCAACTTGCGTAGAAGTTAAATCCGACCTAGCACCTTGATTTTTTATTGCGTCCAGCTTCATTTTGTAGGCAAAAGCCCTCTCACTGGGCAGGATGTGTTCACGTTGGAGATTGCTGTCCACCATCAATATCACAGCAGCATCGTCCGACATCTGCCGCACAATGACCGGCAGGGTATCCAGTCCGGCAAGTTTAGCCGCATACTGGCGGCGGTGCCCGGAGATGATCTCGTAGCCGTCACCGTCCGGGCGAGGTCGGGCGATCAGCGGAGCCAGCACACCGTACTGTGCGATGCTCTCCACCGTCCGGGTCATGGCTTCATCGTCCAGCACCTTGAAAGGGTGGTTGGTGAAGGGGTGCAACGTATCAATGGGAATCTGCTGCACCTGTTCCCGTTGCTCCTCCTGTCGTTTTTCCTCGGTGGAGAACAGGTCATCTAGCCCTTTCAGAGCTAAGTTTCCGCTGTCGATCGGCATCCGCCTGCACCTCCTTTGCAAGAGATTTGTAGGCTTCTGCCACCTTACCCTTGGGGTCGTGCTGGAAAATGCTCTTGCCCACGGCACTGGTTTCAGCCGCACGAACGGAGCGAGGGATGGTCTGTTCAAACACCTTCAGGTGCTTCCCGTATGCCTGCCGGATCAGATTGCTGATCTGTTTTCCGTAGTTGGTGCGGTTGTCGGTCATGGTCAGCAAGATACCCTCGATTTTCAGCTTCGGGTTGATCTGCCGCCGAACCTTCTGCACCGTCTGCAAAAGTTGCTCCAAGCCTTTTGCAGACAGGTACTGTGCCTGCACAGGAATCAGAGCAGCGTCTGCCGCCGCCAATGCGTTAATGGTCAGCATCCCCAACGAGGGCATACAGTCCAGCAAAATAAAATCGTACTCCCGTTTGGCACTGTCCAGCACCTGCTTGAGCATCTTCTCCCGGTTCATACTGTTCACGAGGGCTACTTCCAGCCCTGCCAGTTCGATATTGGCAGGGATAAGGTCAACGCCCTCCGCATGGTGCAGGATGCCTTCACCGGGTCGGATGGGCTGGTCATTCATGGCTTTCTGCATCAGGGTGGAAAGGGTAGTGGGCAGTTCGTCGGGCTGCTGCCAGCCCATGCTGATGGTCAAAGATCCCTGCGGGTCGGTGTCCACCAACAGGACTTTCTTGCCCTCCATCGCCAGCCCGATGCCCAGATTTTCACAGGTGGTGCTTTTTCCCACACCGCCTTTTTGATTGGTGACTGCGATAATCGTAGCTTTCTTTGCGATAACATCACCTCCTCGGAGAACCGCGCGCAAAGTCGTGGTTCGTTTTGTTCTGATAGTAGAGGTTCATGGTGGTGGGCGCATTGTAGAGCATTGCCAGCAGATACTGCTTCATGTTCCGCACCGGGGCGGTGTTTTCTGCCAGAGAATCCAGCACCAAACGGATGTGGTCGGCGTTCAGCTTTTTCAGCCGACTGCGTACCACCTCGGTGGGCTTATCATCTCCCGCAATCCGCAACATCTTGCGTTTGGTGGAACAGGTATCCACAAGCAAGTCTACGATTTGGTAGATGGTGTCCTCATCGTCCGGGCAGAGCCGGAGAAGCAGCTCGACCTCCAACGCCTGATAAAAATAATCCTCAAGCTGCTCCCGGATGCCCTCGGAATAGATAGGGTCAGGATCGTTCCACTCTGTTTTATTCTTATCAGTCTTATTTGCTTGCGGTTTTAGCTGCACCAGAATTGTGCTTTCGGCAGCACCTGAATTGCTGTTTGGGCAATTCTGTACTTGCGCTTTTGGCAAGCCGGAGGAAAAGTCCTTGACGTAGATCAGGCTGGGTCTGCCCAGACCACGGCGCTTACGCTCGATGAGGTCAATGTCCTCCAACTCCCGGAACAGCTTGACCGCCTTGTGCTCGGCGCAGCAGAGGGATTCCTGCACTTCCCGGACGGTGTAGATGATATACACCCGTCCCTGCTCGTCCAGCCATCCGTTCTTGACCGACAGGCTCATGCGGTCCAGTAAGATGCCGTACAGCGTCCGGGCATCGGTGGAGAGCTGCCGGAAGCGGCAGTCTTGGAACAGTGCTTTCGGGATGCGGAAGTAGGAGAACAATTCGCCCGACTGCCCGTAGAAGTAGTCCAGCGTCATTTGGTGTGTCCTCGGATTTTCAACTGTATGGGTGTGCTCATGTGGAAAAACACCTCCTTTTTTGTGATATGGAAAATTTTTTGAAGTTCCATTTTTGAGAAAAAATGGATGGAAAAAAGATGAAAAAATGCGTTGTAGTTTGTTCCGAAAACTGCAAAAGCAAAAATGTGTTATTTTCTGAAAATATTACGAAAGGGATAAAAAATCGAATGCTTGAAAAAATAAATAACGTAAATGTGCGTTTTCTTGTACTCTCTGTTTATAAAGTGCAGAACAGGCTGCTATCAAAAATCCCAGAAAGTAAGATTGTTGCATGAAGATGCACTAATCGCGCAAAACATGGGAAGATAAACGTATGATAAACCCTCCCCGGTGAAACTGAATGGTTTTGCCGGGGAGGGTTTTAGTTTTAAGAGGAGAAAAAGTATGAAGAAAAGAAAAATTGATCCACTTGAAGAAATTATGAGTAATCCGTATTATCAACTACGTGATGATTATAACTATGCAGAAAAGGTGAAGGGGACTATTAGTTTTGGGCAATATAGCATGAAATATTGGGCATTAGAACGGGATATAGTCCTTGATGGAACAAAAAGTGAAATTACAGAAGAGAGATTCGTAAAGGCTATAATGGATGCACGAAAAGAAGGAGAAATATTAAATGATGAAGATGAGGTAAATGGAGCAAGAAAAATAAGAAGAAAAGTAATAAGTCATCTAAATATAATTTTTTGCGGAAAAGCAAAATGCAAAAGCCAAATTAAAATCGGAATAAATACGCAACTTACATTAAAAAATATAGTTTTCTTTAATTGGATTTTGAAAATAAACGGCAAAACGCTTGCAAAAACCATTGAAAGGATAGAAGGCAAAAAGAATGAGTTGATAACAAAAATTAGTGAATCCAGAGGTAAAACAAAGACGGTGGAAGATTATTATAGGGAACTTCTAGTTCGGGGATTAAACTCGTTAAAGGAAAATGAAATTAGTCCAAAACTTGTGGAAAAGAGAATAAAGGAACTTTATCCAGACATAAAGGAAGAACCTAAAAGTGAGATAGAAGATAGTCAAAAATTTGAGGGCTGGCCGATAATTTGGCGGCTTGGAGATGAACTTTTTGACATGGAGATGAAATATCCGCATTCAGAATGGGTGTACCAAACGATTTATCAGGACATACTGGAAAGTTTATCAAGATGCCATGAAGAGATTGAAAAGTGTGCTGATAAATTTTATGAGGCAAAGTGTAGAAAAGAAGGAAAGAAAGTAGAAGAGTAAAGATATTTTAAAATACGTTGAGGCCGAGAAAGTTAGGAGTTTCCAACTTTCTCGGCCTCAACGTATTTTTGTATAATTTGATTTTTAAAATATGAATAAACCATGAATGAAATACGCCCAAAATTTACGAAAAAGAGCTTTGAGCGGCCTAGGAGACAGAATAGGGTCATGATAAACTACTATTGCGAACGAAGTGGCCACTTCGAAACACAAAATAATTGATTTGTGAGGTATTTTACTATGACACAGAATGAATATGACAAGTGGTATCGGGAACTCAACGAAGCTCAGAAAGAAGCTACGGATGAGTTCTTTGCTTGGAAGGAGAAAGCATCTAAGGGTAAGGACTGTTATGCAGATATTGGGATTACCAGGATAAATGGGAAGGCTGAGGTTGCTCTTCGGGAAGGTGAGTATATTTCGCCGTTCAGAGGTTTCCAAATGAGCTTGAAACAGAATGGGAGGATTTTGTCAAGCTGTAATTGGAGATGTGAGGATGGAGTAGAAAAATTTCCGCTTCTGTTCAGCACAAAAACATTCAAATCTGGAAAAATAGCTGCCGGTATTTTTGTCCGAGACGGAGCAATGCAATCTCCGATTATACTTGGATGCCCGGACGATTTTGAACCGGATGCTTTCTATGAGGTGTTTGTACATGCTTGGGGAGCGGAAATGGGCTATCTTTGGGAGGGAGACGGAAAGATTCAGGGATTAACAAGAATCGACTATCTGCTCTCTGGTAATCTGGGAGAAACGCAGAATCCCATCGAAAAATTGGTCGAGCAGATGTACTTCCAGAAGACCACTTCGGAGGAAACCAACCATGAGTAATATGTATGGAAAGGACAAATTCCATGACAGGCAAAAAGCGGTATTACAGAAGTCCGCTCAAAAAATTGAGAATGATTCGGGTTGGTCACAGGATAATTTTTTGAGGGGATATGCTGAAGAAATTCTTCCGGCATCAGGAGCCGAGCTATCCTTTGGCGAACTTTGCGCAATAGGGGAGCAAGTTGAACAAGAGGCCGCTTTTTCTGCAAAGGAGGCGATGCGCAACAAAATCAAGGCAAGACGAGATGCTGAACGATATAAGTCAACAGGCACGGACAGCGAACAACGGACTCCTAATCCGTTTGAAGATTCTAGCGCAATAGCTACAGAATCTCCGAAAAATGAGGACACATTAAATACAATGAGGAAACACGCCGATGCCCAACCGACAAAATCGGCTGGGATAAAAACCTCAAAAAAACAGTCCCTTGTCGAAACGACAAGGGAACTAAAAAAGTATATCCATATCATTTCCTGTGGAGGTGTGCTGTATTACCACAATGAATATTACTACACACAGCTGGATTCAAAGCAGTTAATCAAGTTGTATCGTCAGAATGTGGACTATGAACTCAATAATGAATCTAGCCTACGTGGGTATAAGGATCTCTACGATTGCCTCGTAACAGATCCCCAAATTGAGTGCAGCGAACCGGAAGATGAACCGATTTATGCACCTTTGGAAAATGGAATCCTTGACCTTATGGAGTGGAAACTTTATCCACACAGCCCGGATCAAATAACCTTTACCTGTATTAAGGCAAAATATGATCCGCAGGCAAAGTGCCAGATATTTGAGGAATACTTGCAGCGAGTCACAGGTGGGGATTCCCTGCTGTCGGAGAGAGTTTGGATGGCAATCGGGTATTTGCTTATCTACCCTGCACGGGGAAAGTTCTTTATTTTCATGAAGGGTATCGGAAATAGCGGCAAGAGCGTTTTGGGAAGCTTTATCCGACGCCTGTACCCCAAAGAATCCATCAGCAGTATTAGACTTAAGCAAATGAAGAATGAATTTGGAATGTCTTCGTTGGCCAACGCTGTAATCAATTTTGACATGGATATGCCAAGTTCAAAAATTGATGAGGAGGCAGCTTCTCGATTGAAGCAGATTACAGGAGGCGATTCAATCAATGTTCCACGCAAATTTCGTGATGATGCGTTGCTGGAAAGGCGCATTAAGTTTGTCTTTTCTAGTAATCATCCGATTATCATCGACGGAGAAGATGATGCACTCCTAAAACGTATCATATATCTGCCTTTTAATTATGCAATCCCGGATGACCAGCAAGACCCGGATTTGGGAGACAAAATTTGGAAAGAGCGAGATGCGATTGCTACAAAAGCCCTGCGCTATGCGCGGAAACTTGTGAAACTCAATTACATCTTCCCAGAAATTCCCCAGATGGACAACGCAAAGTGCATTGTGAGAGACTCTATTGCGAAAACCGTAGGAAAATTTGTACAGGAAAGCTGCGATAAGAGCGAGTCGAAAGCAGTGACTGCTACAGAAGACCTGTATAATGCTTACTCAGACTATTGCAAGGAGAAGAATATGTGGGCGTGTAGCCAAAAGGCATTCACGAAAGAACTCACCCAAATGAAGATAGAGCATACTCGTTTCCGGTGTACAGGAGAGGATATGATTGCCCGAAAGAATCCGGTATCTGCTTTCAAAGGAATCAAGCTCCGTCCGTAACTTCTGATTCTTCGATGATACGTTATACCTCTGACTCTAAGCACCATAAGCGATAACCAAGGGAGGTATCACAATGCTGGAAATTGACGAAAAGGCGATGGCCTATTGTCTGGTGGAAGCTCTCTTTGCAGCAGGAGTAATCAACCTGCCCACTTATCAGAACTTCCTTCGGATGAAGCGTGAGCAGGAGGAAGAACCGCCTGCAAAGGCTTCGTAAACAACAGAGAAAGGCTCTGGTGGAGGATTCTGCCAGAGCCTTTCTTTTTATCCGAAAAAGCAAGAAAATGGAGGTAAAAACATGCGAGTAGCAGTATATGCTCGTGTCTCAACAGAGCATGAGGCGCAAATCAATGCGCTGGAAAATCAGTTGGAGTGGTATAAAATCGAATGTTCCCGGCATTCGGACTGGGAAATCGTGGAGGTCTACGTAGACCAAGGCATCACCGGAACACAAGCACAGAAGAGGCCAGAGTTTTTGCGTATGATGGAGGATGCAAAGAAAGGTAAATTTGACCTTATCATTACCCGTGAGGTGAGCCGATTTGCACGAAATACGGTGGATGCTTTGTCCTATACGCGCCAGATGAAGGCTATGGGCGTGGATGTGCTTTTTATCAATGACGGTATCAACACGGCTGCCGATGATGGCGAACTCCGACTGTCGCTCATGTCTTCCATGGCACAGGATGAAAGCCGCAAAATCTCAGAACGTGTGAAGGCAGGGCAGAAAATCAGTCGGGAAAGGCACATTCTGTATGGCAACGGAAACATCTTGGGATTCCGCAGGGAGAATGGAACTTATGTTCCCGAACCGGAACAGGCTGAAACGGTAAGGTTGATTTTCCAGATGTATTCGAGTGGTGAAGTCGGCCTACAGAAAATAGTCGCAGAGTTATATCGTCTTGGACGGTTGGATGCGGGAGGTCATGTTTCGTGGGACGCTTCCAAGGTGAGTCGTGTCCTGCACAATGCAACATATAAGGGATGCATTTGCTATAATAAATCCCATAGTGACGGCTACTTGACGCAGAAGCGTATCAAAAATCTGGATGAAAGCAGCTACATCTATGTGAAAGGGGATTTTGAGCCATTGGTTTCGGAAGAAATGTGGGAGAGATGCCAGCAGATTTTGGCATCGAGATCAGCACGAGTAATCGATGAAAACGGAAAAAAGCACAAGTACATGAGAAATACACCAAAATCGGTCTGGACGGCAAAATTGCGTTGCAGCTGTGGTGCAGGATTTATTCAGTTCAAGTGGCGTGTGAACCGGGATGGTGCTGTAATTCATGGATTTCAGTGCTACCGCCGTACACGCAGGCCGAGCATCAGCTACTTGCAGGAGCATGGCCTTGATTTGAGCATCAGCTGCCAAATCAAGGCTATCAGTGAGTGGAAGCTGGACTTGATGGCGGCAAAGGTGTTTGAACATCTCACATTTGACAAGGGAAAGACAGTCAAAGAGGTCTATAAAATCCTGAGCCGCTGCATGGCAGAGGAAAAGACGGTTCGTATTTCCAGAAAGGCAATGCTGGAAAAGAGCATCGCTAAGCAGAGAGAGCGGCTGGACAAGTATATTGACCTGTGTGCAGACGGCATCATCACCAAACAGGAACTTATGGAACGTCGCAAAGGCTTAGACAACCAGATCGCAGATCTGCAATCCCAGTATGAGAGCGTAGAACAGGAGGATGAACGCAGTGGAGCGCTGGACATGAATCTGATCTCGCAGAAGCTGGATGAATGGCAGCGGGCATCAAAGAACGATGTTGATCGGGAGCTTATCAACAGCTGTGTGGCGCAAATCACGCCTTTGACAAATGAAGAATTTCGCTGGGCACTCGACTTTCAGATGTCAGAGGTACGGGCGAGAAACGCCGCAGCATATACGATGGATGGCTTTGTAGAGATGGCACGCTTTTCGATTTCCTTTGAGGAGGCAAAGGCTTTTAAGGCATCCCGAAATCAGGGAATCCGCAAAAATGAATGGCAGGATCTCACGGTGGTTGTGGGAATCTGGTCGAAAACTCAAAAGTAGGAGGCTGTGTCGGTTGTGCCGGTTGTGTCAGAGATTTTCAAAACAAGTTTTATTATATCCTTATATCTCCACCCATAAAACACCTGAAAGACACGAAAACATAAGACTGATTCGCAAAAACACGGACACAGCGGACACACTTGGTACAAGTTAGGCGTATCTGAAGCAGATATAATGATATATTATACCCTTGGATAGAAAGACCAGTAAGCAACCACATCAGCTTACTGGTCTTTGATTTTTACAGAAAAACGGAGGAAAAATCAATGGCAGAAATCTTTGAAAAAGTATTGGTGGAGGTGATGAAAGCAGTCGGAAAAGGTGCTGCGAAAATCATTGTCTGGACGGCTCATCAAATCGAAAAGAAATAAGATAATCAAAAATTTTGGAGGTAAAGATTATGTCCGCAAATGTTGAAACGATGTTCTCTGTCCGTGAGACCCCTTGGCACGGCCTTGGCCGTATCGTGATGGATGCCCCTGCAAGCCGTGAAGCCTTGGAGCTGGCCGGTCTGAATTGGCAGGTAGAGAGCCGCAATATCTATTCTGGCACGGGTGCTATGATCCCCGGCTATCGTGCCAATGTCCGCAGCACCGATGATGCTGTTCTGGGTGTGGTGTCTGACCGCTACCGCATTGTGCAGAACGAAGAAGCATTCCAATTCACCGATGACTTGCTTGGTGAGGGTGTCACCTATGAAACCGCAGGCTCTTTACAGGGCGGCAAGAAGGTATGGATGCTGGCGAAGCTGCCGGAGAAGTACATCATCGCCGGAGATGAAGTAACCCCATATCTTGTGCTCTTTAACAGTCACGATGGCAGTTCTGGTGTAAAAGTCGCTATGACCCCGGTTCGTGTGGTCTGCCAGAACACCCTGAATCTGGCTCTGGGTACTGCAAAGCGCATCTGGACTGCCCGCCATACCGAAAATGTTCTGCTCCGGGTGCAGGATGCCCGTGAGACCTTACAGCTTGCCAACAGCTACATGGGGGAGCTGGGCAAAGGTATCCATGAGCTGACCACCATCAAGCTGTCTGACCGCAAGGTGCAGGAGTTTATCAACGAGTTCTTCCCCATCACGGAAGACTTAACCGATGGTCAGCGGAAGAACAACCTGCGCTTGCAGGAAGATTTGAAGGCTCGCTATTATAATGCACCCGATCTGGAATGGGTCGGCAAAAACGGCTGGCGGTTCGTGAACGCTGTTTCCGACTTTGCTACCCATGCAGACCCCATCC
>OGOY01003904.1_pt1 | contig 10780 bp, 8 predicted proteins | sample 1552811 | NCBI WGS metagenome assembly OGOY01 (sample SAMEA2580132, study PRJEB22360) | human gut metagenome | biome: human gut; feature: human-associated habitat; material: faeces | place: Denmark | collected 2008/2010 | reverse complement strand
CCGTTATGTAGTATGTAATGGTGATGAGGGTGACCCGGGAGCATTTATGGATGGTTCCGTTATGGAAGGCGATCCGTATAAGATGATCGAGGGCATGATCATTGCCGCTTACGCAGTTGGCGCTGAGAACGGATACATATATGTTCGTGCAGAGTATCCTCTTTCCGTAGCCAGACTTCGTCTTGCTATTTCCCAGGCTGAGAAATATGGTCTCCTTGGAGATCATATCCTTGGCAGCGGTGTGAATTTCCATCTGCATATTAATCGTGGTGCAGGAGCTTTCGTATGTGGTGAAGGTTCTGCCCTTACCTCTTCCATTGAGGGAAACAGAGGTATGCCTCGTGTAAAACCACCTCGTACTGTTGAGAAAGGTCTGTGGGGCAAGCCAACTGTATTAAATAACGTTGAGACTTACGCAAATGTTCCGAAGATTATCATACAGGGTGCTGACTGGTTCCATACCATCGGAACAGAGGGAAGCCCGGGAACCAAGACCTTCTCACTGACCGGAGCAATTGAGAATACAGGTCTTATTGAAGTTCCAATGGGAACAACACTTCGTGAGATTATTTATGATATTGGCGGCGGTCTGAAGAGCGGTGCTGCATTTAAAGGCGTTCAGATTGGCGGACCATCTGGCGGATGTCTTGTAGAAGACCAGCTGGATGCTCCTCTTGATTTTGATTCTGTAAAGAAGCTTGATGCTATTATGGGATCAGGCGGTCTTGTTGTCATGGATGAGAATACCTGTATGGTAGAAGTTGCCCGTTTCTTCATGAGCTTTACCCAGCGGGAGAGCTGTGGAAAATGCGTTCCATGCCGTGAGGGTACCAAGCGTATGCTGGAGATCCTGGAGAAGATTGTAGCAGGCAATGGGGAGATGTCTGATCTTGACGAGCTGGAAGAGCTTGCCAAAATGGTTCAGAGCATGGCTCTTTGTGGACTTGGAAAGAGTGCACCTCTTCCTGTCCTCAGTACCATGAAGCGTTTTCGCGAGGAATACGAAGAGCATATCCGGGACAAGAAGTGCCGGGCAAAGGTCTGCACAGCACTCCGTCAGTTCCACATTAATCCGGAATTCTGTATCGGCTGCGGAAAATGTGCCAAGAACTGTCCTGCCGGGGCAATTTCCGGCAAGATTAAATCACCTTATCATATTAATAATGATGTATGCATCAAGTGCGGCAGCTGTAAGGATAACTGTAACTTTGATGCAATATATGTGGAAATGTAGGGAGGACAGATTATGGGTACAATGACGATTGACGGCAGAAAAGTCGAATTTACAGATGAAAAAAATGTCCTGACCGTAATCCGCAAGGCAGGCATTAATATTCCTACACTTTGTTATCACTCAGAGGTTTCCACTTTTGGAGCCTGTCGTCTGTGCACAGTAGAGGATGACAGAGGAAGAACCTTCGCTTCCTGTTCTGAGGAGCCAAGGGATGGAATGGTAATTTATACAAACTCAGGTAAGATCAAAAAATACAGGAAACTGATTGTGGAACTGCTTCTCGCAGCACATTGCCGTGACTGTACAACCTGTGTAAAGAGTGGAGAATGCGTGCTTCAGGAGCTGGCTCACCGTCTTGGAGTACATAACATCCGTTTTCAGAATACAAGAGAGCAGTATGAGATTGATGACAGTTCACCATCTCTGATCCGTGACCCGAACAAATGTATCCTCTGTGGTGACTGTGTCCGTGCCTGCGAGGAGCTTCAGGGAATCGGAGCATTGAACTTTGCATACCGTGGAACAGAGGCTATTGTAATTCCTGCGTTTAATAAGAAAATAGCAGAAACCCAGTGTGTAAACTGCGGACAGTGCCGTGTATATTGTCCGACAGGTGCCATTTCCATTAAGACGCATATGGATGAAGTCTGGGAAGCTCTTGCAGATCCGGATGTACGTGTAGTAGCACAGATTGCGCCGGCAGTTCGTGTTGCGGTAGGTGATCATTACAGCCTTCCGAAGGGACGGAGCGTAATGGGCAAAATTGTCAATGCACTCCACAGAATGGGATTTGACGAGATTTATGATACTACTTTCAGCGCCGATCTTACTATTATGGAGGAGACAGCAGAATTTCTAAAAAGAGTTGAGAAGGGGGAGAAACTTCCACTTCTTACCTCCTGTTGCCCTGCATGGGTGAAATTTATTACAGACCAGTATAAGGATTATATCCCGAATTTGTCTACCTGTAGATCCCCACAGGGAATGATGTCTGCAGTTATTAAAGAATACTTCCGTGATCCGGAGAATGCCAAGGGTAAAAAGACCGTTATGGTATCTATTATGCCATGTACAGCCAAGAAGGCTGAGGCAATCCGTCCGAACAGTTTTACTGATGAGAAACAGGATACGGATATTGTAATTACAACCACAGAGCTGCTGCGCATGATCGATAACTTTGGCCTTGATTTTGCACAGTTAGAGCCTGAAGCATGTGATATGCCATTTGGATTTGGCTCCGGCGGAGGCGTTATTTTTGGTGTTACCGGCGGTGTTACAGAGGCGGTTCTACGCCGCTTAAGCCCGGATCATTCCAAGGAGACCATGCGGGAGATTTCTGAGTGTGGTGTCCGTGGAGATGAAGGAATCAAAGAATTCACAGTTCCATACAAGGGAATGGATATCAATGTATGTGTGGCCAGTGGTCTTGCAAATGCAAGAACCGTTATGGAACGTGTAAAGAACGGCGAAGCAAACTATCATCTCATTGAAGTAATGGCATGCCGCCGTGGCTGTATTATGGGCGGTGGTCAGCCGGTACGGGCCGGTGACAGAACCAAAGCTGCAAGAGCGAAAGGTTTGTATAATGCCGACAATACTATGCTGATCAAGAAATCCGATGAGAACCCTATGGTTCTGGAACTGTATCAGGGACTGCTCAAAGGAAAAGAGCACAAACTGCTCCACAATGACTTCTATTGATGCTGATGTATAGTAGCTGGACACGCTCCAGAGAATAATTAAGACTGGTATAATAAAAAGCCCGACTGCATATTATTTAGAGGAAGAATATAAGCATTACGCTGTAAACAAATCTTGCAGACCTTTAAATAATCAGGCAGGAGGGCTTTTTTGTATGGAAAATTTTCAGGTTTACCGTGATATACAGGCCAGAACCGGAGGCGATATATACATAGGCGTTGTAGGCCCTGTACGTACAGGAAAATCAACATTTATCCGCAGATTTATGGAACTGGTGGCTTTGCCCGGAATGGATGAAAAAATGCAGAAAGAGGTCAGGGACCAGCTTCCATTAAGTGGTTCCGGAAAAATGATCACAACTGTGGAACCCAAATTTATCCCAAAAGAAGCTGTATCAGTTGATCTTGGCGAAGACAGGAAGGCGAAAGTGCGGCTTATCGATTGTGTTGGTTTTCTTGTAAAGGATGCCGGAGGAAACGTTGAGGATGGTAAAGAGAGGATGGTAAAAACACCCTGGTTTTCCAGGGCAATCCCCTTTCACGAAGCTGCAAAAGCAGGAACAGAAAAGGTTATCCAGGAACATTCCACGATCGGCCTTGTGATTACCACCGATGGAAGCTTTGGAGAAATAGCAAGGGAAAATTTTGTTCCGGCCGAGGAACAGACTGTGGCTGAATTGAAAACACAGGGAAAGCCATTTCTTATTGTAGTAAACTCTCAGTTTCCATATAAAGAGGAAACTACTCAGATGGTTAACGGGCTTCAGAAGAAGTACCAGGTACCAGTTGTTGCGGTTAACTGTGAGCAGTTGAAAAAAGAAGATGTCGCATTGCTCCTGGAAAAAATCTTATATGAATTTCCCATTGCCCAGCTGCAGTTTTTTATTCCAAAATGGGTGGAAATGCTGCCTGCAGACAGCGAACTAAAAAGCCAGATCCTTTCCCAGATCAAAGTGCTCATGAAGAAGCTTCTCCACATTCGCGATGTTACCAGGGAATCGGTAAAACTGGAAGGTCCTTATGTACAGGACACTCTTCTGGATCACGTAGGTCTTTCTGATGGAACCATTCAGATACGGCTTCAGATAGATGATAAATATTACTATAAGATGCTTAGCGATATGAGTGGAATTTCCATGGAAAGTGAGTATGAGCTGATCCATACGATGAAGGAGCTAGCTGCAATGAAGGAAAAGTATGTAAAGGTTAAAGATGCCCTGGATGCAGTAAATAGCAGCGGTTACGGTGTAGTGGTACCTGAGCTTTCCCAGATTCAGCTGGAAGAGCCGGCTGTGATCCGCCAGGGAAATAAATATGGTGTGAAAATTAAATCAAAGAGTCCGTCTATTCACATGATCAAAGCAAATATTGAAACTGAAATTGCTCCGATCGTAGGTACGGAACAGCAGGCGAAAGACCTGATCACTTATATTGGGGAAAGCGATGCAAGAGGAGAGAGCATCTGGGAGACGAATATTTTCGGAAAATCCATTGAACAGCTGGTACAGGATGGCATCCGCAGCAAGCTGACCATGATTAGCGAGGAAAGCCAGGTGAAGCTTCAGGATACCATGCAGAAAATCGTAAATGACAGTAAAGGCGGTCTTGTGTGTATTATCATATAGGTATTTTTATGAAAAAAGGCAGTATTGTTATAAGCACTGCCTTTTTTTATATATAAAATACTTTATGGGTACTTACCAATATACGGAAAACTGTGGTGCTTCCCTTTCCTTATCAAAGATTATTTATATCCATGTTCTTTTTTCCAGCGCGCCAGATATTCCACCTGTTCCTCGTCTGAAAGAAACTGTGAATAAGGATCATTTCCCGCCGCAACACAACAGAAAAGTACAAGCAGCTGCAACGCAAAAAATAAAACAATAAGTAAAATTACAGGCAACATAAAAACCTCCTTGTAAAGTTTATATAAAAGTCTTTACAGAAAAGTTAATTTTATACATTTTACGCAACAAACATGGAAATTTGTATATGACTTTGGTATAATATGGAAAAATGCTTTTACAGTGGAAGAAGAAATGCTGTTATAATGAAACAAGATATGGGAGGAAAGGAATATGAAAAAGAGAAGTCGCATTCTGGTATTGATACTGACAGCCATGCTTTCCACAGAACCAGTCCAAATTGTATATGCGGAAACTGCAGAAGCGACGCATGTGACTTCTGAAAGTACTTCCGTTAATCCAAAAGAGGAAAATGCAGATAACTCTGCAGTTGTTCCACCGAAAGCTGATCCTGGCTGGGTAGCTGTAGAAAAAGGGTATCAATGGCGGCAGGAAGATGGTACTTTACTTCAGAAATCGGGTTGGGTAACGATCAACGGCAGGAAATATTATCTCCATAAGAGGGGAATTCGCTATTCAGGCTGGCAGATATATAAGAACAAAAAACGCTATTATCTGTCGAATGGTGATGCGGCAAGAAACAGATGGATAAAATACAAAGGAAACTATTATTACATCCGAAAGAATGGAACCAGCGCGCCGAAGAGTAAATGGCTTACTGTGAAAGGTAAGAGATATTACATTGGAAGAAAAGGCTATCGGCTGACCGGTTTACAGACCATTAAGGGGAAGAAATACTATTTTAATTCAAAAGGTGTTCTCATCAGAAATAAAACCAGCTATAAGATAAAGGGAAAGGAATACGAGATCAATTCAGAAGGAGTTGCCATTCAGGTTTCTGCACTTAAAGCTGAGTGTATGCGAAAAGCAAGGAAATTTGTGGAGAAGCATACTGCTCCGAATATGTCCAACAGCCAGAAATTCAGAACCTGTTTCAATTATCTTATGGGCTATACTGATTTCAAGCCATGGATTTATCCTACTGATGAAGAGTTTAGGACTCAGATCTGGCCTTATCAGTCTGCCATTTACATGTTTGATAATAATCTTTCAGGATGCTGTTACGGTGTTGCAAGTGCAGTTGCTGCATGTGCCAAGGTTTTAGGATATGAGCCGTATGTAATTGCCACCACTGGCGACCATGGATTTGTAATGATTGATGGGCTTTATTATGACAATATGGGACCTTTGTTCGGGGCATCTACCCATTTTGCATATTCTGTAAGATCAAGTGTGAAATTTTAAGGCAGAAACTGCTTTAAAAATAAAAAGCGAAGTAACTATTCAGAAGACAGTATTCCGCAAGGTGCGCGAAATCATGCAAATCATGATTCAACTGAGAAGGTACGAAAAAGTTACAAAGCTAAAAATTTTTATAAAGGAGATTTAGAAAATGAAAAAGTGGAAAAAATTACTTCTTCCTGCAATGTGTGTATTTATGCTGCAGACACCAGTAATTGCAAATGCAGAGGTAGCTGGCAGCAGTGATGGAGCAGCCGCTGTAGTCGAAAATCCGGTTGCAGCTCCCACACCTGCATTATTAAATGGAATTATTAAGAAAGGTTCCAAAACCTATTATTACAAAGACGGCGTAATGCAGAAGAACTGCTGGAGTGCAGATAAGAAACAGTACTTTGGTAAAAACGGAGTGGCTTATGCAGCGCCGAAGGAGAGCGGTTATAAGAAAAATGTTGTAGTTAAGAAGATTGGCAAAAAGTACTATGGATTTGACCGAAATGGATATAAAGTAAAAAAAGGTGTATATGCAGACCTGAAAGGAACCCCTTATTACTTTGATAAGAATGGTGTACGTGTAGCCAAGAAGAGCAGCCAGCTGAAAAAAGCCAGCAAATATATGGAAAACGGTGTGAAACTTCGCAAACTTCTTGGCAAACCCTCCAAGACCAGATCCTATTCCAGCTGTATGAATGGTGTAAGCAAAGATATGAAACTGACATATGCAAATATCTATGTATCACTTGGAAAAAAAATCAGCGGTGGTGAAATCATATACGGTATTCAGCCCCGATAGAATATGCAGATTGCAAAAATGATATTTGGAGCCGGATTTTTAGATTAACGGACTCTAAATAATAAAAGAAATATAAGATTGGAGAAAATAAATATGAGAAAGATTACCAAAACATTGGCAGTTGTTCTGTCACTGAGTATGACACTTACAATGGGAACTCCTGTATTTGCAGAAGGAACCGCGGACAGCAGTAATACTGTGACAACTGTAGTTGAAGCTCCGGTTGTTACACCTACACCTGCGCAGGAAAACAAACCACCGAAAACAGGTTTCTACAAAAAAGCAGGTAAGACCTATTATTACAAGAATGGAAAACTTGTAAAAAACAAATATGGCTACAAAAACAAAAAAAAATATTATCATATCAACAAAAAAGGTGTGGTAACCACAGCTTCCACAGCCGAGAAACTGGCAGCAATCCGACTTAAAAAATGCGGCGGAAACCTTAAAAAAGCATTTACCTGGAGCTCCACAAAAATTAAATATTTCGGCGGCGTAAAGAAACCGGGAAAAAGTAAGAATGCAGTTGAATATTATGCAGCGTATGGCTTTAAATATGGCAAAGGTGACTGCTATGTAATGGCTGCAACTTTTGCTATGATGGCGAAAGTAAAAGGGCTGAATGTTAAATTTGTTATGGGTTCTGTGCCGCAGCGCAACGGCAAAGACGGCGAGCATGCATGGTGCGAGATTAAATCCGGCAAAACCACTTATGTATATGATCCGAACTTTGCATATACATACCGCAATAACCCAAATGTCAACAGTGGATACAAATTCAAATACGGTGCTAAGGGAACTTACAAATATAATGAAAAAAGAACAAAAATCAGCTTCTGATTTTTTATAACTAAAAAGAATGACATAAGGAGATTGATCATGAAGAGAAAATTATTAATGGCATTATTAGCAGGCACATTAGCCATTGCAGCTCCGGTAAGCTGCTTTGCAGCAGAGACAACTGAAGCAGCTGAGGCAGATGCTGCAGAAGACAGCTCTGATGAGGAAGAGGATGCAGATGCAGAAGAGGCAGATGCGGAATCAGCTGATTCTGATGATGCAAAAGAAGAAAGGACCGCTGCCAAAAAGAAAGAAGACTTAAAAACAGTTGGCGAAAAGACAGAAGGCTGCATTGCTTTTAAACTGAGAAATGGTACAGGCAAAAAGATTACAGGACTTGCGATCAAGACTGCTGATGAGACAGAATTCCCTGAGAATATGATGGAAGCTGACGATGTATTTGAGTTAAAAGAGAAGAAGAGAGTATATTTTTCCAAAGAAAACAGTGAAGCAGAGACAGCGGAAGAAACTTCTGAGGATACTGCTCCAACTTATGATATGCAGCTTACCTTTGAAGACGGAACAACAGCAGATGTTCACGGTATTGTACTTGAGGATCTTGGTACCCTTACTCTTCGCGAGAAGGATGGAATTATTTATGGTACTTATAAACTGAAGAGCACCAAAGAGAAGAAGAGTACATACGATACTGAGAAAGCAATCGCTGACCAGGCAGCAGCAGACCAGGCGGCAGCTGCACAGCAGACAGAGAGTTATGATTACTCCTACGACAACAATGATTATTCCTATGATTACGGCGGTGGGGATGATTATAGCGGCGGTGATGACTACAGTGGTGGTGAAGATGGTGGCGATGGATGTCTTGATAATGGTCTCTTAGGCTGATTTGGGGCAAAGCAGTGTCTGTCGTAATGGACAGATATCTAGAAGAATTAATACAGGACAGGGCTCTTGCACTGAGAAAAGCAGTGGGGAGCTCTTGTCCGATTTAGGAGAAAAATATGTCGTTAGTATCTAATCTGTTTATACTATTTGTGGCGGCAAGTGTACTTATTTACTATCTTGTCCCACGCAGATTTCAGTGGATCGTTCTTCTTGCTTTCAGTTATATCTATTACATAGCAGGCGGTCCCCGTTACGTTGTCTTTATTCTTTTTTCCACCATTGTAACCTGGCTACTGGCTCTTCTCATTGAAAAAACAGAAGGAAACGGCAATCACAAAGGTGCAAAAAAACTTTTAATTCTTGGGCTGATTCTCAATTTCGGGATGCTTGGCGTGGTAAAGTATACCAACTTTACAATAGAGAATATCAACGCCCTGTTTCATTTACATTTAAGAGGAATTGAACTTCTGTTTCCCCTTGGAATTTCTTTCTACACATTTCAGTCTTCCGGATATCTTCTGGATGTATATTGGAAGAGATGTAAGGCAGAAAGACAGCCGTTTAAGTATGCGCTGTTTGTATCTTATTTTCCCCAGATTTTACAGGGACCTATTGGTAGATACAGTCGTCTGGCAAACCAGCTTTATGCAGAGCACAAATTTGAAAGTCAGAATATTGTCAGAGGGTTTGAACGAATTCTCTGGGGCTTTTTTAAGAAGATGATTCTTGCAGATTGGGCTGCGGTTTTTTCAGATGCGATTTTTTGTGATCCGGAGAAATACAATGGAGTTGCTCTGCTTGGAGTATTATTTTATCTGATTCAGATTTATGCAGATTTCTCTGGTGGAATGGATGTTGTGATCGGTATTTCTTCTATGTTTGGAATTGAATTGGATGAGAACTTTAAAAGACCTTATTTTGCAGTATCGACTGCAGATTTCTGGCATCGCTGGCACATCACCCTTGGAACCTGGATGAAGGATTATGTATTCTATCCGGTTACATTATCTCGTTGGATGAGTAAATTCGGTAAGAAATGCAAAAAAGTATTTGGTAAGAAAATCGGCCGTGCTATTCCAATTGGTGCAGCAAATCTGATTGTATTTTTCCTTGTGGGTATCTGGCATGGAGCTGCATGGAAATATATCGTATATGGTATGTATAATGGTATCATTATTGCATTTAGTGGAATTATGGCTGATAACTATCGCAGTTGGAAGAAAAAACTGAATATTTCCGGTAAAGAAACCTGGTATTACGTATTTACAGTAGTCAGAACGTTTATACTGGTTCTTATTGGTAATTATTTTGATCGGGCAGACAGTGTAGGACAGGCTTTTCTTATGATGAAGCAGTCCCTGACAAGTTTTGCTCCATCTCAGCTTCTTATGATTCCGGCAGGTAAACAGGGGACTGCATTTACTCCTTATGCTCTTTTGATCATTGGTGTTTTATGTGTGATTCAGTTTATTGTCAGTGTACTTCAGGAAAGAGGCGTGAAAATTCGCGAGTCTCTTGCAAAGCTTCCTTTACCTGTTACAGCTGCCATTTATTTTTGCATGCTGGTATCCATTGGCTTGTTTGGTTCCACTGCAGTAGCGAGAGGTTTTATTTATGCACAATTTTAAGAAAATCGTAAAGACAGTACTGGTACTTGCTGTGTGTATAACACTTCTTGTAGGATTGGATATGGCGCTTTATCCATGTACCTTTATGAGGAATGATATTCATGCAGTGGTAAATAATCAATATGATGACATTATTCTGGGAACTTCTCACGGAATGACAGATATTGATCCGGCAGTAATGGAAGAAATTACAGGAAGAACTGGTCACAATATGTGCGTTGGAGGAGAATACGTAATTGACGCGTATCATATTGCGAAGCTGATTGCAGAGAAGCAGAAGCCTACCAGAATTATTTATGAAGTGGATCCGGAATATCTGGTTTCCAAAAAAGAAGAAGGAAACAATTATCTTCTGTTTTATCACGAGTTTCCTTTCTCAAAAGCTAAATTGGAATATTTCTGGAATTCTATTGCGGACTGCAATTTCAGAACTGTTCTGTTTCCGTGGTATGAATATTCACTTAGCTATGAGCTTGGAAAAGTAAAGGAAACTTTTTCTCAGAAATGGAATAAAGATTATGATATTTCCCATTTAAAGAGCGATACCCAGGAATACCATGAAAGTGGCCTGATTGAGCGTTATCCGGTTGATACAACCAAGCTGAAAATGCAGTCTATGAAGGATTTTACAGAAG
>OGOY01003902.1_pt1 | contig 10781 bp, 5 predicted proteins | sample 1552811 | NCBI WGS metagenome assembly OGOY01 (sample SAMEA2580132, study PRJEB22360) | human gut metagenome | biome: human gut; feature: human-associated habitat; material: faeces | place: Denmark | collected 2008/2010 | reverse complement strand
TTTTCCGACGTTTTGGATATACGGGAAAGGGCCTCTTTTTTCGGTAAACTGGTTCAGCATCAAATTGCGGTAATGCCCGGCCAGCTCCATACAAAGGCGGCGCATATCCACGCTTTGCTGGCGCAGGGCGGCAATCTCCTGCAAGGCTTTCACAGCGTCCCGCGCGGCAATGGCATCACTGATCTCAAACAGATATTTGCGGTCCGTCACGCCCGCCATACAGCGCACCAGCGCTTCATCCACAGTGTTGGAAACACCGGCGCAGGTATCCAGGATAGACAGTGCATCACGCATGGCGCCATCGGCCAGGCGGCCGATCAGCTCGGCGGCGTTATGGTCCAGCTCAATGTTTTCCTGCCCGGCCACATATTCCAGCCGACCGGCAATTTTATCCGCCGTAATGCGCTGGAAGTCATAGCGCTGGCAGCGGCTGAGGATAGTAGCCGGAACCTTTTGCACTTCCGTTGTGGCAAGGATAAAGATCACATGCTCCGGCGGTTCCTCCATGGTTTTCAGCAGGGCATTGAACGCCGAGGTAGACAGCATGTGCACCTCGTCGATGATATATACCTTATACTTGCACACGGCAGGCAGATAGGCGGTTTCATCACGCAGGTCACGGATGTCATCCACGCTGTTGTTGGAGGCGGCATCAATTTCCGATACATCCAGAATGGTGCCCTCATCAATGCCTTTGCAGACAGCACATTCACCGCAGGGGTCCGGGCTGGTGGTATCCAGGCAGTTGACCGCTTTGGCAAAAATTTTGGCGCAGGTGGTTTTGCCGGTGCCGCGGGTGCCGGTAAACAGGTAGGCATGGCCAATGCGCCCGGCGGCGATCTGGTTTTGCAGGGCCGTTACGATGGCTTCCTGGCCAACAACATCCGCAAACTTGCGCGGACGCCACTTGCGGTACAGCGCACGGTACAATGCAACCACCCCCTGTAAAATATTTTGCGGCATAGAAAAAGGGACAAGGCCCGCGCGGGGTGTGCCCCGCGGCTGCGCTGCTTTGCATACGAATGCGGACTGACCGCAGCACCAGGAGACCACCGCTTAATGCTGCTCGGTTCCCCGCCTGACATGGTTCACAGGGCTCCTGCGCACGGGGCCCACATCCGTATGCAAAACAGCGCAATATACAGCCCTGTCCGCTTTAAGTATTATACTATACCGTTTGGCAAATTGCAAGAGCGGTTGGGGGCTGGGGCAGAAAGTTTTTGTTAAAGGCAACACCGCACAATTCCCGCCTTACGGCTTAAGTGCCGCTCCGGCGGCTGCGGCACGGCATCTGCGTTGCCAAAATGCTCGATAATGTCGGGTTGCGGTACCCGCATCGTGCTTCGGGGGCAAAAGCCCCTCGCACTCTGCGACCGCTGCCCCTGCTTCGGTTCGCTGTTTCCGCCACTGGCGGCGCTCACCTTTGCAGCATCCAGTATTATCTGCGCTTTTGGCTTAGCATCTGCCGCACCTCGCTCGCCGTATCGGCACTTAGAATTATGCGGTATTGCCTTAATTTTTTCTTATAGCAAAATACCAGCTGAAACGTGAAAGTCAAAACTTGATTCAATCAGCCAAAAATCTGTTTGGCGTAATCGGCGCTGGCTTTGGCGTCCTTGGCATAAAAATCGGCACCGATCTGTTCGGCGTATGCCTTGGTCAGCACAGCGCCGCCCACCATGACCTTGCAGGGCAGGTTGGCCGCGTGCAGGGCTTCGATGGTGGCCTGCATGTTGGGCACGGTGGTGGTCATCAGGGCCGAAAGCCCCACCAGCGGCGCACCTGTCTGGCGCACGGCTTCCACCACGCGCTCCGGCGGCACATCGCGGCCCAGATCCAGCACGTCATAGCCATAGTTTTCCAAAATTACGCGCACAATGTTTTTGCCAATATCGTGTACGTCACCTTTTACGGTGGCGATCACAATACGGCCTTTGCTTTCACCCTGGCTGCCGCTGGCGGCAATGGCGGTTTTGATCACTTCAAAAGCAGCCTGGGTTGCCGTGGCGGATTGCAGCAGCTGCGGCAAAAAGATGGAGCCTTTTTCAAAGGCATCACCCACCACATCCAGCGCGGGGATCAGCGTTTCGTTCACCACCTGCAAAGGCTCGCGGGTTTTCAGGGCTTCCTCTGCAGCGGCGCGGGCTTCGTTTTTCAGGCCGCGGCGCACGGCTTCAAACAGAGCATCGGCCCCTGCTGCACCGCCCGCCGGGGCGGCGGCATCAGTTTTTGCCACCTGGGAGGTCTGCACCTGCACATTGGCATAGGCGGCAACGTAATCATTGCACTTTTCGTCCTGGCTGGTCAGCACACGGTAGGCGCGCACGGCGGCCATCATTTCCGGCGTGTTGGGGTTCATGATGGCAAGGTCCAGCCCGGCCTGCATGGCCAACGTCAGGAAAGTGGTATTCATGTATCCGCGGCAGGGCAAACCAAAGCTGATGTTGGAAACACCCAGCACGGTGCGCACGCCCAGTTCCTTTTTGCACATGGTAATGGCTTTCAGGGTTTCGGCAGCGGCGCTCTGCTCGGCAGAAACCGTCAGCGTCAGGCAGTCGATGTAAACATCCCCGCGGGGAATGCCGATAGCATCCGTTGCGGCCACAATGCGCTTGGCAACCTCAAAGCGGCCCTCTGCCGTTTTGGGAATGCCGTGTTCATCCAGTGCCAGACCAACCACGGCGGCGCCGTACTTTTTACACAGGGGCAGAATGCTGTCCAGTACCTTCTGCTCGCCGTTGACCGAGTTGACGATCGGCTTGCCGTTATAAATGCGCAGCGCGCGGGCCAAAGCATCTTTGTTGGAAGAATCCAGCTGCAATGGCAGGTCGGTGATGGATTGCAGCTCCCGCACCAGCATTTCCAGCGTGGCGGGTTCGTCAATATCCGGCAGACCGGCGTTCACGTCCAGCAGCTCGGCACCGGCTTCGGCCTGGGCTACGGCCTGGGCGCAGGCATAGGCGCTGTCGCCCTCCCGCAGGGCCTGCTGCAAGCGCTTTTTGCCGGTGGGGTTGATGCGCTCGCCCACCACGGTAATGCCGTTTACCTCCACGCAGCGCACGGGGGTACACAGGCGGCTGCGCACAATAGGGGTTTTGGCGGCGGGGGTTTTATCCTGGGTCAGCTCTTTCAGCAGGCGGATGGATTCCGGCTCAGAGCCGCAGCAGCCGCCCAGCATGGAAATTCCAGTGGGCAGGTAGGCGGCCATCTCAGCGGCAAACTCCGCCGGGGTGATATCATAGCTGCCGTCCAGGTTCGGCAGGCCCGCATTGGGCTTGACAAACACCGGCATACCGGCGGGCACCACACGGCAGAGCCGCTGAGCAAAGGGCAGGATTTCCTTGGGGCCCAGCGAGCAGTTGATGCCCACGGCGTCCGCACCAAGGCCGGCGGCGGTAATGCCGTAGCTTTCCACTGTGCAGCCGGTAAAGGTACGGCCACGGGCCTCAAAGCTCATCGAGGTAAACACCGGCAGGTCACAGTTTTCCTTTGCGGCCAGGATGGCGGCTTTCAGCTCATACAGGTCGGTCATTGTTTCCAGAAAGACGAGGTCTGCCCCGGCTGCGGCACCGGCGCGCACCATCTCAGCAAACTGGGCGCAGGCATCCTCAAACGGCAGGGTACCGGCCGGGGCCAGCAGCTCGCCGATGGGGCCGATATCCAGTGCCACCAGGGCACCGGTTTCCTGCGCGGCGGTCCGGGCACATGCGATGGACGCTTCGATCACCTGCTGCACAGTATAGCCGGTTCCCTTCAATTTACGAGGGTTGGCGCCAAAGGTGTTTGCCAGCAGGATATCCGCCCCGGCGCGGGCATAGTCCCGGTGGACGGCAGTGAGCACATCCGGCATGATAAAGGCGGCCAGTTCCGGCTTTTGTTCTGTGGTCAGGCCGCGCAGCTGCAGCTGGGTGCCCATGGCGCCATCCAGCATAATAAAGCGGCGGCGGGCAAATACTTCCTCAATTTTCACAGGTGGTTCCCCTCTTTCTGTATTCGCACTTTTCGCGCAGCAGGCAGTGCCCGCACCCGGCGCGGGCCCCCGTTACCGGGTGGTTCGCCACGCCAAGGATGGCTGTTACGCTTTTGCGCGGGGTCAGCAGATTTTCCGGCGTGACCGCCATGCCAAGGCCGCGCACGGTATCCAGCGCAATGGCAAACGGCTGCTGCAAAGTCAGCGGGCAGTCCCCATAGCCGGGGGAAAAACGCCCCGTCAGGTAGTGCCCCTGCGCCTGCACGCTGGTGCGGATCTCGGCTTCCAGCGCGTTGCACAGCTCTTCCATCACAGCGGAAGCCATCGCATCCACCACAGCGGCCAGGGCAATATCCGTCAGCTCCAGGCGGCGCATTAGGGTATCAGCCCCGCTGCCAAGGGTAACGGCCATCAGCACCATGGCATCGCAGCCGCGCAGGTGGCGGGCAATATCATTCCCGGCGTTCTGCAGCGGCAGGGCGGTCAGCGGCAGCTGTTTCCACACGCCGCGCGGGGTGGCGGCGGCGCGCAGGGCGTCCTCGGCTTTTTGCAGCAGCACCTGGGATGCAGCATCCGGCTGCCAGCCCCCTGCCCCAAGGTAGCGAAGGGTTTCGGCGCGGGTATCGTTTTGCGGGTAGGCTAATTGCACAGCGTTTCACTCCCCCTCTATGGGGCCAACAGGCCGATTACAGCAGGTCCTTGATGCCCTCATACACAGCGGCGGCAACCTTGGCGTCATTCATGGCATACAGGTGCACACCGTCCGCGCCGCCCTCGATCAGATCTCGCAGCTGCTGCACGGCATAGTCAATACCGGCAGCATACAGGCTTTCGGGGTCGTCCTGGTAGCGGGAGATCATGCGGGTAAACTCCGAAGGCAGGCTGGCGCTGGAAAGTGCCACCGTGCGCTCGATCTGGCTGCGCTTAACGATGGGCATAACACCGGCAGACACCGGCAAAGTGATGCCTGCGCGGCGGGCCAGGTTCAAAAAGCGATAAAAGTGCATATTATCAAAGAACAGCTGAGTCAGCAGGTGGGTGGCACCGGCTTCCTGCTTAAAGCGCAGGTTGGCAACATCCTGGGCCAGGGTAGCGGCTTCGGGGTGGCCTTCGGGGTAGCAGGCAGCGTGGATATCAAATTCCGGCTGGGTCTGCCACACAAACTGGGCCAGGTCGCTTGCGTGGGCAAAGTCCGGGCTTTCGGGGCGGGTGGGGGTGCGGTCGCCGCGCAGGGTCAGCACGTTGCGCACACCGGCGGCATTCAGCTGGTCCAGCAGCTGGGCGGCCTTTGCCTTATCGCTGCCCATGCAGATCATGTGGGCCAGCGGCTCTACGTTCAGGTCGTTTTTCAGGAATTCGGCCACTTCCACAGTGGAAACGCCGCCCGTGGAGCCGCCTGCACCGTAAGTAACGCTGATAAAATCCGGGTTAAGGGTGCGCATGGTGCGCAGGGTGTCCTTCATTTTACCAAAGTTGGCGGTCTGCTTCGGGGGGAAGCACTCGATGGAAAACACGCAAGGCTTGCGCTTGAACATCTGGGAGATCTGCATAGGATTCATCCTCCTGTATTTTTATTACTTTCCTCTATTTCTACCCAATTAAGGCAACACCGCATAATTCTAAGTGCCGATACGGCGAGCGAGGTACGGCAGATGCTAAGCCAAAAGCGCAGATAATACTGGATGCTGCAAAGGTGAGCGCCGCCAGTGGCGGAAACAGCGAACCGAAGCAGGGGCAGCGGTCGCAGAGTGCGAGGGGCTTTTGCCCCCGAAGCACGATGCGGGTACCGCAACCCGACATTATCGAGCATTTTGGCAACGCAGATGCCGTGCCGCAGCTGCCGGAGCGGTGCTTAAGCCGCAAGGCGGGAATTGTGCGGTGTTGCCTAAAACTTTTGGGGCGTGCGGGAACACTTACCTGCCGACTTACTGGGGTCAGGCACACAGAGTCAGGCTGCCGGGGTTACGCGGCGGGAGCCAGCTCTTCGTCCGGCTGTTTTGCCGTCTGCACAGTAAAGCTGCCGTCCGCCTGGGCGGTCACGGTCACCGTGCCGTACAGGTCGGTGCGGTAAAAGTCAATGCCCTCATCCTGCATTTCCTGGATGACCTCGCGGTGGGGGTGGCCGTAATCATTGTTCAGGCCGCAGCTGGCAACCACAAGCTGGGGCTGCACCTGCCACAGCAGTGTTTGGGTGTTGGATGTGGACGACCCATGGTGCCCGGCCTTGAACACGGTGGACCGCAAGCGGAACGGATATTGCTCCGCCAGGGCGGCTTCCTCGTTGCGCTCGGCATCGCCGGTATCCAAAAAGGTAAAGTTCCCGGCTTCAAACCGCAGGCAGAGCGACATATCATTTGTTGCATCGTCACTGCCCGCCGTATCGGCATCCACACCGGGCAGCAGCACGGTCAATGTGCCGGTGCCGATGGTGTACTGCTGGCCGGTATAGGCAGTTTCCACCGGTACGCCGCATTCCTGGGCGGTTTGCAGGGTGCGCTGGGTCTGGCCGGTCACGTCAGTTTCGCTCAGGTCGGGGGTCAGCAGGGTCTGCACATCAAAGTTCTGCAAAACGGCCTGCATGCCGCCCACATGGTCGGCATGGGGGTGGGTCATCACCAACAGGTCCAACTGGCTTACGCCATAGCTGCGCAGGTCCTGCACAAGGTTCTGCCGGGCATCCTTGGGGCCTGCATCAATCAGGCAGGCCGCACCGTTCTGCAAAATCAGCACGGCATCCCCCTGCCCCACATCCAGGAACACCACTTCGGTTTCCCCCTCCGGCAGTGGGGCTGTGGTTTCGCTCTGGCTGGGTTCCAGGCCAACCCATTGGTAAATCTGGTCCCAGCTGGGCACAAAACCGTTGCCGCCGTAATTTTCGACCACATACAAGGCAACGGCGATGAGAACAGCGACCACAATGGTCCACATCTGGGGGCGGCGGTAGGAATGGCGGCAATACCTGCGCCGCCGGTATTTACTCACCCTGGCCCAGCTGGCGTTCCTGCCACTGGGCGCGGGTCAGCAAAACGGCACGGGGCTTGGCGCCCTCATAGGGGCCGATAATCTTTTCCTGTTCCATCTGGTCCATGATGCGGGCCGCACGGGCATAGCCCAGCTTGCAGCGGCGCTGCAAAAGGCTGGTGGATGCCTGCCCGGCTTCGATGACGCATTCCACCGCCTGTTCAAACATGGGGTCGCGGCTGCCGCTGTCATCGTCCGAATCGGAGCTGCTGCCCTTGCCGCCCTTTTCGGCCACGGCACGGCGCTCCATCTCGGCAATCATCTCTTCATCATACTGGGCGCTGGAAGTGGATTTGATAAAGTTCAGCACAGCGCTGATCTCTTCATCCGTCACAAAGGTACCCTGCACACGCACGGGCTTGGAAGCACCGACCGGCAGGAACAGCATATCGCCGTTGCCCAGCAGCTTTTCGGCGCCGCCGCTGTCCAGAATGGTGCGGGAGTCGATCTGGCTGGAAACTGCAAATGCAATACGGCTGGGGATGTTGGCTTTGATCAGGCCGGTGATAACGTCCACGCTGGGGCGCTGGGTTGCCACAATCAGGTGGATACCGGCCGCACGGGCTTTCTGGGCAATGCGGCAGATATAATCTTCCACCTCTTTGCCGGCAACCATCATCAGGTCGGCCAACTCGTCAATGATAATGGCGATATAAGGCAGGTGTTCCAACACATCGGGGTGCTGCTTGGCCAGCTTGTTATAGCTCTTGATATCGCGCACATTGTTTTCGGCAAACAGCTTATAGCGGCGCTCCATCTCGGCCACACTGGCCCCCAGGGCACCGGCGGCCTTGCGCGGCTCGGTCACAACGGGCATTAACAGGTGGGGAATGCCGTTGTACTCAGCCAGTTCCACCACCTTGGGGTCGATTAGAATCAGTTTGACATCTTCCGGACCGGAGCGGAACAAAAAGCTGATGATGATCGAATTGACGCAGACGGATTTACCGCTGCCGGTGGAGCCGGCGATCAGCAGGTGGGGCATTTTACACAGGTCCGCCACCTGGGCTGTACCGGCAATATCTTTGCCCAGCGCCATGGTCAGTGGGCTGCGCATGTTGATGTAGTTCTGGGATTCAAACACCCCGCGGATGCTGACGGTAGACCGGATCTTGTTGGGCACCTCGATACCGACGGCGGGTTTGCCGGGAATGGGGGCTTCGATACGCACACCGGCGGTGGCAAGGTTCAGGGCGATATCATCCGACAGGCTGGTGATACGGCTGACCTTGATGCCCGCCTGGGGCTGCAGCTCATACCGGGTCACGGAAGGGCCGCGGCAGATATCCAGGATATGGGTCTTAACACCAAAGCTGTCCAGCGTGTTCACCAGGATATCGGCGTTTTTCTTCATCTCGGCGGCCGCGCCGCGTTCATCTTCCGGCTTGGCCGCATTGAAAAGGTTCAAAGATGGGTAAGTATACGGCGGGAACTCCTCTTTGGCCTGGGCGGCAAAGGCTGCCGTAGCTTCGCTGCTGGCCTCCTCGTCCGCTTCGCGGGCTGCACCGGCGGGTGCGGTGGCTGCCGGGGCGGCAGGGGCTTTCGCCATTGCTTTGGCCACGCTGGGCGGGCTGGAAATGGGAGCCGAAGCCGAATTGCCCATGCTGGAAGATACCCGCAGCCGGTTGGGGCTGCCGGGGCGGCGTTCATCCGTTACGCTGTATACTTTAGGCGCAGCGGCGGCAGGCTGGGCCGCGGGCTGCGGTGCCGGGGCCTGCACGCTGACCCGCCCGGTGAGCAGATCCGATACCGGAATTCCGGCGTTCCAGGCAGCCTTGGCTGCATCGAAACCGCCCTGGTCAAAGCTGCCGCCCAATGTGGGGATGGCTGTAACAGGGGCAGGCGCTGGCTGGGTGGGTTCCGGCACCAGCGGTGTTTCAAAATTATCCGCGCTTTCGCTGCTGCCAACGTCATCCGGTTCCGGCAATTTCTCTACCGGCTCCAGCGGGGTGGAAAAATCTTCCACCGAGGCGGCAGGTGCGTTATCATCCGGTTCCGGGGTCAGCGGGGTTTCAAAACTTTCCGCTTCATCCTCATCGGGCAGGCCCACATCGGCACCGGCCACGGGGGTATCCCGCCCGGTCACGGCGCGCTGGATCAGGTCATTCAGGCTGTCTTCCTCCACCGGGGCTTCCTCAGCCTGCTGGGCTTCCGGTTCCAGGTGCAGCTCAAAGCTTTCTTCCTGCGGCTGGGGTTCCGGCTGGGGCGCGGGGTACTCGCGATGGTTCAACTGCTCCAGCGGGTCAAGGCCAAAGGTGCCGCCGGGGCCGATCTCAATTTTCTGCAGCGGGTCATGCTGCACGGCGTTCTGCAAAGCGCGCTGGGAAGCATCCGGCCCCAGGTCCACATCAAAGTCCGAACGCTGGGCGGGCGGGGCAAAGCTTTGGGTGTGCTGCACGCCTTGGGGCGCAGCCTGGGCACGCTGCATATCGGGGTATGTTGCGGTGCCTGGCTGCGTATACGCCTGCTGGGGCTGGGCCGCCAGCTGGCCGGCCTGCGCTGCGGCGGCTGCCTGGTCGGCAGGGTTTGCCTGGGCCGCATTGCGGCGGGCGGCTTCCTCCTGTTCCAGATAGGGGGCCACATCAAAGGGGCGGCGGGTGCCAGACTGCGGCGTGGCCGGAGACTCACCGGCTATGGGCGGCAGGCTGCCGGTCAGGTTTTCAAGGGATTCTTCCTCCGCTTCATGGCCAAACAGCTGGGTATCATAAGCGGTTTCTTCCTCCGCACGGGCGGCGCGGCGGGCTTTGAACTCCTGAATATAATAGCTGATGAACTGCACCACATCCACCGGGGTAACGGCAAAAAATACCATCAGCCCCATCAGGATGACAATAATCATGACGATATTGGCACCGGGACGGCCACAGACGGCCAGCAGCGATGCGCCGATGGGCACGCCCAGCACACCGCCGGTCCAGAACTTGCGCTGCCCCCAGGCAAACAGCATCTTGACGGTCTGCCAGGGGGTATTCCCTACCTTAAAGTCCGAGAAGATGACCGCCGTACCGGCCAGCAGCACCGCCAACAGCAGCACCTTGCCAATGAAAGTGCCCACATGGTAACCGGATGCCAGCAGATAGGCCAGATACAGCAAAAACGGGCCGACAAAATATGTAACCACGCCAAAGGTGCCAAACAGCCAGCTGCGTAGAACATTCCAGAAGCTCTGCCCCGGCACCAGCACCAGCGCAATGGCCAGAATGCCAAACCCGGCCAGCACCACGCTGCGGATCAGGTTTTGCTGCTGGGCGCGGCGCTGTTCCAGCCTGGACATCCGCTTTTTGCTGCCGGAGGCCGAACTGTTGTGTCTGGCCCCGGAGCTGCTGCTTTTACTGCTTTTGCTGCCGGAGGCGCGGTATGTGTTTTTACTGTTTTTTCCGTTTTTGGCGGAACTTGAACGTGCCATGCTCTCCCTACCTCTTTACTATAATATGCGTATATTCAGGCTGCCCTGTTCAGCGGGCAGCCATTGTTGATTTGCTTTGGCGCGGCGGGCCCTGCCCCCGTTTTGAACGAAAGTTCTTTTGCCTTTTATCTGGCAGCGGGCGGCCATTAAACAGCATCCGGCGGCCCCGCATAAAGAGACTTTCCGCGCAGTGATTTTATCTGCCATCCGCCACGGCGGCTGTGCCGTGCTGTTTTGGGCAGGGGCATACTGCCCCTTATAGCATAAGGTATATTGTAGCATGAAAACGCCCGCTTGTAAAACCCCTTTCTCTTTCTATTTTCATCAAAGGCAACACCGCACAATTCCCGCCTTGCGGCTTAAGCACCGCTCCGGCATCTGCCG
>OGOY01003899.1_pt1 | contig 10799 bp, 6 predicted proteins | sample 1552811 | NCBI WGS metagenome assembly OGOY01 (sample SAMEA2580132, study PRJEB22360) | human gut metagenome | biome: human gut; feature: human-associated habitat; material: faeces | place: Denmark | collected 2008/2010 | reverse complement strand
ATTTGGGTGGAAACCCCGTCCAACCCGCTGCTCAACATCACTGATATCGCGGCCACGTCAGCTGTCGCTCACGCGCATGACACCAAAGTGGTGGTGGACAACACCTTCGCGTCCCCGGTATTGCAGCATCCGTTGGCGGACGGCGCCGACGTGGTCGTATATTCCACCACCAAATACATCGGCGGCCATTCCGACGTGGTAGGCGGAGCGGTGGTGCTCAACGACAGGGAAATCCGCGATGAAGTGGCGTTCCTTCAGAATGCGGCCGGAGCCGTGCCATCTCCGTTCGACTCCTGGCTTGACATTCGTGGCCTCAAAACGTTGGATCTGCGCGTCAAGCAGCACAGCCGTAACGCCATGAAGGTGGCGCAATGGCTGGAAACCCGCCCTGAAGTGGAACGCGTATGGTACCCGGGACTGGAATCCCATCCAGGCCACGAGATTGCCGCACGACAGATGCATGGAGGCTTCGGAGGCATGATCTCCGTGCAGATCGCAGCTGGATTCGAAGCGGCAAAGAAGTTCGCTGGTGCCACGGAAGTGTTCACCTTGGCCGAGTCGTTGGGCGGCGTGGAACCCCTGATTGAGCATCCGGGCGCCATGACCCACGCTTCCGTCGCCGGCACCACGCTGGAAGTGCCCGCCAATCTCGTGCGACTTTCCGTCGGTCTTGAAGATGCTGACGATTTGATCGCGGATTTGGAACAGGCTTTTCGCCAGATCTAGCAAAAATCAGCTTGTGATAAAGCCATCATGAGAATGTGACAATTTTGTGTAATCTGTCACATTGTTGCGACATGTATAAATTCTCGCCATCGAATGAGCTGGAAGCGTATCTTTTCCTTTCCTACTCAGGCTATGGCGAGGGTTTTACCATATAATGCCCCTGACAGCGTCTTGTTCTTCCCATAGCACACTTCCTACGGGAAGAGACGGCAATGATTATCGAGACGAGGCGGCATGCTGCAAATTCAAGGCATCTCCAAACAGTATAAAACTGGCGACTTCGTGCAGCGGGCGCTGGATAACGTCAGTCTAAACCTGCGTGACAACGAATTCGTGGCCATTCTCGGTCCTTCGGGATCCGGCAAAACCACACTGCTTAACATCATCGGCGGACTTGACCACTATGATTCCGGCGATCTGGTAATCAACGGCATTTCCACCAAACAATACAAAAGCCGCGATTGGGACTCCTATCGCAACCACACCATCGGTTTCGTATTCCAGAGCTACAATCTCATTCCCCATCAGACCATTCTGTCGAATGTGGAACTTGCCCTGACCATTTCGGGCGTATCGCGGTCGGAGCGTCGAGAACGTGCGCGCAAGGCGCTTGAACAGGTGGGTTTGGGCGAACACATCGACAAAAAGCCGAACCAGCTTTCCGGCGGTCAGATGCAACGCGTGGCCATTGCACGCGCGTTGGTGAACGATCCGGATATCGTGCTCGCCGACGAGCCAACCGGTGCGCTTGATTCCGACACTTCCGTGCAGATCATGGATCTGCTCAAAGAGGTCGCCAAAGACCGTCTTGTGGTGATGGTGACACACAACCCCGAACTGGCCTACCAGTATGCCACGCGCATTGTGGAGCTCAAGGACGGTGTGATTCGTTCCGACTCCGACCCGTTCGAACCAGTTCAGAACGAAACGGCCGCTGCTCCCGTGCGCAAGACCATGGGCCGCACATCCATGTCGTTCGGCACGTCGTTGGCATTGAGCCTCAACAATCTGCGTACCAAGAAGGGCCGCACGTTCCTTACGGCATTCGCAGGATCCATCGGCATTATCGGCATCGCATTGATCATGTCCGTTTCGGCAGGCGTGAACACGTATATCGACAATATTCAGCGCGAGACGATGACCGCTTACCCGATCAGCATCGACGAACAGACCTTCGATCTGACCAGCATGATGACTTCCGGTCGGCAGAATGCGGACAATCAAGGCAAGAAGCATAAGAGCGACGCGATTTATCCGGATGATGCCGCCATCAAGGGCACCGCTTCGATGACCAGCAGCATTACCGAAAACAATCTGAGCGCATTCAAGAAATACCTTGATAATAAGGACAGCGACATCAATCGGTATGTCGGTTCCGCGGGAATCCAGTATTCGTATGATACGAAGTTCTCCGTGTTCTCACACGATCCAGACGGCACGCTTGTCAACGCCGATGGTGTGACGGTGGGTAATACCGGCACCAAATCGATGGCCGACCAGATGGCGGATGGTTCGCTGATGTCTGCCGACTCGTCCACCTTTACGTCGACGCGCATGAGCATGCTCACGGGTAAAACCGACCAGAATGCCGCACCGAGCTCGTTCCATGAGATCATGCCGAGCGCTGACGGCAAGAAGAACGTCGGCAAGGTCATTTCCGACAATTATGAGGTAGTCGAAGGATCCTGGCCAAAGAACAAGAACGAAGTCGTGCTTGTACTTGATGAGAACAATTCATTGTCGTTAACCACTGTGTATGAGCTAGGCCTCAAATCCGCCAGCGAATACCACAATATGATGAACCAGCTCAATTCCGGCGACGATGTGAAAACAGATACCAAGAAGATTGACTATTCCGACGTTATCGACCGTACGCTGAAGCTGCTGCCGACCTGTGACCAGTATGTCAAAGGCGATAACGGCCATTGGAAGTACGTGGGCGACGATGTGGACCAGATTAACGCGCTGATTGACTCCGACAAGGCCATCAATCTGAAGATCGTGGGCGTGGTCAAGCCGGTAGAGGATGCTGACGCAACTCCGCTTTCCTCCGGTGTGGGCTATACGCGTGCGCTGACCAATGAGCTGGTCGACCGTGCCGAATCCAGTGAAATCGTCACCGAGCAGCAGGCCGATAAAGACCATAATGTGCTCAACGGCATGACGTTCTCCCCGTCCGATGATGTCACCAAGGCTCAGGACGCTCGTGACTATGTCGCATCCCTCGGCGTGAGCAGCAAGGCGCAGATGGCGCAGAACATGATGGCCGCTGCAGGAGCATCCGGAGGCGACTCTCAGCAGGCCGCGGCCATGGCTCAGATGAGCGAACAGCAGCTCGCCGATCAATTCGACGCCTATATAGCCACCGCCGACGAGGCCACGCTGGTCGCTATCTACAACCAGTACGTGTCCACCGGCTCCTACAACGACAATCTCACTGATTTCGGCGTGGTCAGCCGTGACGCACCAAGCTCCATCAACATTTACGTTGACAGCTTCGAAGACAAGAATTCCATCAACGACGCCATCGACGAATACAACAGGACCGCCAAAGAAAAAGACAAGATCACCTACACCGACTACGTCGGTCTGATGATGAACTCGGTAACCACCATCATCAACGTCATCACCTATGTGCTGATCGCTTTCGTGGCTGTGTCATTGGTGGTTTCGTCGATCATGATCGGCATTATCACCTATATTTCCGTGCTGGAACGTACCAAGGAAATCGGTATCTTGCGTGCCATGGGCGCATCTAAGCGCAACGTGTCGAACGTGTTCAACGCGGAAACCGGCATTATCGGCATGTTGGCCGGCCTGATCGGCGTTGGTGCCACCGTGCTGCTCAATTTCCCGATCAACAGCGTGCTGCACCACTTCATGGGCACCACCGAGGTCAGTGCCGTGCTGCCGGTCGGTAACGCCATCGCCTTAGTGATCCTCAGCGTAGTGCTCACCCTGATCGGCGGTCTCATTCCAAGTCGTGGTGCCTCCAAGCAGGACCCCGCCACCGCTCTCCGCACCGAGTAGAGGCGGTTTTGGATACTAGACTGCTGCGTATGACAGAGTTTACGTCGGCGCGTGACGCCCTACGCACCTACTTCGGATATGACGCCTTCCGTCCCGGTCAAGAAGGCATAGTCAATGCGATTATCCAAGGCCGTGATGCGCTCGGTGTCATGCCCACCGGTGCTGGCAAGTCGATCTGCTACCAGATTCCCGCCACGCTTCTTCCGGGCATGACCATCGTCATTTCCCCGTTGATCTCGTTGATGCGCGATCAGGTCGACGCGCTCAACGACGTGGGCATTTCAGCCGCGTTCATCAATACCACGCAAAGTCCCGACGAACAGGATCTGGTGTTCGCACAGGCGTTGTCGGGACGGATCAGACTGCTGTATGTGGCTCCGGAACGTTTGGAAACCGAACGTTTCCGTACGTTCGCCAGTCGTGTGCCGATTTCTCTGGTCGCCGTTGACGAAGCGCATTGCGTGTCGCAATGGGGTCAGGATTTCCGTTCGTCATATCTTGGTATCGGCGATTTTCTGAAGGCGTTGCCGACTCGTCCGACGGTTGCCGCGTTCACTGCGACCGCGACGGAACGGGTGCGCCGCGATATTATCGGAATTCTTGGATTGCGTGATCCGTCCGTCACCGTCACCGGCTTCGACAGGGCCAACCTGTATTTCGACGTGATCAGGATGGAAAGGAAACATAAGGCTTCGTGGGTGGCTTCGTATATTGCGGATCATCCTGACGAATCCGGTATCGTGTATTGCGCGACTCGCAAGGAAGTGGAGTCGCTTGCCGAATCATTAAATATCGCCGTGCGCGAGCTGCGTGCGGTGAAAGGTGAGGATGCGACGCGAATCGGCACGGTCGCAGTCGCCTATCATGGCGGTATGTCGGCCGAAACGAGGGAGCGGGCGCAACGTGATTTCGTAACCGACCGTGTGCCTGTGGTGGTTGCCACGAATGCGTTCGGCATGGGAATCGACAAGTCGAACGTGCGTTATGTGATTCATCATAATATGCCGGAATCGATCGAAGCGTACTATCAGGAGGCCGGTCGTGCGGGGCGTGACGGCGAGCCTAGCCGGTGCACGTTGCTGTGGAACGAGTCTGATATTGCTACGAGGCGAAGGCTGCTTGATTCGGATTATGAGAACGAGCGTTTGACCGTCGAAGAGCAGGAGGTCGTGCGCGCGTCGAAACGGCGTCTGCTCAACGCCATGATCGGTTATTGCCGTACCACGGATTGTCTGCACGAGTATATGACCAGGTATTTCGGTGAGGCCGGGGGAGCGGCCGTCCGTGTTGACGGCGCATGCGTGGGAGGATGCGCGAACTGCGAGCACACGTTTGAAACCGTTGATGTTACTGAGATCGCGCGGGCCATCAGCCGCTGCGTGCATGACGTGAACCAGAAGGTCGGTTCGGGGAAGATCGTCAAAGTGCTGCGTGGGTCGAAAGCGCAGGATTTGAATTATCTCCATCCTGCCGATCTGCCGACGTATGGCATGTTGAGCGCGACTTCGGAGGCGCAGATTCGTGACGTGCTCAGCCAGATGGCGACGGATGGTTTTCTTTCCATTTCGGAAGGCTCCATGCCGATTGTTCGCTTCGGTGAACGTGCGGCGGAAACGGTCGCGCCGAATTTTCATTATGAAATCAAGAAGATCGAACGGAAGCACGCTGCGAAACGTGCGGAATCGCCGTCCGTAGGTTCTCAGGCCATGGGGGCATATGTGCCGGGCGACGGAGACGAGGAATTGTTCGCCAAGCTGCGTGCGTTGCGGCTTGACATCGCCCGCGAACTCGGTAAACCCCCGTATATCGTCTTTTCCGATAAAACGTTGCGCGACATGGTGCGTATCAGGCCGGTCTCTGGCGAGCAGTTTTCGCAAGTCAACGGCGTGGGCGCGCTTAAATTGAAAGCGTATGGCGAACGGTTCATGGAAGTGATCCGCGATTTCGTTGCATGAATCATGTGACGTGTCAGCTTGAAGAATAATCGTATCGATTATTGCAAAACCATACGTCTCATATGATGTGTAACGCATTATCGGCAACATGTATGGCGGTGCGGTTGACGTATGCCGGCAAAACGGCGACAGTAGAGAAGAACAGTTGTTGAAGAAAGGATTGATGATGGCAGAAGACAAGCCGGTTGTGGAAAGCTTCCAGCTCGACCACACCAAGGTGAAGGCTCCGTATGTGCGCTATATCGACACGCAGACCGGTCCGAATGGCGATGTGATTTCCAATTATGATTTGCGTTTGGTGCAGCCGAATGAGAATGCGATTCCGACCGGTGGCCTGCACACCATCGAACATACGATTGCGGTGCTGTTACGTGAACGTATCGACGGTTATATCGATTGTTCCCCGTTCGGCTGCCGTACCGGTTTCCACCTGTTGACGTGGGGTGAGCATTCCACAGAAGAAGTGGCTCGCGCGTTGAAGGAGGCGTTGGAATTCATCGCATACGAGGCCACATGGGATGACGTTCCTGCCACCACCATCGAAAGCTGCGGCAATTACCGCGACCATAGCCTGTTCACGGCGAAGGAATGGTGCAAGGATATTCTTGCCAAGGGCATCAGCTCTGACGCGTTTGAGCGCCGTCTGGTCTGATTCGCGCGTGGTTGCAAGTCTGCTTTTCGGGCATATTGCGAATACTGTGCCGTGGGCATGGTATTTTTAACGCTCGGAAGAAGACAAGGCGATGCAAAGGTGAACGAGATGGGTGAGGAGAGCGTCATTACTTCTGAACGGCGGTTCCGCCGCGCCACTATGGCTGATTGGCCGACCATGCAGAAGATTTATGAGCATGCCCGCAAGTTGATGGCCTCCAATGGCAATCCCACGCAGTGGGGTGATAAGTTCCCGCGTGAGGAAGTGGTTCGTGACGATATCGAATCGCAACGCACTGTGCTGCTCGTTGATACGGTTGATGGCGAGGAACGTGTGCTCGCCCAGTTCGCATTGTGTCCGGGCGTCGACCCGACGTATGTGAATATCGATGGTGCCTGGCTGGATGACGATCCGTATGTGACCATCCACCGGATTGCCTCGTCGGGTCTCGCCAAGGGTGCGGCGAAGGACTGCATCAACTGGTGCATCGAACATTACGGCAATGTGCGTGCGGATACGCATCCCAACAACAAGGCCATGCAGCATGTGCTCGAATCGAATGGTTTTGCGCGCTGCGGCTTGATTCAGTTGCTTGACAGGCCGTTCGATACCACTCGTATCGCCTATCAGCGTCATGAATGGTGAGATTTGCGGATTTATATGGATTGATATCAATCAATATAAATTTCATTGCAAATAATCACAGATAATCTGCGATATTGAGAAACAAAAATCCCGTTGAATATCATATTTCAGATGTTCAACGGGATTTTTATATCCGATTGTGTTGCTTTCGATATATTTTACGAAAGATATATCGAAAGCAACAGTATTACCGGTTGTTTAGAACAGTCCTGGCTTGTTCAATGCGGAATGCTTGCGGCTGTACACGAAATACACGATCAAACCAAGAGCGAACCAGATTGCGAAACGCACCCAGGTCTCCCAATTCAAACCGCAAATCAGAATGAAGCAGAAAATGATCGCGCAGATCGGCGTGAACGGCACGCCCGGAGCGCGGAAGCCGCGGTGTGCGTCCGGCTGGGTCTTACGCATCCACAGAATGCCTGCGGACACGATGATGAACGCCGACAGCGTACCGATGTTCACCAATTCGAACAATACGTTGATGTTGATGAAACCGCCGGCGATGGCCGTCAGGATGCCGAAGAACCAGGTGCCCTTGTAGGGGGTACGGTACTTCGGGTGCACTTCGCCGAAGAACTTCGGGAACAGGCCGTCACGGCTCATGGCGTAGCAGATGCGGGACTGGCCGTACAGCTGCACCAGCATCACCGTGGTCATGCCGATCAGCGCGCCGAGGTTGACGATCACCGCCAGCCAGTTCATGCCGGTCTTCAGGATCACGCCGGCCACCGGCGCGTCGATGAACTGCGCGAACTGCTCATACGGCACCACGCCGGTCATGATGAGCGTCATCACGATGTACAGGATCGTGGAGATGACCAGCGAATACAGGATGCCACGCGGCAGCGTCCTGTTCGGGTTGACGGTCTCCTCGGCCGACGACGACACCGCGTCGAAGCCGATGAAGCTGAAGAACACGATCGACGCGGCCGGCACGATGCCATACGGCTGCGTCGAACCGGGCTGGAACTGGTAGATGCCGTACGGCGCGAACGGCTTCCAGTTGGACGGGTTGACATACCAGATGACGCACACGATGAACAACACGATGATCGCGAGCTTGATGAGCACCATGATGTCGTTGGCCTTCTTCGTCTGGTTGATGCCGATCGACAGCACCCAGGTGATGAGCAGCACGATCACGAAACCGGGAAGATTGAAGTATGTGGTCGTATTGGGGTTGGTGCCGTACGCGGCGGTCAGCTCGACCGGCAGATGCAGTCCGAACCCTTCGAGCAGCTTGTTGAAATAGCCGCTCCATCCGGCGGACACCGTGGCCGCCTGCAGCGCGTACTCCAGAATCAGGTCCCAGCCGATCACGAACGCGATCAGTTCCCCGAACGCGAGATAGGCGTACGAGTATGCCGAGCCGGAAACCGGTGCCATCGACGCGAATTCGGCATAGCACAGGCCGGCGAAGCCGCAGCAGACCGCGGCCAGCAGGAACGACACCATCAACGCCGGGCCGGCGGTCAGCGCGCCCTTGCCGGTGAGTACGAAGATGCCGGTGCCGATGATCGCCCCGATGCCCAGCATCGTCAGGTCGAACGTGTGCATCGTGCGTTTGAGCGGGGTGGATTCGGCGACAAGCTGATCCACCGATTTCTTGCGAAACAGATCCATGGTCTTCTCTCAATGTATGGAATGGATTGGGCTGTACCGGACGGCGTTCCGGGACCCCGGCACGCCTCAACGCCGGGAATCTGATGCGGCGGCGGTCGACCGCGGACGCCGCGAATATGCGTCGTATAGCATACGGCAATGCGCCGGACAACGCCGCTGCCGGCTGAGGTCGGATTCGTGCCGTCATGCGACGCGCTCCGGCATTCGTCATCATGCCGCGCCACAATAAGAGCCATGACTTTGAACGCAGCATCCGAATTGCAGTTTTCATCCCCGGCTGGCGAAGCCAACTACCGGGCGGCGCGACGCCGGTACCCCGCGCAGGCGATCGTCGACCTGGCCACGTTGAGGGACAACATGGCCCACTTGGTCGATGTGGTGGGCGGCCCGCATTCCGGCACGGCGGTGATGGGCGTGGTCAAGGCGGACGCCTACGGGCACGGTCTGCTGCCGGCCGCGCTGGCGGCGCTCGCGGGCGGCGCGACCTGGCTGGGCACCGCGCAATCGCATGAGGCGCTGCTGCTGCGCAAACTCGGCATCGGCCCGGACCGCTGCCGCATTCTGACATGGGTGTACAACGGCATGGATGTGCCGTTCGACGAGCTGATCGACAACGACATCGACATCTCCGTCGGCTCGCTGGCGGGCATCGACGCGCTCGCCGACGCCGCGCGCCGGCTCGGCAAACCCGCACGCGTGCATGTCAAGGTCGACTCCGGCTTCGGCCGCAACGGCTTCACGCCGGCCGGATTCGACGCGGCCCTTGCCAAGCTGGTGCCGCTTGCGCATGAGGGCGTGCTGCACATCGTCGGCCAGTGGAGCCATCTGGCGGTCGCCGACGCGCCGGACGTTCCGGAATTCGTTGCCTCCACCGACATGCAGGTCGAAACGTTCAAGGACTTCACCCGTCGTATGGAAAAAGCCGGCATTCCGCCGGAGATTCGCCATCTTGCCAACACCGCGGCGACGCTGTCCCGTCCGGAAATCCACTTCGAACTGACCCGTCCGGGCATCGGCCTGTACGGTTACGAAGCCGATCCGGCCATGGGCACGCCGTCCACGTATAGCCTGAAGCCCGCCATGACCCTGCAGGCGCAGCTCGGCACCGTCAAGGACGTGGAAGCCGGCCATGGCATCTCCTACGGCCGCACGTATCTGACCCCGTCCGACACGTCCACCGCGATCGTGCCGCTCGGCTACGCGGACGGCATCCACCGTTCCGCCTCCGGATTCGACATGGAAGGCGCCAAGCACGTGACCAAGCCCGGTGGTCCGGTGCGCGTGATGACCGCGGAAGGCCCACGCCTGTACCACGTGTCCGGCCGCGTGTGCATGGACCAGTTCATCCTCGACCTGCACGGTTCCGCCGCCGAACTCGGCATCCACGAAGGCGACAACGTGGAACTATTCGGTCCGGGCCGCGGCGAGGACTACGCCGAGCCGACAGCCGACGATTGGGGACGTGCCGCCGACACCATCAGCTACGAGATCTTCACCTGCCTGCGCAACCGCATCCCGCGCCTTTACGAGCATGCCGCCGAAGTGCTGCCCGCCGCCGACCTCGCCAAGCTCGACCCCGCCACGCTGCTATAAGGTGCATTACCGCCATACGGTGGCACCCCGTAATCCCTTCTTCCCGAATATGTACCACTGACATGTGCTGAGCGTCACATATTCGGGAAATCGGCCCCAATCTCCCGAATATGTGCCGTTGAGTTGACGTCAGTGGCACATATTCGGGAAGTCGGGATTACTGCGGCCGATATGTGTGCCTATGCTTGGAATATGGAAACGACTTTGGATGGGGAACAGGTGCTGACCGATGAGGCCTACAGCGCCTTCGACGAGGAGCGGTGGGCACCCGAGCCGCCCAAATCCAAGTCGCGCACGGCTTTCGAACGCGATCGCGCGCGACTGATTCATTCGTCCGCTTTGCGGCGTTTGGGCGCGAAAAGCCAGATTCTGATTGCCGGTACCGACGATTTCGCTCGCACTCGACTGACGCATACGCTGGAAGTCGCCCAGATCGGTCGCCAAATCGGCGCATTGCTCGGCTGTGATCCGGACGTGGTCGACTGCGCCTGTCTGGCCCATGACCTTGGTCACCCGCCGTTCGGGCACAACGGGGAGCGTGCGCTCGCCGACATCGCCGGCAATATCGGCGG
>OGOY01003873.1_pt1 | contig 10863 bp, 6 predicted proteins | sample 1552811 | NCBI WGS metagenome assembly OGOY01 (sample SAMEA2580132, study PRJEB22360) | human gut metagenome | biome: human gut; feature: human-associated habitat; material: faeces | place: Denmark | collected 2008/2010 | reverse complement strand
GGTTTCTTGACTGGGGAACGCCGAAATCTTTGCTGTTAAGACATTGCCATTCCACACCATACCCCAGTCGGCCCAGCGTGTTAAGGATCGTCGCAAATGTCCTGCAGTGGTCATGATTGATGAGACCCACCACGTTCTCAAAAAGCAAATACGGAGGCTTCCTGGCTTCAGCCAATCGGGCCAGTTCAAAGAAGAGAGTGCCGCGTGGATCTCCGAATCCTTTTCGGGATCCTGCAATGCTGAAAGTCTGGCAAGGAAATCCGCCGCAGAGCAGCTGGAAGTCCGGCATGGTGCTGGGGTCGGCTTTTCGGGCATCTTCAATGAACCACTCTCCCTTCGTGTCAAACAGGGCGTTATAACTGTGGTTGGCGTATTTGTCGATTTCGCAATGTCCTACGCATTCAAATCCTCCGGCACGAGTCAGTCCCTCACGAAAACCGCCGATGCCGGAGAACATATCTATAAATCGAATCACCGATTCGATAACGAAAAAAGAGGCAGCCTATGCTGGCTGCCCTTGCTAGTTAAGTATGTGATTTTCAGTATTGTGCATCTACCTCCATTTCGGTGCCATCTGGTTCGCCGGAGTCGACATCAGCGTTTTTCTCCGCAGCTTGCTCGGTCGTAATTCTTTCGTAGTCCTTTTCGGCTTCATCCAATTCTCTTTCAATGATGCGTACCAGAAATTCTTTCTGGCTCAGTTTGTGGTGATAGATTTGCTCGTACCTTGCAAGAAAGGTCTTGATGCGCTGGAGAAGTTCCTCGGATACCTGAAATGCCAATGTGCGTGTTGCCGTGTTGCTGACTCCCTTCGGTTTCTCAAAAAATGTGGTTACGGCCTGTTCAATGAACTGCGATGTGGTGATGCCCTGTCGTTCCAGTTCTTCACGGATTTTCTGGTGCAGGTCATCCGGGATGGTTACGGTCAATTTGCTCATTTCAACTTTCTCCTTTTATGCACCTAGTTTGTTGTTATAGTAAGCGGCCAGTTTTCCAAGATTGATGTACCACTTCACCCCGGACTGGAATGCGATGTCCGGATTTTCACGACATACTCGGCGAAGATAGTAAGGCGGAAGCTTCATGATTTCACTTGCCTGTTTGATGCTGACAATTTGTGGCAGGACAATTTTTTCTACAACGCAACCCGCCGTCTGACGATCAAGCATACATTCGTTCATTTTACATTCTCCTGTTCTTAAGCTGAATTTGCAATCTCTTTTTGTCATTGATAAGTTGTTTTTCGATTGCAAAGCAAGCATATCACAAGTGCGATGACAAAGCTATTCACGAGAACCAACGATAATGAGATGCATAACTCGGCGATTATGCCCATAACCAACAATTTATGATTTTATGTTTATTACCACATGGTAATCACCACCTTAAAGTGAAGCTAAAAAGTTGATTGCGGAAGGCGGAATTATATCTGTTGCTCGGGTGCGAGAAATTGCCCCCGTCAAAGTGACTGCCTGCAATTCCTCCCGCACAACCTTGCGGATGCTTTTCTCCAGCCTATCTGTCTGCTCCGTTGCAAGAATGGCTTGAACCAGAAACTCCTTGCGGCGAGCTGACGGCATCTGCTGCAGCAGCTCCCATGCGCGGCGCTGCTGCGGGTCGTTAAGGTTCGGACGGAAAACATACTGCGGGCGTTTCATGCCTCGCTTTTACGGCGCGACACGGCGGCCAACGCGCGCTCGAATCCGACCGCGTTCACCTTGTCGTCCAGCAGGAAAATCGTCTTACAAAGGCCGTCCTTGGGGCTGAGGTGGCGGCTCACCACGGATGCGCCGCCGCCCAGCAACACGGCGGGGATGGCGTGCAAATCGAATCCCGCTTCCATCGTGGCAGACAGAAGATGCTCTGTGTACTTGCGACCTTGTTTGTTCACAATGTCGCGCACCGTATCGCTGACTGTGCAGGGCTGACCCGCCAGCATATTTTCGATTTGGGCATCCGTCAGCGACAGCCCGGTTTCCCGGCGCACCTGCTCCCGAATATCATCCACGCAGCGGATCATGCCGAGTTCCAAGCTGTGGGCGGTGTCGGCCACAGGAATGGCATTGTCTATGCGCATAAGGTCTACTGTCCAGCCGCCCAGATCCATGAGGAGCATGGAGGGTTCGTCTTGCAACAAACCAGTTTCGGTCATAAGGGAGGCGTAGCCTTGGGGGAAGATGGCAACTTCTTCGATGGTAATGCTGTACTCCACGCCCTCGAATTTGAAATTCACGGGCTGGTTGCTCCGCAGCAGATAATCTTTGAACTTGGGTTTGTCGCGTCCGAAACTGGTCAGCGGCAGCCCCGCCGCAATGCGCACCGAGCATTCGGGCGGCAAGCCGCGCTGCCGGATTTCTTTTGCAATCGCTGCCAACGTCAGCAGGTAGTAGTTGTCGTTTATGGTCTTGTCCCGCTGGATAGGCTGCCGCCCGGAGCCACAAACAAAAAAGCACCCGCCAAACTCTAAGAGTCCTTGGCGGGTGTAGGGTTCGTGTTCTCCGTAGCTTGTCAGCCCTGCCGGGAACGAGCAGTGGGCTGTTTTGATAGCATAGTAGCCGTGGTCAATGCCGATAATGATGCTCATAGTGAAAATCCTCCTTATTGTAAATAGGTATAAAATGGGAAACTTGAAAACAAAATGAAAACTGCCGGGAAAAGCAAAAAATCCCCGCTTCATTGGCTTTTTCTGGTCCTATATGTTGATTAAAATTATTTCGCACTGTGGATTATAGTCCACCAACGCGTTGAGCGCACCATTCGTTCCTCTGTCTACAACAATATTTTGTTTGACAAGAATTCCGAGTTGTTGGTCTTCCTCCATGCCTGTAGACACAAAAGTGCCCCTTGCGGTTCGAAGCCCGCAAGAGGCACTTTTGCAGTTATACCTTAATCATCAACCAACACCGAGGACTTGTCTCATTCCCCTTCCGATTGACTGCCAAACACAGTGATAGATATGCCAGTAATATGATTAAATCTTATAGTTTTGGTCAATCTGTCGATTGCGATCAAGCGCATAATGTGTTTTAGAATTAGGAGTTTACGTTCATCTCGTAGACATCAGCGATTGCCACTGCGTTTTTTCAGGTAGAGTGCAACGATAAAGCCACCCACGGCCAAGCAAGCCAGAATCGACAGCACTTCATAAGGGAAGTTATCGCTCGTCTGAGGAATCGCGCTTGTTGCTCCGCTGCCAGATGCCGCTGCACTGCCGTCATTCGGCTTTGCAGTAGGCGCAGCACCCCAAGTGCCGTTTGCAATTCCTCCCGCAATATCGGGATGTTCATCCTTCACAGTATCAGCAGGTTTCTGTACCGGCTTCACAGTATCAGCAGGTTTCTGTACCGGTGCCGCAGGTTTGGTCTGGGCAGTATTTACAGCATTCCGCACTGCATCAAGGGCGGCTTTCAAGTCTTCAGCACTTGCGCGGCCTGCGATAGCAGCTTCCGCATCAGAAATTGCCTGGCGGATAGCGTCCGCGCTCTCCACAGTATACTTGCTCAGGTCAAGTTGCTTGGTTTCTTCAACCAAAGCATTCAACTCGGTGGCATCGCCAGCCTTTACCAATGCCGCCGCTGCGGCCTGCAACGTCCGTGCTGCTGCATCTACAGCCTCCTGGGTAGCGTTTTCATTGGCGGCGACCGTCTTTGCGGCCTCCAATGCATCGGCAACCAATTTCCAGGATTTTGCAGTATGAGCGTTCGCATCCATGGCCTCCACCTTGGAGATCATATCATCAATTGCAGTCATATCTGCTCGGAGCGCCAGTGCCTTGTAAGCAGCTTCCAGATTTGTATAAGCAGCTTCGATCTCATCGGCGGTTGCATCACGGTTGGCGGCGACCTTCTCAGCTTCTGCCAAAGCCTGGGCAAGGGCAGCCCAAGAATCAGGCTGATACCTGCTTTCATCCAGTTCCTTGATGCTGTCGATGGCCGCGACCAGGTTCGAGTTGTCAGCACGCTTCACAAGGCTTTCCATGGCGTCCTGCAGAGCGTCAGCTGCATGGTTGACAGTCACCTGGTTTGCATCCTCAGCGGCAGAGATGCTCTGCGCTTCGGCCAGCGCAGTTGCAAACGCTGCCCAGCTGGTGGTCGTGTAATCGTCTTCCACCCGGGCGGAAGCCTGCTCGATCAGCTGATTCAGAATGGTCTTGTCCACAACAGGCTCGGTGGGCTTGGCCGTAGCGTACAGTTCGGCCTCGTAGATGCGGACGCAGGCAGCCCAACCGGTGGTATCGGTACGGCTGACATTCAGCTTGAAGATCCGTCCGGTCGCATCGCCCAGATCATTGGTGGTAACATTGGCCGCGTTATCGGTGGTCTTGGCACGCTCTGTCCAGTTCGCAGCGTCTGCCAGCACAGCGTTCCGTTCCTCGGCCCCCATGGCCAGCAATTCGTCCACGTTGACCTTTTCTTCGTTCAGCACATAGAACTCGTAATTGGCAGTGTTCATGCTGCCGTTGCCGGCCGTCGGCGTTTCCGCCACGCCGACGTGGGAGACGACCAGCTGCCGGACGTTGCGTTCTTCGCCAATGTCAAAGGCGACCCACAGGTTGCTACCATCCTCGCACCATTTGCCGGTATCGGGGTTTTCCTTGTCGCCGTCAAACAGCTTTTCGGGGCCCTGGGCAGTGCCCAGTTTTTTGCCGTTGTAGCCAACGATGGTCGCATTCTGGGACACCAGTTCCAGCTCGCCCACAGGCTCGGTGACGGTCACGGCAGCGCTGCCGGAAACCTTCGGATCCTGAACCGAGGTCGCAACAACGGTCAGCTGCTCTGCGGTCTCGTCCTCCGCAACGGTCAGCAGGCCAGTCTCGTCGATCTCAGTCGCCTCAGAGACCGCGCCGTCCACGCTCCAGGTCACAGAATAGTCGGTGATATTCTCGCCGTTGACCATAGCTGCAAACTGCTTGGTTGCGCCCTTCTCCACAGATGCAGTAGCGGGCGATACCGTAACAGATGTAACGATTGGCTCAACAGAACCGCTCTGCAGGGTAACATTCACATCGTAGGTCTGGCCTTCGGTCACGACCAGGCGCTTCACAACCGTGTCGTTGATCAGGTAGCCTTCAGGAACATTTTCGCACTTAATGGTGTACGTCCCCAATACAACCTCAGCAGGTTCGCCGGTAGTCACAGTATAGACCTTTTCGTTGTTGCTGTTGTAAACGCCATAAGTAACGCCGGTCAGTTTCTCGCCCTTGGCATTGGTCGCCACCAAGTTCAAGAAAGCGGTCGGTTCCGGGAATGCGGGGATTTCGACAGTATACTTATCAGAGATCAGCTTACTGACGCGTTTTACTTGCAGGGTGAGTTCACTGCCCGCACGCGGGACCCGAATGCCACGGATAATTACCGAGGTTTCGCCAGCAGCCACCGGGAGAGAGGCTTTGGTGTATTCACCAGAGTTGTTCTCGTAAACGTAGACCACATCGCCTCCACTCAGGCCATTCACCGTAAGAGAAATATAGATGTCGCCACCGTTGGAAGAGCTAAACGAGCCAGGCTGTGAATAAGCTTCCGCTGTAACATCCCTTGCCGCCTCAGATTTTGCGGCATTTTCCGCCTCAAAGCTCGCGCTCAGCTTGATGCTTTCTGCGGAACCTGTGGCGGTGGTGGTGTAGTAAATACGTCCGGCTTCTTGCGTGCCAAAGTTAAGGCCGGTGATAGTGACAGTGCCGCTTTCTGCAACCGCCTCTCCGATCTTGTTATACTCGCTGCCGGATTTGGTGTAGACCGTGACAGTCTGGCCCGCAGGCACGTTCTTCAGTGTGAAGGTATCATTGGCGCCCGTGCCATTCTCTGCGGCGGCAAACTGGATGGACACCGGCTCCGTCTGGGGGAACTCGGCGGTCTCGAACATCTGCCATTCATAAATGCGGATACCGCCCCAGGGGGAAGTTCCATCATCATAAATGCGCAGTCTCCATTTCTGTGCAGTCACCGGTTCGTCCAGCAAGACATCCGTTACAGCGGCGGTGTTGTGCTGGATGCGCTTTGCCTCTACCCACCTGCCAGACGCATTCTTATACTCCAGAGCAAAGTCGACGGTGTTCATCAACACATCCTCGCCACCGTACTGGGCATGTTCTACGCGCCAGCGGCGGACCGTCACCTCACGACCAATGTCAATGTCCATATATCCGGTCTCCGCATTGGTAACACACCATTTGGAACCATTCAGGGAGGTCCCGTCAATGGCCTTGGAGGCAGGCTCGCTCTTATTCTGGCCAGAATATCCGGTTACCGTCGCCCCCAGGCAGACGTTTTCGAATTCTTTTGGTTCGTAGACTTCAGAGTCCTCATTGCTATACAGCCAGTCGATTATCAGTTCGGTGCCTTCACCGCGTACACCGTTGGCATTAACGGGGACGACTTTCAGCGTCACGTCGTCTTCGTCAAAATCACGAACCAGGGTAGGCAGGTAGAAGGCCGTGTTGGGGGTCTCCATGATCAGATTAGAAGTCCCGTTCGCGTTGACCTTGTAGATCTCATAGGAAGCAGCGCCGTCCACAGCATCCCAGTAAATACGTGCTTCCGCATCATAGGCGTTGTGATACAGGATCTCGTCCAGCGCCACAGAAGTAGGACCGGACAGCGCCGCGCGATCCTGATCCAAAATGGCAAGCTGGCCCAGGTTGATGTGGTAGTCGGACACAGCAGTATCGCTTTCCACCTTTAAACCAATGGCATACAAAGTCTTGCCGGCATGATCAGAAATATCTACCACCGTGGTGGTCCAGGTATCAGCCTCACTGGCAGTCAAATCGTAAGCGACTGTTTCGCATTCCTCATAGCTGGCAGTGCTGTCATTGCCATAATAGGCAACCAACCTGGCCTTGCCATCATCGTTCTTGGCCGTCAGGCTCAGTGTCATGCCATCGGTCACAGCGACATCGGTGCTGTACAGCATGATGTCGTTTGCCTTGTTGGCATCCAGATCACCATAGAACTGAATGGAAGTGCCGCCGTTATAGGCGTCAGTGAAGTCATAGCCGCCATCAAGCTTCGAGCCGTCAGAATCGATGATCCAGGTCCAGGTGGGCATAACGTCCTGCACGGACTGGTAACTCCACTCGTTGTCACGGGAGAGTTCACCATTCACATAATAACCAACACCGTGGCCGGAATTAAAACTGGTTACGAACGGTGTGCTGAGGATCGGCGTCTTGTCGGCGAAGAATCGGGACATACCCAGCCAAGTGGATGAGGAAACATTAGCCACTTCTACCCGCGGATCTGAAGCAGAATTGACATAGAAGTCTTGTTCAACCTCGTGGAACTGCGCTCCGTTTGCAGAGTTACCTAACGTGGAGTTGGGGCAATACAGCGCGATGGATAGCTTTAGCTTGCCATCCTCGTCCACGAGCAGTTCATCACGGAAAGGCGTGTTCATGCCGTTTTGCTGTACATCCAAGCCCGCATAAGCATCGAAGGGGCTGCGGTTAATAGAGTTCATCGTGCTGACTGTAGTAGAAATCTGCCCTATATACCAGTTGTAGTTCATAAAGAACTCATTGATTCCCACAGAGCCATCATCGCTACGCTCCATCCAACGCTGGTTCGAGCTATTAACCGCGTTCTGGTAAGATACGCCGCCGGAAGGCAGCATCGAGTCGTACCAGCTAATCAAGATGTCGGGGCACTTGGCGCGCATGTAGCGGATCATCTCATCCAACCTGGATGCAATCTCTGCACTGCAGCCAAAGGATTCCTGGTTGAAGAAGTATCCATCAAAACCATAGTAATCCATCACTTCCAGTAGCTTATCTGCCACGGGGAAACTGCCATCTTCCGCCTTTTGGCAGAAAGCGTCAACTTCCTCCGCATAGCCCGAGCCAGATCCCCAAGGGAAGCCCAGTGTAGCAACGACCGGCACACCGTTGGTGTGGGCAGCGTCAGTAAATTCGCCGGTGGGGCAGCAGATCAGGCCCTCCTCAGAACCGGACCAGTACACAAAAGAATTGGTGTACTGCCAGTAGTTGAAGGACCAGCTCATGAAGTTCTCGGTGCCTTGTGAACTGGTGGTGTCGTGGGAAGAGTTAGCCAGGGAGCAGAGCATGAGCTTTGCTTCCGGATTTGCCTTTGGGTTCACGACAAAACCGCCCTCTCGGTTTGCCATGGGAATGCTCGCCCTGCTGTATCGTGCGTCCGGGTCAGATTCCGGCGTCCACTCCAAAAGAGTGGCCACGCTGAAAGAGGGGCCGATCGGCATCAGGGACTCGTGTGCGGCATACGCTTCGTTCATCTCCGCTGACCCGTCTTTGCCGGGGGTCGCAGCACTTGCGGGCAATGCGGTACCGGACAGTACCATAGCCAGTGCCATCAGACATGAACCGAAGCGTTTCCAACTTCTTGTTTTCATTGGTAAAGCACATCCTTTCATTTCTCTTTTCTCAGATGCATCTAATCAATCGCGCCGAACCGGGTAATTTTGCCGAAAGCACCCTGTTGTTCCCTTTGAGGTTTGGAACTTACAATGATGACGCCGCTCTTGATTCAAACAGAACAGTCCGGGATTACACATCAAAGCGTTTCCATTCAATGCACAGCAAAATACTTTCACAGGGATCCGGTTGGGCTTTCCCTTAAGCACCACCTCCGCTCAAATTGATTTATATCCACCAGGAAACGTGGTCTGCCGCGCTCATTTGTCAAGCAGATATACATTTCTGCTATGCATGTGCGCGTATGGCCAAACCCGCTTCTGGCAAACACTCCTGTTTCCGGCCCAATAACGGCTACATAAAGCCCTGGCACAGAATCAACGCCATTTTTACGTATCGTCCCGTTCATTCCCAAACAAATTAGCAGGCAGACGGACAGACAATAGAGTGGGTAGATATCGCTACCATCAGCAACACATCGTTCTATTGTTCCACTTGACCGCCTCTACCGCGCCTTGCTTGAGGCATTGGATCGGCACACCTGATGCCAGAAGCTTCATAAGCGGATAGATTCAAAATTTATTCGGGTGTCTCTGATAAACCAAAATGCTGGAAAATTCGCTAAAAGATAACGGATGCAAGGCGCGAGACCGCCGCAATACTTGGTGTATTGCAAGGTTGAGTAACGTAGCAGACGCTGCTTTTGGGCAATACCGAGCAATTCAAAATGCCAATGCGGCGAGCGAGACGCGTGACCGGCTAAGAGAGAAGCACAGGCAATCCTTGGTGGATTGCCGAGCATTTTCTCAACGCTGATCATGTGCCGCGGCCGTCGCAGCGATGCTTTAGGCTTAAGCCGAGAATTGTGCGGGGATGCCCCGGTAGAATTAGACAGTGCTGGGGATTTTTCAGATACCCTCTAGGCTACGCACCACATACAAAGTGGTTTGAAGTTTTTATTGCCGACAATGGAGCGGCCATCTTGCCCAATTAGCTTTCCAACCAAAATGTTGTGCGAACCACAATCGCTGTTGGCTGCCACCAGGCAGACATAGCCCACACTTGTGCAAGCGATTACCCACAATTTCAGATGTCAAGTTGCATCGTCCTTGCAATATTTGTGTTCCGGTCATTTCAGCGTGCAGCGAGCAAAGAAAAACAGAAGCATATTCTGTTAATTGCATGTTAACCACATATAACAAAACAAATTGCAAAAAGAAGTTACAATAGATTAACCAGTGCTAATTTTAGCACATAAAGGTGAAAAAGGCAAGGGGAAGTACACAATTTTGTTGAAATTGTAAAAAGTGCACATAGAAATACTGTTAGGCGCGGAATTTCAGCGCTTGCCCAACAACTTTTTCTTACTTACTTTTTCATTTTTGGTATTTAAAACGCGAACGGACGTTTATTAAATGTTAACTTTTGTTAACGACAGGAACGGAACTATGCTTTCGTCAAATTCACAATAGAAGGTGCATTTTATTGAGTAGACGCTCATGTTCTGCGCCGGATTCCATGATATAAATTCTTGTCGTCTCGATGCTGGAATGACCGAGCAGGTCCGCCAGTTTCGAGATGTTTTTTTCGAGGTTGTAAAATGTCCGCGCAAACAGGTGCCGCAGGTTGTGGAGGAAAACTTTCTTCCAGGCCACATTAGCGCGCTCGCACAGGGCTTTGAGCAGTTTCCAGACCGTTACGCGGCTCAGAGGCTTGCCAACACGGGAAAGAAACACCGGACCGACATGAATGCGGTGTTTCTGGCACCAGCGGGTCAACCGGTGGCAGAGTTCGGCCGGCAGCAAAATTTCCCGGCACTTGCCCTTGCAGCGAATGGATGCCTTATGCCGGCGGACGGCTTCTGCCGTGATAAACTGCAATTCAGACACACGGGTACCGGTGGAGCAAAGCGCTTCCAGCAGCAGCTGGGTGCGCTTGTTGCCGGCGGCGCGTGCGGCGTTCAGCAGGCGGAAATACTCGGCGCGGGTCAGTTCCCGGCCAGGGTCGGCGAAGATCCTGCGCTGGTGCTTGAGCGGCTTAGCTTTGCCAGCCACGTTGTCGATGCTCTCTTGGCAATCATTGACGGCAGCCAGCATCGCGTTCACGGTGGCAGGGGTATAGCCCTTTTCGGTCAGGCTATCCCGCCAGGCTGCAACGGTCTCGCGGGTCGGGATGTCCCCTGCCCCGGTATCGGCAAAAAAGCGGGCCAGGGCTTTGGTGTACTTCTGGATGGTGGCGGGGCTGTACTCCCGGTGGGTCAGCCAGGTCTGATAGGTGTCAAGAATAGATGAAGTTTTCATGCAGATCCTCCTTACTGGTATATAATTTGTACCTTTTATTATGCCGCAAAGAACAAGCGGCTTATATTCTAAATGAACAGTTCTGTTTTGCTAAGCATAATCCAGCAGCTTTACAACCTTCTTACCGCTGCACAACATTGGCTTGGGCAGCAGTCATACCGCGCAGTTGCACACTGC
>OGOY01003871.1_pt1 | contig 10870 bp, 10 predicted proteins | sample 1552811 | NCBI WGS metagenome assembly OGOY01 (sample SAMEA2580132, study PRJEB22360) | human gut metagenome | biome: human gut; feature: human-associated habitat; material: faeces | place: Denmark | collected 2008/2010 | reverse complement strand
AAATATGCTTTATTTATCTTCAGGAGTTCGTCTGCTCCGCAGCCTCACAAATCAGGATTTTTAATCAAATAACTGAGCTTCTCTGATTACTACATTTTTATTTTTATTCCAGATAGAGTTAAATTCTCTTCCACTTAACGGTGCTGCTCCCACTCCAACTTCAATGGTAATGCATGGAATATTTCTTTTATAGAGGAAGTATTCTCGAGAGCATCCTCTTGCTACAGAAATGGATTCAGTTGGCATAAGATGATATCTTGTAAGACTTTTTGCTAATTTGTACATTCTTGTTGTTATATTTCTTACTTTTTTAGTTGCGCGGCTGGCACATCTTCCATAAAGAATAGAACCTGTAGAATGATAGCTGACAACGCCTGCGATTTTCCCTCTTCTCTCAATACGATTTACCCATTTTACAAGTGCCTGTACTTCTTTTTCACTGGCTGCTTTGGGACCTCGATAACCGGAGGAACCTTTTTTACCGGCCTTTTTAAATGCTACCTTCCAATTACGATTTAAATCTACACCTCTTGCATTGGCTTTCCATTTACTGGAACTTCCGCCCATCCTTCTTAAACCATTTCTAAGACTTTTATTACGAATAGCGTTAAATCCCTTCTGACTAATGGCTGTTCCATCTGGATTACAGGAGGGTACATAGTGAATTGCTACCTTATTTAAAGTAGCTGAAACTTTTTTGCCATTTATTTTCTTATTATAATTATTCAGATAATATTCAATTTGTTTCATGCATAACTGCACTGTCATATGTTCTCTTGCATGAAGATTCCCAATCACAAGAAGATGCTTCTTTGCGTTTGGATTTCCAATCACAACTTCATATAAATTCCTTTTATCCGCAGTTTTACCGATTACATTTACCTGACAATGATCTCTATATTTTTTCTGCAATTGTTTTAAATCAGTTTTTAGTTCTTTATAACTATAATTTTTCTTTCCTCCAGAAACAATAGCGGCATTAACGGTCAATCCCTGTGTTGTAAATGCGATACAGCACACCATTAACATGGCAAATACTCCGCTTAAGATTCTTTTTATGTTGCTTTTTTTCATCTTTCTCTCCTATTTTCCTCTGCAATAGTTCTTATTTTTTCTTAGTATATGCCTTAACAAAATTGTATACAAGACATGCTGCAACAATGACTGCCGCCATTGTAAAAAAATCTCCAATTGTCATACTAGCACCTCCTTTATAAAATATCTTATATTTAAATATTTTTATATTTCCGCAATAGCGATATCATGTAAAAAGTATATCATATTTACTAAGAAAATAATAGAATCAGGCAAAAAGAGCACAAAAAAAGAGAGCATCCTGACTACTAATTCTAGATGCTCTCCGCTAATGATTTTCAATTATGTCCAACGGACTATACCTCCTATTTCCCTTTTAACTCTAAGCTAATCTTCCGTGGTCTGTATTATTCGTTATCAGTTTTCCTTCTATCTTCTACAAAAGGATTATGATTTATAATACACCTGCTTCCAATCCCTTAAAATCTCCGGTTATATTATTCATCTCTTTTTTGGGCGATTATTCTTCTGAATTCTAAGCTGATTCCCTGGATTCTCTAAGTTCTTCTCTTTTTACTACTACCTGAAGTGCTATCTCTTGATATTAATCACTCGCAACCATCAAACTTTCAAATCTGCAATCTCACTTAAATTCGATAGCTTATGTTTTTGTCGGTCTGTACCTCCTGCTATGATATCGTTTCGAGTCTTAGCTTAAGTTTTTGTTGGACCGTACCTCCTATATTAGTATCGTTTCCTAAATCCTAACTTAACTATTTGGTGGTCTGTACCTCCTGTTTAGTATCGTTTCCTGAATCTTAACTTAACTGTTTGGTGGTCTGTACCTCCTATATTAGTATAGTTTCTTAAATCTTAAACTTAACTTTCTGGTGGTTATACCTCCTGTTTAGTATCGTTTCCTGAATCTTAAACTTAACTTTCTGGTGGTTTATACCTCCTGTTTAGTATCGTTTCCTGAATCCTAAACTTAACTTTCTGGTGGTCTGTACCTCCTATTATTAATATGTTACTAATCTGAGTTATAACTTATGTTTTTGGTGGTCCGTACCTCCTTCTGGCTTATTTAAATTCTGAAATTAATTTTAATCTGTTTGCACTCTCACCTCTTTTTCATGATAAAAGCAAAACCTGTAATTTCAAAATCTATATGATGGACTGTGCCGTCCGTTCTTTGTTTATGTCTGTATTATAAAGCAGGATTCTTATTTTGTCAACACTATTTTTATATTTTTCTCTGATTTTCTAAATTCAATATTTTATCATCCGTTTTTTTAGTTTTTACTGAATTCATTTTATTATTATCAGAATATTCAATCTTTTTAAAAATCACAACTATCTGACGGGGTATACAGATTGTAGGAATGATTTTTCAAACACGCTCTAAAACTATTATCATATGCCATTACGATAATGGTTTAAATGTCAATCCAACAAGTTTTCATTTTCCAGACATTCTGTATCTCCTGTCCTCTCCCCAAAATCCCTCCAACTGGTTTCTCGAGCTTCCAACGAGCAGAACTCAGGCTTTTATATGAAATTTTTTCTGCATTTCTTTTCTTCCCCACAATTCTACTTCATTTCTTTTGGCGAGATCTCTGGCACTTTTCGTAAAGTTGCTATTTGTAACAACCATTGCCCGATCAGCTTTGTAATAAGCAATAGAACCAACAACTTCCTGAACAGCCGCAATTCCCACATTTCGCTCATAGCGTTTTGCCTGAACAACAATCTTTTTTCCCCATTTGCGAAGAACAAGATCTGCTCCATAGTCGTGGCTATAACTTGTGAGTGTAACATGATAACCGAGATGCCGGAACTGGACAGTGAGATAATGTTCAAATGCTCTGCCATTTAATTTGTCAATATTTTTCATTTTCATATGGAGATAGTAAAGCGTGTGTAATCGTCTAATAAACTGGAAAATGCAAAAAGCACACAGAAAAGAACAGCCAACTGCTATTTCTCCCTGTCTCTGCATATAAAATGTATATCCCTGCAAAAATGTGTATATAATTCCGGCTACCCAAAGCCATTTTATAATGTCAAAATGTCTCATTTATCTTTTGCCTTTCTGAAATATCTTTAAATTATACACTATACATGTAAAAAATGCTAATTTTCATATTTACATTTCAAGAAAATTATGGTAATATATTCCTTGTAAATAACCATTAGGTATATAGTTTAGAAAGGATGGTGTCAAATTGGCAATTAAAAATAACGTAAAACCAGACACTGTACTAAAGACTTTCTGGAAGAATAATCAGCGGTTTGCAGATTTAGCATATGATAGCAGATTCTCTTATTTACTTAAAGGAATACAACGAGATAACAGCTAAAAACAGAAATGAAAAAAATTTTGATACATCCGATGAATTTTTATCCGGCCTACAAAAAAGTGACCGTTTACATCCAGTAATAAGCTTGTGCATATACTATGGAAAAGAAGACATGAGAATGAGTCTGCCTGGGAAACTAAATTTCGAAGGATTGACACAAAAATCCATAAGAAAAAATTATTATTTTTACACATTAAAATAACAATATGAGTGTCGAACTCTTATGACTCAACTTTTTAAAAAGCCACAATCTTCTGGCGATTCCCCAAATCACTCCAACATGAAATAGTAATTCCATCTCCAGCAAAAACACAGCACCCAAAGAGAGCAGGTAGCCTATATTTGTGGCCTTAGAACGAGGATTGAATGCGAGCCCGGAGGCGAACATTCAACCCGCAGTGATAGAGTCACAAATATAGGCTACCTGCTCTCTTTGGGTGCGTCTTCTTGCCTGCGGCAATTATTATTTCACTAGCAAATTCCTATTTTTCTTCGTTATCTAATGCTGCAATTCCCGTTTCATTGGTTCGGATTCTCACAACATTTTCTACATCGTAAAGGAAAATCTTACCATCGCCGTACTCGCCAGTATAAAGTGCTTTCTTTGCGGCTTCTACGACTAATTCCGGTGGTACTGTAGATACGACAATGTCTACCTGAAGCTGTGGCAGAAGGTTCATATCAATCTTAACACCACGATACTGTCCAGTTTTTCCTTTCTGTGTTCCACAACCCATTACATGGGATACTGTCATACCTGTTACACCAATCTGGCTCATGGCATCTTTCAGAATGGCAAAACGGTCTTCTTTACACATAATTGTAAGTTTTGTATAACGTCCACCTGTTTCTTTTGCACCGCCGATGACTGGAGCGAGTTTCTTGTCTCTTAAGTCTGTTACATCGATTGTTTCTGTTGTTACACCGCCCATTGTTGTTGCGGAAATTGGAAGGAAATCTGCATATGCTGATGCAAGATCATGTTCTGCGATATCAAGACCCATGATTTCTTCTTCTGCACTGACACGAAGTCCTATTGTATGTTTAAGAATTGTAAATACGATTGTCATTGCAACTGCTGTGTATGCTGCGATACATACAACACCCAGTACCTGTACTCCAAGCTGGTGGAATCCGCCACCATAAAATACACCATTGTTATAATCGAAAAGTCCGACTGCTACTGTACCCCAAAGACCATTACATCCATGAACGGCTACGGCACCTACCGGGTCATCAATTTTTAGTTTCTGGTCAATAAATTCTACGACTATTACTACAAGTATACCATCAACAAGTCCGATAATCGTTGCACCAACGGCATCTACATTCGCACATCCGGCTGTGATACCTACAAGACCTGCTAAAGAAGCATTCAGACACATGGAAACATCAGGTGCTCCGTTTCTGATCCATGTAAACATCATACAGACAAAAGTTGCTACTGCCGGTGCGATAGTTGTTGTTCCAAGAATCTGTGCTAACTGTGTAGGATCAGATGCTGCTGCACCGTTGAATCCATACCATGCAAACCATAAGATAAAGCATCCAAGTGCGCCAAGTGTAAGAGAATGTCCCGGAAATGCATTTACAACAGTTTTTCCGTCTTTTCCTTTTGTATATTTACCAATACGAGGTCCAAGCATTGCGGCACCGATAACAGAAGCAATACCACCAACCATATGAATTACAGAAGAACCTGCAAAATCAACATAGCCTAATTTTGCGAGCCATCCTGCACTATTCCATACCCATCCAGCTTCAATCGGGTATACGATTGCACTGATAACTGCGGAATAAATACAATATGTAGAGAACTTTGTTCTTTCTGCCATTGCTCCGGAAACGATTGTTGCTGCTGTTGCACAAAATACTAACTGGAAGAAGAAATTGGACCAGTCAAAGTTTGCGAAGTCTGTGAACATCTGATATTCCGGTCTTCCGATCAGTCCAAAGAAATAATTTTCACTGTTCATAATACCGTAACCAAGAACGAAGAATACGACTGTTCCAATACAGAAGTCCATCAGATTCTTCATAATGATATTTCCGGCATTTTTCGCTCTGGTGAAACCTGTTTCCACCATTGCAAAACCACACTGCATAAAAAATACTAATACTGCACCTAAAAGGTACCAAACACTCATATCCATACTTTTCACTCCTAACTTTTTTTCAGGTCTTTCCTGCTTTTTCAAGAAAATGCTTTCTCACTCGCGAAGTGTTTTTATTTTATAAATTTTTATAAAATAAAAAATGGACGCCAAAACAATTATGTTTCAGCGCCCTTGCTTTTCATGCATTTATTTTTGCATTTTTGAGCTTGTAAGTCAATGTCAGTTTTGACTTAACTTTTTTAGTTCTTTGGGTGAAATTTTATTATATTGTGACAGTGAAATTTTACGATAACAAATAGTGCTTAATTATTTTAAGTCTTATGGCATTTTTACTTATTTTTTTTAAAAAGCTCATGAAACTGAGGAAAATCAACATTTTTTATTGTCAGTAAAGAAAGTTATGATATTATTATTTGTTGAAGCACTTATGGTATAGCTATATTTTCCTGTATCAGAATTTACATAATCAACATCAAAAGACATATCAGGACTTGGATATTCCTTCAATTTTTCTAATTCATCAATACTATGAAAACATGGACGCATTACATGGCCATCTTCATCCCATGTACTACAACTACACTCTCCAAACTTATGTTTTCCATTTTCAAACATTTTCAATATTGAAATAATGTTGCTTCGCAATATATTGTCATCTAACTCATATATTACACTATTTGATAACTCTCTTTTTGATATAATATTTATCATACAACTTCTCACTTTCTCCATCCCGCTGGATATTTGTTTTTCAGATTATTGTTTACGAGTTTTCCAAATCCCAGTGGATGTCCCGCTGCCATAACTAGCTGCCAGCCTTTTCGCTTTTTTTCTCCGTTGATCAAATCGCTTACGTCAAGGGTTTCGCCGCGAAGATATCGCTGTAATCGTTCATCATCTGCTGGAAAGTCAAGTACCTGATCAAAATCCTGTGCACGGAGTACGAGTGCAAATGGCTGAGACGGTTCAAATCTTTTCTTTTTGAATTCGCCCATGAAAAGGCCATTTCTCAGGAAATGTAATCCTCGTCCATCATATTGTGGTTCTGGAAGATAGTAAAGATTATCGCCTCGCACGTCAATTCTGCCCACATCATAAGCAATGTTTACATGGGCGAAGAAGTCTTCTGCGGCTGCTTTTTGCTCTTTGCTTAAACTTTTACATTTTTCCCACCAAACGGAACTCAGTGTTTCTGTTTGCTGTTTCTTTTTAGCTTTTTTTGATTTTTTAGAAGCTTTTTCATCTGACTTCTGACTTATTTCAATATTTTTTCTATCAAATACAGGCTCGGCATCTTGCTGATACTTTATTGTATTCTCTTTTTTATCTCTGTTTAATATTTCGCTTGTATTTGCTTCTTGATTCATATGGAATGTCCTGTTCAGACCTGATTCTTTACTATTTTCTGCCTGAAGATAGTTTATATTCTGCATAACAGAATCCTGCTCATCCGATTTTATTTCCTGTTCTGCCCCGCTCTTTTTATGAAGAAGTGCCATAAAATGCCCTTCACCAGACATTTTATGCGGCCAGATTCTACGGCAGAGTTTACAACTTTCGTCAAAAGCTTCGTCTTTATAGGATGTGAGTCCTTCCGCAAAATTTTCGTAATCTTCCATTGGAACGACTTCCATATCCGGGCGTTCCTTTAAAAGATGTGTGATTGTCTTTTCATTTTCCAAAGGGGAAAATGTACAGGTGGAGTAAAACATCATGCCACCTGGAAGTAACATGTCCGCTGCCTGCACGATAATTTCCCGCTGTAATTTTGAAAAATATTCCGGACCTTTTTCTTTCCAGGAATCTACAACGGCTGGATTTTTTCTAAACATTCCTTCACCAGAACATGGGGCATCCACCATAATCTTATGGAAAAATTCTGGAAAACGCTCTGCAAGGACATGAGGTGGCTCATTCGTCACAAAACTATTGGAAATACCAAATAATTCAAGGTTACGAAGTAACGCTTTTGCTCTTGCTGTATTGATATCATTTGCCACTAAAAGGCCCTCTCCTTGTAAGGCCGCTCCAAGTTCTGTTGCCTTACCGCCAGGTGCAGCACAAAGATCAAGAACTCTCTCTCCTGGCTGCACTTTCAGTCTGGATGCCGGAGTCATGGCACTTGGCTCCTGTAAATAATAAAGCCCTGCACTATAAAAAGGATGCTTTGCTGGAACATCCTCTGCGTTGTAAAAATATCCATTTGAAATCCACGGAACTTTTTTTAAATGAAAAGGAGCAATTCTTTCGAATTCCTCCAAGTTCATCTTTAAAGTATTCACCCGCAGACCATATTGTCTCTGCCCGTCAAAACCGGTAAGAAACGCTTCATAATCTTCTCCTAAAATCTCTTTCATGGAGTCAAGGAAAGACTGTGGTAAATCTGCCATCGAAATATCTCCTTATTGTTTGTTATTTATTCTTAGAGCGTGTTTGAAAAATGCTCTAGTGAAATGTTCGTCCCGCTTGCTGTGTATTATGTACATTCTGCTCTGCCAGAGAACTTTTTGCTAACACATCTTTTTTCTGTTTTAATAACTCTTTTATAATTTCTTTTCTGGTGATAATACCGATAAACACGTTACGTCCATCTACAACTGGCACAAAGTTCTGATTAAGGATATGATTATCTAACTGTTCAATATCCGCATCAATACTTACCGGTTTGTAATCCCAGCGAAGACGCATGGACTTCACATGAGACTTACGCATTACTTCCATATCCATATGATACTCTTCAATGAGATTCCAGAGGAAATCTCCCTCGGAAATTGTTCCGACATAGCGTCCCTTCTCATCAATGACCGGTACAGCCTGATAACCATGTTTATGAATGACACGCAATGCCTGTGCTACGGTGTCTTCCTGATGTATGTATGTTACTTCACTTTTAGGAATCAAATAAAATGATATATTCATAATAATTCTCCTTCTCACTCTTGCTTCAATCCCCAGAGAAAATGTATGCTCTCTAAGTTCAAGAATGCCTCGGCATTCTTGCTGCTAGATACGCATCATGCAATGCATGACATACTCCCAAATAAATGCTTCCCTTTAATACATACACATCATAACATAAGAAAAGAGATTTCGGTAGCCTTTTGCGAAAGCTTCATAAAATCTTCATAATTGTGTAATTTCTGGGTTGCCGCAGGCAAGAGTAGACTCACCCAAAGCGAGAAGATTTTTTGTCAGTTGTGCCCAAATTTTTGAGGCGTACGTGAGTGCGTACGTTGATGAAATTCGGGTGCGACTGGCGGAAAATCAGCCACAAAAGCAAGTGCAAGAAAGACTCCGAGCGTACATTTTTACTTCAGTATGCAAAGAACAGAATTCATCCTTGCCTGCGGCGAACCAAAATTAGAAATGTTTCTCAATATATGGAGCCATTACTTTTTCGAATTCCTCATCTCTAGGCCACCACTGATCATGTGTTGTCTCTTCGATTGGCTGTCCCTGAATATCATAAACAGTTATTTTTCCCTCTGGGTTGCCCGTAAATGCAGCAAGTTCTTCAAATTTTACCTTTACGACATTACCTGCATCAGCAAAGTCTTTTTCTGCATGGTCTGTAACATACAAGTAACTCTGTACAAATGTATTATCAAAGTAATTATCTTTTTTAATCTGCTGATGGATATGTCCGATATATGTGAGCTGTTCTTTTTCCAAGGAAAGTCCTAACTGTTCTTTAATCTGGTGAACCATAGCTTCTTCGTGTGTTTCTTCCGGGTCAATGTGGCCGGATGTAAGGATGTCGTATGCTCCTTTGTAAACTATATCGTCCTCTGCTCTCTTCTGTAAATAGAACCAGAGCTGATCATCCTTTTTCTCTGCTAACCAGAAATGGACTACCTGATGTAAGAGTCCCTGTGTATGTACTTCTTCGTATGGTGCAACACCGATTACGTTATATAAGCTGTCATAAATCTTGTAATTTTTTTCTTCCATAATGTCCTCCCTGCATGTATGCGTTTATGCTAGAGCGTGTTTGAAAAATCATTTTTCAAACATGCTCTAGTGTACCGCCAATCGGTACGCTAGGTATTTTCCTTCCCCTATTGTATCTCATTTTTAGGAAAATACCAGAGTTTTTTTACTATTTAATTCATTAAGCAAACTACAGACGAAGCCATTACCCCCAATAAGGCATATTTGTGATTTTAGTCGCGGCGCGTTGAATGTTCGCTCCACGCGCTCGCATCCAACACTTGCTCCGAGACCACAAATATGCCTTATTGGGGGCAATGGCTTCTGTGCTGTGGCTGGAGAAGATGAATTAAACAGGAGGAGGAGATTTGGGGACAGAAGCTGATGTCTTCTGCTTACTTGAGAATGACTGGGAATAGAGGGGATGAGTTGGCTTTTTATCTTATTGTTGTTATTTTGCTATATTCCGTATAGAACGTGTTTAAAAAATGCTTTCTGCAAAGTTACTGTTACTGCAAAAAAGATGATTTCTAAAAAAAGCTCCATTTATAATTCGCTCACATACTTGCATATATACAGGATGCAAAAGCATAGTACCCATCAATGGGAGGCAGAAATGTTGCAAAAAATTTAAGAATTAAATATTTGATTTTTTAAAAAATATCGCATATAATAATGATGAGAACAACACATTGTTCTTCTTCATCTGATGAGTCCTGTGACGGTTCCGACAGGACGCTAATATAAAAATTGACCGAACGATGAAGATTTTCAAACGAGAGGCTATTTTTAAGTCTCTCGTTTTATATTATAGGAGACATTATTTATGAGTAACGACGTGCTTGGGTTGTTGAAAATTCACTATAAAAAATAAATAATATATTATACGAGGAGTTATATTATGAAAGAAACTATTTTACTTTATAATTTAGATTCTGCTGCTATTCGAAATAAAATCAAGTTTTTATGTATACAAGGTGGTATTCATATTCGAGTTGTGGAAAAGAATCAGTATGATGTACCTATTGGAACGCTGGCTTTTGGAAAAAAAGAAGATATCGAACCATATCTTCGCTCTGAGAACGAGGGAAAAGAGTTTATTTTGCAGCCACAATCCGAAGATATCGAACCATATCTTCGCTCTGAGAACTCAGAAGAAAAGCCTTCTTTTAATGACCCGATGCTGGTGTTTGCCGGATTTACCGGACAGAAGCTTGACCAGTTTTTAAATGCGATGCGTAAGCAGAAGATTCCAAAAATTAATCTGAAGGCTATGCTGACAGAGCATAATGTGAAGTGGGATTCGATGACTTTACATGATGAATTAGCTAGGGAACATGAGGCTATGAATAAAAAATAGGAATTTGCCGGGGTGAGTAAACAGACGAACCCCCAGAGAAAATATACCCTATATCTGTGACTTTAGTC
>OGOY01003869.1_pt1 | contig 10879 bp, 8 predicted proteins | sample 1552811 | NCBI WGS metagenome assembly OGOY01 (sample SAMEA2580132, study PRJEB22360) | human gut metagenome | biome: human gut; feature: human-associated habitat; material: faeces | place: Denmark | collected 2008/2010 | reverse complement strand
CGCTTCGTACCCATTCATCCGTGGCATCTGTACATCCATCAGGATAAACTGATATGTGCCTGCTTCCTTATTTTGAATTTCTTCCACACAGGCGCATCCATCCGGAACCCAGTTCACAAGAATTCCTTTATTTTTCAAAACTTCCATGGCAATTTCTGCATTTAATTCATTATCTTCCACCAAAAGTACATGCATTCCGTCAAGACCTATTTTGTATTCCTTTGCTTTATCTGATTGATGAAGCTGATTTTCCGTTGCAATCCGAAGGGGAAGTGAAATCTGTATTTTGGTTCCCTGACCGGAATTACTTTGGATTATCACATCACCATGCATCAGATCTACCAGTTTCTTCACAATCGCAAGTCCAAGCCCTGTTCCTTCAGTCTTGCTCTCGGTAGAAGTCCGCTCTCTTTCAAATGCCTCAAACGCATGTTTCTGAAATTCTTCAGTCATACCGATTCCGGTATCCTTTATCGTGAATTTGTATTCGGCAAATCCAGGTGCGATCATTCTCTGGACGCAGCTAAATGTGATCGTTCCTCCCGCTTGGGTAAATTTAACTGCATTATTCAGTACATTTACCAGTACCTGCTGCAGTTTTGTCGCATCACACCATACCAGTGGATTCTCTATTTGATCCTCAACTTTGAAATCAATCATTCCCTTTTGGATGCTGTATTCGAGCATCATTTTCAGATTTTCTTCCATTTGCTTCAGGTCAGTTACCATCTCCACAATTTCTGCCTTTCCACTTTCGATTTTAGACAGATCCAACACATCATTGATGATCTTCAGAAGAATCTCACCAGATGCCTGAATTTTGGAAATTGCATTTTTTACAATTTCTTCATCATCCGGATGTTCTGCAATGATATCAGAAAATCCAATGATCGCATTCATCGGGGTACGGATATCATGGGACATATTTGCAAGGAAAGCATTCTTTACCTCACCGGCTACTTTCGCTTTCCGTGTCGATTCTTTTTCCAGTTCCAATGCTTTGGACAGTCTTTTCCGGTGTTCAAACTCCATCTGATCTTGCTGGTGCTCCACCATGAACAGGTAGGAGAGCAGTGCTCCGATTACCAGGCAGTACGGTTGGAACGGATACGCCCCATAAAGTGGAATGATATAGGTATTTGCCAGAATTCCGATCAGTGGGACTGCTGAAAACAGTGCCGATTTTATGAGATATCTGACACCCTTTGTATTGTTCATGAATAAAATGAAGAATGTCTGTGCAAATGTATAAACGTAATAAAACAGATTGAGTACGGCAAACACTCCGAAAAATGTACCGCGTATATAGGTCCGGTTCCGTGAAAATCTCCAGACAATTCCCGTCGGAACTGAGAGAAGCACCATCAGAACCAGGAGAATGAACGGAATCATTTCCGCAAATCTTTGCTTCTTTGAACGGTTAATCCCCATATAACTCTGCATAAACAAATGCCACACATATGGCATGATTACATAAACCAGATAAAAGAAAAACACAACCAGCTTAAACTGCAAAAGGTTTCCTGACTTACCTAAGAGTTCTTTCATAAACAATGCATCCATTAACACATAAAGCTCTACCATGCCAATAAAGATCATCGTATATTTTTTACTCTGGCTCCATGTAATATAATACCGGATCCTTAAAAAGATGATCGTCAGTATTATCATCATAAATATTGCGTTGCTCAAATAAATACTACTCATTTTCCAGTCCCTTTTTTCTTTCGTTTTGTCTCATTATTTCTTTCATTATTGTATACTTTTTCTATGCGTTTCGCAATCCATATGTTATACTATTGAGTAAAGGTATCTCAAGGAGGATTTTACAAATGAAAATAGCAGTAACATACGAAGGCGGATCTATTTTCCAGCACTTCGGAAAGACAGAAACTTTTAAAATGTATGAGGTAGAAGACGGAAAGATCACTTCCATGCAGATTGTTCATGCTGGTGGCGCCGGACACAGTGCGCTTGCAGGATTCCTTTCTGAGCAGAGTGCAAATGTTCTGATCTGTGGCGGTATCGGAGAAGGTGCACAAGAAGCGCTGAAAGAAGCCGGTATCAAAGTTATATCCGGTGCAGCAGGAGAAGTAGATGCGGCAGTGAATGCCTATCTTGCAGGAGAACTGGAATCTGCAGGTACAAATTGTGACCATCACCACGAAGAAGGTCATTCCTGCTGTGGACAGCATGAAGAAACAGCAACAGAAGAAGCTTCTGCTGAAGAAGAACATTCCTGTGGCGGACACTGCAGTGGATGCAGCGGATGTGGTGGCGCACATGTGCCGGATTTTGAAGGTCCGAATGTCGGAAAGACCTGCCGTACCCATTACAGAGGTACCTTTGATGATGGTACCCAGTTTGATTCTTCCTATGACCGCGGAGAGCCATTGGAATTTGTATGCGGAGCCGGACAGATGATCCATGGTTACGATAAAGCCGTTGCAACAATGGAAGTAGGACAGACCATCAACATCCATCTGATGCCGGAAGAAGCTTACGGCATGCCGGATCCACGCGCCATTTTCACGCTGGAAATCGCACAGCTTCCTGGATCAGAAGATCTGGAAGTCGGTGCACGTGCATATCTGACCAACCAGTATGGACAGCCATTCCCGGTAACCGTAACCGAAAAGACAGAAACCAACATCACATTTGATGCCAACCATGAGATGGCTGGAAAAGAACTGAACTTCCAGATCGAACTGGTAGAAGTAAAATAGTAAATATGAAAAGTGATTTAAGCGCCCCTTTTATTTCGTCATAAAGGAGGCGCTTAAATACTAAGATTATATTTTTGAAAATCGATAATTTAGACAACGGAAGGGAGATTTGCCTGTGCTAGATTCAGAATTAAAAACATATCCATGGAATCCAACCGTAAAAAAGAAAGCCCGCCGCGTGTTCATGCTGAGATGGTTGTTCGTTATCCTGGCTGCCGCTGCAATCTTTTTTCTGACCTATCAGAAACTCACTACCAATGTCTGGGGACTTACGGCTTTCCTTTGCCAGCTTCTTGCCGTTATCGAACTTGCTTTCGGGCTCCAGTTTGTAGAAGCCGGATGGAGCAGAAAGATATCGAGTAGAATGCCACTGGACGAACACTATGAGTACGCGCTTTATATGTATCATATACAATCTGTCCGCGATCTTGCTACGAATAACCGCATGCTGCTCCTGATTGCAAGCCTTGAAATCCAGCTTGGAAAATACGATCATGCTACACAGACAATTACACAGATTTCTGTTGGAAAATGCACACCAGTCCAGTTAAAACAGTTGTATTTTATGCAGATCTTACTGGCAGCAGAAGTAGGAGATACTGATACAAAAAATCAGTTTTTAACCCGTTATACAGGAATTCCTGACACAAACGGTGAATATCCATCTGAACCAGAACTTACCACCTGGATTGAAGCAGAAGAAATGGACAGACTTATTTCTGCATTAAAAAAATTTACTCCGACAAGAAAAGAGCATATCCTGCGTACCTGTCTGATTACAATCGTTCTGGCATACAGTACCTTTTTCTACGGTGCATGGTATGGTATCAATAAAAGCGCAGGATATGCAATCCGCTATTATTTTGCTGAAATATCCGTCATCTGCGTTTCCGTCACCTTGTCCTGCCTGCTGATCTGGGGCATGATCTGTCTGTATAAAAAGCAAAAAAGTCTCCTTAATAGGAAAGCAGCCAGACGAATAATTGCCGTTTCTTATGCCGCACTGACTCTTTTCTTACTTTCTCTGATTGGTTACAGCTTTTTAATTGTGAGCTTTGGCGTAGAAGGAACGGAAACCGTAACCGGTCAAGATCAGCATTATATTTATCTTTCCGTACAGCCTGATTACGGCATCGCTACACAGTACCGAACTGATAACCTGATTTATATGCAAAAAACGGGTTTGTTTTTGCCGAATACAGATACTTTAACAGAATCCTCTGTACCGGATTCTGACCCGAATGATTCGGAAACACAAGATAGTAGTACCACTGATTCTACCGAAAATTCTCCGGCACAGGAATCCCAGAAAGCTTCACCGCTTCAGGACGAAATGCGTGCTGTGTATCAATATATCCAGCAACAGAATCCCCTTCCGGATATGAGTTTCACTTACACGGCAAATGCAAAGGGAGAAAATTACGCGATCCTCTCTGAGACAACAGAAGAGAAGGATGGCACAACAGTAAATGTCAATTACTGTCTGTATGATAACGGTTCTAAGACAGATGAAAATAATAATACTTTCGAAGAATTGGTTCTGGAAAAGGTATATCCGGATGGTGGATATGAGACAGAACTGGTTGATTTCTATCTGGTAAATCCGGAGACTTTGGAAGTTATAGATGAGCAGAAATCAAGCTGGTAATTCTATTTATCCTATTAAAAAATACTTACCAAATGATAAAATAAAGTAAAGAGCAGAGTCATTCGAAGGTATCTCTGCTCATAAAGCGTCTTTCCGGCATCTGTAAGTGTAATTTTCTTTGTACCTCGCAAAAAGAGTGATACCTGTAATTCTTCCTCCAGCATCTTCATCTCCTGATTATTTAAAAATGAAAATATATTATCCATATGATTTTTATTGAATTATCATATAAAAACAATAATTTACATATATATTACATCATGTTAGAATTAAAAAGCATGAAAAATAAAAAGGAATGAATTTACAAATGAAACGAGTCGATTTTGAAAATGGAACGATAACCAGCAATATCCTTGGAGCATCGCTCCCGATGCTGGTTGCCCAGATTTTAAGTTTACTTTATAACATTGTAGACCGGATTTATATTGCACGTATCCCGCACATCGGAACTGCAGCACTTGGTGCAGTTGGTCTTTGTTTCCCGGTAATTGTCATCATTACCGCATTCAGCAATCTATTCGGAAGCGGCGGTGCACCATTATTTTCGATTGAGTGCGGCAAAAATGAGCCACAGGAAGCGAAAAAAATTATGAATATTTCTTTTTCCATGGTCTGTATCTGTGCCATTGTACTCATGGTAATTGGCTTTTTATTTGCCCGCCCGATCCTGGTACTGTTTGGTGCCTCAAAAGACGCTCTGATCTATGCATATCCGTACCTGATGCTTTACCTGATCGGAACTCTGCCTTCTATGATTGCAACCGGTATGAACCCGTTTATCAATGCACAGGGATATTCAACCATCGGCATGCTTTCAGTTACCATAGGGGCAGTAACGAACCTGCTGCTTGACCCGTTGTTTATTTTTGTGTTCGGACTTGGCGTACGCGGTGCCGCAATTGCAACGGTCATTTCTCAGACACTTTCTGCTGCATTTGTCTTTTTCTTTCTTACAAAGAAAGCAGAACTGAAAGTGAGGCTCCTCAAAAAAGAGGAACTTGCCAGCTGTACAGCTTATGCAAAAAACATTGTAAGCCTGGGAACTGCCGGATTTATCATGCAGTTGACAAACAGTCTGGTAACGATTGTCTGCAACAATGTACTTTCCGTCACAGGCGGAGATATCTACATTTCTGTTATGACCATCGTATCCAGTGTCAGACAGCTTGTAGAAACTCCGATTTATGCAATCAACGAAGGAACTTCGCCAATCCTGAGTTACAATTATGGTGCAAGACGCCCATGCCGTGTAAGAAAAGCCGGTGCCATGATGGCACTTATGATTCTCGGATACACAGCTGTGATGTGGAGTATTATCATCATCGCGCCGAAAACCCTGATCGGAATTTTCAGTTCGGATACTACGTTGATGAAAGATGCAGTTCCTGCCCTGAAGCAGTATTTTGCAGCGTTTATCTGCATGGATATGCAATACATTGGCCAAACGGTCTTTAAATCCCTGAATAAGAAGAAGCAAGCAATCTTTTTCTCACTACTTCGGAAGGTATTTATCGTCGTGCCTCTGACATATCTGATGCCGTATGCCCTGCATATGGGAACAGACGGCGTATTTCTCGCTGAGCCGGTTTCTAACGTCATTGGTGGAGGATTATGCTTCATCACCATGTTACTTGCCGTATTGCCGGAATTAAAGCGTATGGAGCGGAAGAATGCTCTCTATGAGACAGGCACGATCTTATAAATGCGTAAACCACTGTCAAGCTGTAGCAAATTTCGTTATACCGAATTATAAATCTACAAGATTTCAGGAGGAAATGACAAATGAGCAGTAGAGAAGTAATAGAAAATGTACAAGCAGATCTCTTTGCAATACAGGATCTTGCTTATCGGGATTTTCAGGCAAAACTGATGCCGACAGTCAATAAGGAAACCGTCATCGGTGTGCGGACTCCTTCTTTGCGCGCATACGCAAAAAAATTCGGTAAAACAGACAATGTTTCTGCATTTCTTGAAGTGCTTCCACATAAATATTATGAAGAAAACAACCTTCATGGACTGCTGATTGAACAGATTAAAGCGTACCCATCCTGTATTGCCGCACTGGACCGTTTTCTCCCGTATATAGATAACTGGGCAACCTGTGATATGATCGCGCTCCGGACAGTAAAAAATCATCTGGACATATTTATTCAGGAAGTCTGCCGCTGGATAGCATCGGATCACCCTTATATCGTCCGTTTTGGAATTGGAATGCTGATGCGGTATTATCTGGATGAACAGTTTAAACCGGAATATCCCAAAAAGGTAGCCGAAGTTAAATCAGACGAATATTATGTAAACATGATGCGTGCCTGGTATTTTGCTACCGCTCTTGCAAAGCAGTATGACCAGATCATTCCTTATCTGGAAGAGAAAAGGCTGGACACCTGGACACATAATAAGACGATTCAGAAAGCAATTGAAAGCTACCGGATCACGCCGGAACAGAAGATCTATTTAAGGACATTAAGAGTAAAGAAATAATAAGTTTTACCGAACTTTGACAATTTACGGTTCCCGCAATTTTACCACATTTGCAGCACTACGTCGTCTGTCTTCATCGATTGCAGCGTAGTGCTTTTTCGTTGTATTGACATCTTTGTGCCCCAGAACATCCGCTACCAGGTAAATATCCCCCGTTTCCTTATAAAGGGCAGTACCATAGGTACTTCTGAGCTTATGTGGCGTGATTCTTTTATTTGTAATCTGACTGGCATACTTTTTAACCATATTTTCAACCGCCTGTACACCGATCCGGCGCTTTTGGGTTGATAAAAACAGAGCATTTTCATAGCCAGCAAGGGGCGTTACCGCTTTACGGTATGTCTCCAGATAATTGCGAAGTGCTTTTTCCACCTCTTCACCAAAATAAACAACCATCTGGCTTCCACCTTTTCGTGTCACCATGACCCCATTATTGTTGAAATCCACATCTGACAGGTCCAGTCCAACTAACTCCGATACTCGAATACCTGTTCCAAGTAGAAGAGTAATGATCGCAATATCACGTTCTTTCGTCTTATTATAATAGGAGAGTGCCTGACCGGTTAATTTGGAACCACAGGATTCCACATAATCCAAAAGCTTTGCAACCTCATCGGTATCCAAACGTATGATCGCCTTGTCATGTAACTTCGGCATATCTACAAATAAGGTCGGATTTTTCTGAATTATCTGTCTTTTAAAGAAATAATTATAAAAGCTGCGTAATGCAGACATTTTGCGAAATAAGCCGCGTTCAGAGTTTGTAACCTGTTTGGTTTCTTTGGTATGAACATCTGTAGTATCATAGACCTTCAGATATTCCAAATATTCCTCAATATCAACCGGCTGAATAGCTTCCAGATCCTGTACCTGAAAGTCCTTAATTGAGTGATGTTTATAAACAGGATTTTCTTCAATTAAAAACTGAAAGAACAAACGGATGTCATATGCATACGATATTCGTGTCTTTGGTGATGTGGTTGGTTCAATGGCACGAAAATAATCACGTGCAAAGTCAGGCATGGTGTTTAAAACACTACGAAGACGAATAGTATTATCAATATAAGTTTCTTCCTGGTATGTTTTTGTATCAGATGGCATGATCCTAAGAACCTCCTAAATTCCATAAATTTCCCCGATATAGGTATGATTATAGCATGGTTTCGGAAGATTTGTCTATATCTTTTGGAAAAATCGGTATTTGTCGTATAGATTGGTTATTCAAAATACTGCTGTCCCAAGACAACTTTTTGCCAGGGACAGCTAATTATAATTACTAGCACGGTCTGTTTCCTTTTTCAAATGGATATTCAATCCCCCAGTCTTTTCTAAGTCCATCCATCTGTTCCATGATGCGAATACTTTCTTCATGCGGCATTTCCATACATTCAAGTTTTCCTTCACGGATGGCCTTCATAGAAGCACGTACTTCATATTCAAACCCAGTGATCTGTTCTGGCATTGTAATTTCCCTTACAAATTCCCGATCCGGTGTATATACTTTTACCGCTGTAATATCATTAATATTTTCCGCAATCAGATACCCCTTGGTCCCATATATCATACCATATTGTTCTGTACCGGTAAGTGCACTGCTTTGTATAGAAGCCATCAATCCATTTTTGTATTTCAAAATAATGGAATTCTGTGCATCCACTCCACTGTCAAATTTTACGCAGGAAGAAAGCGTTTCTTCAACATCATCGCCTAAAACCATGCTTGCAAAATTCAGTGGGTAAATACCTACATCTAATAGCGCTCCACCGGCAAGCTTCGGATCGATCAGACGTTCTTTTGTATGCATATCATATCCGAGATTTGCTGAAATCCCCTTTATTTCTCCGATTTCACCACTTGCAATAATATCATCGATTATTTTACGGGATGGAAGGTATCTTGTCCAAATTGCCTCCGTAATAAAGACTTCTTTTTCCTTTGCGAGAGCAAATACTTCTTTTGCTCCAACAGCATTTACAGTAAATGGTTTTTCACAAAGTACCGGTTTTCCATGATTGATACAAAGTTTGGCATGTTCTATATGAAACGGGTGTGGTGTCGCGATATAAATCAACTCTACTTCCGGATCACTTACCAGTTCTTCGTATGAGCCATATGCCTTTTCAAATCCCCATTCTTTGGCAAATTTCTGCGCTCTGTCAAGATTTCTTGCAGCAATGGCATATGCAGCCGCATCGTCCATACCGTTCAGTGTTTTCGCCATATTTGCTGCAATTCGCCCAGCACCGATAATTCCAACTTTCATCTGTTCCATTTCTTTACACTCCTTTTTTCACATATTCTACATAGAAATCCATCCAAATGCATTCGCCACAGAACTGATCAAAATAATCAGGACAAAGATTGGACACAGATATTTAATCATAACAGCAAAAATCTTCTTTCTGCGGAATGTACTTTCTCCATGAATAATCTCTTCTTCTATCTTCTTTACCCCAACAACTCTAGCTACCAAAAGACTTGTCATCAGTGCCGCGATCGGCATCATTACCGAATTAGTCAGGAAATCAAAGAAATCCAGGAACTGCATACCAATAATTTTCACAAATGCAAGTGGTCCATATCCAAGTGAAGATAAACTTCCTAATACTATCATGATCACACCAACAAGCACAGTAGACTTTTTACGACTCCAGCCGATTTCATCTTCAAATGTAGATACTGCACTCTCTGTCAATGCGATTGAGCTTGTCAGCGCAGCAAAAAGAACAAGCAGAAAGAACAGAATTCCAATTGCTGTTCCCAATCCCATATTCTCAAACACCTTTGGTATTGTAATAAACATCAGTGCCGGCCCTGCCTGTAACGTATCCGGATTTCCACCTGAAAACGCAAATACGGCTGGGATGATCATAAGTCCTGCCATAATTGCAATCGCTGTATCAAATACTTCTACATTTCTTGTAGAATCTTCAATCGAAATATCTTTCTTCATATAAGAACCAAATGTGATCAAAATTCCCATAGCGATCGATAGGGAATAAAACATCTGTCCCATAGCAGCTACCACAGACATCCATGAGAAATTCTTTAGATTTGGCACCAGAAAATACTTCACGCCTTCCATTGCACCTGGTCGTGTTACTGAGTAAATGGTAATGATCAGCGAAAGCACAATCAAAATCGGCATCATAAACTTTGAAACACGCTCAATTCCATTCCGAACACCTGCATAAATAATAATCAATGTAATCAGACAGAATATGATAAAACAGATTTCTGTAGAAAATCCATTTGAAATAAACTCTGAAAAATATCCATCTTGAGCCAGACTACTGCTGTTCCCTTTTACATATTCCAAAAGGTACTTGATAACCCATCCTCCAATTACAGAATAATATGGTACAATCAGAACCGGAATAATCGCATTAATCCATCCACCAAAAGAAATCCATTTTGACTTTCCAAAAGATTTGAACGCACCTACCGGACTTTTTCTTGTCATACGGCCAATTGCTGATTCAGCAATTATCATCGTATAACCGAAAGTAAGAGCTAACAGAATATAGATAAGCAGAAAAATCCCTCCGCCATATTTTGCCGCAAGATAAGGAAACCTCCAGATATTTCCAAGACCTACAGAAGCTCCTGCTGCTGACAGTACATATCCTAATTTGCCAGAAAATGTACTCCTTTTTTTATGATTATCCATAACAAAATCTCCTCTTTTATTCTAAAATTAAATACACCTGTTTGATTTTATCATGATAATCCTTTAAAGTCACTAGTAAAATCAAGTATAACCTTAAAAATATAAAATAAGTTTTGTCTTATAATTCATCCATACATTCCGTGTATTCTTTCAAAGCCTGTTCCAGTAACTGAATCTCATCACTGTTCAGTTTCCATTCAAATACTTTACAGTTTTCTTCAATCTTATCACGGCTCTGCGCTCCAATAATACAGGAAGAAATAAAAGGCTTCTGCAAAGCCCAGTTCAATGCAATCTGTGTCAGTGGAACATTTCGCTCCATACTAATCTGATCCATTGTTCTCAAAAGGA
>OGOY01003866.1_pt1 | contig 10881 bp, 9 predicted proteins | sample 1552811 | NCBI WGS metagenome assembly OGOY01 (sample SAMEA2580132, study PRJEB22360) | human gut metagenome | biome: human gut; feature: human-associated habitat; material: faeces | place: Denmark | collected 2008/2010 | reverse complement strand
ACACCTCCACCACGCGGCCCTGCTCCACGATGAGCATGCACTGTCCGTCTGCCACGGCGATGCCGCTGCCGTTGGTGATGATGTTGTCCTCGCCGTTGTTGGAGCTGCGGCGGGAAGTGCGCTTCTGGCCCTTTACCATCAGCACATCTTTGTCCAGAGAATCGCAGTAGAAAAATTCCTTCCACTGGTCTGCAAGGGTTCCGCCCAGTGCGCCCATACCTGCTTTGATAAGACCCATAGTAATTTCCTCCTGTATGTTTTATTTGTGCAAACGATAACTTTCTGTTATCGCACGGTTTCCGGTCTTGGTCACGGTTCAAGGGTAAGTTCCGGGGAGTCGTTTTTCCAGTAAGCGGGACGTGTGTCCCGGTCAAACAACTGCTCTCCGGCGCGGTATTTCAGGCTGCAACCGCTGGGACTGCCGTCATCGTTCAGCAAAATGGCCCAGAACTCGCACGCCTTGCCGTCCGTGTCGGTCAGCGTGAAGTGCAGCTCGGTGCCATCCTCGGTGCGGCCCTGTGTTCCCTCTGCGGTGCCGGTCAGAATGCCGTTCCACCCGTCCCATTCCACACTCATGCAGCAGTTGCCGTCCGGCAGGAAGGTCATCCAGCGGATGCCCTTTGCGGCCTCGTCTCCGGCGCGGTAAGTGCCCCACAGCTTGCGGGGGATGGCGGTGTAGCCGATATCGTCCCACGCCTCGGTGCGCTGAAAAACGTACCAGACCTCACTGCCCTTTTTGGGGCCGGTGGACTGCATCAGCAGTGAGCCGTCCTCCATCATGGAGATGGTCCAGCGGCTTCTGCCGTCCTCGCTGAGACTTGTCAGGTTCCAGTCCTGACTTTTTTCCCCGTCCCAGCGGGTAATTGCTCCGGCGTTCAGCTCTCCGGTGCGGGTCTCGGCAGCAGACTGGATCTGCGGGCTGACGTATGTTTCCCGGATGAAGGAGACGGTCACCGTGCCGGTGATCTCGGCCTTTTCCAGCCGCAGGGTAAAGCTTTCGTTGCGGTCGGCGGGGACATAGCTTTCACCCTGCGTCACCGCCGTGACTGCCATCCACTCGGCCAGCACCTGCTGCTCCCAGTCTTCCGGCAGGGCTGGAGGTTCTGCCACAGTCTGTTCGGTGCGCCGCCCGTCTGCCCCGGGCTTTTTTTGCGCCGGGCGGTCTTCCGGGGTGGAAGCAGCGGCGGAGACAGAGGCCGGGGCGGCGTCGCTTGCCGGGGTGGCAGTCTCTGCTCCGCAGCCCGCCAGCAGCGCTGCGGCCAGCAAAGCCGCCGGGATACACCGCAAGGGGATGTGTTTCATCTTGCACCTCCTGCTCGTTTATCAGCCGTAGCTGTGGGTCAGCACCAGCGGGACCGTTTCGTTCGTCAAGGGGTTCTGCCCGCTCAGAGGGGTAAAAATCAGGTAATCGATGCTATAATCAAGCTTCAATGCAGCGCTGAACGCAACCCATTCCGGGCCGTTTTCGGTGTCGCGGATAAGAGAGAAGCCCAGCGCGGTGCCGTTCGGGGTAGCGCCCAGATAGGTGACAGCACCCTGATAGAAATAGCGGTTGTTGTGGGTAGCCAACTGGCAGCCGCCGCCTGAATTCAGGTTCAGCCAGCACAAGTTTTCCCCTTCCCCAAGGGTGAAGTTGCCGGTGGAATCTACCTCCTGCGGGCTGTTCCACTCAGCGGTCAGGGGGGCAAGCTCTGTTTCCGTACCGTCTGCACACAGTAGACTGACCTCGGCGTCCCGCAGCGCCAGCGCAGTGCCGTTGTTGGCAATATAGATGGGGTCGGCACAGAATAGGATCTGCCCATACAGCAGACAGCGCAGCACATCCACGTACTCCACAAAACCGTCCTCGGTAAGCAGGTAGACTACGGGATGGAAGGTCGCGCCCAGCTCGCCGATGCACACATCTACATAATTATTATAGGCGTTGCGGATGGGCAGGGTAACATCGCCGTCCAGACGGATATCATAATCCTCTGCCCATGCGATGGTCTCAGGGGTGCGTTTGATGGTAACGGTGCGGGTGTCGCCATCCAGCAGCACCGAAACGCTGCCGTAGGTATCGGTAAGCACCGGCGTTTTGGCAGGGGCGGCCGGGGTCAGCGGAAGGTCCACCTTCAGCGGACGCCAGCCGCTGCCGGCGGGGGGGTGGTATCCGCCAACAAGGGGGACGGGATTTTCGTTTTCCAGCAGAACGGTCAGGTTTTCCAGCCCGTTGTCCCGCAGGGTGTCGGCGCGCATCCCGGAGAGCATGCCGCTTTCCCGCAGGAAATCGTAATATTCCTGCTGCACCATGTTGCGGTCAAGAGTCTGTATGGCAGCGCGGTATACCGCAAGCTGCGCCTCGTCCGGGTCCAGCCCCATGCGCTGCAGCATTTCCGTCACGAAGATCAGCTTTCCGGTGGCAAAATCGAAGCACCAGCCCCGGGAATACCCCGGGTCGGTACCGCCGTCGTAGCGGAACACCACAAGGCTTACGCAGTCGCCGTACCAGTAGGCGTCCCAGTTGATATAAATCTCCGGGCTCCACTCGTCCTGCTGCGGCTCGATCTCCGGGCTGTCCTCGTACTGTCGGAAGTCTGCCGCATACATGGCGGCAAGCTCATCGTTGAGATAAGCAGCGTCCGGGCCGTCGCACACCAGCTGCGGCACATGGATGGTCAGCTTCTGTGCGCTGCCCCACTCGTTCCGGACGGTCTTTTCCAGCGTGAACTGCTCGGTGATGCGGTCTTTTTGTGCTGTCTGCACCGCCGTGTCTGCGGCGCTTTGGGAAGCTGCTCCGGAGCCTGCGGGGGCAGCGGGAGACGCCGCGCCGCCGCAGCCGGTCAGCCAGAGAGCCGCCGCCAGCACCGCAGCGGCAAGGCGTTTGTGTTTCATGGTCGTTCTCCTGTGTTCTCAGCCGTAGCTGCGGGTCATTTGCAGCTGGGTCTCGCCCTCGGCAAAGGGGTTTTGCCCGTCGATCATGGTCATGGTCAGGTTCTCGTTGTACAGGTCCATCTTAAACGCCGCCACAAAGTCGAGCCCTGCGTCGGTAAAGATGGCCAGCACCACGCCCTCCGGCACCACGCCCAGATACGCGGCATCGTCCTGATCCATGCGGCTGTTGTCCTGAATGCCCATCTGGACGCTGCCGTCGCTGGTCAGGTCCATCCAGCTCCAGCCGTTTTCGTCGGTGTAGTTGTAAGAGCCGGTGACGGAATAGGGGATCTCCTGCACGCTCCACTCTGACGACAGTTCGGCCAGCTCCAGCACAGAGCCATCCTTCCGACGCAGGTTTACTTTACTATTGCCGCTGCGCTCCAGCGACACGCCGTTGTTGGCAAAGTAGATGGGGTCCTGACAGATCATGGCATTTCCAAGCAAAAGGCAGCGCAGCACGTCCACATACTCCACCACGCCGTCTTTGGTCAGCAGATAGATCACCGGATGGAATACCGAGTCGGTCTGCTGCCCGATGCACACGTCCACATATTCATTATAAGAGCCAAGGATGGGATAGGTGTGCACCCGTTCCAGCCGGAGGTTGAGTTCCGTGTCCCAAGTGGCGGTTTTTGGTGCAGGGCTCAGGGTGATGGTGCCCTGCGTTCCCTTCAACTGCACCTGCACACCGTCGTAGGTATCGGTCAGTACCGGGGTGTCGGCGGGGGCGGCGGAGGTCAGCGGGATCTCCACATCCAGTTGCTGCCAGCCTTCTTCGACGTAGTATTTGCCCCGGAGCACCAGTTGATCCTGCTCCGGCAAAAGCAGACACAGGTTTTCCAGCGCAGTGTCTTCCAGCGTATCCATCCGCATTTGCGAAAGCTCTCCGCCGAGACGCAGACCCTCGTAATACGCGCCCTGCGCCATCTCCCGGTCAAAGGCCTGCATGGCCTGCCGCTGCACCTGCTGCTGCACGGTGTCCGGGTCCAGACCCATCCGCTGCAGCAGCTCGGCCACGGTGAGCTGCCGGCCGCTGGCAAAATCGAAGCACCAGCCGATGTAACGCCACGGGGCGGTGCCGCCGTAGCGGCTGTGCACCACCAGACTGACGCAATCGCCGTACCAGTAGGCATCCCAGCCCACACCGATCTGCGGAACCTCGCCGTCCGGCTGCCCGGCCTCCTCGCTGTTCTCGAACTCCCGGAAATCCGCCCCATAGATGGCGTTCAGCTCATCGTTGATGGAGGCGGCATCCGGGCTGTCGCATACCAGCTTGGGCACATGGACGGAAATGTACTGCACCGCGTCCTCCCCCCACACGCCCGAAACGTTCTTTTCCAGCGTGTACTGGTCGGTGATGCGGTCTGTCTGGGCGGCCAGCGCTGCCGCGCCGGGGGTGCTCCGGCTACTGTCGGAGCTTTGGTCGGCAGCGGCGCTGGGGCTGCTCTGGGTGCCGCCGCAGCCGGCCAGCAGCAGGGCCGCAGCCAGCACAAGGGCCGCAAAGCGTTGGTATTTCATAGTAGGCTCCTTTTCTATGGTATGGCTCAGCCGTCTCCTATGCCTTGCCACTTGTCGATGATGTAGGCGGCCCAATAGGTCTTGTCGTTGATATCTACCACAGTGATGCCTACCTTATTCACCACCGGGTCGTCCTCATGAAGCCCCGGAACACCGCCGTAGTCCTTGATCAGTTCATCCACCAATTGCTGGAACTGGGCTTCGGTGGCGGGATAGATACGATCCATACTGTAAAGGTGCTTTTCTTCGTGGTCAAAATCCACGCCTACCCGGTACTGATCGAGCATATGGAAGATGGCTGTGGAGCCGGAGCTGTAACCTGCCTCGTGCAGACCATCCCACATCTTTGCGGCATAGTCGCCCTCCATCCGCAGCCTGAGCCCTTCGTCCGACGGGAACTCCGGGCTGCCGTTATCCACAAACATCTGCACATCTGCCTGAATGGCGTGTTCCAGACCCTTACTGTACTCGAACTTGATGTTCTCCACCTTTCGCCGGGCCAGCTCTGCGTTGAAGATGGTCAGGATCTTCTGCCCGTCCCGGATCACAGGGATCGGCGGCGAGGGAGGCGTTTCTGTGGCGGAGCCGGAGCTTGTGGAGCCGGAGGAGCAGCTATCGTCACAGGCTGCCAGCGCCAGCATCATCGCCGATGCGCCGGAGAGCTTCAGGAAAGTCCGTCGGTCATATCGTTTCATGGGGGTGCTCCTTTCTATAAAGCCCCGGACACAGGGGGAGTGTGCCCGGGGCAAAAGGGGGAAGTCTGATTATCTTATGCCTTGTTATTTCGGAACACAACAGCGGTCATGTAGGTCTTGCCCTGAACCACCGGGAGATAAATGCTGATGAACTCTGCCTTGGCGCTATTAGAATTGTCCAGCAGTTTTGCTACAAAAGCCCGAACGGCAGCATCCTCGCAAGAATACGCATCCTCCAGAGCCACCTCTCTCTCGGTAGACGGTTCGGAGAGGCCGGCCATACCTGCCAAACTGTCCTTGCCATACTTGTTCCGTATCTTGTCCTCAAGTCCATTGAGTTCCCCAAAAATGAGCTTGTTGTCAGAGTCATTAAGCGTATGCGGTGTCTCGTTGGCCTCTTCAAAAACACGCCCGTAAGCCCTTATAGCGCCCACCGCATCCTGATTGAGGGTCAGCTGCTCATGGTCAACCAGACCTGCATCAAACTTTTCCTTCCAGACCTTGTTGATGGCTGCCAGCAGCTCGGTTTCCTTGCCGGTGGGCACTACGGGCGTGGAGGGTGCACCGCCGCAGGCAGCCAGTGCCAGCAGGGCGACCGATGCGCCGGAGAGGGTGAGGAATTCGCGTCTGTTCAGTTCTTTCATGGGGGTGCTCCTTTCGATACAATATATTATAGATTACGGTTCGGGATTTGCGGGAAGTCCGTGCATCTCTGCCCCGCTTCAGATCGGTGCAAAGTTTACCATTACCGCCACCGTATAGGTCTTGCCCTTAATGGTGGGGCAGTAGAGCCCGATCATCCACTGCTCGGGATGCGGACTCGCCAGTCCATGCCCGACCAGATCCCGCACAAACGCCTTGACCTCGCTCGGACTACGAGGATACAGTTGCTTTAATTGCATACCGTCATGGGTGCTGTTAGAAACTCCCGCAGTCCCCCGATAGCTTCCGTTTCCATATTTGTTCCTGATTTCCTGTATCATTTCAGACTCACGGAGTTGGTACTCGTGGAATACATCATCAGGCAAGTTCCATTTGCGGTAATCCTCTTCGTCTACTTCAGGTTCATAGGTTTCAAAGGGGCTGGCTGTAAACTTTGCGAGGTCGGCAGCCTCCTGACAGTAGACCACAGACTTGCAGATATCAAGTTTGGGATTGGGGACTACTTCTCTGTTGACTTCATACCAGACCTCGTTGATGGCTCTGAACAGGGCCATCTCTTTGCTCTCAGAGGCCGGGGGTGAGGGAGGTGCGGGAGGTGCGGAGGGCCCACCGCAGCCTGCCAGCGAGAGCGCCACAACGGCTGCGCCGGAGAGGGTGAGGAATTCGCGTCTGTTCAGTTCTTTCATGGGGGTGCTCCTTTCTGTTTGTCCCCTCTGCTTTTTAAGGGGCTCTGGTTTGGGTATTCTCTGCACTTGCAGTCCGCTCCATCTTATGCTATTCTTATGAATAGAATCTACAGATGCCTGTTGACGCGTTTTGTGCATAGCGACAGGCTTTCTGCACCGGCGCGAGACCTCTTCTGTTTGTACTGTATCATATCCGGGAAAAAATTGCCCCCTCAAAAAAGCCGTTTTTGGGGGGCAATTCCAAAAAAATTTTTGGGGTTTGGGACTTCCCCCTCAAAAAATCCCCCCAAAAAGCCCAAAATTGGGGGGATTTGGGGGTGGTTTCCCACCAAAACAGGCAGCTGCAGCCCTGCCTGTGCCGGTTTTCCCCCTCTGGCTGCAATGTGCGGAAAGGAGTCATGAAAAATGGAACGAAGGACATTTTTAAAGCTTGCGGCGCTTGTCCCCGGTCTGGCTCTTGCGGGCTGCGGCGGCAGCAAGACCCTGCTTTCTCCCAAGGACCCCACCATGCTCAGCATCTGGCATGTATATGGCGAACAGGCGGACTCGCCCACGAACCGCCTGCTGACCGAGTTCAACGACACGGTGGGCAGGGAGAAGGGCATCCTGCTCAATGTGACCAACATGACCAACAGCGCCGCCATCGGCGGCCAGCTGCAGGACGCCAAGGCCGGTAAGCCCGGCGCGCTGGACCTGCCGGACCTGTTCTCGGCCCACCCCGCAGACGCCAGCGCTCTGGGCATTGAGAACCTTGTGGACTGGAACGACTGGTTCACCGCCGAGGACATGGCGGCCTATGTGCCCGGCTTTGTGCAGGACGGCATCATTGACGGGAAGCAGGTGGTGTTCCCGGTGTCCAAATCCACCCAGCTCATCTTTTTGAACGGCTCCCAGTACGCCCGGTTTGCGGCGGACACCGGGGCGCAGCTTTCCACCCTTGCCACATGGGACGGCTTTTTTGAAATGGCGGGTGCCTACCGGCAGTGGTCGCAGGGCAAGCCCTTCTGCGCGCTGGATTACCCCCTGCGTCTGGTGGAGCTGAACGCGCTGGAACAGGGCAGCGGAGAGCTGTACAAGGGCAGCTGGTACGATCTGACCAACGAGACCTTCCGCGCTTCGTGGATGGAGTTTGCCCGGGCGCTGGTGCAGGGCGATATTCTGATCTCGGACCTGTACTCCAACACGCAGGTGATGACCGGCGAAACGCTGGCGGGTCTTGGCAGCTCTGCGGCCATCCTTTATTACAATGATTTCGTCACCTACCCGGACAACACCACCGAGCCCACCGACCTGCTGCTGGCTCCCCTGCCCCACGCCGCAGGCACCGCCACGCCTCTGATGCCGCAGGCCGGTGTGGGCCTGTGCGCCTTTAAGACCACCGGCCAGAAGGCCGAAGCCGCCGCCGTGTTCCTGCGCTGGCTCACCGAACAGCAGCGCAATCTGGAATTTGCCGCCGATACCGGCTACATGCCGGTGTCCAGCGCCGCCTTTGACGCCATTGCGGACTATCCCTTTGAGCAGCAGAGCTATCAGCGGCTGTACGACGTCTACAACGAAATGCGCATCCAGAACACCCCCCTGTCCGAACCGGGCATCGTGGGGTACCACGCCAAGGCCAAAACCTTGTACGACAGCCTGCGCCAGCTCCAGAAGGACTACCCCCAGCGCCTTGCGGACGGCGAAACGCTGGAAGCCCTTGCCGAGGAAACATGGCAGCTGCTGTGTGACAATGCCTGAGCCTGCCGCTCAGCCGGAAAGGAGGGACTTTGATGCACTTTGTTGACCGGCACCGTGAAAAGATCTGCCAAAGCCCCATGAGCAGTCGGCTGCTGTGGGCCTGTCTGCTGCTGGTGGTGCTGCTGGTGTTGACCTTTGGTGCGGCGCTGTTCCTGTTTGCCAGCCTGCACAACACCAAAAAGGACATCAGCCGCAGTCTGCAGATCCAGTTTTCGGTGTTCCAGAACGATATGGAGCGCTATTTTGACCAGCTGGCGGTCATGGGCGTGAACCTGTCCGAGGACATGAGCGCAGAGGTGGACAAGGAGCTTGCTCTGCGGCAGATGTCCTTTGCCCAGCTGAACGACTCCCCCGAGGTGCTGAACGCACTGGAAGAAGAAATGATCGAGCCGCTGTGCCGCCGTCTGCGCCAGACCGGCTGTTCCGGTGCTTTTGTGCTGCTGGATGCCACCGTCAACACCCGCATGGAGGGAGCAGAGCATTCCCGCGCCGGGCTGTATGTGCAGAAAAGCGGTGCCGACACCCCCACCGTGCCCCTGCTGCTGTACCGGGGCAGTGCGGAGGTGGGCAAGGCCCATAGCGTGATGCCCCACCGCAAGTGGCGCATGGAGTTTCAGACCGACCAGTTCCCGGACTACGACCGCTGGATGACCCCCGGCAGCGTCCCGCTGTACCAGTCTTACACGCTGACCGAGCGGTTCGAGCTGCCCGGCACCTCGGAGGAGGTGCAGTTGTTTTTGCTGCCCCTGCGGGGGCGGGACGGCACGATGTACGGGCTGTGCGGCTTTGAGATCAGCGAGAGCTACTTCAAGCAGAACTTTGCCCAGCCCACCGGCTTTGACCACCTGATCTGCCTGCTTGCCCCGGCAGACAGCGGGCTGAACGCCAGCGCCGCCCTCAGCAGCGGCACCACCGGCGGCTACTACCATGCTCCCCGGAACACGCTGGTGCTGCGCAGCATGGGCGGCGGGCTGACCCAGTTGACCGGCCCCGACAGCGCCTATGCGGGCATCTCCCAGCTGTGCCGCCTGAGCGAGAACCAGTCCTACCGGCTGGCGGTGTGCATCCCCATGGCAGACTACCGGAGACTGGTCTTTTCCGGCAATCTGCAGATGCTGCTCATCGGCCTGTTCATCGCCTTTTTCGTGGTGTTCTGCTGCATGAACTTCCACCGGCGCATCCTCTCGCCTGCATTCCGGCAGTTCGAGGAGGACCGGCGGGAATCCCGGCGGCGGATGGACGAGCTGCAGCTGGAACGCCAGCAGATGCAGACTGAGCTGTCCCGGCTGGCGGACGTGTGCCGCAACGAGTCGGTGCCCGATGCCTTCCAGACCTTTGTTGCGGGCATTCCCACCCTGACCAAGACCGAACGCCGCATCTTTGACGGCTACGCCGCCGGGTTGCGCACCCGGGAGATCGTGGAGCAGCTGGACATCAAGGACAGCACCCTGCGCTTCCACAACAAGAACATCTACGAAAAACTGGGTGTCAGCTCCCTCAAGCAGCTGCAGCAGTTCGTGGCGATCCTGAACTCCGGCAGCGGCAGCGCCCCGGACGAAAAGTGACCCAGCAAGCAATGTTTTCGTCTATACAAAAACACTTTTTGCGTTGCAAAATGCTTGCTGAGAAAGCGCCCCAAACCCCTTTGATCTGCATTTTCAATGCAGACTGCGCCTCCCTGCGGGATGCTTTTGAGGATGTCAATCGTCACATCCTACGAAAAAGCCTGTACCTTTTTGGCGCAAGGGTCAATAGAAGAATTTGATGGTTCATGGTATAATAGCAGACATTGCGTGTTGTGCGGTTTGCACACGAACAAAGTGAAAAGGAGCTATTGAACGTGGATACGATTTATCTGCTGCCCGGTGAGGAACGCTGCGTTGATTTTCGAGATGCTAATGGTGTCCCGAAAGTACACTACACTTACTGCTCCATCCGTGGCAAACTTTTCAACTGCACCTGCTGCACAAAGGCCGAAGCTCAGCGGCTGTGTGAAGATTGGCTCGTAAAACAGGACCGCTGCTACATAAACTAAAAAATGCCGCCGAGGATGCCTCCCAACTGGGAAAGCTCCTCGACGGTATTCGTTTATCGGGTCGGTGTTTTTTCGGTGGTTTCCTTTTCTTCCGCAAAAAATCGTTCCACGTTTTTCTGTGCCCGAACCAGTCCCTGCATCTCATTCCGTGCCTTGCGGTAGTCCGGGTAGGCGGCTTTCTTCTTGGTTAGCAGTTCTGCAAACTCCGCATCCAGTTCCTTAACCTTCGGCAACTTTTGCATCTCAGCCTCGTCAAAGGCAGCTTTCGCCGCCTTGTGCAGAGTAATCTCCTCCCGGTGAGCGTCCAGAAAGGTTTTGCTGTACCCGGCTTTCCGATAAGCAGCGTACACATCACGGGTCTTGGCATAGTTGATGATGTGAGTTTTCAGCACGGCGATTTCGGTCAACCTCGCTTCTGCCGCTTTGATGGCATCCCCCATAGCATGATAGCGTTCCGTTGCCGCCGTCGCACGTTCCCGCAGTTCCTCTGCGCTACCGATTTTTTGCTCCTGCAAGAACAGCAGGGTTTTGGACATCTCTTTCAGGTTGAACTTGGTTGCCCACTTTTTGTAGCCGACACTTTTGCCCTCTGCCATTTTCCCCTGAATGTCCACCAGCAACTGGAAGGGCT
>OGOY01003850.1_pt1 | contig 10925 bp, 10 predicted proteins | sample 1552811 | NCBI WGS metagenome assembly OGOY01 (sample SAMEA2580132, study PRJEB22360) | human gut metagenome | biome: human gut; feature: human-associated habitat; material: faeces | place: Denmark | collected 2008/2010 | reverse complement strand
GTCCGCGCCCAGCTCGGCGAGGACGCGCCGGTCGTCGTCGCGCTTGCCGGCGTCTCCGAGGACGACAAGCCGATGGTCGCCGTGGCCACGAACGAGGTCGCCCGCAAGAACGGCATCAAGGCCGGCGACCTGGTTCGCGGGGCATCCAAGATGCTCGGCGGCGGTGGCGGCGGCAAGCCGGACTTCGCCCAGGGCGGCGGCTCCGACGCGAGCCGCATCGACGAGGCGCTGAAGGCACTTGAGGCCGAGGCGCTGAAGGGCTGAACCATCCGGTGGTATGGCTAGGCGTTGATTTGGGCGACGCCAGGGTCGGGCTCGCATTGTCCGACCCTGAGCTCACCTTTGCCCATCCCTATGGCAACATCCAGGCATACGGCGATTCGTTCCGTGCGCTGGATGACGTCATTACCGTCATCGAGGACGAAGCGGTGGACCACATTGTGGTGGGACTGCCGCTTCAACTTGACGGCACCGAAGGAAAAAGCGCGAAGAAGGCTCGCCGTTGGAGCGCGAACCTGGAAAAGCGCATGCGCAACTTGATGGATGAACACGATTTCGCGTTGTACCACATTCCTCAGGTAACATTATTGGATGAACGGCTGACCACGGTCAGCGCGCATCGGCAATTGCTGGAAGCACAACTCGGGTCCCGCCGTCATCGTCCGGTGGTCGATCAGCAATCAGCTGTCGTGATATTGCAGACCGCGCTGGACGGCGCCATGAAAGTGTGAGGAGAGAGCTAGTGTCAGATGACCTCGCCGATTTTTTCGAGGAGAACACCCATTGGGTCGACTCCAAAGGCAACACCACGTCGGTAAAGCCCCCCAAACCGCCGAAATCACGGCGTGAAATGCGCCGTCGGCGCAATGTCCGCCGCCGCAAGACCATCATCGTGCTGACCATGGTCGTCGCGGTGCTCGTCGTGGTCATAGCCGGCGGGTTCTTCGGAGTCAGGGCGTTGCGCGCCATCAGGGACCGCAACGACGGCGACACCTACTCCGTGCAGGACTACAGCGGTCAGGGATACGGGTCCGTGGAGTTCACCGTCTCGCAGGGCGAGAGCCCGTCCAGCATCGCCAAGCGTCTCGTCGAGGCCGAAGTGGTCAAGTCCGCGGACGCGTTCACCGGTGTCTCATCGGGTATGACGCTGTACCCGGGCACCTATCAGCTGCGCAAGCACATGCCCGCGTCGTCCGTGGCGGCGATCCTGTCCGATCAGAGCAAGGCGGAGGGCTTCCTCGACGTCAACGCGGGGGAGCGGGTGTCCGACGTCATCAAGAAGGCCGCGGCGCTCAGCGAGATCGACGAATCCGAATTCCAGAAGATCATCGACGCCAAAGGCGAGGGAATACTGCCCGCGGAAGCCGGCGGCAACTTCGAGGGATGGCTGGAACCCGGCAAGTACGACGTCAAGGGACTCGGCTCCGCGCAGAAGATCCTGAAGACCATCGTCGACAAGCGCGTCTCCAAGCTCAACGAGATGCACGTGCCCACCGGCAACGAGCGGCAGCGGCTGCTGATCATCGCCTCCATCGCGGAGGCCGAGGTCAATTCGTCCGATTACTACGGCAAGGTGACCCGCGTCATCCTCAACCGTCTCGACCGCGACATGACGCTGGGCATGGATTCGACCACCGCGTACGGTCTGGGCATCAACGGCACGCAGCTGACCAACGCGCAGCTCAACGACTCGTCGAACAAATACAACACGCGCGTCAACAAGGGACTCACCCCCACGCCCATCAGCAATCCGGGAGACAGCGCCATCCAGGCGGCGATGAACCCGGAGCAGGGCGACTGGCTGTATTTCGTCACCGTGAACCTGAGTACCGGCGAGACGAAATTCACCACCGGCTCCGTCGAGGAGCAGAACGCGCAGTTCGAGCAGTACGTCAAGGAATACAAGGACAACAACAAGAGCGCGAACTAAAGCAGCGTCGTCGCGATGACCGCGACCACCGCCGCGCAGACGATCGCGGGTGCGAACGGGACCTTGCCTGCATGGTCGGATCGGCGCTGGGGATCGAACCTTAGCCACAGCGCCATCCATGCCAATCCCAGCAGACCCATGGCCAGCCACCAGACCACCACGGCGGTCAGCCCGGCCATCCCCACGGCCAGGCCCATGGCCAGCGTGCAGGTCACGTCGCCGAACCCCATCGATCCGGGCTTGGCCATCGCCAGCCCGGCCTGCAGCACGGCACTGAGCACGGCGAACAGAGGGGCCTGCACCAGCAGGAACATCGTGTTCGCCATGACGGCGACGATGATGACCGCCACCAGCTGTGTCAGGCACCCGATGGCGATCCACAGGCGCGGCACACGCCGGCGCCGAATGTCCTCGACACTCACGGCGATACCACATATCAAGCTGGGAAGGTATGCAAGGTAGGTCATGACATAAGATATAGCGAAGTTACCGATTGAATCAAAGGAGCATGGCATGTTGCGCTGGCAGACGGCGGGGGAATCACACGGCGAGGCGCTGGTCGCGATGATCGAGGGGCTGCCTGCGGGCGTTCGGGTCACCAGCGATGACGTCGTCGATGCATTGGCGAGACGGCGCCTGGGATACGGGCGCGGCGCGCGCATGAAGTTCGAGCAGGATAAGGTGCGTCTGCTCACCGGCGTGCGTTTCGGCGAGACCCTGGGATCACCGGTGGCCATCGAGATCGCGAACACCGAATGGCCGAAATGGACCGAGGTGATGAGCGCGGATCCACTCGACCACGATCTGCCGCGTGAGGGGCGCAACGCCCCGCTGAGCAGGCCGCGGCCGGGACACGCCGACCTCACCGGCATGCGCAAATACGGGTTCGACGACGCGAGACCCGTGCTGGAGCGCTCCAGCGCGCGCGAGACCGCGTCCCGCGTGGCGCTGGGCGCGGTCGCCGCGCGGTTCCTTGAGCAGGCGTTCGGCATTCGCACCGTGTCGCATGTGATCTCCATCGGAGGGGCGGGCGTTGAGGACGCCGATGACGCAGCGTTGCCGACCCCCGACGACGTCGAAGCGCTGGACGCATCCCCGGTGCGTACGCTGGACAAGGCGGCCGAGGAGAGGATGATCGCGCGCATCGACGAGATCAAGTCCACCGCCGATACCGTCGGCGGCGTGATCGAAGTGCTCGCATACGGCGTGCCCGCCGGCATCGGCACCTACGTCGAATCGGATCGCCGGCTCGACGCTGCCTTGGCCTCGGCGGTCATGGGCATCCAGGCCATCAAGGGCGTGGAGATCGGCGACGGGTTCCTGGAGGCCGTGCGCCCCGGATCGCAGGCGCATGACGAGATGGTCCCCGGCGCAGATGGGCGCATCACGCGACTGACCAACCGTGCGGGCGGCATCGAGGGCGGCATGTCGAACGGCCAGCCGATTCGCGTACGGGCCGCGATGAAGCCGATCCCCTCGATTCCGCGCGCCCTTCGCACGGTCGACGTCACCGACGGCGAGGCCGCATCCGCCATCAACCAGCGTTCCGACACCACGGCCGTGCCTGCGGCCTCCGTCGTGGCCGAGGCCATGGTCCGACTCACCTTGGCGCGATACGCCCTTGACAAGTTCGGCGGAGACAGCGTAGCGGAGACGCGCCGCAACTTCGAGCAGTACGTCGCCTCCTGGCCGGAGCACATGCGCTGACGGCGCGGTAACGTCATCCGCAACGAACCGTACGTCCTGAACCAAGGGAGAGAAACCATGCCCACTCGACCAGTCGCCGTCATCATCGGTATGATGGGCGCCGGGAAGACCCGTGTCGGCAAGGAGGTCGCGCAGCTGATGTCGCTGCCGTTCGCGGATGCCGACGTCGAAATCGAGCACGAGGTCGGCATGCGCATCCCCGAATATTTCGAGCGTCACGGCGAACCCGCGTTCCGCGAGGTCGAATCCGAGGTCATCGCCGGGATGCTGCACGGGTTCGGAGGCGTCTTCGCCCTGGGCGGCGGCGCTCCGATGACGCCCGCGGTGCAGGACGATCTCAAGGAATACATCGAGGACGGCGGCAAGGTCGTGTATCTCATGGCCGACCCGCACGAGGCCATGGAACGGGCCCATCGCGGTGGCGGCCGGCCGATGCTGCAGGACGTCCCATGCTCAATGGTGACGCCAATGCCCGCTGGAAGAAGCTGTACCGCCAGCGCGACCCAGTGTACTACCGGGTGGCGAACGTCCATGTCGAAACATACGGGCAGACGCCGCTCGCCGCGGCGAGGAAGATGATGGATATGATTACCGAACGAACGGTTCATGTGACCGGCGCGACCATCGAGGATTATGACGTGAGCATCGGGGAAGGGGCGATGAACCACCTCTCCGAGGTGCTGGGGCCGAAGCCGGTCCGGATAGCCCTGATCCACACGCAGCCGGTGCAGCGTCATTCCGACCGTGCCCGCACGCTGCTGCGACAAGGCGGCTACCAGGTGTCGGACATCGTGATCCCCGACGCCGAAGCGGGCAAGACGATCGAGGTCGCCAACGGCATCTGGCAGCGACTCGGCGACGAGGGCTTCACACGCTCCGACGCCGTGGTGGGCGTCGGCGGAGGCGCCGCCACGGATCTGGCCGGTTTCGTGGCCGCCACATGGATGCGCGGCGTGCGGTACGTCAATTGCCCCACGTCGCTGCTCGCCATGGTGGACGCCTCCACGGGCGGCAAGACCGGCATCAACACGCCGCAGGGCAAGAACCTCGTCGGGTCGTTCTACACGCCTGCCGGCGTGCTCGCCGACCTCAAGACACTCGTCTCGCTGCCCAACGACATCTTCATCGAAGGGCTGGGCGAGGTCGCCAAATCGGGATTCATCAAGGACCCCGAAATCCTGCACATCCTTGAAGAGCATGCGGCCGAACTTCGCGCATTCGACGGGGCTACGTTCCTTGGCAGCGGTCTGGAGAACGTGGTCGCCGAACTGATCGAGCGCACGGTCCGGGTCAAGGCGTACCACGTCTCCGCGGACCTCAAGGAAGCGGGCCTGCGTGAATTCCTCAACTACGGCCATACACTCGCCCACGCCATCGAAAAACTTGAGCATTTCCGCTGGCGCCACGGCAACGCGGTCGCGGTCGGATGCGTGTATGCGGCGGAATTGGGTCATCTGCTGGGCTATATCGACCAGGATCTGGTCGATTATCACCGCTCTCTGCTTGGCTCGCTCGGTCTGCCGACCTCATGGAACGGCGGCACGTTCGACGAAGTGCTGGCGCTGATGCACCGCGACAAGAAGGCTCGTGGCAACAAGCTGCGGTTCGTCGTGCTCGATTCGATCGGCCATCCGGTGCATCTGGACGATCCGCCGGCGGACGCGGTCGAGGAGGCGTTCAGACGTATCCAGGCGTGACGACGCCGGACCGGTCTCCACATGACCGGTCCGAGTCGTGTTTTCGCCCACCCCAGCAATATCAATCATCAGCCAAAGGAAAGTGCATCATGACCAAGGTGATAGTCGTCAACGGACCGAATCTGGGCCGCCTCGGAGTGCGTCAGCCGGACGTCTACGGCAGGCAGGATCTTGAGACGCTGCGCACGCAATGCTCCCAGTGGGGCGCCGCGCTCGGGCTGAAGGTCGAGGTGCGCCAGACCGATGACGAGGCCGAGATGGTGCGCTGGATGCATCAGGCCGTCGACGAGCAGACCCCGGTGGTGATGAACCCGGCCGCATTCACGCATTACTCGTACGCGCTGGCCGACGCCGCGCACATGGTGGGCGATGCCGGACTGCCGCTGATAGAGGTGCACATCTCCAATCCCTCCGCCCGTGATGAGTTCCGCAAGCGTTCGGTCATCAGCCCGGTCGCCACCGGCACCATCACGGGAATGGGATTCTACGGGTACAAGCTCGCGCTGGACGCCATCGCGCATCTTATCGGCTGATCCGCAGGCGTAGGATCGTTTCAACGGGTGGTCATCATCGCTTGGGCGCTTGTGCGTCGGGCGTGCTGCGCCTAGTGTGGTGTCCATGAACGATGAAGCGAATCTCTCTATCGTCGTCGCGTTGGCCCGCTGGTTGGCCCTGATCGGCGTGCTGGTTTGGGCTTTGACGTCCAAGGACGGCGACGGCAAGGGCACCGAAACGTCGCAGACGACGAACGGCGGTTCGAACAACAAGAACAACGATGGCTACATCGAGGTTCCGCGCGGCGACTCGAACGGAAACTCCGGCGACGACTCCTATGATTCGTACGGTGATTCCTACGATTCGACGGGCTACTGATCCGCGTCGAGCGAGGTGTCGGCCGGCTCGACGCGGCTGACCGCGTTCGACCGGTAGATTGTGTGACGGGCATCATCCCTGACGGCGCATGCCGTCTTCGGTATGATGCCCGGTCCATTTGAGCACCGCCTGGACGCGGTTTTCGGCGTTGAGCTTCTGCATGGATGACTGCGCGTGCTTGCGCACGGTGGCCGCTTTAATGCCGAGCCGTTTCGCTATCGATAGGTCGGTCAGCCCACGCGACATAAGATCGAGCACCTGCACTTCGCGGTTGGAGACCAGGTCAGCCCGTTTCGGCGTCTCATGCGCGAGTTGGTCGAATGAGGCACGGGCGTCAACGAACCCGAAATCACCGTAAACGCCTCCGCCAAGTACCGTCGCCAAGCCTTCGAGTATTTCCTGCTCGTCGTTCTTGCTGACCAGTCCTTGGGCGCCGGCCTGCGCCACGTCGAATCCGAACGTCTCCTTGGCGAACGAGGTCATGGCCAGAAGCTTCACCATGCTGTCGCGTCGGCGGATACGACGGCATACCATGACGCCCGACATGGATTCCATCGACAGGTCGACCAGGACCAGATCTGGTCTCGTCCGGGCGTCCAGCGTCAGGCTCACGGCGCGCGGCCCGTCGATGACCGACCAGGCTATGCGCAGTCCAGGCGTCATTTCGAGAACGAGACGCTCCAGCGAATCCAATGACCGCCTGTCATCATCAACCATGCCGATTGTCCCAGTCAGGTCATCGAAAATCCCCATACAATCACATACCTCATCATATGCTTTCAGGTTTTTCCCCATAGTAACCCCCTTATATACCCCCGTCAAAATCAACGGGTGTTGCATCCATACCCCCATGTTTGATGCCAAGATATGAGGGTGCATTGTTGCTGTAGGTCTTATCCCGCCAAAGTCCCATTTGATGGTGTCGGGATGGGGCTTTGGCGGGATGATGCAGAGGCCGTTGTTCGTGTGGCATGGCGGGATATGAGGCTATTGGTACGATTCCGTAACAGCCTTTGAAGTTCCGTGCCGATTGCGTGTGTGAACGTCACGAGGGGAATCGTCGTTGCCGGGATCGTCGGCATGAAGCCCATATATCGGGATCGATCGTCTTGCGGTGCATCCTGCGGTTCCGGGGCCTCACTCGGTATGGCATTGCGAACGCCCGTCACTAGGAGCCGCCGGGTGTTGCCCATGCCCGTGCACGTCAGCAGTGACACCAGGTCACGGTCTTCTTGCGCGCGCAACATGGAGAAATCATCGATGGTGCCCGTCGGATCGATGACTTGGATTTCGGCCACGCGATAGGCGAGTGTATCTCCGTTCGTCTTCAGGTAAAACAGGTCACCCTTGCCGAGTTCATCTAATCGGGAGAACATGCTCTCGTCCGGAAGACCGCTGTGCGCAGTAATGACCGCATGCGAGCCAGGGCCTCCGACGGGCAGACTGGTGTCGTGTAGCAGGCCGGCACCGAGCCGCAGCGTCTCTGCGTCAGAGCTCTGGCGGATGGGCAAGTCAGTCGATATGGTCGGAATCAGTATCCTGCCGATGACCGTGCCCGAATCTCCGGAGCCGTTCTGTTGCTCGGCATCCGGTTGCCCGAGATCGTATTGCCCTGAATCAATGAGCCTCCGGTTGTATGCCTGTGCTTCGTCAACCGTCATTCCGGTTTCGTTCGTCATGCCGGTTTCGTTTCGAGGCGACGATTGCATGGAGGACGCGGTTCTCCATGCCGTGTCGCCGGATGCCATGCCCGCTCCCGCAGAGCTGGCCCAGAGGCAGGCCAAGACGCATGACATGATGGCCAACATCGACGATGTTGCGATGTACAGCAGGCGGGAACGCGCCTCCGCACGGCGGGATTTCTCGCGCCGACGCCATTCCGTGCGACTTTCAAATCGCACTATATGATCGAACGGCACTGCGTAATCGAACGGTATTGTGTGGCCGCACGACGCTGAGGTTCCAAGGCGTTCACTGACGTCAGAAGGACGATCATTCGCCGGTCTTGCGGGCAGGGGATACCGGCGGGGGAGAGACCTCCTACGCATGGTTCCGCCGTGACGCGGGCGGATTGCGCGCCCTCCTCCTGTGCCACGCCATCATGAGACCGGCCGAGACTGCGATCACCGGCCATGTCGTGCGCGTCATGCCTTGTGCGGTGCCGAAGACGCCGTCAGCTGTGACGCCAGTGGAGGGCAGCGTGATCAGCGGCAGGTCCTTGTGTGCCCATACCGCATACACGGTGCGGCCCGAAGCCGGGACCGTGGTCGTGGAGACTATCCGCGCCTTGCTCATCTCCTCCTGCGTCGTTACGTCGGCGGAACGTTGTTCGCTCCATCCCAGAAAGCGCATGGCGCCGTTCTTGCCGGTTTTCCCGATCATGCCCGCATCCCAACAGTCATGATCGGTCTGCGCCGTGGCCAGCGTCACGGTGGAATCCCGTTCATGCCACGCCATGCAGCCGGGTCCCGCAGCAGTGTCGGTGACGGAAGCTCCCGCAGATATCGGGTCGGTGCCGGATCCACCATTCAGGTCATAGGACAGCCGATGCAGCATCGTGGACGGCAGCGGGTAGAAAGCGCTGCCACGCTGATCATTGCCACTGATGGAATACCTCACGCGAATCGTATGCCCGACGAATGTGGCGCCGAGATAATGCTTCATCCCGTGCTCGTCGGCGATGTGCGCGTTGGCGTCGGTGGTTCCTACCCAGCCGTTCGTCCCGTAGGGTTTCATGTGAGCGTCGCCGCGGACGTAGGCGGCATCGAAGCCCGACAGCAGCTCCCACCCCTCCATCACGTTGTTGTCGCCGTCAAGGTCGGTGAAGCCGGTCACGCCCATAAGCCCATCAGGCAGATTTCCGTCGTCAAGTCGAAACTGGACGGTGATTTCGGCGAAAGAGCGGTCAGTTGACCCGTCGCCCTTCTTGCCGGCCCACACATTCAGATATCCGTTTGCGTTCGCCTGAAGGTATCCACGCCGCCAGTCGTCGAACGTCAATGCCGCGTTCAGCCAATGCTCGCCGCCATCCGACTTCGTCCAACGCCCGACATGCGGTATGGTGAACGTCGCCCCCTTGACCGTGGGAGTCCACCGTCGGTCGCCGTTCGCGGTGACGGTTTCGGCGAACCCGCCATCATGGTTGACTGCCGTCAGGTCGATCGAAGTCGTGCCGAACACGAATGCCCCGTAACGGGCGTGAACGGTCGGCGTGCCGATGAGATCGACCACATCAAGGCCGTTTGCCGCAGCGGCTGACGGGACTGTTGCCATTGGCACATCCGTTTCGATGACCGATGCCATCGCGTCCGATGGTTGCGTGTCCGCCGCTGCGGGAGGGACGAGCATTGCCCAGCACGCGCAGATTGCGAGCGCCACCAGTCCTGCGAATGCGCTTGCGGCTATATGGATATATTGATATCTTGTTCGGTCCAGCTGATCCTGCTTCCCGTCCAAAGGTTTCGCTCGCCGTGGAACGGTATGGTCGGCCCAGAACGTCTTCGTCGCGGCGCCTTCCTTCGAGGCACCTTTCGCTGCCATATTCTCCGTCATCGTTTTCTCCTCGTCGTCCGTCCGCTCACGTGCCAGACATCACCGTTGCGGATGGATGCGTATCCCCGACCGATGACGCAGACCCACCCACAACGAGCCGCAGACGAGCAGCAACGCGACGGTCAGACATGCTTCCCGGCTCCATGACCCGCCGGTTGCGGGGAGTTGCCTCAAGTTGGTGACGTTGCCCACCTGAACCATGCCATCGGATGACAATGCGACCAGACCGGCGGCCGAACCCATACCCGCGACGCTTATCGAACCATCATCCGCGATGCGCACGCGTGCCGTCGGCAATGCAAGGGCGCTCGAAGAATACCCCTCGGGCGCCTGCGTCTCGATGACCTCGTATTCCCCGGCCGCAAGACCTGAGAACCGTATCAGACCGGCATCCGCGGGACTGTCGCGCCCGTCGACGATGCCATCGCCATTGGTGTCTCCCGATATCCTCGCGACGACATCGGCCCGATCGATCACCGCACTCCACGACCCGTCATCGGCGTCATGGACAAGCCACGCCCCGGTCGCCGACTCGCGTAACAGGAACGCCGCCCCGTCGAGCATGGTCTCCGGATCGTCGAACGACACCTTGCGCACGGTGAACGCGAACGAATCGACCGGGATCTCGCTTTCGCTCGGCGGCATGACGACGGTATCGACGCCATCCCAATACATGAACTCGCCCCTGACATGCTGCGGATGACGCCCATCCGGCGTGGAGACAATCACGGTCGAGAACTCGCAGATGACCATGGCACTCGAATGCGCCTCGATAAGACGGTCCAGCCTGGCGCCGAAACCATGCTCCGGCACGTCGGCCTGCGTGTCGCCCGGCACGAGGGCGCTCGCGGGTATCGATGGGCGTCGGGCGCGGGGGCCCGGGCGGGTGTCGGCCCGCCGCCGGCGACCACGTCGAGCAGCGCGGTCACGTCCGTGCCGTCCGAGAGCCGGACCGTGAGACTGCCGTCGACGTACCGCTGCCCGGTCGGCCGGTCGATGATGCGCCCCGCGGTGCGGGTGCCGTCGCCGGTGTGGGGCAGGGTGAACGTGACACGCCAGCGTGCGGTGGCGCCGACGGTCAGACTGCCCGAATCATGCGGTTCGCCTTCGATCAGCAGGGCCTTGGACACCTCCACGGCCTTCGCCTTTACCGTCGCCTCGCCGAG
>OGOY01003843.1_pt1 | contig 10940 bp, 19 predicted proteins | sample 1552811 | NCBI WGS metagenome assembly OGOY01 (sample SAMEA2580132, study PRJEB22360) | human gut metagenome | biome: human gut; feature: human-associated habitat; material: faeces | place: Denmark | collected 2008/2010 | reverse complement strand
TGATTGGCATCCTCGCGTCAAACCGCCTAACGACTTACCGCCTGGAGCAGTTGGAAGCTAAGGTGAACAAGCACAATAACCTCATAGAGCGGATGACTGCTGTTGAGCAGAGCGTAAAATCGGCGCATCACCGCATCGATGAGCTGAGGGAGGAGGATTAAGTATGCTGGTATCGATCCCGATTGCAATCATCTCGTTTGTGACGTGGCTGTTGTCACAGCTGGTCTAACATACAAAGCCCTCCGTCGAGTGGCGGAGGGCGAAGATTTAAAATATTGGAGGTATATCAATGGAATATCGCAAAAAGTCTGTTATCGTTAATGCTTGGGACTGGATGGGAGAATGCAATCCCGACGAGATGCCGGAATGGCTCGCTGAAGCTCTAGCGGCTGGGACGGTCACGATTGAAAACCCCGGCGCGTCCAATACCCGAATGATCATTAAGACGCTTGAAGGTGATCATACGGCCAAGCCGCATGACTACATCATCCAGGGCGTAGCAAGGGAACTGTATCCCTGCAAACCCGATATCTTCGAGGCGACTTACGAACTGGCCGATTTGGATGACGATGACACGCCGGTGAATCCCTACATCAAAAACTGGCTGAAAGCCTCTGGCATCCGCGCAATTAAGACCGTTGCCCAAACGGCGGTCGCAACCATCGGCACATCCGCCGTCATTGGTGATGTGAATTGGATCATGGTGGGTAGCGCCGCGCTACTTGCTGGGATACTCTCGCTACTTACGTCAGTAGCGGGTTTGCCCGAGGTCGAGAAAACGGAATAAAAATGATGATCCCCGGAATCCGTTGTGGGTTCCGGGGATCATTAATTCCATCCCTGTTTTGATAAAAAGCGATAAAAATATCAAAAATAATTCCATTTACGGATTCATACCATACGTCTTGTGCCAAAAATCTCCTAAATTGAACATATACTTGTAGTATCTATGATTTAAAATAGGAGAATAGCAATGAGAAAATGCAGCAAGCCGGATGGCAACAAGAATTGGGTAGGAAAGCGGATTGCCGAGCTGCGCCAGGAACGCGGCATGTCACAGAACGATCTTGCGATTCAACTTCAAAAATGCGGCCTTGACGTTGATAAAAATGCGATTCAACTGCTTGAGCATGGACACCGGTATGTACGGGATATGGAGTTGTTTCTGATTGCAAAGATTTTAAGGGTCCGTATAGAAGATTTGTTTGTAGACGTTCGGATAGATTTTATCTAAAGCAGTAGCCCCACCAAGGATTTCTCCCTGGTGGGGCGATTCAATATTTTGACTTGCATTTTGGCCTGAAGTGGGCGCTCCATCGAATACTCCCAATATTTCAATGGAGCGAACCCCGACAACAAGTATCCCTTTAAAAAAGAGATGATTTCCATTTATTAGTATAATCTTTTAAAAGGGTACTGTCAATAGTTTTCGCTTGCCTCTATTTTAAATCGATGACAGAGGAAAGGGCTTTTATCGCTACCGACGAGGGTGTTAGTTTACCACTTTCAATCATAGATATTTCGCTTTGGGATAAACCGGTTTTTTCTGATAATTCTTTTTGTGTTAAATCCGCCTGCTTGCGTGCAAATAATACTTTGTCCCCCAACTCAGCTTTGGGGGATGCATGATAGCCAATCCACCAACAACCTTGCAATTCATTTGATGCGGGAGAGGGGTAATCTACGTCAACGTCATCCAATAAATTCATAATGAGAGTTTCCGCACTTTTGGGAATTGAGCGATTAGCCATGCAAATTCTAAAAGCGCTTCCAAGCGCCGCTACTGGTCTGGCTGGGGCTTGATCCCTGATAGCATCATTATGTGCAAGCGCATTATCGTTGTCCTCTAATATACGATACACTCTGCCTAGATTGTATGCTTGTTTTTCCAGTTTCATTTATTTTTGCCTCTCTTCCAGCGGGATTTACCGCCATAATTCGTAAACTTACTATTATACGTATTATATAATATTTTAATAATATTGTAAATATATTTTTTAATATTATATGGAGCTACAGCAACATAGCCGTAGCTCCCGACTACGTACCGCTGCGCGTTAGCTGATCACAAGATCATCCGTAGCGGCTGCGAGATAGGCTATTAAAAACTCCTCCTCGGTGCAGGGCGCAAACTCTGCATGCACATGCTCGCGTACATCGTCGTCCATCATGGCAACAACGACATCCCACAGGTTACGTTCGGCGATCACAATCATAGCCTCCACGGCTGTCAGATAAGTTGCCCCGTTGTTCAGACTGATTTTTTTCATGCCTTATTCCTCCAAATTTTACTTTATTTTATTATTACCATTCGTTTATTTCGTCTTTATATTCCTCGACCCAAGTGCCCGCAAACATCCAGCCAATATCGGAAAAATCTATATCAGGGGAATATCCGTTTTCTTCCTCAAAATCTAAAATGGCGTTTTCGACAATGCCCGTAACGTCCTCTGCAACATCAAGGTTTTCCACGTCATACCCTTCGTCAAGGAGGAGACGGAGAGCCGCTAATCGATGAGAGCCGGTAATCAGCATTTCGCCATAAACTAGGATCGGGCAACCTACAAACCCGTTTTTTTTGATCGATTCTGCAATTTTATATACTTTGCTTGGATCCACATCATTAATTGGCTGATAGCACGAAATCCTATTGTATGTCATTTTTGTTTCCTCCTTATCTCTTATCTTGTCTATATTATATATCTACCGGTAGATAAAATCAATAGGCAGATTGTACAAACATACCGGTAGATATTTGTACAGTATACCGGTAGATTAAATTCTGGATAGATTATAAAATATATAATAAGGAGGTGAGGAGAAAAATGCCGAGAAAGCCAGCCGATCCGGACAACATAAAGAGTGGCACGAAATATAAAGGCAAATTTAGGGATGAGAATTATGATCGTGTGGAAGTAAATATAAAAAAGGGAAAAAAAGAAAAGTACAAAGCTGCATCCCGTGCTTTGGGTTATAAAAGTTTTGCGCTGTTTGTGTCCAACGCGATAGACGAAAAAATTAAAAGGGATGCGCCAGAATTATACTCGCAAATGGATTGCGAGTAGTTGTATAGTCGCACATTTGAGCGTCAAGCAACCATTATGGCGAGATCAACAAAATGGTCAGATATTGGACACTCCAACGCGCGTAAAAAAGCCCCTCTGTGGCATACTGCATATGAGGTGATCTTTATGGCAGTATCCCATAGAGGGGCAATATCTTTTGGCCTTGTGCATATACCTGTTGGATTGTACACGGCCACTCAGGACAATGATATCCATTTTAATCAGCTCTGCAAGGATGACCATAGCCGCGTCCGTTACAAAAAAGTGTGTGCAAGCTGCGGCAAAGAGGTCAAAAATACTGATATCGTCAAGGGGTTTGAGTACGACGACGGGAAATATGTCGTTGTAACTGACGAGGATTTTGAAAAAATCAAAACCGAAAAGGATAAAAGCATCCAGATCATGCAATTTGTAGACTTGTCCACGATCCGGCCGATCTACTATGACAAAACGTATCACGCTCTGCCGGAGACGGGCGGCGAAAAAGCGTTTGAGCTGCTGCGCCGCGCCATGCACGACGAGCAGAAGGTAGCCGTTGCAAAAACGGTGATGGGAAACAAGGAGACGCTGCTCGCCTTGATCCCCACAGATGACGGCATACTAATCGAGACCATGTTTTTTGCGGACGAAATTAAGGATAAGCCCAAAGATGTGCCGCGCCCCGATGTGAGCGAGGCGGAGTTGTCGATGGCAAAGCAGTTGATCGGCACGATGGTAAAACAATTTGATCCTGCCACGTACAAGGATGAGTATCAGGAGCGGCTAAAAGCGCTGATCGAACAGAAAATTGCAGGAAAAGAAATTGTCGCCCCAGCCCCCGAAAACGAGGGTAACATTATCAGCCTAGAGGAGGCGTTACTAGCCTCCCTCAACCAAAACAAGCCCAAAAAGCCGCGCAAGAGCAGGGGCGCGTGATGGGTTTGTTTGAGCAAAAAAATATCCGCCCCATGCTGATAGGGGCGGACGGTGAACCATTTGACAGTCCTGATTATATCTATGAGCTAAAGCTCGACGGGGAGAGATGTATCGCCTATCTCGACCCCAAAGAGGGGACGGAACTGCGTAACAAGCGCAATGTAAAAATGCTCCCAAAAGTGCCGGAACTGGGTGATTTGCATAAGCAGGCCAAAAAACGCTGCATCCTGGACGGAGAGTTGTTGATCCTCAAAGACGGCAAGCCGAATTTTGCCGAAATCCAGCGGCGCAGCCTCATGAGCAACCAGTTTAAAATACGGCTGGCGGCGCGTCAGTTCCCAGCGACCTTTGTCGCGTTTGACTGCCTCTATCTTGATGGGGAGGATATAACAATCCGCAAACTCACTGATCGCAAAGACGCTTTGCATAATACAGTCAATGAGGGCGGCAGAATGGCGCTTTCCCGCGTCGTGGTGGGGCGAGGCGTAGATTTTTACCGTCTCGCGGAAAAACATGATTTAGAGGGCATCGTAGCCAAACGCAAGGATAGTATCTACATCCAGGATAAACGCACAAAAGACTGGATTAAAATAAAAAATTTGAAAGATGATGATTTTGTGGTTTGCGGCTATATCCACAAAGATAATCACATGACCAGTATCATTTTGGGTCAGTACCAGGATGGAGAGCTCATCTACAAGGGTCATGTGACGCTTGGTGTAGGAGGTAAGCCCTTCGCACGGATCGCGGAGCAGCGAGAATTAAGCGTGCCACCTTTCCCGGTGCCGGCCGGAAATGAAAACGCTATTTGGATACGCCCCGAACTGGTCTGCACAGTCAAATTTATGGAACGGACGGCGAGCGGAGGAATGAGACAGCCAGTGTTTAAGGGCCTGCGAGATGACAAAAAAGCAGAAGAATGCCGAGTATCGGAGTGATGCCCGGCATTTAAGACTATTGGTTTATGTGTAGCTGCTGTTTCAAGGCCGATTGCAAAGCGTCGGAAAAATTAATATTAGCCTTTTCTGCCGCATAGCAAAGCCAACTGGGGACAGTACAATTTTTACGCACAGTGCGCAGGTCGTTTCGACGCCTGTAATCAGCAAAATCTACATCCACCAGAGAAACGATCTCGCCGCTTTTATGATCGACCGCGTCCACGCGGGTCGGATTGGGTAGGGGTTTCTTATCGTCCTCCATATCGATTCCCATCAGCCCGATCGCGTCTCGGGCCATCTCAATGCCGTGCGCAATGTCATCCCCCTGTGTGTTTGCATCAAAATCAGGAATATAAACCGACACTCCGGATGCTTCTGGCGTAATAACAATGGGGTATGCTTTTTTCATGGAAATGCCTCCTTTATATGATACAGCGAGAACGAGGGGCTATTTCAGCCCCCGCCGCCTGATGATTGCTTGCGCTACGCTTTCCTTGATTTCGGTTTGTCGAGAAACGGGTTCAATGTTTTTTCCGTCAGTATAAATATCATGATTTCCTCCTCTCCGTTTGAAATACCAACCGTTCTTTTCCATAAGTTTTATCAAATCCTTGCGCTTCATGCAATCACCTCTTCCTCTTTACAGTTATATTATACGCATAAAATGCGTATAAGTCAAGTAAAATCAATCGAAATGGTATACAAATAAAGCTATAAAAATTAGTGCAAATTGTCGTAATATTGTCGTATGTGCGTTATAAAGCGCGTAAATACATTGTAAAAACTCGCTTGACGTGCGAAGGGTCAGCGGTTCGAGTCCGTTAACGTCCACCAGAAGAAATCCCGTAACTGCGTTTGATTTTGCGGTCACGGGATTTTTGTTTTTTATGTTTCATTTCTATCTGTGTGCAACGCGTGTGCAACTGTTTCCGTATAAAGAGCGCTTGCTTCTTTTAATTCCCTTTGATCCGGGTGAGAATACCGGGCCGTTGTCTCGATTTTGGTATGCCCGAGAATCAGCTGCACATAACGAATATTAACTCCTGATGACTGCATCAACGTTGCATAGGTGTGTCGACATGCGTGTACAGGAAGCGTTCGTACGCCTGGGATCTGGCGCATAAAAGATTCGTATGCTCGGTTAAAATTGCGTGGATACATCAGAGTGCCGATTGATGTGCCAAAAATATATTTCCCTGCCTTGGGAATCCGATCAATAAAATCAAATACAATATTTGGCGCTGGTACATCCCGAATGCTACCCGGCGTTTTTGCTTTTCCGTTCTTGACGTCTGGAACGCCATCCAACTCATAGACCGCGCGTCTAATATGGATTATGCCGTTTAAGCGATCCAAATCCTCGGCTTCAAGTCCCAGCAGCTCCCCGCGCCGAATACCTGTTAGAAGCAGCGTAACGACCGCTGCCGCAATCTGGCGTGCTGCACGATTAAGCGCTTGGTTTTCAGTATCTTTTTCATAGCTTTTTGCGAACAAAATAATCTGTCGCACTTCATTGGCTGAATACGTTTCGATTTTCTTTTCTTCTTTATGAGGCGTGTGGAGCTTGCGGGCAGGATTCTTTACGCATAGATCATTTTCCTGCGCTTCCGCGAAAGTAGAACGGAGCAGGGAAGACATCTTTTGAATATAGGATTCGGATGCCGTTTTGGAAAAATCATTTAAAAACTTCTGCAATTCTACCGGTCGGATATCTGACACCTTTCGATGCATTAGATCTTCTGGGATTTTATCCCGCAGCAATTCTAATTGATGATAGGAAGATGGAAGCATAGAATCCTTTCGGCAGCTGGTTAAATAACGTTCCATCCAGGCTTTCAGCCTTATTTCGCTATCTAACGGGCGTAGATCGTAGTTACGCAAGAATAGCTTATACTGGTTCCGGCAGTCTGTTTTATTCTTCCCCGTGAAAGATTTGCGCTTGCCGTCAATGTAGATTTGGTAGCGAACCTTCCCGCTCGGCAGATCAGTAAAGGTCCCTTCCCCGTTTGCTTTCTTTGCCATACTGTTACCTCCTGAAAATGGGCGCAAAAGTGCCCGGACTTGATTTCTCAGCCGGGCTTTGGTACAATATGGCTGAATGGTTGCGATCCCATTCGTACCGCTGGCCCTGCTGGTGGTGGCCGCTCGTTCCGTGTGCTAGACGGAGCGGGCGGTTTTTATTTACTCAGTAAATGGGGATTAAGGTATAATTGTGGTATACAAATCTAAAAAATCATGTATAATAAATAGTAGGGGGTGAATTCGTTGTGGTGGTTTATTAAAGATAAGATCAGAACCCTCCATACTTTTATATTTCAATATTTATATGTATCCGTCCTTATTTTAGCAGTCCCGTTGATCGCTTGTGATTTAAAATATGGCATTTTTAATGCCTTTTATAAAGACATCGGATCCCAAGCGGCTCTTGCTGCCATTGCAGGAACTTTCATCGGTTTTCTTTTGACGATCGCTACGGTTTTCTTGGCATTACCAAATTCTAACTATATGAAAAGGCTAATTGAAACAAAGCATCATATAATTTTTATACGCATTATTATTATTGGGATCATCTCATATTTTCTTACAGTTCTCTCTTGGATTATCGGTACTTCTTGGATGCGCGTGTCTTTATATTCTTTTATTCTTGGAAGTTTAGAGGTTATCGCTTCAATTTATTATTTATATCATTTAGTAGTTCATAATTTTGTTGATTTCCCTAGATAATGCATGTTTTATATTATCTAAATTTTCTTGCGGATTAGTATCAATTTTTATTTTTGCAGAGCTAACAAATGATTTTTGAATAACATCAAAGCTCTGTTCAATATCTTCATTGGACATGCCTGTAATTTTAAACGAGGAATAGGTGTCAGGTGGGAGTTCTTTTACATTCTTTAAAAATTTGGGGCCGTATTGCTTTATACCTATTTTAACTTGATATGTATCAACGACTAAATCTAATTTGTGAGCATCTAATTGCCCTAAAGTCTGATATTTATGATCTGCATTCTTCTTATTATATGAATATTCTATTTTTTTAATTTTCTTAAATTTACTCATGCCTCGACCAATATCTGTTATAGAATATGGAATCATATCAAGTAGGCACATACCTTCATGAAAAAAGGCTGGCAAAACCTTTTCCATTAGCCCCGCCTGGCGATTATAAATAACGGCAGCCATTAGATTTCCAAAGTCCACGTAAAAGAAGGTATAATATTCAAGAACCTTGTTTGGTTCGTTGCTGTCTAAAACCGGTGCGGTATGATTAGTATCTGTTTCTCGGAATTGCATAAATGGGTTAGGAGAGGTTTCTTCCCTGCTGTAAACTCCAAATACATGTTTATCATCAAAGGAATTGATTTCGAATCGATGTACATGTGAAAAATCAGAATAGGGATAAATCATACATCCAGTGCTAAATATTCTTTCAAACATTTGATGTAGTCTCTGTGATTCAGTAGGGGCATTTATTCCGAAAGAAGGATTTGGAAACATTCTATAGAAGTATACACTTTTCTCAAAAGGCTTGTTTTCCATAATTATCTCTCCAACAATTGACAAAACATGACGTTTTGTCTATAATTTTGTTGGAGAATCCCATACAGGTTTTCTCTATTTCCCCAGTCGTCCGCTGTTGCAGCAGCGGGCGGCTTTTTATTGAATAAGGCCTTCGCTTCGATATATATGGTCGGCGGTTTTAATCATATCTTCTGTTACGTCAAAATATTCGGCCAACTGCCAAACCTCCGTATACCCTTGATCAATCGCCCTGCGTAGAGCGTCATACGGGACCAGCATATGTACCGCCGCTTTATTGGCTTTGTATTCGTGTTTCTGGATCAAATCCAAGGAACTGGAAAGCGCATGTGTGCTGCCTGTTTTACAGTGACCGTATTCATGGGCCAGAATGCATAGTTCCTGCGTGTAGGTTTCAAATTGATCTAAGTCAAGAAACACGCCATAATGTCCGTCCAGATAGATTGTAACCGCGTTCAATCCAGTCCTTTTATCATATACTCTGATGCCGTCTTTTTGCATTTTCGCATATAAAGCGTAGAGTTTTTGGGCGTTCAACCGAGAAACCTTCCTTTTATTTGTTTTCTTCCCCGCTCTCTTTTTGCTGTTGTTCTTTGAAGAATTGTGCAAGCTCAAGCAGCTTTTGCTTGTTTTCGGGCGTGAGGTCTTTGGCTTCGTTGTGCATTGCATAGGTAAAATCATCAAATGTAATTGCGTCTGCCGATTGGGTAGGCGCTTTTTTAATATCCGTTTTTCCGAGCAAATAATCGGTCGATACTCCAAAAATATCTGCGATACGTAACAGCATATCGTTATCGGGTTGGCTCGATCCGCTCTCCCACATTGCGACCGCTGAACGAGATACGCCTAATTGTTCGGATAATTTTAGTTGACTATATTGATACTCGTTACGAATTTCTTTAAGCCTTAACACGCCCTTCACCTCTTGTTATCATTATATAGTCAATTTAATTGACATTCAAGAGAATGATTAAAATATATTGTCAAGAGTATTGACATATGTATTTTATTGCGCTATACTCTTGTCAAGATATTTGACATGGAGGTGAATTTAATTGACAGCGATCAAATTGCTTCGAGAAAAAGCCGATCTAACGCAGGAAGAGGTTGCGTCCAAACTTGGAGTAGGCCGAACAACCGTATCTATGTGGGAATCCGGAATGAGCATGCCCAGAGCTGACTTACTCCCTGACCTAGCGAAACTTTTTTCCTGCCGAATCGATGACTTATATTCTCAAAAAACAAATGTCGGCTGAAAGATTTTGTCTTACCACACACAAAAGACAAACACTCTTTAAATTTGTCAGCTACTCAGTTCACAAACCGCGCAATCCTCTGAGACTGAGATCAGCCGTATCGTCCCATCTGTATCTAGCTCACGCAACGCACCGATCTCAAAATCCCGGTCGTCTGTATCGAAGGAAAGCGGGATATAAATTAATCCCTTGTCATCCCCAGGAAAATTTCTTACAAAGTCCAGCATTTGCTCTTTTGCCATGTTTATCAACTCCTTTGGGATAAACATATCGTATTCTACTGGAAATGGCAAATTGTTGAGACAAATTGAATTCAATATGAATGCATTTCGACTGCAATATGCCTTCATTTCATCCCCAGAGGATAACCGTACATTTATCTTATCACGCCCGCTCCCTACTTCCAACTGTTTGATTTTGGAAGTAGGAGGCAAAGTCCCAAGCATGGGACAGTGAGCGAAAGGAAGGAGAAAAAAACATGCTCAATAACAGAGGCCCTATGACCCGTGAAGAGATCCTCCAAAGCCAGAGGGACTACCTGACTGCGGAAGCACTGTCCGGCGTGTTGGGCACCAATCCAAGCACATTGCGCAACCAAGCCCACGAGGATGCGGAACGAGGGACGCAGCATCTCAAATTCCCATATATCATCCTCGGCAAACGAGTTCTTTTCCCACGCATCCCATTTATTCGGTTTATGGGATGGACGAAAGGGGAGACCGCATTATGATCGCCTATCTGCTGGAAGCCCTTGGCGGAGCGCTCGCAATCGCCTTTATCGCATACTACACCTGGCATGAGGACAAGCTAATAGCGTTTGAAAACCGGATCGCAAAAGCGGTCAAGGAGAGGATTTCGCGTTATGCAATACAAATACTGTCTCAAGTGCAGGCTTCCAAGCGGCCGCAGTACAATCGCTGCGGTAGGAAACAACGCCGTCGTACTCGAACGCCTGAAACCTTTCAATGATCCAGATTACTGGCTTGAGGAAAGGATAAGCGCCACGTCAACAGCCAAACGCGCAGGGAGGCCAGGCAAATGAAGAAAATCAAGATAGGCGACCATGTCCGCGGGACCGCAGGCAGCCAGGGATACTACACGCAGCCTGGCGAGCTGCTGGAGGCTGTTGTAACTGCTCTCAATCCGGATGGAGATGTCCGGATACGTGTCATCAGGCACACAAAATTTGACGCGGAGAAAATGCCAGAATTTGAAGTGTCGGCTGG
>OGOY01003841.1_pt1 | contig 10942 bp, 8 predicted proteins | sample 1552811 | NCBI WGS metagenome assembly OGOY01 (sample SAMEA2580132, study PRJEB22360) | human gut metagenome | biome: human gut; feature: human-associated habitat; material: faeces | place: Denmark | collected 2008/2010 | reverse complement strand
GCCGCCGGAGCGGTGCTTGAGCCGTTAGGCGGGAATTGTGCGGTATTGCCTTAATAGATTCCTGCCGGGGCCTGGGTGTTTACGAAATACAGCTCGTACCACAAAATAAAGGAATAGAAGCTCCAAATCTTGGTCATGTTCTTGGCCTTGCCCGCCTTATGATCATCCAGCAGGCGCATGATTTCGTCCACATTAAAGAACTTTTCGGCAACGGGGCCAGTGAACTTTTCCTTTACCATATTATAGTACTTATCTTCCCGCAGCCAGTCGTTCAGCGGCACGGGGAAGCCCAGCTTTTTGCGATGGGCAACGCTTTCCGGCAGCTGCTTCATGGCGGCACCGCGCAGAGCGATCTTGGTGGACTCTTTGCCGGAGCGGTATTTCTGCGGGATGGACAGTGCCACATCCAGCATGTTGCGGTCCAGGAAAGGCACGCGCAGTTCCAAGCTGTTGGCCATGCTCATGCGGTCGGCTTTCAGCAGGATATCATACAGCATCCAGGTGTGCATATCCACCCACTGCAGCTGGGTGGGTTCATCCAGACCCTGCACTTTATCAAAATAAGGCTTAAAGAACTGTTCCGGGCGGGGGCTGTGGTAGTTCTTTTTCAGGCAGCGGTCACGTTCAGCCGGGTCCAGGAAAACATAGTTGGCGCGCATATAGCGCTGCCAGGGTTCTTCTGCACCGCGCACCAGGAAGTGCTTGCCCTTAAAGTCCGGCAGTTTGGATGCCACTGCGCCTGCGGCCTTACGCAGCGCTTTGGGCACCTTATGCTCGTAATCCATAAAGTGAACCGCCTGGCAGTACATGGGGTAGCCGCCAAACAGTTCATCGGCACCTTCGCCGGAAAGCACGACCTTGACGTACTTGCGGGCGTTCTGGGCCAAAAAGTAAAGCGGAACTTCCGCCGGGTTGGGCATGGGTTCATCCAGGTACCACTGGATCAAGCGGTTGGCTTCAAAGAACTGTTCGGCATCCACCTTATTGGCAATGCTGGGCACACCGATTTCCTTACTGAACTCCTGGGCATACGGCAGCTCGGAGTATTTTTCCTCCGCATAGCCGACCGAGAAGCTCTTGACATGCGGAGTACCCTTAGCAACCTCGTTGACCACAAAGCTGGAATCCACACCGGAAGAAAGGAAGCAGCCAACCTCAACATCGGCAATCTGGTGGGCGGCAACGCTTTCGGCAAAGGTATCGGTGATGATTTTTTCCCACTCTTCCAGGCTCTTGGAATCGTCCACATGGTACTTGATCTCATAGTAGCGTTCCACTGTCAGCTCGCCATTTTCCCAGGTGAACATACATCCGCTGGGCAGCTTGTAGACATTTTTGAACATGGTTTCCTCATTGGGGATATACTCAATGCTCAAATATTCCGGCAGGCGTTCCTCGTTTAGTTCCTTTTTGAAACCGGGATGAGCCAGAAAGCTTTTGATCTCGCTGCCAAACAGGAACAGACCATCCTGATTATAATAATAGAACGGTTTGATACCGAAGATATCCCGCGCACCAAACATGGTTTTGGTTTTTTGGTCCCAGATCACGAAGGTGAACATGCCGCGCAGTTTGCCGGGCAGCTGATTGCCCCACTGCTCATAGCCATGCAGCAGCACCTCGGTATCGGACCGGGTGGCAAAAGTATGGCCTGCGGCGATCAGTTCCTCGCGCAGGGTCTGGAAGTTATAGATTTCGCCGTTAAAAATGCAGACAAGACTGCCATCCTCATTGAACATGGGCTGCTTGCCGCCCTCCAGGTCAATGATGGAAAGGCGGCGGTGGCCCAGGGCTACCTGGTCGTCCACATAGTAGCCTTCGCCGTCCGGGCCGCGGTAGGTGATCAGGTCCGCCATTCCTTTTACAATGCGGCGGGCGGTTTCCGCTTTATGGTTGCGCTCAGCAAAGCCGGTAATGCCACACATAGGCGCTTTCCCCTCTCTAAATATTATAATGGTTTGTTTTGTTACAGGCTGGCGTTTCTATGATTGCCAAAAGGGCGGCGGGTGCACAATGTGCGCCCCTACGGGGGCCAGCGATTTTATTTATAGTGTGTGATAGCTTTTATTCTATCATCAATCCCGCAGGCCCTTATTGCCATAGTAGCGGGCGGTTTTGCGGTAGTAGTTCAGCTGGCTGCGGATGTACCAGAGCCAGCGCTTCAGGTTCCAATCCTCTTTGCAGAACAGCTGGTGGGCACATTTGCCCTCTTTTTTCAGCTTATCCGCACGGGCCAGCAGATCCGGGTCCTTCAGGTATTTTTTGATCACGCCGTAGGGGGCAATCATCCACAGGCTCTTGGTATCGGCAATGGTCAGACCAAGTTCCTTGTGCTCCAGCACATCCTCCACCAGCCACTTGGACAGGTTATACCCTGCCGCGGTGACAAAGTAGCTGGAGCGGCCCTGACGGGGGTTCATCTCAAACATCTTGTACTCGCCGGTGCGGGCGTCGTACTTGATGTCCATATTGGCAAAGCCTTCCCACTGCATATCTTCCAAAAAGTTTTTCAGCTTTTCCAGCAGGGCAGCATCATTGTATTCGGGGTCAGACAAGATGGCCGCATAGTTGCCGATGCCTTCGGGGGTCTGCTCTTCCAGCAGGGGGCGGCCCAAAGCCATCAGTTTGACTTTGTGGTCCAGGCCGCAGTAGGCGTTCAGCACACGCATGCAGTTGTCATCGCCGGGGATATACTCCTGCAGAATCAATTCGTCCTGGTAGCTGCTGCCGTAAATGGCGGCGGTGATGGCGTCAAATTCTTCGCGGTTATTGGCAAGGAACACCTTTTTCTTGTGGGGGAAGGCGCAGTTCCAATACGCCGGGGAATTGCTCGCCTTGATGATAACGGGGAATGCAAACGGCAGTTCTATATTTTTATAGTTCTGCGCATTGCAGGTTGCCGTTTTGGGGTAGCTCAGGCCGTGTGCTTCGCAGGCACGGTAAAAGTTTTCCTTAATATCCAGGTCCAGCACGGTTTGCAGTTCCGGGCAGGCAAAGTGGTAATAGGGTTTCAGGGCATCGCGGTGGCGGCCCATCAACACGGTGTAACCGTCCGCGCAGGAAACCAGCACCAGCGGCTTGTCCGCATGGGCTTTTGCGTAATCGGTCAGCGTTTTTACAAACGTTTCATCGTTTTCCAAATCAGGTTCCAGCACGGCAATTTTTACAAGATTGGTGTTGGAAGTTGCAACCAGCGCACCCTTGCAGATGGCCACGCTGCGCACGCCATACTGCTGGTAAAAGCTGCGTGCCATACCATAAACATTGGCATCACTGCCAAGAAGTACCGGTAAAAAATCAGACATAATACCAAACCTTTCCCATTTTGGTTATCCTTTATTTTACCGCCATTGCCACCACATGTCAAACGGCAATATCGCCTGCTTTGGGGGTGCGGGCACGGCGTTTTTTGTCTGCGCGGGCGAAAATTCCAGCAGCATTCGCCGCAAAATGCTTTTCTTTACGGCGCGAACCGTGTATAATAGGGCATATCGTACAAACAGTACCGGTTCCCGCCGGGGCAAGAAAGTAATAACCTGCGGTTTGTTTTTAGCTCCGCAGCCAGTTGAGGATTATAACCATGTGTGGAATTGTTGGCTTTGTCGGCGCACGCGCCGACATGCAGGAAATTTTGCAGGGCATGATGGATGCCATCGCCCACCGCGGCCCCGATGGCCAGGGCCAGTTTATTGAAGGCCCGGCAGCCCTTGGCCAGCGCCGCCTTTCCATCATTGACCTGGAGGGCGGCAAACAGCCCATGTTCAATGAGGACCAGAACCTCGCCGTCATCTTTAACGGCGAGATCTACAACTTCCAGGAGTTGACCGCCGAATTGATGCGCGCCGGGCACACCTTCGCCACCCGGTCCGACACCGAAGTTTTGCTGCACGGGTACGAGCAGTGGGGCAAGGACATGCTGCAAAAGCTGCGCGGCATGTTCACTTTTGCCATCTGGGACCGCAAGAACGAAACGTTGTTCTGCGCGCGCGACCATTTTGGCATCAAGCCGTTCTATTATTACCAAAACGATGCCGGAGAGCTGCTGTTTGGCAGCGAGATCAAAAGCTTTTTGGCCCACCCCGGCTTCAAGAAAGAGCTGAACGAAGAGCAGCTGCCGCTGTATCTTTCCTACCAGTATTCCCCCGGGGAGGATACGTTCTTCAAGGGCGTCAAAAAGCTGATGCCCGCCCACTGGCTGGAATGGAAAGCCGGGCAGCTGACGGTGCAGCGCTACTGGCAGCCCAAGTTCGACCCCGATGATTCCCGCACACTGGAAGAGTGGGAGGACGAGATCAGCGCGGCGATGAAAGAGAGCGTGCAGGCACACAAGATCGCCGATGTTGAGGTTGGCAGCTTCCTTTCTTCCGGCGTGGATTCCAGCTACATGGCCGCGCTGGCCCATGTGGACAAAACATTCACCGTTGGCTTTGCCAACAAGCAGTATGACGAAACCGACTATGCACAGGAATTTTCCAAGCACATCGGGGTCAAGAATTACGCTTACCGCATTACGCCGGAGGAATACTGGGCCAACCTGGGCAAGATCCAGTACCACATGGATGAGCCTCTGGCGGATGCCGCTTCGGTCGCGCTGTACTTTGTCAACCGCGAAGCATCCAAGCAGGTCAAGGTCTGCCTGTCCGGCGAGGGCGCCGATGAATTTTTCGGCGGGTACAACATTTATAAAGAGCCGTTTACCGTAACCTGGTATGACAAGATTCCCCTGCCCATCCGCCGGGCCATCGGCGCGGTGGCGGACCTGCTGCCGCCGGTGCATGGCATCAACTTTTTGGTGCGCCGCGGCAAGCCGCTGGCGGAGCGTTACATCGGCAACACCAACCTGATGGATGAGCACCGCAAGAAAAAGCTGCTGAAAAACTACCACCCCGGCAAGCTGCCCACCGACCTTTCCCGCCCGTACTTTGAGCTTTCCAAAGGGCAGGACGCTGTGACCCAGATGGAAACCTGCGACCTGAACTTGTGGATGGTGGGCGATATTCTGCTGAAAGCCGACAAGATGAGCATGGCCAACAGCTTGGAGCTGCGCGTGCCGTTCCTGGACCGCAAAGTATTTGAACTGGCAAGTCATATTCCGACCAAGTGCAAGGTGAACGCCAACCAGACCAAGATTGCGATGCGCGGTGCGGCAGAAAAGACCATCCCCGCCAAAACGGCAGACAAAAAGAAGCTCGGCTTCCCTGTTCCGGTACGCGCCTGGCTGCGGGATGAGCAGTATGCGGGCGTTGTGCGCAAGGCATTTAACACCCCCGCCGCAGAGCAGTTTTTCCGCACAAAAGAGCTGAATGCCATGCTGGACCAGCATATTTCCGGCAAGCGGGATAACTGGCGGCAGATCTGGTGCATTTTTATGTTCTTAGTCTGGTACGATGAATACTTTGTAAAACGCTGAGGTGATAACAACATGCTGTTAAAACAACTGCTGAAAAATCTGGACTATACACTTGTTCAGGGCTGCCTGAATACCGAAGTGACTGACATTTACTATGATTCCCGCAAGGTAACGCCGGGCGGTCTGTTTGTCTGCATCGTCGGCACCCAGCGGGACAGCCATGATTACGCCGCGGACGTTGCCGCCAAAGGCGCCGCCGTGCTGGCCATCCAGCACGACCTGCCCGCCGAGGTGCTGGCCGCTTTGCCGGATGTGACCGTGGTCAAGTTCGAGAACACCCGTTACGCCATGGCGCTGCTTTCCACCGCCTATTTTGGCCGTCCCGCGCTGGAAATGACGATGGTTGGCGTGACCGGCACCAAGGGCAAAACCACCACCACCCACATGATCAAGGCTGTGCTGGAAGCCGCAGGTCACAAGGTCGGCATGGTCGGCACCAACGGCGTGTATTACCCCGGCCACCACTATGACCTGAACAACACCACCCCCGAGAGCTATGAGCTGCAAAAGATCCTGCGCCAGCTGGCGGATGCCGGGTGCGATGCCTGCGTGATGGAAGTTTCCAGCCAGGGCATTATGATGGACCGCGTGGCGGGCATCCATTATAAAGTGGGCGTGTTCACCAACCTGTACCCGGACCACATCGGCCCCGGCGAACATTCCAGCTTTGAGGAATACCGCAGCTGGAAAGGCAAGCTGTTCCAGCGCTGTGATGTCGGCGTGGTAAACGCCGATGACCCAAACACCGAAGCCCTGCTGGAAGGCCACACCTGCAAGCTGGTTACCTATGGCATCCACGCCCCCAAGGTGGACTACCGCGCCAGCGAGCAGTACCGCCTGCTGCGCAACAAGGAGATGCTGGGCGTTGAGTTCACCCTGACCGAGCCGGACGGCCACACGCTGGACGTACAGGTGGGCATGCCGGGGCTGTTCAGTATTTACAACGCCCTGGCCACCATCGGCGTGGGCAAGGTGCTGGGCCTTGCGGATGCCCCCATCCATGAGGGATTGAAAAAGGCGCTCGTCAAAGGCCGTGTGGAGCTGGTGCCCATCAGCCACAAGTTTACCATCCTGATCGACTATGCCCACAACGAAGCCGCCACCGAAAGCCTGATTGAAACCCTGCGGGAGTACAACCCCAACCGTCTGGTCGTAGTGTTCGGCTGCGGCGGCAACCGCAGCAAGCTGCGCCGTTACGGCATGGGCGAAGTGTGCGCCAAGTTGGCGGATTTCAGCATCCTGACCGAAGACAACAACCGCTTTGAAAAAGTGGAAGATATTATCGCGGACATCAAAACCGGCATGGCCAAGGGCAACCCGGACGCCAAGTATGTGGAAATTCCCGACCGGCTGGATGCCCTGCATTACGCCATTGACCACGCGCAGGAGGGCGACCTGATTGCCGTAATTGGCAAAGGCCACGAAGCCTACCGTGACCGCGAGGGTGTTAAAACGCCGTTTTTGGAGCGCGAGCTGATTGAAGAGTACGCCGCTGAAACTGGGGTAGAATAAATATTTTTGCAGGGTTGTGCTTTGCCTTTTGCTGCTTTGCGGCAAAAGCGGCACGGCCCTGCTTTTCTTTTGCACAAAACTATGGTATACTGTTTGTGTATGCTAAAAAGTATACACAAAATTCAAACCGAACCAATGCGGAAAGGAGGCCGGTTTGATGACCACACAACCACCTGACCGGCTTTTCCGCCCGGTCAGCCCAGCAGCACAGGCCAAGGGCGAGCGTGTGTTCTGCGCTGCCGTGGCGCTGCTGCTGGTTTTATCGGAGGTATTCAGCTCCAACATTCAAAACACACTGCCCACATTCAGCCATGTGTGCCGCATTGCCTTAACCGTTACGGCGGCGGTGCTGCTGGTTGCCAAAAGCCTGCTGCTGACCCAGTGGCAGACCAAACAACAGGCGCTGACGGCTGCCGCGTTGGCCGCTTTTGCGGTGTTTACCACCGCATACGGGCACGACCAATGGTTTTTGTTTGCCGTTTTGCTTGGCATTGGTGCCAAGGATGTTGATTTGCGCCGGGTGCTGCAGGTCTACCTTGCCGCAGCGGCTGGCGGGCTGCTGGCGGTGCAGCTGCTGCACGCCGCAACGCCGCTGGTGCCCTACCTGTACTACTGCCGCAACTGGGATTACGGCTATGGCCATTACAACGGGTACGGTGCCCGGCTGGCCGGTGTGTTTTTTGCCTGGGGCTGGCTGCGTTGGCCGCGCCTGCGCTGGTGGGACTGGGGTGGCCTAGTTGCCCTGGCAGCCTACACGCTGCTGGTGCCCGGCTGCCGCGGGGCAGGCATTGCCATGGTACTGCTGATGGTTTTGTTTTTGCTGCAGCGCGCCCTGCCCGCCTTTTTTGAAAGCCGCATCTGGCACGGCATGGCCCTGGCTGCCGCACCGCTGGCGCTGGGGTTCAGCCTGTTGGCCGGGCGGCTGTTTGACCCGGATCATCCCACCGTCACCCCGCTGCTGGACAAACTGAACGGCCTGCTTTCCGGCCGGTTCGAGATCTGGCACCATGTGTTCTGGGGGTATCCCCTCTACCACCCGGAGCAGGACGGGGTGCCCGGCTGGTACCATGATGCCATGCCCAAGGCCGTTACCCTTTTGGGTGGCCTTGCCACTGATGGAGACGAGCACCACGCCATTGATAACTCTTTCCTTGCCATCCCGATGAACAAGGGTGTGCTGGGGGCCGTGGTGATTGGGGTCATCTTTTTGCTGTTGATGTGGCGGCTGTGCCAAAACCGCTGCACGGGCGAAACTTTGTTTTTGACGGTGATCCTGGTTTACTTTTTGATGGAAAACAAATGCTTTTTGTTCTCCGCCGACCCCTTCATTCTGCTGCTGCCCGCAGCGCTGTTTCCCGCAAAGGGCAAGCCTCTGCCGGTCGTCTGCCCGCCGGTAACACGAGGGTGTATCTGAAAAGAATAGAAAAGCTGCCTGAACCTGTTTGCAGTGTGCAAACGATCCAGGCAGTTTTATTTTTATCCAATTTGTTTTTTGTCAAAAGCGGGCTTATCTCACAGCTCGCTGAGGATATTGCCGTCAATGGAGATGGTGATGACCTGCCACGGAATGAACTTGCCGCTGTTCTGCAAGGCCACCTTGGCGGCGCGTTCCAGTCCGCCGCAGCAGGGCACTTCCATCCGCACCACCGTCACGCTCTGGATGTTATTTTCGCGGATAATCTGGGTCAGCTTTTCGCTGTAATCCACATCGTCCAGCTTGGGGCAGCCCACCAGCGTGATATGGCCGCGGATGAACTTTTGATGGAAGTTGGCGTAAGCATAGGCCGTGCAGTCCGCTGCAATCAGCAGTTTGGCCCCATCAAAGTAGGGGGCGTTGACCGGAACCAGTTTGATTTGCACCGGCCATTGGGAAAGCTGAGACCGCAACACCGGCATGTCCTCCCCTGCCGGTTCCGGCTTATGCTGCATCTGGCGCATCTGGCTGCCGGGGCAGCCGTGGTGCATCTGCGGCACAGGCTGGTGGAACATGCTGCGGGCCGCGCTGCCGGGGCAGCCGCCCAGCGGCTTTTGGGCGGCTGCGGCTTTCTGGCGCTTGTTTTCCTCCACAGCCTTTTCATCATAAGCGGCGGCTTCGCGCTCCACAAAGGTGATAGCGCCGGTGGGGCAATGGGGCAGGCAGTCGCCGAAGCCATCGCAGTAGTCGTCCCGCATCAGTTTGGCCTTACCGTTGACCATGGCGATAGCACCTTCGTGGCAGGCATTGGCGCAGGCACCGCAGCCGTTGCATTTATCGGTATCGATCTGGATAATTTTGCGAATCATAGAGGGTGTTCCTTTCTCCGCGCCGTTCAATGCCGTGCATTGCTGTGCGGCGCGCTGCTCTTTTCTTTTTGCTGTGCTTGTATTATAATGCCATCAGGCCAATAAATCTGTGGTTATAACCACAAAAAGCGAGGAATCCCATGGAAAAAACAGCCAGCACCCCCATCCAGCTTTTCCGTGGCATGACGGCGGACGAACTTGCCGCCCTGCGCGCCGCCCACTGCATCCGTGTGCAGCGTTATGACAAAAACGCTCTGATCTGCCATGCGGGCCGTGTGGTACATGAGATTGGCATTGTGCAAAGCGGCAGCGTAAACGTAGAATCCAACGACCTGTGGGGCAACAAAAGCATTTTGAGCCATGTGGAAGCCGGGCAGGCGTTTGCCGAAACTTATGCCCTGTGCGGCGAGCCGCTGATGGTGGATGTGGCCGCCGCGGAGCCGTGCGAAATTTTATGGCTGGATCTTGTACCCATGCTGCAGCAGCAAAACACTGCCGCCAGCTGGTACCCCAAGTTTTTGCACAACCTGTTACTGCTTTCTATGCAGAAAAACCTGGCGCTCTCCCAACGCATCCGGTGCACCACACCAAAAAGTGCGCGTGGGCGGCTGCTGACCTATCTTTCCGCGCAGGCAGTGCGGGCGGGCAGCACGCATTTTTCCATCCCGTTTGACCGCCAGCAGCTGGCGGACTACCTGAACCTGGACCGCAGCGCACTTTCCAAGGAGCTGGGCAAAATGCGGGACGATGGGCTGATCCGCTGCCGCAAAAACAAATTTGAGCTGTGCGGAACGGAATAACGCCCCCTTATCCCCTATCCTTAAGGCAACACCGCACAATTCCCGCCTTGCGGCCTGCTTCGTCCAGCTTGTTGGCTTTCAACAGGCGGATCACTTCGGGGATATTGGTCTGGATGGGGCACCCCTGCTGGCAGCGCGGCTTTTTGCAGCCCAGACACTGGTTGGCTTCGTCTATGACATGTAGTGCCACTGTTTTTCCTCATTTCGCAACGATTTTGCGTGTTAAAAGCGCAACAAAGTTTCAACTCCGCGCACTTTTTATCCATAATTATATTATAATAGCACTACATGCGCCGTGTACGCAAGCCCCATGGGCTGTATTTTGTACCGGCAAAGTAACGAAAAATCAACCGCTTTGCTGTGCATATCAGCAGCAATTTGCAGTTTTTGATCCTGCCCCGCCAAGCCCGCAAGGCTGGTGCCCGCCGGAATTTTTGCGTGCTTTAACAGCGGCAGCGCGCTGCGCTTTGCCCCCAGCACCAACAGGTACGGCGGCAGCGCGGGCAGGCCCGCGGCGGGCACATCCAGCACAGCATCCAGTACCAGTCGCCGCAGGCGGGCCGTGGGGTAGCGCTTGGTTTTCAGGCGGTCATACAGATCATTTACCGTTTCTGCTTCGCGGGCTGCGGCATACAGGCGGTTTTCCAGCCCTTCGCCCGCGCCGCGTAAGGTACTCAGCTGCTCCGGCGTTTTGGTGCGCAGCAAAGTCAGCACTGCGGTGCTGAACTTTTCCGGGTCCGCCAGCTGACCTTGTTCCGCGGCCTGGCGGTACAGCTCCATGGCTGCCTGCGGCACAAAGGGGCTGGCAGCCTTGATTCCTTGCGTATGCACCAACTGCCGGATATGGGAAGCCGAAGCCAGTGCCTGCCCCTGCACCTGGCCGGTCTGGGCGGTGCCATGGGCTGCGCCCAGACGCGGCAGGGGCAGCAACTGCATG
>OGOY01003823.1_pt1 | contig 10984 bp, 6 predicted proteins | sample 1552811 | NCBI WGS metagenome assembly OGOY01 (sample SAMEA2580132, study PRJEB22360) | human gut metagenome | biome: human gut; feature: human-associated habitat; material: faeces | place: Denmark | collected 2008/2010 | reverse complement strand
CATATCCGCCGCCGGCTGCTCCACCTTTTACACCGAATACCGGTCCTAAGGATGGCTCTCTTAAAGCAACCATAACGTTCTTACCCATTCTCTGCATACCGTCTGCCAGACCTACAGTTGTTGTAGTCTTTCCTTCACCGGCCGGTGTCGGGTTGATAGCAGTAACCAGAATCAGTTTACCATCTTTTTTGTCAGATTCTTTCAGCAGATTGTAGTCGATCTTTGCTTTGTACTTTCCGTACTGTTCCAGATATTTGTCATCAATACCTGCTTTTGCTGCAATCTCGGTGATCGGTTTCATTTCGCATTCCTGTGCGATCTCAATGTCTGTTTTGTATCCCATAGTTATTTCTCCTTTCTTCTGACCGGACGTCTGCCCCCGAAACGGAACAAAAAGTGAAGAATGTATCTGTTCCGTAAATAAAAAAACGCAGCAAATGTAATCATGTTCTACATTGCTGCCCAGACGGTCGGCCAATATGAATCCTGGTTTCCTGTGGTTCCTCCACATATCCGTCAGTAGCCAGGATCTTCTTTTTCAGACTTCTTTTAAAGAATAGCATAAATTAGCAAAAAAGTCAAGAATTACGAGGAAAAAACAATCTCTTTTTGTGGATTTTCACTTGATATTTATGAGGAAGAAAGTTATACTTAAACGGTAACATAATTGTTACTGTTCACTGATACTATCTTGCGAGGCGTTTTTCGTGAGCGAAGGTCACAGAAAACCCGAGACATACCTCACGAATTTATGCGATTAGTATGAATTCTGTGCATCGCAAAGTGTGTAATGGTGAGATACCTTGAAAAACAAACGTGATCACTATTAATAAAGAAGAAAGCCGGTGATATTTGTGGAACAGGCAATCAGGGAGGAGATATTTTCCGGATTCTGCAGGACGTATAATCAGGCACAGACAGTGACCTGTGAGTTCACAGAGACGGAAGAAGGACTTGAACTGACCGAAGTGGACTGTGGATATAGACGGTGCATCCATCGGGGCAGCTGTGAAGTGGCCAGGCAGATCCGTCAGATGGAAGAGGATCACAAAAAGGAGTAAAGGGGAAACAAATGGTAAAACTGAATAAGAAAATCAGGAGATATCTGGCTCTGGTTCTATGCCTCAGTATCTTGCTTGTACCTGTAGAGGGTTATGCGGCGAAGAATAATCAGAGCACAAACCAGCGGGTGAAAACCACAACGACAGAAGCAGGCTGGGTGTCCAGCGGCGGCCGATGGTGGTATCGAAATGCAGATGGGAGTTATCCGAAGAGTACCTGGAAACTGATCAACGGTTCATGGTATTACTTTGAATCTGATGGATGGATGGCGACTGGCTGGAAAAAACTGGGCGGCGAATGGTATTATCTTACATCCAGTGGAGCGATGGCTACCGGATGGGTGAAACTGAATGGGAAATATTATTTCATGAACGGTTCCGGTGAGATGCAGCATGATACCTGGGTGGATAATGGTGCCTACTACGTGAACAGCGATGGTGTCTGGGTGGAAGGAAAGACTTCCCAGAACAGAGCAGAAAGCAGTCGGACAGATTCCGCAGCAGGCTGGGTGTCCGGTGGCGGACGATGGTGGTATCGGGAAGCAGATGGTTCCTATCCGAGAAACAGCTGGAAAGTAATCAATGGTTCATGGTATTATTTTGACGGCAGTGGCTGGATGGTAACCGGCTGGCTAAAACGCGCAAGCAGCTGGTATTATCTGGAGCCGGGCAACGGTAACATGGTAACCGGCTGGAGAAAAATCGGAAGTACCTGGTATTATCTGAATCCGGGAAATGGCGATATGGCAACGGGCTGGACAACCATTGGAGGAACCCGATATTACATGAATCAGGATGGGGCCATGGTAGTAGGCTGGTCACAGCAAAATGGAACCTGGTATTACCTGAAACCGGGCAGCGGAAACATCGCGACCGGATGGTTAAAACTGGGTGCAACCTGGTATTATCTGGCGAGTGACGGAAAGATGCTGACAGGTTTCCAGAACATCGGCGGATCCAAGTATTATCTGAACACAGGCAGTGGAGCCATGGCAGTAGGCTGGCTGCAACTGGGCAGTGACTGGTATTATATGAACGGCAGCGGTGCCATGCTGACAGGCTGGCAGAAAATCGGAAGTACCTGGTATTATCTGAATCCGACGACTGGTAAGATGGCAACAGGCTGGACAACCGTTGGTGGAAGTAAATATTATATGAACGGCAGCGGTGCCATGCTGACGGACTGGCAGAATATTGACGGTTCAGAGTATTATTTTTACAGCAGTGGCGCCATGGCGGTAAGTACAGTCATCGGCGGTGTTGAAATCGGAGCAGATGGAAAAGCATCGAGAACAGAAAGTCAGGCGATTGGGACTCTGACCAAGTTTTTGAAAACAATGATTCAGCCGGTAGGTAACACCCTGTATGTATGGGGTGGCGGTCATGACGCCTGGACAGACGGTGACGGACTGCGTATCGGTATGAACCCGAAGTGGAAACAGTTCTATAACCAGCAGGGAGCTTCGTATAATTATACGAAACATCGATATGAGTATCAGAATGGTCTGGACTGTTCCGGTCTGGTCAGCTGGGCTGTCTATAATACATATAATACGAAATCAAACCAGAAAGAAACGGCATACAGTTCAACATCTACTGGATTCCCGGCTTATCTGACCAACAAAGGTTTTGGATCGCACGGAAAAGTTTCCGGTGGAACATTTACACCTGGTGACGTGGTAAGTATGACCGGTCATGTGTGGGTTGTTCTTGGCATGTGTTCGGATGGAAGTCTGGTGATCGTTCATGCGACACCACCGGTAGTTCAGATCAGCGGTACGGTCAATACAGCAGGAAGCACGAACAGTGAGGCTGTAAAACTGGCAAAGGCATATATGAAGAAATATTATTCAGATGCAGCCGGCAAATATAATCTGTGTATCGCAAGTAAAGCATATGTGAATAACGTAGACCGTTTCCAGTGGTCCTCCAGCAGTATGAGAGATCCGGATGGACTGCGTAATATGACGGCAGCACAGGTACTTGAAAAATTGATTGGACCGCAATAAGAAAAATACAAAGAAAGGCTGTCGGGAAATAGACAGTTCTAAGTTTGGGAGGGTGTGACTCATACCGAGGCACACCCTCCCAAATTTTTCATCATACAAAGAAAAAAGATGGCTGACGACAACCATCTTTCTCTCCATTTATAATGTAGCTCTGCTAACAACTAATTATTAACGACCTTTTTTGAATTAGGGAAACAGTAAATTAACTTTAGTTTCTATGATTTGAGATGAGTTTAGCATTGAGGGGTTGCAGGAAAAATGGTTTTGTGTTAATATGTTAAGGAATGTAAAGAGAATATTTCGTAAATATTACAAGAATATATAACACAATGCAAAACAATAAAAGGAGAAATGTATGAAAAAAAGAATCCTTTGTTTAACATTAGGATTAATGCTGACAATTTCACAGGCAGTCCCTGCCGGTGCTGCATCCAGAAAAGATCAGTTAAAACAGGATAAGGCAGCAGCACAGAGTCAGCTTGCAGCACAGGAGTCTAAAATCAATAATCTGGAAGACCAGAAACAGACACTTTCTGCTGAGATCGATCAGCTGGATTCTGACCTGGTAAATATTATGGTTGAGATTGAGATTCTGGATGGTGAGTTATCCGATAAAGAAGCGCAGATCGAGCAGACCAAAGCAGATCTGGCAGTGGCAGAAGAAAATAAACAGAAACAGTATGAAGCCATGAAGAAGAGAATCCAGTATCTGTATGAAAAGGGTGGAGATGATGCATGGGCACAGATGCTGTTCCAGGCATCGGACTTTACCAGTCTTCTGAACCAGGCAGAATATGTACAGCAGATGTATGACAGTGACAGAAACAGTCTGGAAGAGTTCAAAGAGACTGTACAGCAGGTAAAAGACCTTGGGGATCAGCTGGACAGTGAGAAAGCAGAACTGGAAGAGATGAACCAGGAGTATCAGAATCGTCAGGCGAGTATGCAGACCCAGCTGGAAGAAAAGAAAGCAACTTCCAGTGATTATGATGCACAGATCGCACAGGCGCAGAACCAGGCTGCACAGTACACGGAACTGATTCGTCAGCAGAATGCTGAGATTCAGAAAATTGAAGAAGAAGAGAAAAAAGCAGCGGAAGAGGCAGCAAGAAAAGCGGCCGAGGAAGCAGCTAAGAAGGCAGCAGCAGAAGAAGCTGCAAAGAAAGCACAGGAAGAAGCAAACAAAAAAGCAGCAGATGAGGCAGCAAAGAAAGCAGCAGAAGCAAGCAAGAAATCTTCCTCCGCTTCCGGCAGTAATACAGGTTCCGGTTCTTCAACGAGCAATAAATCTAATAGCAATACAAGCAGTAACAATGCAAGCAGCAACAATACAGGCAGCAGCTCAAGTGCAGCAACATCCAAGGACAACGGAAGTTCTTCTTCCAGTTCATCAGGAAGCTCAGGCAGCAGCGTATCATATAACCCGACAGGACAGTCCGTTGTTAATTACGCATGCCAGTTTGTTGGCAATCCTTATGTATGGGGTGGTACAAGCCTGACAAACGGAGCTGACTGTTCCGGATTTATCATGAGTGTATATGCGAAGTTTGGTGTATCCCTTCCGCATTCTTCCGGAGCCATGGCAGGCTGTGGTCGTGGAGTTTCTTATTCAGAAGCAATGCCTGGTGATATCATCTGCTATGCGGGTCATGTAGCCATCTACATGGGCGGTGGACAGATCGTACATGCAAGTAACGCAAAAGACGGTATCAAGATCAGCGGAAATGCTGCGTACAGACCGATTGTTGCAGTTCGCCGTGTGCTGTAATCAGAACAATAGTAACAATTATGAGAGTCATATCTGAAAAAGATATGGCTCTTTTTTTGTTCAATAATCTATTCCGCTTTAACGTGGTATTTTATTGTAGTTCCGAATTTGACAAAATAAATGATGGAATCAACACAAAAGAACGAGCCGACAAAAAAACGAATCGTTATAATTAGAATAAAAGAAAGTGAGACAGTCTGTATGCAGACGGAATAGGATACATTGCCGGAAGGAGGCAGATAATGAAGAATCGAAAAAAACGGCTTATGAAGATCGGAGCTGTCATAGCGGTGATTGCAGTTGCAGGAATTGCCGGCGGAGTCGTTATATGCAAGGGTGCCAATCGATTCGAGCTGACAGTAGCCGGGGATCCAATCAGTAAAGAAGAGTATGTGAACTGCATGAATTCCGTGGAATACGACACAAAGATACAGATCCAACAAGATTATGATGCCGTATACGGAACGGATTTCTGGGAAAAGCAATACGACGGACAATACGGCTATGAGATCCTCGCCCGGAATACAGTCGAGCAGTTAAAATACATCCATGCAGTATATGATCTTGCCGAAGAAAACGGAGATGTAGCAGACAGCAGCTATGAGGCTCTGGAAAAACGCTGGAAGGATGGTAATGCGGAGCGGAGTGAGAAAGTAGAAAAAGGCGAAGTGATCTACGGACTGAAGGAGTATACGTTTCAGCTGTATCTGGACTATGAGCTCAGTACTCTGAAAGAAAAATACTGCAACGATACCTCACGGGAGGGTATGCAACTGACGGAAGACGAGGTTCTTCAGCACTACCAGAGTCGCGACTGGGTATTTGGAGGCAGTGAAGAGAACGCTGACCTGGAAACAGCAAGAATAGCAGTCGAAAGAGAACTGCGTGAACAGAAATACGACGATATGATCACGCAGCGTGAAAACGGTTCTCAGGTGGAAGGGAACATGAAAGATGTGAACCGGTACACCTTGAAGAATATACAATAATGGAAGGAGAAAAGGTATGAAGAAAAGATGGATGAGCGGTACGTTAGCACTTCTGCTTGCAGGAACAACAGTCGCATCAATGATGCCTGCAGTATCTGTTAAGGCTGAGGGAAATACCGCAAATGGAACAACATATTATGTTGATTCCCAAAGGGGAGACGATAGCAATGATGGAACAGCAGAAAACAAGGCGTTCCGGACACTTGGCAAAGTAAATGAGCTTAACCTTGAGCCGGGAGACACAGTTCTTCTGAAAAAGGGATCTGTGTTTGAGGATCAGGCTCTTACGTTTACAAAAGAGGACAGCGGTACTGCAGAAGCACCGGTGAAGATATCTACTTATGGAGAGGGAGATAGACCAAAGATTAATACAAATGGTCATGGACAGTGGGAGCTGAACTATGGTACTCGTCTGGACAATGTGAACCATAAATGGAAAGGTACTGTATCCTCCAGTATCCTGATTGAAGATACAGAGTATATTGAGATCGATGGTCTGGAGCTGACAAATGACAGAAAGAGTTCCACAGATGCTGAAACAGGTAAAGCGTATAATGACGCATACGCAATGGACAGAACCGGTGTTGCCGGAGTTGCAAAGGACAATGGAACTGTAGATCATATCGTATTGAATGATCTTTATATCCATGATGTAACAGGAAACGTTTATAACAAGCATATGACAAACGGTGGTATCTATTTCATCGTTGCAAAGCCAACGAATGAAGGCGAAACAGGAATTGCAAGATATAATGATGTCCAGATTAGAAACTGTTCTCTGAATAAGGTAAACCGTTGGGGAATTGCAGTAGGATATACCTATCAGTGGGGACAGTTCCAAACAGCTGAACTTCCGGATGCAACGATGGCAAAATATGGTTCCTCCAATGTTGTGATCGAGAACAACTACCTGAACCATGTAGGTGGAGATGCCATCACAACCATGTATCTGGACAGACCGATGGTTCAGTACAATGTGTCAGAAAATGCAGCAGAGCAGATCAATACAAAAGATTATACACAGCGGCAGCCACGCCTTGATGCAAATGGTAATGAAGTCGGTAAACAGGACGTTGGTGCAGGGCGAGTGGCAGCAGGTATCTGGCCATGGAAGTGTAAAAATGCAATCTTCCAGTACAATGAATGTTTCAGAACATTGAATGCTTCCAAGGGTAATGGAGATGGACAGCCTTGGGATGCTGACTATGGTGATGGAACAAACTATCAGTACAACTACAGCCATGGAAATACAGCAAGTACGATCATGTTCTGTTATGATGATTCTGTTAACAATACATTCCGTTACAATATCAGCCAAAATGAAGATATGGGGCCTTTGGATCCAGCTCAAAATAGTGGAAACTGCCAGGTTTACAACAATACATTCTATATCAAAGAAGGTCTCACATCTATTTGGAGTACTGCCCATGCGAATAATGGTCCGGTAAATATGGAAAATAATATTTTCTATTTTGCGGGTGATAAACCAGCGAAAACAGGAAACAGTTGGAATCCTAACGGAAATAAAACTTATAGCAATAACTTATATTATAATGTAGAGACTTATCCGAACGATGCAGCTCCTGTAAAAGTAGACGCAGGAACACAGGTACTTGTGAATCCAGGTTCTGGTCCGGATTCTGTAGCAACAGACAAAGCAGCAAGAAAACACGAAAATCCAACTGAAAAAACAGTATTTGACGGATACAAACTTGCAGCAAACTCTCCGGCAATCAACGCTGGTAAAGTAGTAGTTGACAGAAATGGTTATAGCATCGATCACGATTTCTTCGGACATGCGATCACAGCAGTACCGGAGATCGGAGCAGCGGAAAGTGATGCAGTAGCAGCACTTGTACTGAGATCCAATGTGTATACTGTTTCCGGAACAAACGTAAGTGACCTTCCGAAAAATACAACAGTAGAAGACTTCCTTAAAAACGTTATCATCGATGCAGGTGTTACCGTTACGATCAAAGAGGGTGAGAAGGAACTTACTGCAACAGATATCGTAAAAGGAGGAGCAACAATCACCCTTTCTTACGAAGGAATGGAAAGTGTAACTTATACAGTTGTTGCAAGTTCGGATAAAGAATTAAAAGATTGTTACTATGAAGTAAAAGGAACAACCATGAGCGTTCCTTATACAGACAACAATCCGGCTACCGTAAAAGAAGTGAAAGCAAATATCACAGTAGCAGACACAGCAACGGTTTCTGTATTAAACGGCGAAAACGAACTGGCAGATACAAATAACGTAGCAGCAGGAATGATTCTTCGTATCACTGCTGAAAACGGAGATACAAACGATTATATAATCGCTCAGAAAAATACATACAACTGGACGTTAGATTATGTAAATGGACAGCAGGGAAATGTCTGGTTCGGCCAGATAAAGGACGGATCCGGTGACTGGGCGAATATGACAGCAGTCGATAAAGATGGATGGCCAAACTGGGCTACTCATACATATTATGGTCCTGGTATTGATGCACCACAGGGAACAATTACAACAACAAATCCATCTGTTCACGGTTTACTTTCTGCACCGCCAAGCACAGATATCTCTACTGCAATGGCATATCGAGTACCGAAGAGCGGAACCGTTACGTTCAATGTAAAAGATGACGAGCCATATCTTCGTCAGTCTGGAAATGCAAACGGAACTGTTACCTTAGGTCTCTTTGTAAACGACACAGAGAAGGAGAGGGTAACGCTTGTAAATAGTCAAGAGAAAGTGGGAGAGTGGGAAAAACCGGTAGAGCTTGAAGTGGCTCAGGGTGACATCATCCGTGTAGTAGCAAAATGTAACGGAAATCCAAGCAAACCATCTGCTCATATTACACCGATTATTACTTACGTAGATAAAGCTGCAGCTGATACAAAAGCACCGACAGCACCGGAAAAGGTAGAAGTGACAGATGTTACAACAACAACAGCAAAAGTTACTTGGGCAGCATCTACAGATAATGTAGGCGTGGCAGGATACAATGTATACTTAAATGCTTCTGAAACTCCTGTAAACAGCGAAACACTTGTAACAGATACAGAATACAGTTTAACAGACCTTACAGCAGCTACAAATTATAGTGTAACTGTAACAGCAGTGGATGCAGCCGGTAATGCTTCAGAAGGAGCTGTACGTACATTTACAACAAAAGCAGACAAATCAGCACTGCAAACTCGTGTTGATGAGGCAAAAGAGACTGTGACAAACACAGCTGCTTATACCGAAGAATCTTTAAGAGCTCTTCAGGCAGCCATTAACGCAGCGCAGGCAGTACTGGATGATCCAGCAGCAACACAGGAAGCAGTAAATGCTCAGACTGATGCGTTAAATGCTGCAATTGCTGCATTAGTTGAAAAACCAGTAGTCGACAAAACTAAACTGCAGACAGCAGTTGAAAAGGCAAAAGAATTTACATCAAACGAAGATAACAAAGAGAAGTATACAGAAGAATCCTGGCAAGTATTTGAGGCAGCTATTGAAGCAGCACAGACAGTACTGGATAATTCAGCAGCAACACAGGAAGAAGTGAATAATGCTTTAACTGATTTAGAAGATGCGAAGAAAAATCTGAAAACAAAAGAACCTTCTGTTGAAAAACCGGATAAATCCGAACTTGAAAAAACTGTGAATGAAGCGAAAGCATTTGTTGAAGGCTTAGAAGATCCGGGAATGTATACGGAAGAGTCTCTGAATGCCCTTAAGAAAGCAATTGAATCAGCAGAGATAGTGCTGGCTTCAGAAACTGCAACACAGGATGAAATTAATGCTGCAATGCAAAGTGTAACAGAAGCAAGAGGAAACCTGGCACTGAAGAAACCGGCAGTTGATACAGAAGCTCTTGAGAATGCTATTGCAAATGCAAGAGAACTTGCTAATGACACAGCAACTTATACAGAAGAGTCTCGGGCAGCTCTTAATGCAGCTGTCGACGCAGCACAGAAAGTACTTGAGGATGCAAACGCAACACAGGAAACTGTAGATAAACAGACAGAAGCTGTAGAAGCAGCAATAAAAGCACTTGTAAAAATCAAAGTACCGGCTGAAACAGATAAACTTAAAGAAGCTGTAAAAGAAGCTGAGGAACTTGTAAAAGACACAGAGAAATATTCCGAAGAATCCCTGAAAGCTCTTAGAGATGCAATTGCATTAGCACAGGAAGTACTTGAGGATACAAACGCAACACAGGAAACTGTGGATAAAGCTCTGGAAGCTGTAAATGTAGCAAAAGAAGCTCTGGTAGAGGTAGGAAGCCTGAGAAATGTCGTTGATGAAGCAGCAAAACTGACAGGCAAAACCGATAAGTACACCGAAGATTCTGTGAAAGCTCTCCAGGCAGCCATTGACGAAGCCAGGAAAGTACTTGGTAATCCGAAAGCAACTAAGGATGAAGTGGCTACTGCTTTAAATGCTGTAAACAAGGCAAAAGAAGAACTGAAAGTAAAAGAAGCAGATAAGAAAGACGAAGAACCTAAAAAAGAAGAACCTAAGAAAGATCCAACCAACGAGAACATCAACAACGGTTCCACAAATGGGGGCACTAACAATGGAACTTCCAACATAGGTTCCGGAAACAATGGAAGCACCACTACACCATCCGGAACAAAAACTGTAAGCGGAAACAATAACTCCGTAAAAGCAGCCAAAACCGGAGATACAACTAATGTAGTCGGAATGGTAGTTCTTTGCCTGGCAGCCGTAGTTGTTATGGTTATGGTGAAGAAAAAAAGAGTTCACTAATTAGGATTAGAAAGCCTGTAGCTGCCAGGATACTACGCAGTTACGATAATTTCTTAAGCAGGCGTTAACAGATCGTCTCGGATGCGGAACTCAGATGCGCATCCGAACGGTCTTGGATTAGTTGGCAAATAGAAAAGAGATGGAGTAAACATGTTTGCATTTATAATTATTTTAACAACCATGATATTTTTGGCTTGTGCTTTTGGAGCTTTCTGTTTGTGCAAAGAATCCATTAACTGGAGAAGCGAACAGATGGGGTATGATCTGGAAGAGAGTCTGAAAAGCCCAAAGAAAAAGAATGCAGGTATGCCGGAAATGGAACATACAGGCAGCGAGGCATAAAAATAACGCCATCGGATATGGTATGCTCCCCGTCAAGAGGACAATAAAAAATAATAAATTTTTGTATC
>OGOY01003816.1_pt1 | contig 10999 bp, 8 predicted proteins | sample 1552811 | NCBI WGS metagenome assembly OGOY01 (sample SAMEA2580132, study PRJEB22360) | human gut metagenome | biome: human gut; feature: human-associated habitat; material: faeces | place: Denmark | collected 2008/2010 | reverse complement strand
CGCACCTCGCTCGCCGTATCGGCACTTAGAATTATGCGGTATTGCCTAAAGAATAATGTCGGTGCGCCGCCGTGGGCACCACACGACGATTACTCTTTTTTATGCGAAGCCAATTAAAGTTTTTCGCCAGGCCTTTTTTCAAAAAGGCCGCGCTGGTTACTGGACATCCTTATAAATATCGGCCAGGTTCAGCAGAATCTCGGTTGCCTTATCCATAGCCTCTACCGTGATGCCTTCGCACGGGCCATGGTAGTTAAAGCCGCCGGTGCCAAGGTTCGGGCAGGGCAGGCCCATGTAAGACAGGGTCGCGCCGTCCGTGCCGCCGCGAATGGGCGTTTCCAGCGGCTCCAGGCCAGCCTTGCGGATGGCGGCGCGGGCATTTTCCACCAGATGGAAATGCGGCTTGATCTTTTCCAGCATGCTGAAATAGCTGTCCTTCAGCTCCAGCTCCACGGTGCCTTCGCCATACTTTTCGTTCAGCAGCTTGGCAATGTGACGCATGGTCTCCTTGCGCGCGGCAAAGCTTTCGGCACTGTGGTCACGCACAATGTAGCCCAGCTTGGCGCCGGTCACATCGCCTTCCATGCTGCACAGGTGGTAGAAGCCCTCGCGGTTCTCAGTGTATTCGGGGCGGTCGTAATACGGCAGGGCGTTGTGGAACTCAATGGCAATGTTCTGCGCATTCTTCATGGCGTTCTTTGCGCTGCCCGGATGGACCGAGAAGCCGTGTACCGTGACAAAAGCAGCGGCAGCGTTAAAGTTTTCATAGCTGATTTCGCCCGCTTCGTCGCCGTCCACCGTGTAAGCATATGCTGCGCCAAAATGCTCCACATCAAACAGGTCAGCACCCTGGCCAACCTCCTCATCGGGGGTAAAGCCCACGCAGATCTTGCCGTGGGGGCGGTTTTCTTTCTGCAGGATCTCCAGCATGGTCATAATCTCGGCCACACCGGCTTTATCGTCCGCACCCAGCAGGGTGGTGCCATCGGTGGTGATCAGGGTTTGGCCCTTGAGCTTTGCCAGGAATGGGAACTGCCTGGTGCTGAGAACTGCGCCGGTACCGGGCAGGACAACATCGCCGCCGTCATAATTTTCATGGATCTGGGGCTTCACATTCTCGCCCGGTGCATCGGGGGAAGTATCCATATGGGCAATAAATCCAAGGCCCTTGGCAGCTTCGTGGCCGGGGGTGGCGGGCAGCGTGGCGTAAACATAGCAGTGCTCATCCACATGGGCATCCGCAAGGCCAAGGTCCTGCAGCTCCTTGACCAGCATGCGGGCCAGGTCAAACTGGCGGGCGGTGGTGGGGTGGGTATCGCTTACGGGATCCGAGGTGGTATACACCTTAACGTAATTCAGCAAACGTTCATAAGCGCGCATAAAATCTGATTCTCCTTTATTGTATAATGGTTGCACTGGGGGTATTGTACCACAAAAAACAGCATTTTCCAAGGTCAGGCCCTTTTCAAGCTGTAACTTTTATGTTAGAATTGGTTGTATATAGGGGAAGTGTTGGCTTTATGGGCATTGGAAGATGCCCGACGCTGCTGCGCCTACCACCAAAAGTTCGTCCCCTGACAGGAGGAAACCATGGCAAATACCATTTTCAAAGATAAAACCTTGTTGATCACCGGCGGCACCGGCAGCTTTGGCCACACCGTGCTCAAGCATTTTTTGACGACTGATATCGGCGAAATCCGCATTTTCAGCCGTGACGAGAAAAAGCAGGACGACATGCGCCATGAGCTGCAGGCCAACTATCCTGACTATTACAATAAAGTCAAGTTCTACATCGGCGATGTGCGCAACATCCAGAGCCTGCGCGATGTGATGCCCGGCGTCAACTTTATCTTCCATGCCGCTGCGCTCAAGCAGGTTCCTTCCTGCGAGTTTTTCCCCATGGAGGCCGTGCGCACCAACATTGAGGGCACCGACAACATGCTGCATGCCGCCATTGAAGCAGGCGTGGAGCGCGTGGTCTGCCTTTCTACCGATAAAGCCGCTTACCCTATCAATGCCATGGGCATCTCCAAGGCCATGATGGAGCATGTTATCACTGCCAACGCGCGTGTCAGCGCACAGCGCGGCGGCCCGGTCATCTGCTGCACCCGTTACGGCAACGTGATGTGCAGCCGCGGCAGCGTGATTCCGCTGTTTGTGGAGCAGATCAAGGCCGGCAACCCCATTACCATCACCGATCCCAACATGACCCGCTTTTTGATGAACCTGGATGAGGCTGTTGACCTTGTCATGTTTGCCTTTGAGCACGCCAATCCGGGCGATCTGTTCATCCAGAAATCCGATGCTTCCACCATTGGCGATCTGGCCAAAGCCGTGCAGCAGCTGTTTGGCGACACCGGCACCCGCGTGATCGGCACCCGCCACGGCGAAAAGCTGTACGAGACCCTGATGACCAAGGAAGAGCGGATGCGCAGCGAGGATATGGGCAACTATTACCGCGTTGCCGCCGACAACCGCGACTTGAACTATGACAAGTACTTCATCAAGGGCCAGGTTCACACCCAGGCCGATGAAGATTATACCAGCCACAATACCCGCCGCCTGGATGTGGAGGGCACCATCAAAAAGATCATGACCACCGAGTACATCCAGGAAGCACTGAAAGAGGCAGGCAAGGCATGAACATTCTTGTCACCGGGGCAAAGGGGTTTGTCGGGCGCAATCTGTGTGAAAACCTGAAAAATATCCGCGATGGCAAAAACCGCACCCGCCCGGCCCTGAACATTACTGATATTTTTGAGTATGACCTGGACACGGCTCCGGCGCTGCTGGATGAATACTGCGCCAAGGCAGACTTTGTATTCAACCTGGCCGGGGTCAACCGCCCCAAAGTGGAAAGTGAGTTCATGGCGGGCAATTTCGGCTTTGCCTCCACCCTGCTGGATACGCTGAAAGCCCACGGCAACACCTGCCCGGTGATGCTGTCCAGCTCCATTCAGGCCACGCTGATCGGCCGCTATGGCAAAAGCGATTACGGCAAAAGCAAGCTGGCCGGAGAAGAACTGTTCTTTGAATACAGCAAAACCACCGGCGCCCCGGTGCTGGTTTACCGCTTTCCCAACCTGTTTGGCAAATGGTGCCGCCCCAACTACAACAGCGCCGTGGCTACTTTCTGCCACAACATTGCCAACGGCCTGCCCATCACCGTCAATGACCGCGCAACTGAGCTGGAACTGCTGTACATTGACGATCTGGTAGAAGAGATGCTGAATGCGCTGGAAGCTGCGCCCCACCGCTGCAATTATGACGGCCTTACCCCGGTGCCTGCCGTGGATGGCCGTTACTGCTTTGCTCCCGTCACCCACAAAGTGACCCTTGGGGAGATTGTGGATCTGTTGGAACAGTTCCACGCCCAGCCCGCCACGCTGGTGGTGCCGGAGATCCCGGCGGGCAGCTTTGCCAAAAAGCTGTATTCCACCTATCTTTCCTACCTGCCCAAAGAGCGGATTGCCTTTCCCTTAAAAGTCAACGCAGACGAGCGCGGCAGCTTTACCGAGCTGCTGAAAACCGAAAACTGCGGCCAGTTCAGCGTGAACATTTCCAAGCCCGGCATTACCAAGGGCCAGCACTGGCACAACACCAAGTGGGAATTTTTTATTGTGGTTTCCGGCCACGGGCTGATCCAGGAGCGCAAAGTTGGCTGTGACGAAGTGATGGAGTTTGAGGTGTGGGGCGATAAGCCCACCGCCGTGCAGATGCTGCCCGGCTGCACCCACAACATCATCAACTTAAGCGATACTGAAAACCTTGTGACCCTGATGTGGGCCAACGAACCGTTTGACCCCACCAAGCCGGACACGTTCTTTTTGAAAGTGTAACATTTTAAACGTATATACTCAGGTAGGAGTTAGGAGTTTTGAAACCTGGGCAAGGTAAATGTCTCAGAACATTCAAAGCCGTTCCCTGCGAAACTCTTTATCGTTTGCGGAAGACAATAAAACCAGCAGTCGTTCTTCAACTCCTAAGGCAATACCGCATAATTCTAAGTGCCGATACGGCGAGCGAGGTGCGGCAGATGCTAAGCCAAAAGCGCAGATAATACTGGATGTCTTATCGAGCATTTTGGCAACGCAGATGCCGTGCCGCAGCCGCCGAAGCGGTGCTTAAGCCGCTAGGCGGGAATTGTGCGGTGTTGCCCTAACTCCTCACTCCTACCTCCTAACTGTATCGGGTGTTTTACAATGAACAAGCTCAAACTTATGACCATTATCGGCACGCGGCCGGAGATCATTCGACTGTCGGCTGTGATTAAAAAGTGTGATGTGTATTTTGACCAGATTCTAGTCCACACCGGCCAGAACTATGATTATAACCTGAATCAGGTATTCTTTGAGGACCTGGGCCTGCGTGCGCCGGATTTCTATCTGGATGCCGTCGGCAAGGACCTGGGTGAAACCATCGGCAACATTATTGCCAAGTCCTACTCCCTGATGGTGGAACAGAAGCCCGATGCCCTGCTGATTCTGGGCGATACCAACAGCTGCCTTTCCGCCATTGCGGCCAAGCGGCTGCACATTCCCATCTTCCACATGGAAGCCGGCAACCGCTGCTTTGACGAGTGCCTGCCTGAGGAAACCAACCGCCGCATTGTGGACCACATTTCCGATGTGAACATGTGCTATTCCGAGCATGCCCGCCGTTACCTGAATGCCGAAGGCACCGCCAAGGAGCGCACCTTTGTGACCGGTTCCCCCATGGCGGAAGTGCTGCACGCCAACCTGGCCAAGATCGAAGCCAGCGATGTGCTGGAGCGCCTGGGGCTGGAGCCGCACAAATACATGCTGCTTTCCGCCCACCGCGAGGAGAACATTGATACCGAAAAGAACTTTATCGACCTGTTCACCTCCATCAATCACCTGGCCCAGACCTATGATATGCCCATTCTGTATTCCTGCCATCCGCGCAGCAAAAAGCGGCTGGACGCCATGGGCTTCCAGCTGGACGAGCGCGTAAAGCTGCATGAGCCCCTGGGCTTCCATGATTACAACCATCTGCAGATGAACGCGTTTGCCGTGGTCAGCGATTCCGGCACCCTGCCGGAGGAATCCAGCTTCTTTACCAGCGTGGGACATCCGTTCCCGGCTGTCTGCATCCGTACCTCCACCGAGCGACCTGAAGCACTGGACAAAGGCTGCTTTGTGCTGGCCGGCATCAGCGAGGGCGGCGTGGAACAGGCGGTTGCCACCGCCGTTGCCATGAACGCCAACGGCGACAACGGCATCCCCGTCCCCTACTACACTGAAGACGTTTCCACCAAGGTCGTCAAGATCATCCAGAGCTACACCGGGGTGGTTAATAAGATGGTGTGGAGAAAAAACTGAGTTTTTTTAGTTAGGAGGTAGGAGTGAGGCGTTAGGAGTTTTTTGAGGCTGCGACAAGCTGAATGCTTTGGAACGGTCAAGATCGTTCCCTACAGAGAATTTTATAGATTGCAAAAGACCTCAAGTCTAGCAGCCGTTCTTCAACTCCTAACTCCTACTTCCTAACTCCTAACTTTCGAAAGGTGTGTGCCCTTTGCCCTCTCAAAAAAAGATTCTTGTTGTTACGCAGCATTTCTGGCCGGAAAATTTCCGCATCAATGATATTGTGGAAGGTTTTTTGCAGGATGGCATTGCGGTGGATGTGCTTTGCGGGCTGCCCAATTACCCAAAAGGCGAATGGTTCCCCGGTTACAGCACCGCCGGCCCTTTTGAAGAAGAATGGCACGGTGCCCGCCTGTACCGCTGCAAAGAGGTTCCGCGCAGGGGCAACACCTCGGTCAACATTTTTTTGAACTATGTCAGCTGGCCGTGGTACGCCGCCCATGCGCTGCACCGCCTGCCGGGCGGGTACGATGCGGTGTTCTGCTTTAACACCAGCCCGGTACTGATGTGCTGGCCCGCCATCCGCTATGCCAAAAAGCACCACATTCCCTTTACCAACTATGTGCTGGATATCTGGCCCGAAAACCTGTACAGCGTGCTGAATGTGAAGAACAAAGCCCTGCGCGCGATTGCCCAGGGTGTGAGCGACGCTTTATATAAGAAGGCCGACCGACTGATTGCCATGAGTGAACCGCTGCAGCAGCGGCTGTGCCAGCGCACCGGTATGCCGCCGCAGAAAGTTGCTGTGATCCCGCAGTACTGCGAGGATTTTTACGCCGTTCCTCAACCGGATGCCGCTTTGCAGGCGCAGTTCGACGGGCGGTTCAACCTGGTGTTTACCGGCACTTTTACCCCCGCCCAAAGCCTGGAGACCGTCATCACGGCGGTGCAGGATGCGCGCAGCCGCGGGGCGGATATGTTGCACCTGTTGCTGGTGGGCGATGGCATGAGCCGCGCCGCGCTGGAAGCCAAAGTGAAAGATCTGCACGCCGAGGACGCCGTTACGTTTTACGGCAGTGTTCCGGCAACGGATATCCCCAAGTTCACCGCGCTGGCCGATGCTTTGATCGTCTGCCTGTCGGATTCGCCGGACTTGGGGCTGACCGTACCGGCCAAGGTTGCCAGTTATATGGCCGCCGGCAAGCCGGTCCTGGCCAGTATGGACGGCGCCGGCAATGCGGCGTTGGCCGCGGCAGGCGGGTTAAGCTCCCCTGCCTGTGATGCCGCTGCCCTGGCAGACAACCTGCTGGCACTGACCCGCATGGACGCCGCCCAGCGCGCCGCCATGGGCCAGAGCGCCAAAGAATATTATCTTGCGCATTACCGCCGCAGCGAGTTGCTGCGCAAACTGGAACATTTTATTTTGGAAGGCCGCGTTTGATGCCAAACCGGCCGTTCCCCTGATGTGAGGTGCCCTTTTGAATCACCCAGCCAAAATTCTTGTTATCATTCCCTGTTATAATGAGGAAGCCAACATCGTCAGCACCGTGGAACGCCTGCGTGCCACCTGCCCGCAGGTTGACTTTTTGATCATCAACGATTGTTCCACCGACCGCTCGGCTGAATTGCTGGCGGAGCATGGCTACCCGTTTTTGGATCTGCCAGTCAACCTTGGCATTGGCGGCGGCGTGCAGTGCGGTTATCGCTATGCCCGCGCCAATGGTTATGATGTTGCTGTGCAGATGGACGGTGACGGCCAGCACGACCCCGCTTATCTGATGCAGGTCGTTCAGCCGGTATTGGACGGCAAGCTGGATATGTGCATCGGCAGCCGCTTTATCAAGTGCGAAGGCTTCCAGACAAGCTTTATGCGCCGGGTCGGCATCCGCTTTTTAAGCTGGCTCATCCATATTCTCTGTGGTCAGCACATTCTGGATGTCACCAGTGGTTTCCGTGCCACTGGTCCCCAGCTAACCGCCTATTTTGCGGAGCATTATGCTTCGGATTATCCGGAGCCAGAAGCCATTCTGGCTGCCACGCTGGCCGGGTTCCGCGTAGGCGAAGCCCCGGTCGTCATGAAAGAACGTCAGGGCGGCGTTTCCAGCATTCGCAGTTTTAAAAGCGCGTATTACATGATCAAGGTTTCCCTGTCTTTGATCATTGACCGCCTTTCTATCAAGAAAATCCACCAGCCGAAAAGCAAATAAGGAGGCACAACGCCCATGACGGCACATTTCCAGTTTTTTATGATTTTGGGTGCGGCCATCCTGCTGCTGATTATTTTTGCGCTGCTGAAAAAGGGCCAAATGAGCGTAAAATACAGCCTTCTCTGGCTGGCACTGGCCGTGGTTCTTGTCATCTTTGCGGTATTCCCCTATGTTGTTTACGTCCTGCGTGATCTGCTGGATGTACAAATGCCGGTCAACCTGGTATTTATGCTCATGTTCTGCTTTGTGCTGCTGGTGCTGCTCAGTTTAAGCATCGGCGTCAGCCAGCTTGCGGATAAGTGCAAGCGCCTTACCCAGGAAAACGCTATCCTGGAAAAGCGTGTGCGGGATTTGGAGAAAAAACTCAGCGGCAAATAATCCCGCCAAAGGAGTTTGAGGATGGAACTGACAACACTGCTATTTCTTGGCTTTTTTGCGGCAGTAGCGCTTTTGAACTATACCCTGCCCCGTGTTCTGCGCCCTTACTGTCTGCTGGCTGCCAGCTACCTGTTTTACTGTTGGGGGGCCAACGACCGCCTGCTGGTACCGGTTTTGGTTGCGGCAACACTGGTCACATGGGGCTGCGGGCTGGTGATCGGCAAATGCCGGATAGGTCCCGTGCGGGTGATTTTCCTGCTTTTGGCGGTGTTCACCTGTGTGGGGCTTTTGTTCTATTACAAATACTGGAACCTGTTGGCGGCAGATATCCTGAGCGGCACGGTATTGCAGCCCCGCACGGATATGGTTACCCCGCTGGGCCTGGGCTACTTTACCCTTGCTGCGCTCAGCTACACCATTGATGTATACAAGCGCCGCTGCAAGGTTGAGCTGAACCCGCTGCATTATGCGCTGTTCGTCAGCTTTTTTCCCACCATGACCACCGGCCCAATTGAGCGGTACCCCCATTTTCGGCCACAGATCCACAAATCCCGCCGGTTCAGCTACACCCGGTGTGCGGGCGGTGCGTTCCGCATGCTGTGGGGATACACCAAAAAGATGGTCCTGGCGGACAACATGAACCTGTACATCAAGATGGTGTACGATACCCCCGCTGAGATGAATGGCCCCAACCTGGTGGCCGCCACCCTGCTGTTCAGCCTGCGGCTCTACCTGGATTTTTCCGGCTGTTGCGATATCGCCATCGGTGCTGCCCGCATTTTGGGGTATGACCTGCTGGAAAACTTTCACAGCCCGTTCGAGGCTACCAGCTTTGCCGGGTTGTGGCAGCGCTGGCACATGAGCCTGACTGGCTGGCTGCGGGATTATATCTACATTCCTCTTGGCGGCAGCCGCTGCAATGTGGTGCGCCATATGCTGAACACGCTGATCGTGTTTGCCGTCAGCGGCCTATGGCACGGGGCTGACCTGCGCTATCTGGAATGGGGCATTGCCTGCGGCGTGATTTCAGTCATTGCCCAGCTGAGCAAAGCTCCACGCAAAGTGCTGTGGCGCTATAACCCGCTGTATCGCGAGCCTGCCGTGCAGACCTTTCTCCAGCGCTGCATCACCTACCTGCTGTTCAGCTTTACAATGGTGTTTTTTGCTTCCGCCATTTACAACGCTGTCCCCGGCGAGGTATTCGCCGGAATGCTGCAGGGCTGGCAGGGCGGCTTTGCGGCTGGATGGGAAAGCGTTACCAATCTGGTCACCAGCAGCGGCATTGACGGCCGCCTGCCGGTGGTGTTGACCTGCGGTACCGCCATTGTGCTGGCCATGGAGCACAACGGCAACAATGTTGCCCGCTGGATCCGCAAGCAGTGCTTTGTGCTGCGTTGGACAGTCTATTATGCCGCTGCGGTATCCATCTTGTTCTTTGCCGCGTTCGGGCAGTCGGCGTTCATTTACCAGCAATTTTAACGGGGGAGGGAGATCAATTATGCCAACACAGACCCCTGCTTCCGCCCCGCGCGGCACCCAAAAGGTCAGCCGCAGTGCTGTTGCCGCCCCGGCCCGCAAGCCCACCACAAAGCAAAAAAAATCCGCTTCCTCACCGCGCAGACGCCCCAAAAAGCCAAATATCTTCGTTCGCTTTTTGCATGGTTTGGTCCGCCGGTTATACTTTGGCAGCAAAACGTTGTTCAAGTTTGCCCTGTTCATTCCCATTCTGGTTTTCATGGTCTGGTTCAGCTATACGGTAGACCGCAGCGGCCTGTTCCAGGGTGAGCTTGCCCCCCGCCGCATTGTGGACTTGATGCTGCAGGGCTATGATGTGAGCAACTTTGAGCAGATGAACGAAATTGAGCGCGAGGTTGTCCAGCTGTTTGCACAGGATGTTCCGGACACCCCGGAAGTGATCGGCATTGGCTCCAGCCGCGTATTACAGTTCACACGGGAACTTGTCGGAACCGACAGTTTTTTCAACATGGGCGTTACCGGCGCGGATGTGCGCGATAACATGACCAGCTATTATAAGATGGTCTGTTACGGCAAAGCGCCCAAGGTGCTGATTTGGAGCGTGGATCCCTGGGTGCTGTATGGGGACGAAGCCGCCTTTGACAAGCGCGCCGATGTGGAGCTGTACAACGAATTTTTGACTAAGGTTCTCGGTGTTGAAACCGACTATGAGGAAGAGGACCGCGTGGCGCTGTGGAAAGCGCTGGTGGAACCGGCCTATTTTCAGGGCAACGTAGACTATTACTTAAAGAACCGCGGCCAGAGCGTTGTGACGGATGACGATGGCAACCCCATTGACTTTAACCCGGTGGACGGCAACCCTTACGAGCAGCCCACCACCATCAAGCGCTCTGACGGCAGTGTGCTGTATGACCCCGCATTCCGGGATGCCAACACCGACCAGGTGCGCGCCCTTGCCGCCGAAGCCTGCCCCACGTTCAACAGCGTACATATGGAAGGGTTCGACTCGCTTTCCCCCAAGCAGGAAGAAGCGTTTGACAAGTTTATCCAGTATGCGCGAAACCAGGGCACCACGGTGATTTTGGCCCTTTCCCCCTGGCACCCGTACCTGTATGACTTTCTGCTGACGGAAACCGACCAGCACCAGGGCTTTTTTGAAACCGAAAACTGGATCCGCCAGTATGCGCATGACTACAATATTCCGCTGTACGGCAGTTATGACCCCACCTGCATTAAGGGGTTGGATGAGACCGACTTTTTCGATGGCCTGCACTGCAAGGGCTGCGGCATCGCCAAGTTCTTCCCCGGTGTGCCGCAGGTGTTGCAGGATGTTGAAAACAACACCCTGCCCGACCCCCTCAGCGTAACCCCGCGCACCACCCTGCCGGTGGATGGTGAGGAGAATGTTGAAAACGGCGGGTAAGCGCTCTGCTTCTTTTGGCAGGCTGTTCCCTGCTTGATTTTCGCCTTTTGCTTACGACTTATAAAACCAGCCGCCTGCTTTGTGCATTTGCACGGCAGGCGGCTGGTTTTTACGTTCGTTTATTATTAAGGGCAACACCGCACAATTCTAAGTGCCGATACGGCGAGCGAGGCACGGCAGCTGCTAAGCCA
>OGOY01003813.1_pt1 | contig 11005 bp, 9 predicted proteins | sample 1552811 | NCBI WGS metagenome assembly OGOY01 (sample SAMEA2580132, study PRJEB22360) | human gut metagenome | biome: human gut; feature: human-associated habitat; material: faeces | place: Denmark | collected 2008/2010 | reverse complement strand
GGCCGATTTTCCGCCAGTCGCACCCGAATTTCATCAACGTACGCACCGCGTACGCCTCAAAAATTTGGGCACAACTGACAAAAAATCTTCTCGCAAAATCAAGTACAAAAAGATTCCGAGAGCACATATGTAAAAACAGGAGGAGGAATCAAGATGCGAAAACTGGATATGGCATGGATCAACGGGAATATTTATACTGCAGATGATAAATTTTCCACAGTCGCTGCATTCGGGGTGTCGGGAGACAGATTTAGTGTTGTTGGTAGTACAGAGGAGGTTCTTGAAAATTGTGATGAACACACGAAGATCATAGATCTTCAGGGAAAAACAGTACTGCCTGGATTGATCGATGCCCATCTTCACATTACCAATACAGGTGCTATGAAGCTGAACCTGAATCTGGTATCGAAACAAAAGCAGGAGATCCTGGACATGGTTGCCGATGCTTACAGCAGTGCAAAAAAAGGAGAGTGGATCATTGGACGGGGATGGATCAATGATACATGGGATGATCCATCATTTCCTAGCAAAGAGGATCTGGATGCTGTGGCGCCGGATTCACCGGTATACCTTACAAGAGCCTGCGGACATGCTGCATGGGCGAATACAAAGGCATTTGAAACAGCAGGGATCACAAAGGATACACCAGACCCAGCAGGGGGAGAATTTTTACATAAGCAGGATGGAAGTCTCCTTGGTGTGGTTACTGATCAGGCGCAGGATCCATTTAATAAAGCGATACCATCGTATACAAAGGAACAGATCCAGAAGATCGTATTGCTGGCCCAGCAGGAATTCTTTTCAAATGGTTTAACATCTGTTCAGGATGCCGGCTCACCGGAAGAGTGGGTGGAAGCATGGCAGGAATTATATGAAAAAGAGCGTCTGAAATTAAGGATCTATGTAAGTATGCGTGTACTGGGACGTCCGAATTACCAGGAACTGATGGAAGGCTCTTTAAAATTCTTTAAGAAGGGACTCCGCATTGGTATGTATGACAATCGTCTTACAGCCAGAGCCTATAAGATATCCCTTGATGGATCTTTAGGAGCCAGAAGTGCATGGATGTTAGAGGACTATGAAGACCAGCCAGGTCATAAAGGAAATGGAAAGTGGACAAATGACCAGTTGTATTCTGTATTGTATGAGGCGCGAAGGGCTGGTTTCCAGACCTGGTGCCATGCAATTGGAGATGCAGCTAACCGTCAGTGCCTGGATGTATATGAACAGCTTTTAAAGGAGCTTCCAGATAAAGATGCGCGACTCAGAAGTGAGCATGCCCAGATCATTGCTCCGGAAGACATAGAACGCTTCCGCAAACTGGGGGTTATACCTACTCATCAGACTGTATTTTTACGGACGGATAAAAATGTAGCAGATGCACGTCTGGGAGCAGAGCGCATAAAAGGTGCATATGCATGGAGAACATTGATCGACCAGGGAAATCCTTTACCAAACGGAACGGATTCACCGGTAGAAAGCTGCAATCCATTTTTAAGCATGTATTGTGCGGTAACAAGAAAAGATGAGCATTTAAAACCGGAAGGAGGATGGCATCCACAGGAAGCAATGACCCGGGAGGAAGCACTGCGCTCTTATACAAATTGGGCGGCCTACGCAGCATTTGAAGAGCAGTTAAAAGGCAGTATCGAGCCGGGAAAACTGGCAGATTTTGTTGTGATCGACCGTGACTATATGAAATGCCCGGAAGAAGAAATAAAAGATATCTGCTCCCTGCAGACAGTTGTTGGCGGAGAAGTTGTATATGAAACAAAGTAAAGGAGAATCAGGTATGGAGAAGACAAAAGAAGAAAAAAAGGGGTTGTTTTTCCGGTTTATTAATGGTGTTGAGGTTATTGGTAATAAACTGCCGCATCCATTTTATCTGTTTACGATCCTGATCGTGGTGGCAATTGTTCTTTCTGTGATATTTGCAGGTGTTTCTGTGACTTATGAAAGTGCATCTTCCAAAGGAACAGGCGGGGAAATTGTAACAGTTACTATAAAGAACCTGTTAAATAAAGAGACCATAAATTATGTAACACAGAATTTATACAGTATTTATTATAACTTTTCACCAATGATGATGATGGGCCTGCTGATGCTGTCCATCGGACTGGCAGAACAGGTGGGACTGTTCGGTGCGTTTATTAAGAGAACGATCGCAGGTGTACGTCCGGCATTTGTATTTGCCATTGTTTCATTTATTGCGATCAATGCAAATACAGCCTCTAATGCAGGTATCTTAGGCTGTACAGCAGTAGCAGCGGCGGGATTTGCTTCAATGGGGTATAATCCGTGGCTGGGCATCATTTTGGCATATGCGGCAGGTAATGCCGGAATGTCTGCCAATGTATTTGTTGGAAATCTGGATGTACTGTTAAGTGGTATCAATGAATCTGTATGTTCTTCTCTGGGAATCGACACCTCTACTGTACATGTACTTCAGAACTGGTATTTTATGTTTGCATGCGCCATTATCCTGACAGTGGTATTTACCCTGGTAACAACAAAATTTGTCAGAGGCTTTATCGGCGAAGCAAAGGATTTAAGTCTTATCCAGATTGGCTCTTCAGATAAAGATTTATCTCCCCTGGAGCATAAGGCACTCCGGAATACAGCGATCGCAGCAGTTATTTACCTGGCATTACTGGTCATCATATGCATTCCGCAAAATTCTGTTTTCCGTGCAGATGATGGAAGCCTTGTTCCTAACTCTCCGTTATTAAAGAGTGTGTTAACACTGTTATTTTTATTCTTTATGGTTACAGGAATTGCCTATGGACGTACAACTGGTGCTTTAAAAGACTGGAATTCCCTGCCTAAGATGCTTGCAGGCAGTATTAATTCCATGGTTAATTTCATGGTGATCGCACTTCCGGCCTCCTTATTTATTTACCTGTTTAATGCATCTAATATTCCGACTGCATTAGGTGCTGAATGGATAAAAACATCAGGTATCAATGGATTTGGTCTTATTGTATTTATTGTATTTTTCTCTACATTTTTAAATTTATTTATGACTTCCGGATCTTCAAAGTGGATGATCCTGGCACCGATCCTGATCCCAATGCTTTATGCGATCGGCTTTAGCCCGGCTTTAACTACAGTAGCATACCGCATCGGAGATTCTGCTACCAATGCGATCGCACCGATCTCTTCTGATGTGGCACTGATCGTAGGCCTTCTGGGTAAGTATAATACAGACAAGAGTAAAACACCGGGTATGGGAACGGTTTTTGCAGGCTGTATGCCATATGCAATAGCGACTATGATCACGGAACTGCTCATATTAGGTGTCTGGTGGGCATTTAACCTGCCCCTTGGCCCTGGTGTTACTATGTTTATCAAGTAAAGAGAGGAGAGAACAATATGGAGATGCCTGTTTTCACTATCCGGGGTAAAAACCACAGAGAACGTGGAGTAGACTATGGGGTTCAATGTAAAGAACTGATACAGGGAGTATTGGAACGCTATATCCGGTTTTTTAATGGCGGTCACACTGCGGTAAGCTGGGATGAAGCAAAAGTGATATCCAAAGAATTTCTTCCTTTTATCCGTTCATACTCACCGGAACTTTTAGATGAATTAGAAGGGATCGCCCAGGGCGCAGATGTAGAGTTTGCTGACCTTTTAACCTTAAATTCACGGTCTGAAGCTATGACTCTGGTCCGCAGACCCCCTTCTGATAAAGAGGAACTGGATGGCTGTTCCAGCGTTGCAGTATTGCCGGATGCTTCTGCCAATGGACATACGATCCTGGCGCAGAACTGGGACACTTACACATGGCAGGAATACGGCACCGTGATCTTACAGATACTTAGAGATGACGGTCCGGATCTGATGATCGTTACAGAGGCAGGACAGCTTGCCAGATATGGCATGAACCAGGCAGGAATTGCCCTGGGAGTCAACAGTCTGCAAAAAACATATAATCCTGAAGTTTTTGGAATCCCATCTGTATTTATCCGCCGTAAATTTTTGGAACAGGACCGTTATGTTGATGCAGTGAATCAGATATTCGGAGCGGAATCAATGCTTCCAATGTATTATGTGGCTGCTTATTGCGGCGGTGATGCCATGGGATTTGAAAAACTAAAGGATGGACAGCTGGTGCTGTATCCGGAAAATGGTCTGATAGCCCATAGTAACCACATCCGCCATCCACATTATGCATATCAGGTAGATGCACTGGGGGGAACTTTATATCGTGACAGAAGAATTTTAAAACATCTTCAGCCTAAAGCAGGTGCAGTCACCATGGAAGATATAAAGGATGCCTTTAAGGATCATTTTGGATATCCTTTCAGCGTTTGCAGACACGGTGATAGCAGAAAGACAGAGCTGAACCGGATCAGTACGCTTGGGTGTATCCTTATGGATGTGACAGACCGCCGCATCTGGGTATGTAAAGGAACCCCATGCTGTGGGGAATTTAAAGAATATATGTGGGAACGTCCGCATAAAAAATCTGACTGGGATCAGATAGAAAAATGGTGAAATAAAAATGAAGGATTTCAGGGCAGTAAAAACTGAATTGGCCTGTTATGCAGTGATTATTTTTGCAGCATTTTTAATGGGGTTTGCAATAAAAAACCTTTATGATCCTGTGAACCTTGTTACCGGTGGAGTATCCGGCGTGGCGATCATATTTAAAAGTCTGTTTGATATACCCTTATGGCTGACAAATACATTACTGAATATTCCATTATTTCTGGCTGCCTGGCGTTTGAAAGGATGGAATTTTATTAAAAGGACATTTATAGCAACTGTGTCCTTGTCAGTTTCTTTGTATGTTTTGCCGGAAATGACCATTGCCGGAGATGATATCTTGTTATCAGCTTTATTTGGTGGTATTCTTTCCGGAGTTGGAACAGGGATTTTATTTGCAGTACATGCCACTACAGGGGGTACGGATATGCTCGCCGCCCTGCTTCATCTGAAGATCCGTCAATATTCTGTATCTCAGATCATGCAGGTTCTTGATGCAATGGTAGTACTGGCAGGTGCTTCTGTATTTGGACTGGGATCAGCATTGTATGCGATGATAGCGATCTATGCAGTGTGCCGCGTATCAGATGGAATTTTAGATGGTCTGAATTTTTCGAAACTTGCGATCATTATTTCTGAACGCAGTAAAGAGATCGCAGATTCGATCATGAAAAATATGGAGAGAGGGGTTACTGCTGTAAAGTCAGTAGGAATGTATTCCGGAACAGAAAGGGACATGCTGTTTTGTGTTGTTCCCAGAAAAGAGATCATCTGGCTTCGGGATATTGTCCGGGAATATGACAAGCAGGCGTTTCTTATTGTAAGTGATGTGAAGGAGGTATTCGGAGAAGGTTTTATTGAAGATATTTCCCCAAAATAAAAGATAATCAGAAATAACAGAAGGCTGTTTTCAGGTCATTCAATCTAAATGATCTGAAAGCAGCCTTTTATGATCATGGTAAGATCATGATAAACGCAGTGCCCAGTCTCTGCAGTCCCATACATCTGTAGCCAGACCTTCATAAAAATCCGGTTCATGGCAGATGAGAAGGATGCTTCCTTTGTAAGCCTTTAAGGCACGTTTTAATTCTTCTTTTGCGTCTACATCCAGATGGTTAGTAGGTTCGTCTAAAAGAAGGACATTGGTTTCACGGTTGATCAGTTTGCACAGGCGCACTTTGGCCTGTTCACCGCCGCTTAATACGCGGACCTGGCTTTCAATGTGCTTTGTGGTCAGACCGCATTTTGCAAGGGCGGAGCGCACCTGATACTGGGTATAAGACGGGAATTCCTTCCAGATCTCATCCAGACAGGTGGTAGTATTGCCGGGAGCCATTTCCTGTTCAAAATATCCGATGGAAAGATAATCTCCCAGTTCTACAGAACCGCTTAAAGCTGGTGTCAGTCCAAGGATACTTTTTAAAAGCGTGGTTTTTCCAATACCATTTGCACCTACTAAAACGCATTTCTGCCCCCGTTCCATAGTCAGGTTTAAAGGACGGGAAAGAGGCTCATCGTATCCGATGATCAGATCTTTAGTCTCAAAAATATATTTACCTGGAGTGCGGGCTTCCAGGAAATGAAACTCTGGCTTTGGCTTCTCTTTTGCCAGTTCGATCACTTCCATTTTATCAAGCTTCTTTTGGCGGGACATAGCCATATTTCTGGTGGAAACACGGGCTTTGTTTCTGGCTACGAAATCTTCCAGTTCTGCGATCTCCTGCTGCTGGCGTTTATAGGCAGCCTCTAACTGGGCTTTTTTTACAGCATAAACCTCCTGGAACTTATCATAATCGCCTACATAACGGTCCAGACGCTGGTTTTCCATGTGATAGATCAGGTTGATGACGCTGTTTAAAAACGGGATATCATGGGAGATCAGAATAAAAGCATTTTCGTATTCCTGAAGATACCGCTTCAGCCATTCAATATGCTGTACGTCTAGGTAGTTGGTAGGCTCGTCAAGAAGAAGGATATCCGGTTTCTGAAGCAGCAGCTTTCCAAGAAGGACTTTGGTTCTCTGACCGCCGGAAAGCTCTGTTACGTCACGGTCCATACCGATCTCATCCAGACCTAAAGCCCGGCCAACTTCCTCTACTTTGGAGTCGATCACATAGAAATCATGTGCCATTAAAAGGTCCTGGATGGTTCCAAGCTCTTCCATCATGGCATTCATCTGATCTTCGTCTGCATCCCCCATATTGTCACAGATATGGTTCATCCGCTCTTCCATCTCAAAAAGAGGAGCAAAGGCGCTTTTTAATACTTCCCGGATGGTCATTCCTTTTTCCAGGACTGTGTGCTGGTCCAGATAGCCTACATTTACGTTCTTTGCCCACTCTACCTTGCCTTCATCCGGCATCAGCTTTCCGGTGATAATGTTCATAAAAGTGGATTTACCTTCACCGTTGGCACCTACAAGACCAATGTGTTCTCCTTTTAAAAGGCGGAAAGACACATCTTGAAAAATAGCCCGGTCTCCAAAACCGTGGCTTAAATGTTCTACATTTAATATACTCATTCAAAAACTCCTTATAAAATAAATATGCTCTCGGAAACTTCCAAGAGTACATATGATCAACAGTAGCACAGATAAGCCCATTTTACATGAGAAATCAGGCTGTGGCAACCGCTTTTTCACTGCTCTTGAGGTTTGTTTGGGAATGTGTTAAGATGGCGTCAAACAGGATTTATGTGAATGCAAAAGATAAGTTACAACAAGGAGATAAAACTACTTATGGAAAAACAGAAAATAAAGATCGTTCGCAAAAATGATGAGTATTCTGCGGAATACCAGGTTGGTGACGTTTTTCAGGTGGACAGTACCTGGTATGGGGGAGTGAATGTTACAAGCGCGTCGGGAATACCATTGTCTTTGGACAAGGATGAGTATGTGCTTTTAGAGGAAGCAGAAAAGGAGCAGCCCATTGACAATTATTCCTATCAGTGTGGTGTGATGGACTGCTTCTGTGAAATGGTGGCGTCCGGCCTTAAAAAGCTGGCAATGAGCCATCCATGTGATACAAAGGCAGAGCGTGACTCCTATCTGCCCCAGGTAAAGCGGCTTTGCGAGAAATACGGGATCCTTTATCATCCACAGGATGAGGCGCTGATCACAGATCTGTTCCCGGCAGAGGCAAATCAGGACAAATATAATTATTTATTTTTCCGTACTCAGGACGTTTATGAGACCTATCTGGAACTGAAAAAACGCCAGAAAGAGCTGGAAAACCAGTGCGGAGGAACTGAGGAAGAACGCTATCAGCTGGCAGCAGACTTTGGAGCCCTGCTTTCTTATCCGGAAGAAGGAATACGAAGGCTGATCGAAAAAACAAGAGAAGCCAGAAGATAAAAAAGAGTGCGCATCGTTGGCACAAAAAGCAGACCTGCCGCTACAGCAGGTCCGTTTTTAATACAAAGTGATTTTTATCTGTCTCCAGGATCCCTTCTTTTCGCATTTTACCAAGTTCCGCCGACATGGCGCTTCGGTCAATGCTTAAATAGTCAGCTAGCTGCTGCCTGTTAAATGGAATACAAAAATCCCGGCTGCCTGCTTTGGAGGCCTGAAAAGAAAGGTATGATAACAGGCGGCCACGGATGGATTTGGAAGAGGTGTGGAAGATCCGTCTGGACAGATTTAGATTTTTCTGGGAAGAGATATATAACAGGTTCTGGATCAGGCGGTTGTGGTGGGTGCAGGCAGAAGGACAGGTGGTCAGTACCCGTCCTGTATCTAAAAACAGGATATGGGAAGGTTCTGCTGCAATGGCTGATACCATAAGGGGTTCCCCGGGAAGACAGGCATAGCTTTCCGCAAAGGCAAAGCCGGGACCAACACTTTCCATAACACTTTTATTGCCCCAGACATCATCATTTTCAATCTGTACCCGGCCGGTCAGCACCAGTCCGATATTGTGGATGACATCTCCGGCATGAAAGATGGTCTCACCTTTGTCATAATCCCGTTCCTCTGTGCCAAGACACTGGAGCATAACATTGATCTCTTCAGGGGGAACATCTTTAAATAAGGGTGCATTTTCCAACAGTTTATAATCCATTTTCTCTCCTTTTGTTGTCAGAACAACATACATTTGCAGGTGATTGTAGTATATTCCTTATATAATGTCAAGGAGGTACAAAAATGATACGCAGGATCGTTCATATTGATGAAGAAAAATGTAATGGCTGTGGCCTTTGTGCCCAGGCCTGTCACGAAAGTGCCATTGGAATGGTTAATGGCAAGGCTAAATTATTAAGAGATGACTATTGTGATGGTTTAGGAGACTGCCTTCCGGCCTGTCCGGCAGGTGCCATTTCCTTTATAGAAAGAGAAGCAGCTGCATATGATGAGGCAGCAGTACTTGAAAATAAGAAGAAAAAGGCAGCAGCGGCCCATCAGGCTCCTGCAGGCGGATGTCCTGGCACCCGTATGCGCCAGATGAACCGCAGAAGCGAAGAAACAGCTCAGGAAGGAGAAAATACTTCCAGTGCAGCACCAGTTACTTCCCAGTTAAGCAACTGGCCGGTACAGATCAAACTGGCACCGATCAAGGCACCATACTTTGATCAGGCAAAGCTTTTGATCGCAGCAGACTGTACTGCCTATGCCTATGCAAATTTTCATCAGGATTTTATTAGAGGAAAGGTTGTTTTAGTTGGCTGTCCGAAGCTTGACAGCGTGGATTACAGTGAAAAACTGGAGGAGATCATCCGAAGCAACAACATCAACAGCGTGACGGTTGTACGTATGGAAGTTCCGTGTTGTGGCGGACTGGAAATGGCAGCAAAAAAAGCTCTTCAGAACAGTGGGAAATTCATTCCGTGGCAGGTCGTCACAATCTCCGTTGACGGGAAAATTCTGGACTGAAACATGAAACAACGTTACTGTTCACACATAATATCCCGCGAGGTGTTTTGCCATGAATATGGCAAAATCCCATCACCGAAGGTGATTTGGAATGGATTTTGACCAAGTTGCTGTGAACAGAGTGAACAGCAACCAAACAACAAATGTCTGTTGAAATAATAAGCAATAGGCATTGCCAATTTCGACAGAATCCCTTATAATGTGACATAGGAAATGACATTTTTTATGGAGGGATTCCGATGGGAAAGACCGTGACGATCTGTTTTACCAATAACAAGGGCGGCAGTGGTAAATCTACTACCTGTTCGAACCTCGGTGCGGCGATGGCGCGTGCCGGCAAAAAAGTACTTCTGGTGGATGGGGATATGCAGTTGAATCTGTCGCTTGCATTCTTTCCGGAGGACTGGGTACTTGAACATGCACAGGGAGAAAATAATCTCTATTACGCAATTGGGAAACAGGCGGATCTGACAGATTATATCGTGCATACACCGTACGAAAATCTGGATCTGGTTCCATCTTCCACACTGATGAGTTCAATCGAATATGAGCTTTTTACAAAATGGCAGAGAGAATTTATCCTGCGAAAATGCCTGCAGAAGATCAAAGATTCCGAAGTTTATGACTACATCCTGATCGATGCACCGCCGACACTTGGCGGCTGGGTAATGAATATCCTGTGTGCATCTGACAAGGTGATCATTCCTGTGGAAGCAAGCCCGTGGGGAATGTTTGGTCTGGCAAATATGTTTGAGTTTCTGAATGAAGTAAAGCAGATTTCACCGGAACTTGAGGTTGCCGGAATTGCTGTTACGAAGGTCGATACCCGTAAAAATTACTTCAAACAGACGATGGAAACCCTGCATGAGCTGGAAAGTATTTATGTATTTGAACATGTGATCCGCATAGACAGTTCCGTAGAATGGTCCCAGGATAACAGTGTTCCGGTAGTTGAATATAAGAAATCCAGCAGAAGTGCAAAAGAATATATGGAATTGGCAGAGGAGGTCATGAATCGTGTCAGTAGGTAAAGACAGCATCCTGCGTGCAGCAAATGCAGATGCAAAAACAACAGAAGTAAAAGCAGAAGCAAAAACGGCAGAAGAAGTAAAAGCTCCGGCAAAAGCAGAGGCAGCGAAAGCACCGGCAGCAAAGAAAGCTCCTGCAAAGAGAACCGCAGCCAAAAAGACAACAACTGCGAAAAAAACAACAACCACAAAGAAGACAACGACAAGAAAGAAAACTGTGAAGACATCTGTTCTTACACCACAGAATTCTGAAGAACTTCAGGCAGCATTTGTAAAAAATGCAGAGCCGGAAACTGTTGCAGGACCGGTTCATATCAATGAAGATCTTCCGGTATATCTTCTGTAATAAGAGAAGATTTCGACTCCAGGTCTTCTGAATTAGAAATCAAAGAAAACAAAAATCTGGTCATGCAGAGAGTCTTCTAAGATCTCCACAGACCAGATTTTTTATGCCAAAGTATGCAATAGAAGTTGCCAGTGGCAAGTTCACTGTATTGAAATACTTTATATCAGATTTATTCAGCAGATGCAGAGACAGCCTGTACAGCTTCATTTTCTCTGAAAATATGTCTGAAAATAAAACGTACGATCGGACCTGCATAGATCAGCTGCCAGAAGA
>OGOY01003804.1_pt1 | contig 11043 bp, 12 predicted proteins | sample 1552811 | NCBI WGS metagenome assembly OGOY01 (sample SAMEA2580132, study PRJEB22360) | human gut metagenome | biome: human gut; feature: human-associated habitat; material: faeces | place: Denmark | collected 2008/2010 | reverse complement strand
GGAGGGGCCTTATGGCAGAAGGAAAGAAAGGCTTTTTTGGCCGACTGGTAGAAGGGCTTACAAAGACCCGAAACAATATTGTATCTGGAATTGACTCTATTTTCAGCGGTTTTTCCGCTATTGATGACGATTTCTATGAAGAGATCGAAGAAACCCTGATCATGGGCGATTTGGGTATCCAGACGACCATGGCGATTGTAGAAGATCTGCGAAATAAAGTAAAAGAGCAGCATATCAAGGATCCGGAGCAGTGCAAGGAGATCCTGATAGGTAGCATCAAAGAACAGATGGATCTGGGTGAAAATGCTTACGAATTTGAAAACAGAAAGTCCGTTGTCCTGGTGATCGGTGTCAATGGCGTTGGAAAGACTACTTCTGTAGGAAAACTGGCAGGCCAGTTAAAGGACCAGGGCAAGAAAGTGATTTTAGCAGCAGCAGATACCTTCCGTGCAGCAGCAATTGAGCAGCTTACAGAATGGTCTAACAGAACTGGTGCTGATATTATTGCACAGAGTGAGGGTTCTGATCCGGCAGCTGTTATATATGATTCAATCGCTGCATGTAAAGCAAGAAAGGCAGATGTTCTTTTATGTGATACAGCTGGACGTCTTCAGAATAAGAAGAATCTTATGGAAGAGCTTCGTAAGATTGACAGAGTTATAGAAAGAGAGTATTCTGATGCATACAGGGAAAATCTTATCGTTCTTGACGCAACAACTGGTCAGAACGCCCTTTCTCAGCTTAGAGAGTTTAATGATGTAACTAATATCACAGGTATTATTCTTACTAAGATGGATGGAACTGCCAAAGGGGGAATTGCCGTTGCTATACAGGCAGAATTTGGTATTCCTGTTAAATATATTGGAGTTGGTGAGAAAGTTGAAGATTTACAGAAGTTTGATTCAGACACATTTGTTAATGCATTATTCGATGTAGATAACGGCTCTGATGAAGATTGATAAGTTAATGAATTAAGATGGGAGATTAAGTGCAATGGAAGAATTAACATTGAAAAGTTTCGAGGAAGCTGCCGAGAAGGTTAAGGAAGCAACACTTCCTACTAATCTGGTATATAGTGAGTATTTCAGCAGCCAGACTGGTAACAGAGTATACCTTAAGCCAGAGAATATGCAGTACACAGGTGCTTATAAGGTAAGAGGTGCATATTACAAGATTAGTACGATGTCAGAGGAAGCAAGACAGAAGGGACTTATTACAGCTTCTGCCGGAAATCATGCACAGGGTGTTGCATTTGCAGCTAAGAAATATGGGGTTAAGGCAACAGTAGTTATGCCTACAACAACACCACTTATCAAGGTAAACAGAACTAAGGGATACGGTGCAGAGGTTATTCTTTACGGTAATGTTTATGATGAAGCATGCGAATATGCAATGAAGCTTGCCAAGGAGAAAGGACTTACATTTGTTCACCCATTTGATGATTTAGATGTTGCAACAGGTCAGGGTTCTATTGCAATGGAGATTATTAAAGAGCTTCCAACTGTTGATTATATTCTTGTTCCTATTGGTGGTGGCGGACTTGCAACAGGTGTATCTACACTTGCAAAACTCCTTAATCCTAATATCAAGGTTATTGGTGTTGAGCCTGCCGGTGCTAACTGTCTTCAGGAATCTCTTAAGGCTGGAAAGGTTGTTACTCTTCCTACTGTAAGTACAATTGCAGACGGTACAGCTGTTAAGACTCCAGGAAGCAAGTTATTCCCATACCTTCAGAAGAATCTTGATGATATTATTACAGTTCCTGATGAAGATTTAATAGTTGCATTCCTTGATATGGTAGAGAATCATAAGATGATTGTTGAGAATTCAGGTCTTCTTACAGTTGCAGCATTAAAGCAGCTTGATGTTAAGGATAAGAAGATTGTTTCAATTCTTTCTGGTGGTAATATGGATGTTATTACAATGTCATCTGTTGTTCAACAGGGACTTGTACAGAGAAGCAGAATCTTCACTGTTTCTGTACTTCTTCCAGATAAGCCAGGTGAACTTGTAAGAGTAGCTTCTATTATTGCAGAAGCTAACGGTAATGTAATCAAGCTTGAGCATAACCAGTTTGTAAGCATTAACAGAAAAGCAACTGTTGAGCTTAGAATTACTATTGAAGCTTTCGGACATGAACATAAGGATGAGATTGTTGACAAGCTTGAAGCAGCAGGTTTAAGACCTAGAATTGTTAAGGTAAACATTTAATCACTATCTGCAGAGGGAAATCTATGAAGAAATATTCTTTCAAAAGATATGCAGGAGTTACAATGGCATTATTTGGGGCAGCTGCGCTGTCCCTATTGCTTTTTTTTGCATTGTTCAGAATTGATGCTATCCACAAAGCATTTTCACATATATGCAAAACTCTTATGCCTTTTATAATTGGCGGGGTATTAGCATATGTAATATGTCCAATATGTAATTTCTTCGATAATATATATAATAAGGTATTTAAGTTTATTAAGAATGAGAAGAAAAAGAAAAGCCTGTCCAATAATCTTAGTGTGTTTACAGGGCTTCTTATAGCAATTCTGTTCATATATTTTATGATTATTGTTATTATTCCTAATCTTGTAAATAGTGTTGTACGTCTTATTCAGATTATTCCTGATAATGTCAATAAAGTTATTGATTTTGTACAGAAGTTTCTTAACGAAAATGAAACTCTTATGAAATATTCAGAGAATATTATCGATAAAACATATACATTTATTAACGACTGGCTCGGTAACGAGTTCCTTGGATATGCACAGGGAATTGCTTCCGGTGTTTCAACCGGTGTAGTTAATATCATTGTTGTACTTTTTAATGTTCTTATCGGATTCATTGTTGCAGCGTATCTTCTTACAGCAAGAAAAAAGCTTGCAAAGCAGGGAGAGATGGTTGTCTATAGTATATTTAAGAAAGAACGTGCTGCCAGCGTTATGGAAGAGATTAAGTATACTGATAAGGTGTTCAGCGGCTTTGTTAATGGCAAAATCCTTGATGCCTTTGTAATAGCACTTATATGTTTTATATCACTTAAGATATTTACAATATGTAATCCTGGCAAAGAGATGATGAGTGAGATTCTTATTGCATTCATTGTTGGAATATTTAATGTTATTCCTTTCTTTGGCTGGTACATAGCATGGTTTATTGGAGCTTTATTATGTCTTATTGTCAATCCTGCACAGTGCCTGTTCTTTGTAATATTTAATTTTATATTACAGCAGATTGACGGTAATATTATCGGACCTAAAATTCTTGGTAATACTACAGGAATCTCAAGTTTCTGGGTATTGTTTGCAATACTCCTCTTTGGTGATATATGGGGATTTGCAGGAATGCTTTTAGGTGTTCCTATATTTGCAGTTATATATCATCTTATTAAGAAATGGGTGTTTAAGAGACTACAGATTAACGGAATGGAGAATTTAAGTGAAGAATATGAAGTTGAATATCCTCCTAATGAGCGTGAAAAGAAGCTTGAAAGCTGATTTAATAAATTTTTTAAAAGTGTCAAGTAAAAATGCTTGACACTTTTTTTGATATCTGATATTATACTCAAGGTTTATGAGTCAATCATGGCTTATGTAATATTTAAGTTTGTGGCAGGTGTTATGGAAAGAATTGTTGAACAGAATCTTTTATATGATTTTTATGGAGAGTTACTTAACGACCACCAGAAGAAGATATATGAAGATGCTATCTACAATGATTTATCTCTCAGCGAGATTGCCGATGAATACGGTATATCAAGGCAGGGAGTACATGATCTGATTAAGAGAGTTACGAAGACACTTGATGGATACGAGGCTAAGCTTCATCTTATACAGAAGTTCCTTGAAACCAAGGACAAGGTATCTAAGATTGATTCTTTAGTTGATGATTACATGGAAAGTCAGGATATATCTGATATTCATGAAATCAAGAAGTTATCCAATGAGATTCTTGAAGAATTTTAAGGAGAGATATTATGGCATTCGATAGTTTATCAGAGAAATTGCAGAATATTTTTAAAAATCTTCGTGGTAAGGGCCGTTTATCAGAAGCTGATGTTAAGGCTGCTCTTAAGGAAGTTAAGCTTGCCCTGCTTGAAGCTGATGTTAACTTTAAGGTTGTTAAGCAGTTTATCAAGTCTGTAGAAGAAAGAGCAATTGGTCAGGATGTTATGTCAAGTCTTACACCTGGTCAGATGGTTATCAAGATTGTTAATGAAGAGATGGTATCTCTTATGGGATCTGAGACAACTGAGATTGCCTTGAAACCTGGTTCTGAGATTACTGTTATCATGATGGCAGGTCTTCAGGGTGCTGGTAAGACTACTACTACAGCAAAGCTTGCTGGTAAGTTTAAGGCAAAGGGAAGAAAACCTCTCTTAGTTGCCTGTGATGTATACAGACCAGCAGCCATTGAACAGCTTACTATTAATGGTAATAAACAGGGCGTTGAAGTATTCTCTATGGGAACTAACCAGAAGCCTGTTGATATTGCCAAAGCTGCTATAGCCCATGCTAAGAATAATGATTTTAATACCGTTATTCTTGATACAGCAGGACGACTTCATGTTGATGAAGACATGATGAATGAGCTTATAGAGATTAAAGCTAATGTATCAGTTGACCAGACAATTCTTGTAGTTGATTCCATGACAGGTCAGGATGCTGTTAATGTTGCTTCATCATTTAACGAGAAGGTTGGCATTGACGGAGTTATCCTTACTAAGTTAGATGGTGATACAAGAGGAGGTGCTGCACTTTCAATTAAGGCAGTTACCGGAAAGCCAATTCTTTATGTTGGTATGGGGGAAAAACTTTCAGATCTTGAACAGTTTTATCCAGACCGTATGGCATCAAGAATACTTGGTATGGGAGATGTCCTTACCCTTATTGAGAAGGCTGAAGCACAGCTTGACGCTGATAAGGCAAAAGCTATGGAAGAAAAGCTTAAGAAAGCAGAATTTGATTTTAATGACTTTCTTGAGTATATGGGACAGATTAAGAATATGGGTGGTATCAGTTCAATTATGAGCATGATGCCAGGACTGTCAGGTCAGATGAAGAATGTTTTAATCGATGATGATGAAGCAGAGAAGAATATGAGAAGAACCGAATCTATCATATATTCAATGACTAAGGCAGAAAGAAGTAATCCGGACATACTTAATCCTTCAAGAAAGAACAGAATTGCAAGAGGTGCAGGTGTTGATATTGCTGATGTTAACAGACTTGTAAAACAGTTCGAACAGATGAAGAAGATGATGAAGCAGATGCCGGGAATGATGAAAGGTGCTAAAAAGGGACGTTTCAAGTTACCTTTTTAACATAGATTAATTTTTAAGAATAATACAGGAGGTGAATGTAATGGCAGTAAAGATTAGATTAAAGAGATTAGGTGAGAAGAAAAATCCTTTCTATAGAATTATCGTAGCAGACTCAAGATCTCCAAGAAATGGTAGATTTATCGATGAAATCGGTACTTATGATCCTAATTACGATCCATGCAAGTTAAGCATTGATGCTGAGGCTGCTAAGAAGTGGTTATCAAACGGAGCTCAGCCTACAGAGGTTGTTGGAAAGCTTTTCAAGATGGCTGGTATCGAAAAATAAGACTAGTGGAGGTGTAATTGACTATGAAAGAATTAGTGGAAATTATCGCTAAGGCACTAGTTGATAATCCGGATGAGGTTGTAGTAACAGAAACTGAAAAAGATAAGGCTCTTGTAGTCAATCTTAAGGTTGCTCCTTCGGATATGGGCAAGGTTATCGGCAAGTCTGGTAGAATTGCCAAGTCAATAAGAGCAGTTGTTTCAGCTGCAGCTTCTAAGAGCGACAAGAAAGTGATTGTTGAAATAGATAATTAAGCAAACACTACTGTCTAAGGCAGCCTCTCGGGGCTGTCTGTTTTGTTATTTATATATACATTTATGCCAGAATGGAGAATTTAAGTGGAAGATATGTTAAGGGTAGGGGTCATAACATCGACCCACGGAATCAGAGGTGAAGTTAAGGTTTTTCCTACAACAGATGATCCTCTTCGTTTTAAGAAACTTAAGAAATGTGTTATCGATGGAAAAAGAGAACAGGTAGCTGTCACTGTATCTTCAGTTAAATTCTTTAAACAGTTCGTAATACTTAAGTTTAAAGAGTTTGATGACATCAATGATATAGAGAAATACACAAAATGCGACTTGCTCGTTTCAAGAGAAGATGCTGTTAAACTTGAGCCGGGAGAGTATTTTATATGCGATCTTATCGGACTTGATGTAACAGATGAAGGAAAGCATTTGGGCGTACTGAAAGATGTATTAGAAACAGGCGCCAACAATGTATATGAAGTAGAGGCGGACAATGGCGAAAGCTATTTAATACCAGTTATTGACCAGTGTATATTAGATCATGACCTTGATAAGAAGACTATAACAGTCCATATCTTACCAGGGCTTCTGGATATTAATAAATAATAAAGAAAATGTATTTTTAGTCTTGCATTATTTGCTTGATTATGATAATCTAAACAAGTTGTGAGAAAAAGGGATGGTCCTCTGTTACAGAACCTGTATTAAGAACATCATAATATTAAGGAGGTCACACATGAATACAATTATTAAGAACATCGAAGATGCTCAGCTTAAGGCTCAGGCTCCTGAGTTCAGAGTTGGTGATACTGTAAGAGTATCAGCTAAGATTAAGGAAGGAAACCGTGAAAGAATCCAGGTTTTCGAGGGAACAGTATTAAAGAAGCAGGGAACTGGCGTTAGAGCTACATTTACAGTAAGAAAGATTTCTAACGGCGTTGGCGTTGAGAAGACATGGCCATTACATTCACCTATCGTTGAGAAGGTTGAAGTTGTAAGACGCGGTAAGGCTAGAAGAGCTAAGCTTAACTACTTAAGACAGAGAACAGGTAAGGCTGCTAAGGTTAAGGAATTAGTTAGATAATTTTGTTATTCACGGTAAGGGACATTTGAAAAAATGTCCCTTTACTTATATATAAGCGACAGGAAAGGTCGGAATATTATGAGATTTTTTCAGAGAAGATATCAGGAAAATACTACTTTGCTTAATATATGCAAATATGTAGCAGATGTATGTGTTGTAATAGTACTTGCTTATGTTCTGGTTACATTCATATGCTGCCGTTCTACAGTTGTTGGTAATTCTATGGAGGAAACGCTGTCTAATGATAACACTGTTCTTATAAACAGAATATCATATGCATTTAATGGACCTAAGCGATTTGACTGTATAGCTTTCGAACAGGATTCTGTTGATTCCTCTAAGATATACATAAAGAGAGTAGTTGGTCTTCCAGGGGAAACAGTCCAGATAAAGGATGGCAGGGTATATATTAATGATGTACAGCTTGATGATTATGTTGATACGACAATACTTACTCCAGGTGTAGCTGCCAATCCTTATAAACTTGCTGATGATGAATATTTTGTACTTGGAGATAATCGTAATAATAGTGAGGATAGCCGTTTTGCCAGTGTTGGAATGGTTAAACGTAAGAATGTTGTAGGAAAAGTATGGATGGTAATAGAACCGTTTGATTCATTTGGTTTTGTTAAATAATGGAGAGATATATGGAAGAGAAGAAAAGAGCCATTAACTGGTATCCTGGTCATATGACTAAGGCCAGAAGAATGATGGAAGAAGATATAAAGCTTGTTGACCTTGTTATTGAGATTGTGGATGCAAGAATACCGTTAAGCAGCCGTAATCCGGATATTGATAAGCTGGCTAAAAATAAGGCACGTATTGTATTATTGAATAAATCGGACCTTGCAGATGATACAGTAACAGATGAATGGATATCATTTTTTAAAGATAAAGGCTTTTACTGCCTCAAGCTTAACTCAAGACTCAATGTAAGCAACCGTGCAGTTAATAATCTTATAACTGCTGCATGTTCTGCCAAGATTGAAAGAGACAGAGCAAGAGGAATTAAGAACCGTTCTATCAAAGCTATGATTGTTGGAATACCTAATGTTGGTAAATCAACATTTATTAATTCATTCACCGGAAGAAAGAGCGCCAAGACAGGTAATAAGCCAGGTGTTACAAAAGGAAAGCAGTGGATAAGAATTAATGGAAGTGTTGAGCTGCTTGATACACCGGGTATACTCTGGCCTAAGATAGAAGACAGGAATGTCGGAGAAAGACTTGCAATGATTGGTTCAATTAATGACCAGATTCTTAATATTGAGGAGCTTGCATTAGAAACTATAAAGTTTCTTAAGAAGAATTATCAGCCTCAGCTTTATAACCGTTATGATATAACAGAAGATATATTTGATAATGTTGATACTGAAACAATGATGAATCCTGAAAATGCTGCTGCACTCTGCATTATGGAACATATCGCCAGAAAACGCGGCTGTATTAAGAAGGGTTCAGATATTGACTATGAAAAATGTGCTGCATGTATTCTTGATGATTTCAGAGAAGGAAAGATTGGAAATATCTCTCTTGAAAGGCCTTAATTAAGATACCGGAAAGGAAAGCTATGACACTTAAAGAAGAACGTGAACTTAAAAAAGCAGCAAAGCTGGAGGCTGAGAAACAGCGTATTGAAACTATGCGTGAATACGAAGAAATGTATGATACATTTTCTTATATATGCGGAATAGATGAAGCTGGAAGAGGACCGCTTGCAGGTCCTGTTGTTGCAGGTGCAGTAATTCTTCCTAAAGGAAAAAGGATTCTTTATGTAAATGATTCCAAGAAATTAAGTGAGAAAAAAAGAGATGAGCTTTTTGATGTTATAAAAGAAGAAGCACTTTCATACGGAATCGGAATTGTATCTCCTGAAAGGATTGATGAGATTAATATATTGCAGGCAACTTATGAGGCTATGCGTGACGCAGTCAGCCAGTTATCTGTACAACCCGATTTACTTCTCAATGATGCAGTTACAATTCCAGGAATAGACATTAAACAGATTCCGATTATTAAAGGTGATGCCAAGAGTCTGTCAATTGCATCTGCAAGTATTCTTGCGAAAGTAACAAGGGACAGACTTATGACCGAATATGATTCTTTATATCCAGAATATGGATTTGCCAAGCACAAAGGCTATGGAACTAAAGTTCATATTGAAGCAATAAAAGAGTACGGTCCATGTCCTATACACAGAAGAACATTTATTAAGAATTTCATATAATTACTATAAAAGAAAAGCAGGTAGATAATGACTTTTAATAAAAGAACTATCGGAGCAGATAAAGAACAGCTTGCAGCAGAGTATCTTATTGATAATGGTTATACTGTACTGGAACGCAACTTCCGAAGCAGAACCGGTGAGATAGATATTATTGCTTCCAAAGATAATTATCTGGTATTTATTGAGGTTAAATATAGAAGCAGTACACGCTATGGTGCTGCTGTTGAAGCTGTCAATTATAAAAAACAGCAGACTATAAGAAAAGTTGCCAGTTATTATCTTGCAACCAGATACAGAAGCTGTGATATTCCTTGCCGATTCGATGTATTAGGAATCGATGGCAGGACTATAACACATATAAAAAATGCTTTTTAATAAGGATAATAATTATGAATATTAAATATATTAATACCAGCGCATTATTTAATGGTCTGGACGGTACAACAATTAATAACTCAACAAGATTATGTAATAGGAATGGTATTACATATATAGAATTTACACCTTTTGATAAATTTGACTGGGTTAAGCTTCATTTTTCAACAAGACTCGGTGGTGTAAGTGAAGGAATGTATTCAAGCATGAACTTCTCTTTTGACAGGGGAGACAGCTATGATAATGTATATAAGAATTATGAATTATTCCTTGATACAATGGGTCTTAAACCGGAAAACTGTGTATGCACCAAACAGACTCATACAACCAATGTTCTGGTCGCTGATTCTTCAATGGCAGGAATGGGGCTTACAAAACCCAGAAGCTTTGATAATGTAGATGGTCTGATAACTAATGAAACCGGATTATGTCTTGTTACATATTTTGCAGACTGTGTTCCTGTATATTTTATTGACCCTGTTAACAAATCTATCGGAGCAGCCCATTCAGGCTGGCGTGGAACAGTAGCAAATATTTCCCATGAGGTAATAAAGCTTATGAAGAAAAACTACGGTTCTCGTCCTGAAGATATTCATACATTCATCGGTCCATCAATCTGTCAGGACTGTTATGAAGTTGATGAAACAGTTGCAAGCCAGTTCAGACAAGCATACGAATTGAAAGAATCGGACATGATGTTATATCATACCAGAGATGATAAATACCAGCTCAATCTGCAGACTGCTAATTACTATAATATGATTCATGAAGGAATCCTTCCTGATAACATAGGTATATCTGACATATGCACAAGCTGTAACAGTGACTGGCTCTTTTCACACAGAGCTTCACATGGAAAACGTGGCGTTTTGTGTGGATTCATGAGTATATGCAGATAATATATTAAAAAGCCAGAACAGATAATTTTATTGATAATCTGTTCTGGCTTTTTTTATTTTTTGTTATGTTCCTGTTTGTATCTGGCTCTTAATTCAGCTTCCTCAGAAGAAAGCTTTGCCCTGCCTTTTCTGCCAACTTTGGTTATAAGCAGATATATTGCTGCAAGTATTGCGATAGGAATAGCTGCTGTAAGTATTGTCGATAAAGTCTCTGTAAATACACCATTTTCAAAGACAGATTTTTTAACACTTGTATACTGGGCTGAATTGATTATATATCTGATGTTATTAATCATCTCATCAGTAATTTCATTATCCTTAGACTGGAGAGAGTACATATATATATATCCGCGTGCTACAGTGTAATATTTTCTTGTATAAATCGTCTGCTTTTCATCTGATACAGATGTGACCTCTGTCCTGAAATATGGACGATCGTTAATTATATCTATAGCCTTGCCTGTCATTGTCTCTGTCAGGCCATCTTCCTGCTTGGCATTCTCTGAATCAATATATTGCAGGAACATGCCACTTAACTGATTCTCATCCAGTTCATCAAGGTTGGAAAGTGATGAACCTGCCTTCATTCCAACGACAGCAATCTCATAAGATA
>OGOY01003795.1_pt1 | contig 11079 bp, 5 predicted proteins | sample 1552811 | NCBI WGS metagenome assembly OGOY01 (sample SAMEA2580132, study PRJEB22360) | human gut metagenome | biome: human gut; feature: human-associated habitat; material: faeces | place: Denmark | collected 2008/2010 | reverse complement strand
GGTGGAGGAGGGCAAGCCGCGGTGCCCCATCAGCACCGCATGCGTGCTTTCGCCGCCTATGGGCAGGGAGGAGCTCTCCAGATGGCCCACGCCCATCTCCAAAACCAGGTCGCTGGTGCCGTGATAAATCGGGAGGTTCACGCCAATTTCCGGAATTTCCAGATACCCCATCACATCCTGAAAGGAGAGCAGGCTATAATAGCCTGCGGTGGGCTCCTGCCCATCGGCCTGCGCCGCAGGCCAGCTGGCCGTTATAGGCCCGTGCTTCCTCTTTCTTTTGTTCCAGCTGCGCGGCGTTTTCCGCTACCTGGCTGCGGTAGTCGGCAATGGCTTTGCTGTGGCTCCAATCCTCTACCTTGCTGCTGACGATGGGGTAGAGGATTAGCCCTAGCCCGATCAGGAAGAGGAGCAGGAAAATGCTGTTTTTCCATTTTTTCATGCGCGTTCGCCCTTTGCGTTTTGTTGCAGTGGTTTGGAATGGTTTGTGTGCCGGCGGGAAGACTGATATCAGCCATTCCGGACGGAAAGCTTCCCCGCACGGCCTCCGCTTGGAAGGCGGCCGGAAATAATATCATCACTTTCTTTCAATCCACCGCAGGCCGGGCGGTTGAACGGCCGGCCTGCGACTACCTGCGCGATGCTTGCGCGGCTATGATAACGACAAAATTTCAACCCACGCCCCGTCCGGGGCGGCAGAAGGCCGCCTGAAAAGGATTTTTTCTTAGCATTTCTTTCAATCCACACGCTTTCCAGCATGACGGATGGCTTCAAAGGCTGCCGCGTTTTGTGCGCGGCAGCCTTTTCATGAGAAGCTTACACAGAAGGGAACAGGTCGCATTTGTTCCTGTGCGTTATGTGTTTCGGCTTTTAGGCTTCTGTGGCTTTCTTTTTGCGGGAGCGGATGTATAGCAGCGCCGCAGCGCCCATCAGAGCGATACCGCTGAAGGTGAAGATCAGCGTGCCGATGCCGCCGGTGATCGGGAGGGAGACGTTCGCCGTGTTGAGGATGGTGACCTCAGCGGTATAGTCTTTCTCAGTGCCCTCGATCGTAACCTCTACAACGCGGTTCAGCTGCTTGTAACCCGCAGGAGCCTTGGTCTCGACTAGGTAATAGGTGCCAGCGTTCATTGCGGAGAGGAGAAGCTTTGCATCAGCTGTGGTTGTGCCCGTGTAGAGCGCCGAGCTGAGGTCAAGCTCGCTACCCTCTTTAATCGCCGTTACCACTGCCTCGGCAGCGGCTTTGTCGGTGAAGAGTGCGAACTCTGCGCCAGCAAGCTTTTCCTGCTTGAAGTTCACCTTGTTGATCTCAACGCCATAGATCGGGGTGGAGACGGTAGCCTCATCTGTAAATGGTTCGCCTTCCTCAGCAATTGCGTTGAGCGTTGCCGTGTTGGTGACTTGGCCGAGCACAGCACCCTCGTTGATTGTGGAGCTGAAGGTGATCTCAAGCGCCTCATAGCTCGCAACTTTTTCCATGCCAGCAGCGGTCAGCGCAACGGTGAACTTGTTGGTGTTCGCGGAGTCAATCGTTAACGTGTAGTCCTCGCCCTTCGTCAAGGTAAGAGCCTCAGCGCTCTCCTTTGTAGCCTTTACCGCGATCGAATTGCTGGCCAGCGTGACCTGATTGGGGACAGGGTCAACGATTTCATACTTCTGATAGGTTGCAATGTTGGCGGGGAGATCAGTCGTAACCGTCCAATTCACGCCAGTAGCGCCCTCGGTCTTTACCGATTTTGCGATTGCATCATCGCTCAGCGTTTCGTAGTTCACGACGTTGCCCACATTTACAACTGCATCCGTTTGGCTGCCTTTTACAATGGAGAAGAAGTGCGGGGTTTTATCCAGCGCATGACCAGTAGGCGCCTTGACCTCGATCAATGCATAATCGCCCACAGGGATATTGGTGAATTTCACAAGACCGCTTGCGTCACTCATTGCATAAGCATTGCCTGTGTAAGTAGCATCAGTAGAGGGAGTGGCAGGGATTACGGCCTCTGTCACGAGCACAGGGTTGCTATCCTGCATAACCAGCGTGTAATCATCGCCACTCTTCGTAGCCTGATACAGGCCGAAGATCGCGCCAGGAAGCGCTTCCTTATCTTCGCCGACCTTATTGAGGGTCACCGTGCCGCGCGTGGTGAAGTTCTTCGGGTAAACATAAACGTCAGCCATCCAGCCGTCTCCCGTGGGGTTCGTCATCGGAAGATCGACGCAGAAGGGGGCGGTGCGGGTCGTGACATAGGCGGGGGCATCCGTCTCAACGATCAGATAGCGCTGATACATCTTGAGATTATCAAACACCAAAACGCCATCCTGACCTTCGACGGTATCCGTTGTGCCCTCGTCCACCTTATTGGCTTCAATCGCGACATTGGACACATCGCCATTCTCAGGAACGGTGTAGTTCGGATCCACTTTGTAGATCGTAAACGTAACGCCATTCAGGCCTTTACCGGCAGAAGTAATATTCTCTACCTCTGTGCCATCGTTTTTCAATGCGGGATCGGGATAGCTGCTGTTTTCGTCGCGATCCAGTTTGGTGATCGTGATGGAGCCCGTCTCAGGGAGGTTGTCAGAATTATAAACATTATCGTATGTCGCCACTACGCCGGTTGCGAGCATGGTTGCCGCCATGAGGAGGGCAAGCAGCAGGCAGCCGACTTTTTTCCATGAAAGTTTTTTCATGATGTACTCCTTTCAATCTCTTTTCCGTATTTTTTGTTGCCCGGGGTCTTTTATCTGCCGGAGCGATTCCCCCTTTCGCATATTCCTACCCTGCCCGGTGTTATTCCTCCCCCTTTTTGCGCTGCTTGAAATATAAGAGGGCAGCCGCGCTTGCGAGCGCCAGCCCGCCGGCGGAGAACCAGATAGCGCCCATGCCCCCAGCAACGGGCAGCTTCTCTTGCTCTTTATTAGGAATGGTAGCGGCCTCGCCGGTAGAATCCTCTCCTTCGCCGCCGGACGGCAATTGGATTTCATCGATCTTATCGCCCTCGACGTTATAGAAGGTTACCATGCCGACTTCGACCGTTACTCGAACAGGGTCAGTTGGGAGCTTGTAGCCTGCCGGGGCCTTTACCTCATAGAGCAGGTAGTTTCCAAATGGGATATCCGTGAAGGTGGCATTGCCATCTTGGCCGGTGGATTCGCCGTTATCCTGATAGGTGGGGTAGAGGGGCTTATCCACATTGGAATCCTTCACCCAGTCATCACCAGCAGGCCACAGCTCAAACTTCGCCCCCGCCAGCAGCGTATCATTCGAGTCCGCATCCACCTTGGTGAAGGTGAAGGATGCCACCTTCAGCGCATTGGTAATGGTGACGGTGGTTTGTTTGCTTGCTGTCACTGTGAGCGGAATTTGGCCTACTGCCTTGCCGTCATCGGTGGAAACAGAGTCTTTTTCCGCGTCCTCAATGGCGTATGCCTCCTCTGCATATTCGGGGGCGAGATTGACCTCGTCTACTTCAAAAGTAGTGCCCCATGGAAGTGGCATAATATAGATGGTTTCACCCGCCCGCATTTTAACGTAGCCCTGATCATCGGCTTGTTTCGGGTTTTCATTATCAATGCCGCCGCCTTGGGTTTGGCCGTAATAGACGCCGCTTGCATAGGGTTCGCCGCCGATCTTGATCGCCACGGTGAATTCGTCATCAGAGCTATGGCCGGGGGCCATTTCTTTTGTGATGACGAGGCTGTTCGCATTTTCAGCGTAAATGGCATTTTCGAAAAGGGCAAAAGGCGCTTCACCGACGATGAGATCGTCTACCCGATGCCCAATCACATTGCCGTGGTCATCGTAAACTTTTGTAACAGTATCCACAGAGGTAATTTCGTATTGGTCTGAATACGCGCCCAGCTCTGTCACTCGGTATTGCGTGGTGGCCTTTACCTTATCCGGAAGCTCCGCATATTGATTGTGCTGCAAGGTGAATTTGCCGTGTGTTGTGCTGCCCTCGCTGATGAGTTCTGCATCCGGAGCGCCAGGCGTACCGCGGTAAATCTTATAGCTGCCGCTATAAGGGGCATAGTCGCCATATGGCTGGCCGTCCTTATCCAGCGGTTTCACCTCTACCAAGAAATCAAACTTTGCATCGGAAAAATCAGGAACATTGGCTTTGGTAATTTGTTTGCCCACATAGATCGTATCATCCGGGATGGATTGCAGGTTAAATTTGATCTTGCAGTTGGAGCCGCCTGCGCCGCGCTCTAAGTAGTAGTAGTTGAAGGTGTGCGTGGTGTAATCCTTGAAAATCCACTGGCCCTTTTCGTTTTTCTCGAAGTTGTCGCGGAGATATTCATAAGATGCACCGTTGCGCCTCATGATGTTATAAAGGTTTTCTATTTTTTGATTATTGTTAGCTTCGTTTCCATTGACGTGCTCAATATACACCTCGCCGTCTGCAAAGTTGACGCTGCCCTCATAGGCGTCGTGGATACCGCCCATATCGAGCACTAAAATGCCGTCGATGAAGAGCCACACATCATCGTCGCCGCGGAACTCAAAGACCATATCCTGCTGCCGGTTGTTCCGGTCGGTGACCTTGCCATTTTTCGGCTGTAGGAATTGAAAATCCATCGTCATGCCGAAGTGGAAGTTTGCATTCCCACGCAAACTGTTTCCACGCTGGTCATCCAAATCATTGAAAGGCAAAAATTTGGGGTCGCTGGGCGCAGTCGCATTTTCCTTATAAGGCACACGATAAACGTTGAAATAATTATTTTCTTCGCGGTCTGTCTTTATGGATGCAAAGTTTTTCTCTGAGTCGTAGTAGTAATAGCCGTCATTATCGAGCTGGAACAGGTAGTTGACGTCCTCATATGCCGTCGTCATCGCATAGTTGAGGCCAGCATTATCAGGGTTAAACAGCTTACTGAAAGATGGATTGCTATTGAAAGTCCACGTCTGTCGGCCAGACTGATACGTTGTTGTCAGCTGGGGGTAGCCATCCTCACCAAGCTCGCCCTGTAGGATGCCCTGATAAACGCCACCGTTGGCCTGTGTGTACGAATTCCAGCCGATATCATTGTTAACGTCAATAGCCCCTGACCCTGTAAATGTAAACCAGTTTCTCCTATTATAGTTAAAAAGCCTATTTGCTCTTGAGCCGTCGTAATCAAACAAATTGATATGCACGCCCTTTGAGAGCGTATCTTCAGTCTCAACTGTATCGGGCGTTGCCCTTGGCGCTGCCGCCGCAGCGGCGCTTGCCATGCTCTGCTCCCTGTGGCCTGTGGACGAGGCCTCTGCCCCCTCCGACGGGGCGGCGCTTTGCGGGGCAAGATTCTCCGCCGCCAGATTTTCCGTGGCCAGGCTTTCCACGGCAGAGCCGCTTTCCACCGCGCCCCCCGCATAGGCGCTCGTCAACAGCATCGCCGCAATCAGTGCCAGCGCGCAGAGCCTGACCAAAATCCGGCGATGCGGGCCGCTTGATCTTTGCTTGCTCATTTGTTTTTCCTCCTTGCTGTATTTCATGCTACAGTTCCATTTCATTCCTTGTTTTATCTTGATAAAGCGCCTTGTGATCAGGGCTTTTTTGCATATTCGAAAATCCCGTTTCAGTTGATGATCTATAGAAAAGCGGAAAGGGAAGAGGTGTGAAGACCCTTCCGGTGTAACGGACCGGAGACGCACATGGCGTTTTCCGCTTTTCTGGCTGTTCAAAGCAGGGGCGGCAGCGGCAATGCGATGGAAGCATGCCGCTGTGTTTCATGCGGGTGTTTTTGTGATCAGGGTTTTTCTGCATATTCGAAAATCCCGTTTCAGTTGATGATCTATGGAAAAGCGGAAAGGGGAGAGGTATGAAGACCCCTCCGGCATAACGGACCGGAGACGCACATGGCGTTTTCCGCTTTTCTGGCTGTTCAAAGCAGAGGTGGCAGCGGCAATGCGATGGAAGCATGCCGCTGTGTTTCATGCAGATGTTTTTTTTGGTGGATCGGAATCGTTGCTGTCGATGGAGGCGAGCGCACGCAAGATCGCCAACTCTCCCATCTGATACCGTTCCTCCAGAGATCGAAATAAGGCGTCAAATTCTTTTGCAGAAGTATCTTTTGATTGTGTCATAAACTCACCTGCTTTTTTTCGTATGAGTTGTAAACTCAATATACCATGTTTAACCTGTGTTGTCAACGAATATATTAGCGTAAAATTGTGTTTCCGATAATTTTTACTCATGGATTGTGTTATACTAATCCAAAAATCCGCGTAGCAATATCGTTTTCCTTTTGTATGGATTTCACCCTTCTTTTCCATTTTGGTCAAGCGTGATTTCTGGTATGATAGCTTCAAACAAAGTTTGAAGCATTGGAAAAATGTCTGTCGGCGCAAAACGCCTCCTGCCGCGGTGCGGCAACGCCATTTTTGCAGAGGAAGCTTTGTGTGTGGTATGATCATTGGCGGTACGGCCACGGGCGGGTTTGTTACAATCACAGAAGCTATTTGGCTCCGCACAATGTTGGAGGGATGCGGGGCCTGTGGTAGTGCTGCATTTCTATTTTGAAAGAAGGGGTATCAGTTGAAAGACCGTATCAAGGCGATTCGGATCGCTTTAAAGCTGTCACAGAGAGAATTTGGCGAGCGGCTGGGTGTGAGCCGTGATGTTATCAGCAACTTGGAATACGGCAGGGTTCAGCCGAAGGAATTGCTGCTCAGGCATATTTGTGAATTATACAGCGTCAACGAGGAATGGCTATTCCATGGTGAGGGCAGAATGTTCGCAGGCGATTCGTGCCCTGATCAACGGGTAGAGGAAGCGCTTCGTATTTTTAAATCCCTGCGGCCTGCGTTTCAGGATTATGCATTAGAGCAGATCAGGAGCTTGGTGAAGCTACAGGAGAACAACAAGCCGGAACAATAAGCGGCGCCAGAGCCGCCTGATGATGCATGAAAAAACAGGGCGCTCCCTTTTGATAAAAGAGGGAGCGCCCTGCGGCGGTTTGATGCAAGAAGGGAAACGGAAAAACAAGGGGCTGCAAAATGTTTTGCATTTTGCAGCCCCTTGTTTTTTTTCATGCGATGCGCTTTGCAACAGCTTTTTTTGCTCCTCTATTTCGGAAAGCTTAGCAATAATATTGCGCCTGTGCGTTCCACAGCTCATAATACGCACTGGATGGATCGCGGATCAGCTCCTCGTGCGTGCCAAGCTGAACAAGCTCGCCCTGCTGGAACACCGCGATGTGTTTGCAGAACCGGCAGGAGGATAGGCGATGGGAGATGTAGATCGCCGTTTTATCGCCTACCAGGCGGTTGAATTTGGAATAGATTTCATATTCTGCGATAGGGTCGAGCGCGGCCGTCGGCTCATCAAGCACAATAAACGGCGCGTTTTTATACAGCGCCCTGGCAAGGGCGAGTTTTTGCGCCTCACCGCCGGAAATCTCCACGCCGGTTTCCTCCACATCCTTGTAAAGATAGGTATCAAGCTGCTGCTCCATCCCGCGGACGTCGTCCGCGATGCCCGCTTCCTCCAGACAGGCCCAGACGCGCGCTTCCTCGTATGTATCGGCGACGGAGACATTCTGCGCCAAAGGGAAGGAGAACATGCTGAAATCCTGAAATACCACGGAGAAGAGCTGCCGATAAGCGGCATCGTCATATTCGCGGATATTGACGCCGTTTAAAAGAATTTCGCCCTCCTGTGGGTCGTAGAGGCGGCATAGGAGCTTGATGAAGGTCGTCTTTCCGGAGCCGTTGCGCCCAACGACGGCGAGCTTCTCTCCATTTTCCAGCTTAATAGAGAAATTCTTCAGCGCATAGGTTTCCGATTCCGGGTATTTGAAGCTAACATTGCGGAATTCAATGGAGACCGGCGTATCCATCTGTGGCAGGAGCGTGCCGTCCTGCTTGCCGGATTCGGTGTGGAGGATGTCAAAATAATAATCGAGTGTGGGGATAATCTGCGGGATTTGCCCGGTGGTGTTTGCAATGGCGGTAACGCCCTGCACCACCTGCATGAAGCTGCCCGTATAGCATACGAGGCTGCCAATGCTGAATAGGCCGATGAGCCCCTTGAGCCCGATAAAAAGGTAGATGCCGAAGCCGATCACCGCGCCGATGATTGCGATCAGGGAGCTGGATTTGGCGCTGTTGGCGGCGATTTTTTTCTGGATAGCAATCCCCTCGTTGAGCAGCTGCTGCGTGGCGTCCTTTTCAATAATCAGCTGCTCCTGATAGGTGCGGATCTCTTTGCCGGTTTTATAGTCGGCTATCATTTCTGTGTAATAGTCGTATAACCGATCGAGCCCCATATACTGCTCGCTCAAACGGAACCATTCCTTGCTGATTTTGCGGCTGATGATCAGGATGATCCCCACCGCGACCCCAATGGCGGCGAAGAGGGCAACCGCAAACCATGGCGATTCTACAAAGGTTTCGCCGCCCTTGAAGCTGATTTTGAGCAGGGGGAAGAGCAAAACCAGGGCAAACGCCAGAGTGGTTGCGCCCGATACCCAATGGGAGAGCATCCAGCTCAGGCGGTAAAGGGAAGATCCTGCTTTATCCATCGCCTCCTGATGCTTATGCAACAGGGTTTGGAAAGCGGGGCTTTCCAGTTTTTCATAATCCAGCGTATAGAGCTTGCGGATGACCTCGCCGCGTTCCTTATTATAGAGAAGGCCGCGCGACATATAGTAACGGTTCTCCAGCGTGCGGGAGGTAATGAACAGGAACAGATTGATCGCCAGCGCCAGGGCAACGAATAGGCTCAGGGTTTTCATCTCCCGTGTGGTGGAAAGAATATCGATGATCCGGGAGGAAAAATAAAGGTTTACAAAGGGAAGGGCGGCTTTGGTAACGCCGCTTGTCAGCGTCAGCGGGATCAGCTGCGGCTCAAGCCGATGGATTTCCCGGAAGCCTCTCCCGATTTTTTGGAGTGTGGTCATCGCTTTCATATTAATCATTATTCCTTTCCGGATGTTTTGTGCGGTTTTGCAAAGCAAAATTGCCGCCGCTGTTTTTGCGGCAAAGGCACAAAACTCCAAGTTTGAAAGTTTACTTTCAAACTATGACCTCCTCTCGTTCGGCCTGCGCGGTATGTTCTTCTTTATAGTAATGGCTTTGAATTTGGAACATGCGCCAATAGGCGCCGTGCATCGCCATCAGCTCCTCATGGGTGCCCATTTCAGCAATCCGGCCGTCTGCGATGAAAAGGATCCGGTCGCAGAAGCGGGTGGAAGAAAGCCGGTGAGAAATGAAGAAAGAGGTTTTATTGCTTGTCAGCGCATTGTATTTTTGATAGAGTTCATTTTCTGCAATCGGGTCGAGCGCCGCGGTGGGTTCGTCGAGCACCAGCACCGGCGCGTCGTGATAAAGGGCGCGCGCAAGCAGGAGCTTTTGCTGCTCGCCGCCGGAAAGATTCACGGCGTTTTTATGCACTTGCTTGACCATTTGTGTTTTGCCCTTTTCCGGCAGTTGCTCAATACGCTCCCATATCCCGGCTTGCTTGAGCACAAGCGTGAGCCGGCCATAATCGATCTCTTCCTCTTCGCACAAGCATACATTCCGATCGATGGACATCGGCAGGAAGTTATAATCTTGATATACGGCGGAGAACAAGGAATAGTAGGCGTCCCGCCCGTAGTCGGAGGAGGGGATTCCATTTACTAACACGCGGCCGTTCGTCGGCTGGTAAAAACCGCACAGGATTTTGATACAGGTGGTTTTGCCAGCGCCATTTTCACCAACGATGGCAATCTTTTCACCCGGCTGGACAGTAAAGCTCATTTGCTTAAGCGTTAGGCTTTTGCTGCCCTGATAGCGGAAGTCCACGTTTTCAAAGGTGATGGAGCAGGGCTGCGCCCCTTTGGCGGGCAGGGCAGAGGCGCTTTGCAGCCGTGGGCGGTCCGGCATTTCTAGAAACGCGCGAAAGTGGTCGCATTCCGTGGCCACCATATCAAGATTTTGAAGCTGCTGTGTGATGCCGAGAATCCATGCCGCAAATCCTGTGACAATGCCGAAATAGAAGATAAAGTCGGAAACACCCATTGTTCCTGCTAAAACACTGCCGATCAGATAGATGTAGGCCACTGCTTCGCGCAGCATGGAGAGCAGCGCACGGCCCGCGCTGAACGTGAACACCTGCCGCGTATATTTGCCGATCACTTTGGTGTAGGTAGCAGTCAACTGCGCAAGGATGAGCAAAAACCAATCTCCGGCGCCATAGAGGCGGATATCCTTGCCGGCGGAGAAGTTGTGCGCGTTTTTATAAAGGTAATCAAACCGGACCCAAAGGGGATTGTTTTTTTTGCGCGTATCCAGTTCCGCCTTGGCAGTGTAGCGCACTAGGAAGAACTCCCCGACGCATGTAACAGCAATCAACAGGAGCATCGTGGGGCGCAGCGCGGAAAGAACCGCGAGGTAGGAGACGATACCGGTGGCATTGGCGCAGAGGCTCACGATAATTTCATACAATGCCTGGCTATCGGAATAACGCCCATACAGCGCAAACCCACGGCCGCGTTCGAATTTTTCCCTGCCTTCCATACTTTCCATGTTTTCATAATCGGCCGTCATAGCCTTGCGAAAGGTGAGGATACTGTAGCGGATCGCTGCCGCTTGGGCGACGCCGGGCATTTTGGCCTGTAGAAACGGATCGATCCAGCTCAGTGCAGCGACCAGAGCCGACATGACTGCAATCAGCCCGATCATGGTGGGAACCGATACATTCTGTGTAATGCAGTCGATCATTAATTTGGGGATGAGTGCCGTAAGCATCGGCAACAACACCAATGCTGGAACACGCAGCGCACAGAACCATATGCTTTTTCGATCCCATTCCCACCAATTGTGCAGCATATACCGCACATTTTCTCGCGAGGAATGCAATTTTTTCTCCACTGGATGCGCCTCCTTAGGATTCAATTTGCAACAATACGAAGAACCGAACATTCGTATCATAGCGTATAGAATATAAAAAGTCAAGTAAATTTAACCAATAATTTAAAACTATTGTTAATAAAATAAATCAATTGATTAAATAATTGACAAACATGATAAAAAATCGAACAACTCTAGATGTTGCGAATTGAATTTTTAATCATAATTATAAAAAATAGCTGGTAGCTATATAAATAATTATATTA
>OGOY01003791.1_pt1 | contig 11086 bp, 10 predicted proteins | sample 1552811 | NCBI WGS metagenome assembly OGOY01 (sample SAMEA2580132, study PRJEB22360) | human gut metagenome | biome: human gut; feature: human-associated habitat; material: faeces | place: Denmark | collected 2008/2010 | reverse complement strand
GACCGCGTCCCCCAACACGAATACCGAAGACGAACAAGGACCGGAATAATTCTACGTTTGTAAGTGTAAACATGTATATAAATATCATTCTTTATTCTCGTGAAAGTTTCCCAGCCAAAGTGTTTCCGACGCCTTCGTGGCACGTGCATTTACGGCGAAAGCGTATATATGAAAAGAAGTATTCTTCCATTCTTCCGGAAGTGTAAAGCATACTTCCGCCGTTTCTTTTCTTTGGTGTAAAGGTAGCAGGTTTGTCCGCAGCACTTCCGGATTCCAGAGAAAAACATAAAGCCGGTCGTCATCGTACATCAGAGGTTTCAGCGGTTGCCGTTTTTGTTTGAAAATCAAAATTCCGCCCGAATCTGCCCATTGGGCAGTGACTTCCGGAGCCCGTAGCTCGCCGGCCGAAACTTTCAGTTTACTATAATCGACGGAGACGTTCAACCCCTCGTCACAAGCCATACAAGGTAGATTCCGGCTCATAAAACCGTTTACCCTTCCTCTGGCTTCCCTACCGGGAAAACCCAATTCAAGCACTTTTTTCATTCTCATAGCCAGGAGACCCAAGACTTTCCATTTAGCCCGGTGTATCAATTGCGACGGAGTACGGGCATCCCGTGCCCATCTTTTTCCTTTTACCACATTAGAATCTCCAAGCCGGTACATCGTAACATTTCCGAAGGACCCGCTCAGCCTGCTGAATAAACCCGATTCAAAAACTGCCATAATTTCATTGTATTTACCGGTTCAATCTGAAATAGCAATCCGGCGAAAAAGTTTCTCCGGATGCAGAGCAAAACAGACAATATAAATGCAATTCCTTCCCGCTTGCCGGCCATTCACCTTCTGCCCGTCCATCTTTTCTGAGCGCGCAGATATTTTCCAACACAATTAACCGATAAGGTTCGTCCGGGCAGATAGCGGCAACTATCAAACGGTCGTCCGGCGCTGCCGTCGCCATGGGTATCCCCGCCTGCCAGACCAACTCCCAATGCCCCGTTTCGTTCTGCACACAAGCAAACCGATCAGGCAATTGTAAACAAGCACCTCCAAAACTCAATTTGGCATAGTCGACCCGGTCACCCTCTCCGAAAGCATTGATATTCCGGCTTAAAAAAAGATGATATCCCGATCGTTTTCCCAACTGGACAGCAGCCTCGCCGGCAGCACGCTGAAATAAAGTCCCCTTGACCGACCGGAACAGCGTTTGCACACACCCCTGCCGCCACCGCTGTAAACATTGGGCCGGCGAACGGGGATTACTGACTTTAATAGGAGCGCGGCGTACGTATCTTTTATCTCCCACAGCATAAAAGATATGGTCGCCTATGCGTCCGGAAATATGCCCGAGTCCTGAAGAAATTACTCTTGCCATGATGTTTATATTTAGTTTCGAGGTTTATAATATAATAAAAAAAATTTAAATTTCCAATCTATTTTCAATTTAACACCGATTAAAATTGGTATTAAATTGGAGTTGAATTGGAGTTAATACATATTTACTATATGGTAAAGAACTACCTTCCTCAGCCTTTTACCTGAAGCTGAAGGTAAAATGAATATTATTATTCAATCGTGGGCGACAAGATATTTAATTTTGTATCATTATTGTATTTGAAGTGAACCCAAAAAGTGAATACCTTACTCACTCCCGGCGAAGATGTGATTATTAAAGGACGTAACCTGCGCATCGAAGGCGATAAAGAAACGGCAAGAAAAACGTTCTCTAACATACTTTAACGAAGAAAAAACCGTTCCTTTGTAATAAAATCAGCCTGCATCCGTCTTACTAATGATGACAGAAAAAGAATTTAACCATATGATCCTGCCTCTGACCAAGAATATCTATGCCTATGCACAGCATATTCTCAGCAATCCGACAGATGCTGCAGACATCACTCAGGAGGTTATGATTAAACTCTGGAATACACGTAGAGAGCTGAAAGGAGTGCAAAATCCCCGGGCCTGGGCATTGAAGGTGACCCGCAACTTGTGCCTCGACTGGATAAAAAAACAAAAACCGGTGTACGGCGGGGAAGAGCTGGCACAAAACGAAGATTATACAAGCAATCCCTTGCAGGAAATCGAAACCAAGGACACCGTGAGCCTTCTCCGGCAAATCATCGACACTCTGCCGGAAAATCAACGGGAGGTGCTCATCCTGCGGGAAATAGAAGAACTGGAATTTGAAGAAATCGAACAGATCACAGGACTAACCGCCAACCACATCCGGGTGTTGCTCTCACGCGGACGGTCGAAGGTAAAAGAAATGATGCGAAATGAAAGATGACAGATAGAATATATGGAAGAAGTACTGAAACGATATTACAAAGGGGAGACAACTTTGGCAGAAGAGCGGGAGTTGAGGTCTGCCTGGCAACGGGGAGAACTCCCGGGAGAACCGATTTTGGGGCTTCGCGGGATCCGATGGAAATACCGGAAGGCCTGAATGAAAAATTACAGCGGTATATCCGGCAAAAACGGCAACGCAAAATCAGACAGCTCTGGATTACGGCCGGGAGTATCGCAGCGATGGCCGTGCTGATCCTTTCATTCAGGGGGACCTTCACAACGACACCCCGTCCGGGTATACAACTGTCGGATAACCTGAAGAAAGAACGCTTCGAAAATGCACTGCGCGTCCTGGGAAATGCCTTGGAAGATGAAAAAACACCGGTACAAAGAGTGCTTTACGAAGATCATAACCTGATTATAGCGATAGAATAAAAAGTATAATTATAAAACAAGATAGCCATGAGAAGAATATTTATTATTTTGTCGATTGTATCTGTTTTGCCTTTCGCGGCAAATGCACAATTATCTAAGCTCATGTCCAAATACCATGAGAAAAACGGCGTGACGGTCACCCAGCTGGACAAAAGCCTTTACGGACTTTATCAACGGAATAATCTTCCGCCCGAGGCAAACGAACTCCTACAAAAACTGGAAGAGGTGAATATTCTCAATCTGGATTTGAATCAGACCGATCCCTCCCTGAGCGAAAAAGCGATCGGCCAGTTCCGGGAAATACTGGATAAACCGGAAAAATACAAACTGATCAAAAGCCGGAACGACGAGTTCGGAAAGCAACTGATCTACACGCACAACAAAAACGGACAAGTGACCGACCTGGTGGTCTGGAACCAAAACCCACAACAAGTGGATATCATCGAACTCCGGGGAGACATTCAACTGGATAAAATCGCCCTGCTGTCGAGAGCGCTGAATCTGAAAGGCCTGAACTCCCTGGCTGCCTTGAGTTCCAATGCCGACACCTATGAGTCGTATAAACACTTTAACGATTTCCCGGATATGAATCCCGGAGCTATTTCACAGCATATCCGGCAGATGATGGAAAATCTGCACAATCACATGGGAAGCGGATCGTTATTCGGCGATTTTTTCGGCATGCCCGGCGATTCGACCACCACGAACAATATACCCGGCGGTTTTCCATTCGGTCATTTCCTACCGGACGAATTTTTTAATCCGGGGGAGGGCATGACGGATGAAGATTTCGAAGAATTTTTCAAAAACGGCAATCACCGGCAAAAGGTTGAAAAATTCTTCCAATCGTTCGGCAACGGTACAGGTATGAGCAGTAACTCGGTACAAATCACGGAAGAAAACGGAAAAACAAAAATTAAAATCGACTCCCAGAATTCGGATATGACTTACATCATCGATGGGCAACAAGCCCCTAAAGACAACGTACAAATGCCGGATAAGATTTTGAATGTCAACATCATCCCATCGAAAGAAGATGTCAAAAAATCCTATTTATTCATCACGTCGAGAGATCGGTTAGGAGAATTTGTGAGCTTTCAGAATGGCGTACTCACTTTTAAATACAATAGCCAGGAATACAAATACAATCTCGAAAAAATGAAAGAACCTCTTCTGGTTATCGACGGACGCCTGGCCGACCGTTTCGATATCGATCCCAGTGAGATCCTGCAAATCCGTCCGATTAGCCCGATTGAAAAAGAGGTGGGGTATTACCCGAATGCAGAAGTGATTATCAATACGAAATAATCCCCCCTAAGGGAAGGATCGGTGAACCTTCGGTTCTGATTTATATTCATTTATCAGGACCGAAGGTTTTACTAATCAGCGATGGGGAAGACTGCACAACTCCGATTTATCGGCCGTTGTTTTTACTGTTAAAAGGCCGGTCACACCTGTTCATCCGCTTTTCCCGAAACGGCAGGAGTTTCTGCATCGCTCTGCAAGCGGAATTCGATCGGAAGCGTATAGAACACATCTACAGCCACGCCTCTCTGTTTGCCGGGAATCCAATCGGGTAATGCCTTGACAACTCTCAGGGCTTCCCGGTCCAGATCCTGATCTACACTTCTTACAACCTGAGGATCGGTCACTCTACCCGCTTTATCGATTACGAAAGAAACAATCACTTTACCCTGAATTCCTTTCTCCTGAGCCCGGACAGGATATTTGACCATCCGTGCCATATAAGCCAGCACATTTCCTTCTTTGAATACCGGCATTTCCTCGACAGCCGTGAAAATTTCTCTCTCCTTAGATGTTGCATTCTGGCCAGCTTTCGCATATCCGACAACTACCATTCCCTCGAGCTCTACCGGTTGCTTAGGTAAAACCACCTCTTTCAGATTAGCTTTATCCCCACAAATCACCTCTGCAGTCCGTTTGCCTACATATGAAAAATAAAGCGTATCTCCCTTCCCGGCCTGGATAGAGAATTCTCCATCCTGATCAGTGGAAGCCCCCAGTGAGGTCCCTTTGATAATGACCGTGGCCCCTTGCAGGGGATTACCTTGTTCGTCTACTACCCGGCCTTTGTATAAGGAAGTTTCCTCGCCGGCCTGTATCAGCGTATGGGAGGCCAGATCGGTTACGGCTCGTGCATTTCCAGCCAGAATCAATAAGCCGGTTACCGGAAGTAAAAAGGCATATTTCAACAAGCCGATTCTGGATGTTTTTTTCTTATTCATCATAATAATTCGTTTTTTTAATTGAGAAACATTGAAATTATTAACTATAGGTACTGCAGTCGATTGATGGGACAGGCGAAGCAAGTGATATTGATAATTTTTGCGGTTGTAACCGGAATTTACCACTTGCTCATCTGCTAAAAATTCCAGATTCTGCCTGATTTCTTTACGTAAAAGCCAGACAACCGGATTGAACCAGAAAAAGATACAAAGTATCTCCCCGAGTAACATATCCAATGAATGCCATTGGCGGACATGAGCAGACTCGTGTACGATAATCTCATGAAGTTCCCGCTCTTCGTAATGGGCCGGATTGACAAAAATCCAACCGAAGAAAGAGAAAGGAGCTGTAATCTTCGGCAAAGCAATGACCGGAACATGATGACAGCTCTGTTTTTTACCCTGATAAGCGAGTCGACAGATACCAGCCAACTGGACCGCCATACGGAGTGTCAGCACAAGACTTCCCCCACTCCAAATCCAGATCAGGAACCGCTGCCAGGTGAAAAGCGATTGTTCTGCGGCAGGTTGCGGAGCCACAGGAGTAACCACCGCCAGCATTTCGGCATACCCGACAACCATCCCGGGCAAGGCATTACCTTGCTCCAACCAGGATGCCAACGAAATCAGGGGATATACAAAAGCCAGTATAACGATGGAAAAAAGAAATAAACGCCGGATTCTTAAAAAAGTATCCCTGGAAAACAACATCCGATATAAAAGATAGAATACCACTAAACCCGCATTTACCTGTAATATATAAATTTGAAAATCTTCCATAGCTCCTATTCTTTTTCAATTAAACGGATAATTTCTTCTAACTCTTTGGCCGAGATCTTCTGTTTCCGGGCAAAAAAAGTTACCATCTCTTTATATGAATTCTCGAAATAATTCTGTACGACGCCGGAAAGAAATTTCGTTTTGTATTCCCCTTCATCGATCGAAGGCGAATAAACATAGGTGTTCCCATAACGTTTGGCCTGTACATATCCTTTTTTCTCCAGATTTTTCACGATAGAAGCCACCGTCGTATAAGGCGGACGAGGCTCTTCCATGCAATTCAAAAAATCTTTAATCACTCCTTCTTTTACCTGCCAGATAATAAGCATGATTTCTTCTTCCTGAAAAGTCAATTTTTCCATAAGGCACATCAAACTACGATTTATTCGCAAATCTACGAAAATTTCGTAGATCGGCCAATGTTTGATAAAGAAAGTTTCAAAAAAATATATATCCGCAGGCTCCAGCAACCCGATATACTACTTTAAACGCCGAAGGAGTAGTTATGAACTCCCGTCCTCCCCCATTGGGGACGAAAGGTCCGTCCCGGAGTTCAAAAAAGAAAGAAAGTGCCTGAACTGATCAGGCACTTTCTCCGAGTTGATTCAATTATCCCTAAAAATCTGTTTTTAGAAATTCAATACTTTTACCCAACCGAATTTGTCCGGTTCGTCTCCGTATTGAATAGCTCTCAAACGGTTGTACAATTTGGTACACCATTCACCAGGAACATCGGGCTTACCGAAAACGATGCTCTTGTTGTTTTCGAGATCATCGATCTGTCCGATAGGACTGATGACAGCAGCCGTACCGCAAGCTCCGGCTTCTTCGAAAGTCTCGAGTTCTTCTACGGGAATAAGCCGGCGTTCTACTTTCAATCCCATATCTTCGGCCAATACCATCAGGCTGGCGTTGGTGATAGAAGGCAGGATGGTGTGAGAGAACGGAGTGATATATGAACCGTTTTTAATACCGAAGAAATTGGCCGGGCCACATTCGTCGATGTATTTCTTCTCTTTGGAATCGAGGAAGATGGCGGTCGAATAGCCTTTCTGATGGGCTACTTCGCCGGATCTCATTCCTGCAGCGTAATTACCTCCTACTTTGATGTGTCCGGTGCCATTGGGAGCAGCACGGTCGTAACGGCGTTCGAGCATGACTTTGGTCGGTTTGAAACCGGCTTTGAAATAAGGTCCTACAGGAGCTACAAATACAACGAAAATATATTCTTTAGCCGGAGCAACTCCCATCTGCGGTCCGACACCGATCAACAAGGGACGGATATATAAGCTGGCCCCCGATTCGTAAGGCGGAACGTATTCTTTGTTCAACTCGATGGCTTTGACGACAGCTTCTTCGAACAGTTCGATCGAAGGAGCCTGCATCATTACGTATTCGGCAGAACTAAGCATACGTTTTGCATTTTCTTCACAACGGAAGAGACGGATTTTTCCATCTTTACCCCGGAAGGCTTTCATACCTTCGAATGCTTCCTGTCCGTAATGCAAACAGGTAGAAGCCATATGAATATTCAGCATTTCAGAGTCGCTGACTTCAGGAGCACTCCATTTGCCGTCCTTATAATAACAACGTACGTTGTAATCCGTCTTGGAATATCCAAAGGACAATTTACCCCAATCTAAATTTTTCATAGTAGTTAGTTTTTGATTATTTTATAATAGTCATCTCGTTGATCAGGTTCTTAGCTCCGGCATATTTATCTACAATCCAGAGGAAATAACGAGTGTCGAGATTGATACACCGTTGCAGATTTTCTTCAAAATCGATGTCTCCGGACATGGCTTCGGAGTTACCGTCGAAGGCAGTACCGATCAGATGTCCTTCGGCGTTGATGACACCGGAACCGCTGTTACCTCCGGTGATGTCGTTATCTGTGATGAAGTTGACACTCAACTTATCGGTCCCGTAAGGAGCGAAATCCTGCTGAGCATACAGTTCTTTCAGCCGGTCGGGTACTTCGAACTCCCCACCTTTGGGCCCTTCTTTTTCGATCACACCGGTAAGGGTGGTGTAGTAATCATAGAAAACAGCATCCCGCGGTTTGTAGCTACCTACTTTACCATAGGTCAAGCGAATCGTAGAATTGGCATTGGGAGCCCAGGCTTTATCGGGCTGCATTTCCATCAATCCCCTCACGAAAAGACGGTCTCCTTTGGAAATTTTTTCCTGCATTTCACCACTGTAGGCGGTCAGTTTGATCCAAATCTCATAGAAAGATTTACCGGCAATATATACCGGGTCTTTGGCCAATTGTTTACAATCGGGTTTGTCGAGAAATGCGTTGAAAGCAGCTTCGTCCATGAAGATGGATTTCTGCTGCAATCCGGCAGCGAACTTATCGTAATTGCCTTTGTATTTTTTGTTGACCAGATCGATAACTTCGGGGTAAAGATCGGGATCGACATTGTCGTTGTATATTTTAAACAATGCAGCGAATAATTTTGTATCGAGATCGGCATTATAGTCTTTGAAAAAAGCTTTAGCCATATCTTTCAAAGCTTCTTTAATCTCTGTTTTTTCTCTGGCGGGGATTTCTTTATCACAAAGATCTTCGATCATTCTTCCGCTACGGTAAGCGAATAAATGAGCTTCGGGTCCGGCCAGGGCTTCCTGCGCATAAGCCGTAGCTACGGAATATTCTTTAATATCTTCGTATCCCTGGCGAATCATCGGCAGCACTTCGCCGTAAGTGGCTTTGCGGGCCGGATCGGCATTTACCCAAGCGGTAAACTCTCTTTCGATGGCTTCTTTGTTGCCTTTGGTGTTCAGGTTTTTGAGCGCTTTATTCTGCTCGAAGGAATATTTCCAGTAGTTGGCACAACTGGCATATTTAGAAGCATATTGAATCCGGGTTTTCGGACTCTTAGCCATTTCTTCGCGCATAACCTCCAATTTTACCGTACGTACTTTGTAACGGATATCGTTGGTTACATCCATCGTATTCTGTAATCCGAAACTGGTGGTATAGCGGTCGGTAGTTCCGGGGAATCCCATAATCATGGCAAAATCACCGTCTTTCACGCCTTTTGCAGATACGGGCAGGTAATGTTTGGGTTTTAAGGGTACATTATCTTTGGAGTATTCGGCAGGGCTACCGTCAGGAGCGGTGTAAATACGGAACATAGAAAAGTCGGCAGTATGACGGGGCCACATCCAGTTATCGGTATCTCCACCGAATTTTCCCATGCTCTGAGGAGGGGCACCTACCAAACGTACGTCTTTGTAGATGGTGTAAAGGAACAGGAAGAATTGGTTTCCTTCGAACATCGGCTGAACCTGTCCGCTTAATTTCGTTCCAGCCACAGCTTCCTTCACAATCACTGCAGATATACTGTCGATGATAGCGCTGCGGTCCATTTCGCTCATATCGTCTTTTAAGAAAGGAGCGATACGGTCGGTTACGTCTTCCATCCGTTCCAGAATAGAAGCGGTCACGCCGGGATTGGTGAGCTCATCTTCCATTTTGTAAGCCCAGAAACCATCGGCCAGATAGTCGTGCTCGACAGAAGAATGAGATTGGATAGCACTGAAACCACAGTGATGATTGGTCAGCATCAACCCATTGGGAGAAATAATCTCTCCCGAACAAAAATGACGGAAAGGACGGCCGGCATTGCCTAAACCGACGATAGCATCTTTGATACCGGGTTTATTGACATCGTAGATATCTTCTGCAGTCAGTTTAAATCCCATCTGTTGCATTTTCTCAATGTTCAGTGGTTTTAATTTCGACAACAACCACATTCCTTCATCAGCCCTGACAATAGACACCGAAAGCAGAGCAAGAGCAATAATCAATAGTTTCTTCATGTGTTTTATTCTATAGTATTTGTTTTAAATTATAACTACCACACTATCCCAACTTAAATTTCTTAACGAAAAACAACCTTTTTCCTAAGTTATTATAACTTTCAAGCTAAGATAAGTGCAAATATATAATTAAATCCGTTCTTTATCTGATTTTCACTTTATTTTAACAGGAGAGAGGAAAAGAAAAAACCGGGACAGAAAAAAGAACAGGAAGAAAAGATTTGGAAGGCTGAAGGAGAAGAATATAGCAAAATACGATACCTTTGTGAGGTGAGAGATTTTGATTTTATATAATAACGAGATTATGGCCGATACAAGTAACAAAAAAAATATCAGAGAAGAATCTTTACGGGATTTAAGCGACTTTTTAACCGCACAAGGCGAGAAGGCTTTCCGTGCAAAACAGATCTGGCAATGGATCTGGCAAAGAGGGGTGACGGATTTCGCAGAGATGAGCAACTTATCGAAGGCTACCCGGGAATTATTAAGCCGGCATTATTTCTTCGATTCCCTCTTTCCGCAGCAGGTGCAGACAGCCAGCGACGGCACCGAAAAAACAGCCTGGCGGCTGACCGACGGCGAAATCGTCGAGAGCGTACTGATTCCCGGAAATCAAAAATTCACGGTCTGTGTATCTTCACAAGTGGGTTGTCAGCTGGGGTGCAAATTCTGTGCAACCGGTACCCTGGGTTTTAAACGTAATTTAACGGCCGGCGAAATTTTCGAACAGGTGGTCCGTGCACAGCAGGCAGCGGAAGCCCAGGGGCAACCATTGAGCAATATCGTTTTCATGGGAATGGGCGAACCTTTACTGAATTACGAGCAGGTCCTCAGAGCGATAGAACGGATTACGGCCCAGGACGGATTAGCCATGTCACCCTACCGGATTACGGTATCTACAGCCGGTATCCCGGAAAAAATCAGGCAATTGGCAGACGATGGAGTGCGTTTTAATCTGGCGCTTTCGCTACATGCAGCGAAAGAAACCACCCGCACTTTCCTTATGCCGGTGAATAAAGCCTATCCTTTGAGTGAGATTGCAGGAAGCCTGAAATATTTCGTCGAAAAAACAGGAACCCGTCCGACTTTCGAGTATTTGCTTCTGAAAGATATCAACGACAGCCTCGAAGATGCAAAAGCTTTGGCCCTCTATTGCCGCCAATTCCCGATCAAGATCAATATCATCGAATACAACAATGTGGAAGGTTCTGGTTTTCACCACAGTCCGGACAAAAACCGGGATGCCTTCATCCGGTTTCTGGAAGGATGTAACATGGTGGTCAACGTACGCCGCAGCAAAGGGAAAGACATCGACGCCGCCTGCGGACAGTTGGCGGGGAAACAAGAAAGCAATTTGTAAAATCCATAAAGTCTTCCGGACCCTGCGAATCCTTTTTTAAGGCCACCGGTCAGGAGCGGAACATGGTATCATAAACCGAATTAAAACCTACGTTTATTAGTGTAAATATGTATATAACTGCCTTACTTCTTTTAGGGTGAAG
>OGOY01003789.1_pt1 | contig 11089 bp, 6 predicted proteins | sample 1552811 | NCBI WGS metagenome assembly OGOY01 (sample SAMEA2580132, study PRJEB22360) | human gut metagenome | biome: human gut; feature: human-associated habitat; material: faeces | place: Denmark | collected 2008/2010 | reverse complement strand
CTGAACACTGAGAAAACATTCCATTTAATTCTGTAAGAAGATCATTAAACATTTCTGAACGCTTCGTGATTGCTATACATATCGTTCTTGATGTTTCCATTTCCTCAGATGCCGCCTCAGCCTCAGCACACATTTTCATCGCATTTTCCAGGTTTTCATCAGCCTTTAAACTTGCAGAAATAGCAGAAAACAATACTGCTGGTGCTGCAATCATTGACAATGGTGTCACCGCTGCGCTGAGTGTAGCTGCCGTAAGCGCACTTCCTGCCGCTACCGTGATCGCTGCACCTGTCACAGCTCCTACTGCACTCGTCTCAAAAGCTTCTGAATAAATATCTTCCAATTCTTTTAATTCTACAAGATCTTGCATATCAATATTAAAATCAGCTAACTCATCAAAGCCCACTGATTCTCTCCACTGAACTGCTTTAATTTTCGGATAATACTGCATAAATTGTTTCAATGACGTATCCAATGTGTGCTTTTTTGTGTATCCTAGCTTAAGCAAAGCTCTCTGCGTTTTAATTTTTTCTTTCTCGAGCTTTTCTTTCGAAGTATCATATATCTCTTGGGCCTTTTTTGCTATTTTCTGTGCTTTTTCATTTGTCTCTTGAGCTTCTGCATGTCCACTTGCTCCTAGGACAATTCCCAAACCTGCTAGTATTGTTGCTAGAGCCATTTTCATTTCCTCCTAAAAAATGTCAACAGAATCATCATCATCAAGAAATTCTCTAAATTCATCAACCGACTCATATTGCACGGTTCCACCTAATTTTCGAGTAATTTCATTTGCACTTGCAATCACACCATCTGCATCTCCTGACGCAAATGAAAAGCGCATTGATGACAATGCCATGTCAAAGCAATTTTGATATTCTGTAAAATATGCATCTAAATATTGCTGTAATTCTTTTCTAAATGCCCTTGTCTGCTCCGCTACTTCATGACATTCTTCAATAATACGCATTCGCTCCTCATGTTCAAATACTTTATTTCTAAGCATGTCAATCAACATATTGTAGCATTCACTTGTAAGCACAGAGCCAACTAGTGCTCCTACTGCTCCGCCTACAATAGGAATCGGAATTGCAGCTTGTCCCATTATAGTTGCCTCTCCTATAACAGCCATATTCAAGCCTTTGTCACCTAACTCAAGCAAACATTCCTGCGTTGTGATTTTTCCTTCACCCCACTTTTTCAGTGTGCCACCTGTTACAATAGCTGCTGTAATCACAGTGCCTGGAACATTTGACTTTGCCAGTCCCTGTATAAACTCAGACGATGATCCTGCCAGTGTATGTGATACCACTGTCATTCCACCACTCATTACATACCCAGTAGCTGCAGCAGTTCCTCCATCTGCAATTGTGTCAGCAATTGCATCCTCACTATTTTTCTCGCCCTTTATAACAGAAACTACATTCATAATACCAGACATAGTGAGCGCTGTCACTCCTGCATTTTTTGCACCATACTTTCCTGCTTCATGACCTGTTTTTACTGCATTCTTAATGGATGCCTTCCTTAGCTGACCGTCAATTGACATTTGGGCAATATCCCCGTCTATTAACGCCTCGCCTACTCCTTCATCTGTAAGCTCAACACCTTTACTTTCAAGATATTCTTCATCCATTACATACTCACTATTCAGGCGACTTCTCTTTGGATTATTAAATTTTCTTGAGGCCACTCGAATATTATCATCACTGTTTGCCGCTGCCCGAATATCGTCCGTTGTGTTCCACTGATTGTTTTTTGTATCATTGTAAATTCGTTCAAGCGGCTTTACATGATCACTTTCAGCAAGGTGACTTGCCCAGTCCTCTCCATACAAAAACTTTGCTTCTTTCTTTGTCAAAACCAGATCCTTTCCTGTATACGGATCCTTCACAGGATTTCCACTTTTAAACAAGTCCTCTTTTGCTTTTCTCTTTGCCGCTCCACTATCATACATTGTTCGATTTCCAGTATAGGTAGCAGGTTTTGCAAACTTTTTTGCAGCTGCTTGGGTCATATCCTTTGCTGCATTTGTGATTGTATAGCCAACTCCAATCTGCGTCCCACCATTATCACGTTTTTCTTTTTCCTGCGATGTTTGCAGCTCGGTTGATTCCGCAATTTTCTTTTTAAAAAAGTTAAACATTTATTTCACCTCAGCTTTCAATCGTCCATTCCTTGTATTTCTTCTAAAGAGTCACATCCATCACACAGGCATCTTAAACTTTTGTGACTACCTATATCATTATTTTCTGGAAGACGTGTCAAATTCAATTTTGATATCTTCTTACATTTATAAAACATGTAACTCACATCCCAAACATTTGTCCAATTAAAATCTTCCACATCCAGTTCTTCTACATTTTTACAGCATTCAAACATTCGACTCATATCAGTTACCTGACTTGTATCAAATCCACTGACATCCAGTCTTTTCACCTTTTCGCATCCAGAAAACATGCCAGACATATTAGTTACCTTACTCGTGTCAAATTTACTGACATCAATTACCTCCACTTCTTCACAGTCTTTAAACATTTCATCCATATGAGTTACTTGAGAAGTGTCAAAATGGCTAACATCAATTTTTGCTAAGTTTCTACAGCCATCAAACATCTGACACATATATTCTACTTGGCTTGTATCAAAGTTTCGTAAATCAATTTCCTGTAAGTCACTACAGTTTTGGAACATGCGAGCCATACTTGTTACGCTACTTGTATTCGTAATAGTAAATCCGATGTCATACAGACTATTACAATTTTCAAACATAGAGTCCATATTTCTTACTCGAGCAGTGTTAAATTTATTTACATAGATTTTTTCTAGGCACGAGCATCCGCAAAACATACCACTCATATCCGTCACTTGACTTGTATCGAACCCTCTGACGTCTAATTCCGTTAGTTGATCACAATATGAAAACATATAACTCATATCTGTCACTTGACTTGTATCAAATACACTGACATCCAGCTCGGTTATTTGAGCACAACCTTCAAACATATAACTCATATTCCACACATGGCTTGTATTAAATCCACTGACGTCTAACTTGGTTAATTGAGCACACCCTCTAAACATAGAATCCATATGCGCTACTTTACTTGTATTAAATCCTCTGACATCCAACTCGGTTAACTGAGCACAACCTTCAAACATAGAACTCATATCTGTCACTTGGCTTGTGTCAAATCCGCTAACATCTAATTCTGTTAGTTGCTCACAGCCAGAAAATATACTTCTCATATCCGTTACTTTACTTGTATCAAATCGACTAACATCCAACTCGGTTAACTGAGCACAACCTTCAAACATAGAATTCATATACGCTACTTTACTTGTATCAAATTCTCTAATGTCTAACTTGGTTAATTGAGCACACCCCCTAAACATAGAATTCATATACGCTACTTTACTTGTATCAAATCCACTGACATCCAACTCGGTTATTTGAGCACAACCTTCAAACATAGAATTCATACTCTCTACTTTACTTGTATCAAATTCTCTAATGTCTAATTCCGTTAGTTGACCACAATCTGAAAACATACCATTCATACCCGTCACTTGGCTTGTATTAAATCCTCTGACATCTAATTCCGTTAGTTGACCACAATAAAAAAACATACCACTCATATCCGTCACTTGACTTGTATCAAATCCACTGACATCTAACTCGGTTATTTGCTTACAATACGAAAACATAGAACTCATATCTGTCACTTGACTTGTGTCAAATCCGCTAACATCTAATTCTGTTAGTTGCCCACAACCCGAAAACATAGAACTCATATTTTTCACTTGACTTGTATCAAACCTACTAATATCAAGTTTTGTCAATTTAGAACATCCAGCGAACATGTGACTTATATCTACCACTTGACTTGTATCGAATCCACTGACATCCAACTCGGTTATTTGCTCACAACCCGAAAACATATACTTCATATTCGTCACTCGACTTGTATTAAAACCACTAACATCTAGCTTTGTTAGCTCAGAATAATCTTCACTCAAAAACATAAAACTCATATCTGTCACTTGACTCGTATCAAATTTACCACTAAAATTGATCTGTTTTATATTTTGGTATCCTGCAAATAAGCATGAACAATTCTTATTTGCACGCACTCCATTTCTACCTGCAATAACTAATTCTGTTAAATCATCTCTATTCCGTATATATGCCATTACACTTCTATCTTTATTACTAGACACATCCCATGCATCATCTGGTACTTCATACATTCTATCTGAAATTGTTATAATATTAATTTCACTTCGCTTTATCGAACTTCCAAAAGCTGTAATATTTTCTTCATCTAATTCTTCATCTTCCAAATCAATCGGATCTGCCATTAATTCGCTTCCTATCATGGTATTCTCATTAATAACATTTTGATTCATCAACGATGTTCCACACTGTGGGCAGAATTTCATTCCTTCTTCATATGCTCTTCCACATTTTTGACATACTTTCTGCTCTTCAAATTTATTTCCACATTCAAAGCAAAATTTAGCATTCTCATTATTTACCGTTCCACATACACTACAGATTCTTCCGCTTCCTAGTTTCATATCACACACTCCCTTTTATAAATTTTGTATTTTTTATCAAAAAGCGCCTTTAATTTCACCATTTCCAGTATAATCTCCACAATTCAAGCTGTCAATCGACATATTTACGTTTTCTAAATTTGTCTGTCAAATGCATGACAGCCATTGTCCATTTATATTTATCAGCGCTCAAGAAATCATTTTCCTCATAAAAAAATCGCTCCAAGAAGCACACCTTTTACCTCTTGAAGCAATTTCCTATCTGTTTCTACTTAATTTTTATCCACGTTTTCTTCCTGCATTTTCTTTTGAAACTCTTCCATAGTCATTCCAATCTCGTATTGCTTTCTCACGACTTCGATACATTGCCATCAGTTTCTCATCACTGCTGGCTTTTTTTAATCTCTCATATGCTTCTTCAAATGTTTTATCTTCTTCCACCAATTTCTCGTAAACCTGCTTTCTACTGTCAGAATAGCACACTTGCAATCTCTTTGCAACAAAAAAGCAGCCCAAAATCGGGCTGCCTTTTATTACGCCTTTTCTGCCAGCAACTTCTCTGCTGATACAAGTCTTACGCATACTGTAAATACTCTTGATGCAAGCTTTAACTCATCAATGGTCGGGAAGGTCGGTGCCAGACGAATATTTCTGTCCTGCGGATCAACATGATATGGGAAGGTTGCTCCTGCTCCTGTCAGGATAACGCCTGCCTCTTTCATCTTTGCTACGATTTCCTTTGCGCAGCCTGGCATTGAGTCAAATCCAATAAAGTAACCGCCCTTAGGGTTGGTCCACTCTGCGATATCCAGTCCGCCAAGATCTTCTTCCATGATGGAAATCAGTGCTTCAAACTTTGGACGAATCAGATCTGCATGTTTCTTCATATGTGCTTCCATTCCTTCATTATCTCCAAAGAAACGAACATGGCGCAGCTGATTTACCTTATCATGGCCGATAGTCTGAACTGCCATCTGCTTTTTGATGGAAGCTACATTTGCAGTGGAGGATGCGAGTGCTGCCATACCAGAACCTGGGAATACAACCTTAGATGTAGATACGAACTCATATACCATATCCGGATTTCCTGCCTTCTCACACTCATCAAGAATGTTTAAGATCTGTGCAGGCTCACCGTTATACAGGTGATGGATACAATATGCGTTGTCCCAGAAAATACGGAAATCTTCTGCTGCCGGCTTTAAGTTTGCGAAGCGGCGTACTGTTTCATCTGAGTATACATAACCCTGTGGGTTTGTGTACTTCGGAACACACCAGATACCCTTTACTAGCGGATCCTCAGAAACAAGCTTTTCAACCATATCCATATCTGGTCCGTCTGGCGTCATAGGCACATTGATCATCTCTACGCCAAAATGCTCAGTAATGCCAAAATGACGATCATAGCCTGGAACTGGACATAAGAACTTAACCTTACCCTGAAGTGCCCACGGCTTTCCTCCTAAGACACCCTCATACATACATCTAGCAACAGAATCATACATAACATTCAGACTGGAGTTGCCATATACAATTACCTGCTCTGGCTTTGCACCTATCATGCCAGCTAACAGACGCTTTGCCTCTGGGATTCCATCGAGGACACCGTAGTTACGGCAATCGGTACCATCCTCACATGTCAGATTCGAATCAGACCTAAGCACGTCCATCATTCCCTTGGACAGATCAAGCTGTGATGCTGACGGCTTACCTCTGGACATGTTAAGTGCTAAATTCTGTCCCTTGTAATCCTGATACATCGCTTCAAGCTTTTCCTTCTCAGCAAAAAGCTCTTCTCTGGTCATATCCTTATATGCTTTCATAATATGCAGCCTCCTCAGTCTATACAGTTTTGCTCTTCACTGTTATACAGTTTTCATGCAAACTCGTATGCGTATTCCGTTCACTGCATGCATTTTATCTTGCCTATGCAGCGCTCGTGAGTATTATTGTATTACACATTTTAATTTTTTTCAATATGAATTATGTTAAAAAATTCGCAGATATTCAAAAGAATATGATGCTTTTCATACATATTTTTTAAATTTATTCTGGAAAACCTTTGAAATTCCTGTTTTTCTTTCGAGCAAACACATTCAGACAAAAGAAAAAGGAGAGCTCTGCTCCCCTTTTTCTCACCGTCTTTATTCCGCAAATATGTATATTTACATATATTATTCATTACTCTACAGGTGTTGGTCTTGCCGGATCAAAGATGTCTCTTGCATCAAACAAATCTGATAAACGGTTATGATAGCTGCTATCAGTATAGCTCATAACTGCCTCCCACATACGAGTTCCGTCCAGATTTCGTCTTGCCTGACGGAAATAATCCTTGTTCGCGCCAATCTGAATCCAATGTTCACTTGATGCATCTACATTACAATAATAGTCAAAGCCTTTTTGTTTTAAATACAAGAACTTCTCATTGTCAGCTGCATAGCCCTGCCAGCCGTCTAGATCTTCACCAAATGCAAAAATGATAATATCTGTTCCTCCAACAAGCGGTGCTACCTCTCTCTCCCACATGTCACTATCCCAGCAGACGCGACCATAACTGCTGCTTCCAATGTAAATATGGCCCCAGCTATGACTGGCAATTGTCCATCCAAGCTCTTTCATTGCGGCGGCAATCTCCTTGGCTGCTGCCTTATCTGCCTCAATGTTTTCATTATTGTAGTACATACGCTGTCGTTCCTCTGCATTCTGCTGATCAAAATATTCGCAGTTCCAATTGTACCAATAGTCAGAGGTACGATAACCAAATATACCATTATAGCCAGTGACTGCAATTGTTCCACGCGCACCGCGGTACGAAAAATCTGGATGTGCCTCGATAAAATCCTCTAAAATGGTAAGCACATCGAAGGAGCCGCGTATTACAGTGCCGTCATCAAGCGTATATTCATTTGTAATCTTTCCATTTTCATCAAGCACAAAGCGATCTGCAAAGCCCTGCCCTGTCATATACTCATAGTAGCAGACATCATCCTGTGACAGCACAAATGGTGTTTTTCCTGCTGGAAGATAGATCGGCTTCATCTGCATGATCTGTGTTCCATCTGGCTGAGTTACCATTTCCGCCACATCATGAAGACCTACAAGCACATATCCGTCATCGTACATTTTCTGAATTATTTTTACAAACTCATCAATTGTGGTCATAGCTTCGTTATATGCAATCACCTGCGCCTTGCTGCTAAGTGAAACATCAAATGTCTTTTCAGGATCTACAATCAAAGTATGAAAGAAAATATGTGTAATTGTGTAGTTGTCATTCCACTGGAATAGACGGGACTTTTCAAGATCATATTCCTCAAGAGCCTTTGTATACTCTTCATTACTCTCATAGCCGCTCACTGCCTGAATCGTCTCAATTGCCTTATCATAATCATACATTGCAGCATAACGATTCGCTGTATCAAGAACAGTATCTCCTGTGCTAGTAAATGTACTCTCAAAAATTGGCGGGTTCTGAAAGCTCTCCGGCAGCTTCACACCATAATCTCTTACCTGTTTTAAGCCTGAAGAAATTCCCTCGTCCATACCTGCCTCAGGATTTGTCTGCTGCTCTGCGAGTGATTCATTTTCCTTTTCATACAGCGTAATCACCTGCTTTTCATACGGTGTTTTTGTTTTATTTGAAACAAAAATTCCAATCACTATTGCAAGCGCAGCCACAATGCAAAAGCCGCCTGCAAAAATGGATTGTCTGCCAAATACCTGCTTTTTTCGACGTTTTTTTGAGCGTTTCTGTGAAGCGTTTTTTGTTCTAGTATCTCGCATTTGATTTACCTGTTTGTTTGATGTCTGTATTATTTTTTTATTTGTATTCTGATTCTTTTTCTCCATGAATTTCATTTCCTGCCTTTTTTGCTTGCGTCTGGTTGCCCATGCATGGTATGATTATAGTTAGCTTTTTAACAGCAAAACTTTATCATTATGATGCTGATTGTGCCATTAAAAGCACTCTCTGTATCATAGCATATTTTTCTCTATATTTGAAACACTATTTTTATGATGAAAGGAGATTTTATGTTTTTTTTAAAATTACATGCAAAACGATTTCTTTTAAGTACTGCTTTGATTCCCTCTCTGGCACTAACAACCACTGTTAAAGTACACGCCGCGTCTAATACAGAGGATGCTTTTGACAATGCTGCCAACACTTTCTTTTGGGATATCATGGATTCTTCGCCTATTAATCTGCACTATTCCTTTTCTTTTCCAGAGGATTATAAACCGTCTGATAATCCACCACTTGGCTCCTTTAGTGAAACTTTCACCGAGACTGCTGAAATATTAAATCGTGCAAAAGAGAATCTCTCAGCAGTAGAATACAATTCACTGACAGCAAAGCAAAAGCAGGTCTACCAGCTAATGAAGCACTATATTGACATTAATCTGGAATATTGCACTCTTCCTGACTATACAAGTACCTTAGGACCTATGAGCGGCATTTTATCCACTTTAAACACAACTATTACTGAATATTATCTTTTGTCTGAACAGGATATTATAAACTATCTTGATGTATTAAAAGACATCCCACGTTTTTTAAATGACGTTGTGAAGGAAATTGAACATCAGGAAAGCATTGGCTATGTGCCTAGCCTCTATGCCTTTGAGCAGGCACTGGAAAATAAGGATGCGATGACAACATTAGAAAATCATCCCTACCTTGAGGCGTTTGAGTCAAATGTGAGTGAAACCGGATTATCTGATGATGTAGTTAATAACTATACAAAACAGGTAGAGACAGTGTTGACCGATGAAGTTCTTCCTGCTTTTTCTTCTTTCTATGAAACATTAGAAAATAAAAAAGCCTCTGCCGGTGAGAGCAAAGGTCTTGCTTTTTATGATCAGGGTAAGGAATATTATGAACTTTTAGTAAGAGACAATACAGGAACTGATATGACACCGCTTGAGCTTAAGGATTATCTAACAGATAAGCTGACACAGGGGCTTATGAACCTGTCGCAGTCTTACTCCTACAATCCTAATTTGTTAAATGATCTTGATTCCCTGACAGCACCAAAAACAGACGCTGATGCTATTCTTCAGACATTAAATCAAAAGGCAGCCGAATGTATGCCGGATATCGGTGATACCACATATACACTAAGCTACCTTCCAGAAGCACTTCAGGTTCCGAACAATCTGGCCTACTATCTGTCAAGCCCGCTTGATAACGAAAGTCGAAACATTATCCGAATTAACCCTAGCGAAGTTGGCGATGATTCGATGGTTCTTTGGACTACAATGGCACATGAAGGCTATCCTGGTCATCTTTATCAGCACCAGTATTTTATGCAAAATTCTTTTGAATACAATATTGAGACTCTCATTGGTTCTCTTGGTACCTCAGAGGGATGGGCTTATTACGTTGAAAAGCTTTCTCTTGAATGGGCTGGACTTGACGAAGCAACTGCTGATGCCTACTTTACTAACATGATCCTTGGAATGGCTGCACTCTCCGTTGTTGACATTGGCGTCAATTACGAGGGCTGGGGCATAGAAGAAACCTCTAATTTTTTAACAACCTATTATGGCGAATTAGATAAAAATACTTGCCAGAATTTTATAGATACCTGCGCTAACGATCCTGGCGTCTATCTGCCATACAGCGTTGGCTACTATAAAACTGAAGATCTTTTTGAACAGATGGCTGACGGATATTCATCTGACAAAAATATGTATGCTGCTTATCTTAAAATGGGCAGTATGCCATTTACATTGTTAGAGAAATATTTGATTCCTGATAACTCCATTTAAAAACAATTTTGCCAGGCATAAAAAAACATGCCTGGCATTTTTTGTTTCCCACACTTACCTGTGAATTAATTTTTTATTATATTCAACCGACTACTGTTCCATAGTAAACTTGATATTCTTGTCCGTCCTGAACAAATGAACCTGTATAATTCCAATTAATCGCACTCTTCTCTACATAATATTTTTTACCATAGTATTCTACAAGTCCTGTGTAATTCCATCGAATGATACTACCCTCAACATAGTACCAACAACCCTTATAAAGCGTCAGTCCTGTGTATCCCCAGTTCATTACTCCACTCTCAACATAATACCATGCACTATTATAATATACTAATCCAGTATAGCCCCAATTCAGACAGCCCTTATAAATATAATACCATGTTCCGTAATAATTTGTCAGACCTGTGTAATTCCAATCCAGGCAGCCACCTGAAATATAGTACCATGCACCTCTATATAGCATTAATCCATTATAATTCCAATTTAATCTACCATTTTCAATTGCAAACCAAGATCCATTATAATTTGCTAGGCCAGTATAGCCCCAGTTCAATGTTCCATTCTCCACATAATACCATGTTCCATAGTATTGCGTCAGGCCTGTATAACCTTCATTTAAGCAACCACCTTGCACGAAACGCCAAGTACCATTATCGAGCACCAATCCGGTGTAATCCCAATTGATTTTTCCGTTTTGCACAAGATACTTTGCACCATTGTATTCAACCAGACCACCAAATTTTTCATCTACCCC
>OGOY01003783.1_pt1 | contig 11102 bp, 10 predicted proteins | sample 1552811 | NCBI WGS metagenome assembly OGOY01 (sample SAMEA2580132, study PRJEB22360) | human gut metagenome | biome: human gut; feature: human-associated habitat; material: faeces | place: Denmark | collected 2008/2010 | reverse complement strand
CTGGATTGACCGCTCTGACGATCGCATCCAGTATGTCCACCGGTGGCGTGAGTTCCGGCGCAGGAATCTTGCTGACGGCAAGTGCACTGTATGTTCTGGCTGTGGCGGTAGAGAAATTTGCGGCATTGAACATTGGTGAGCTTTTACGGGGCGGGATTTCCGCATTGCTCGGACTGGGAAGTCTGGTTGGCGGGTTAGTCGTATTCACAAAATTCGGCGTTGCTTCCGCACTGGATGGCCTTGGCTCCGCTATGCTCAAGATGAGCGCGGCGCTGCTGATCCTGGCCCCTGCCATTAAACTGCTGGGCGATGCTGATCCGAAAACTGTCGGGCAGGCGTTACAGGTATTTCTGGACGGAATGCTCATCACCATGCTGGGCGGTGCTCTTCTGACAGCAATGCCTCAGCTGGCAGTTGGATTGGAACTGCTGGCAAAAGCATTCTGGAACTTCGCAAAGTCGCTGGGCGTGATCGCGCTGGCGACTGCGGCGATGGGTGTTCTTTCCATGTTTGCAGGACCGATCTGTCAAGCCATCATCAACGCCGCACCGGACATTCAGGAAGCACTGACCACCGTGGTGGTGATGCTCTGCGAGGTGATCAAGAACTGCGCCGGGCCTATTGTCGAGGCATTTGACGCGCTGGTCCGTGCCGTGATCCCGGAGTGCTGGCAGCTGGCGAAAGACAGCTTGAGTTTCCTTGGTGTTCCGGAAACATGGGGTGAACTGTTCAGCGGCATCGGAAATGCCATGAAGGATGCGGCGCTGGGCATTTTTGACTGGTTCGGCGAGATCTTTGAGGACGACCGGCCGGTTGGCATGGCGATCAACGGCATCAAATCGCTGGGCGGAAAGATCGTTGATGCGTTCAAATCGTTCTTTGGCATTGCATCGCCTTCCAAGGTGATGGCCGAAAACGGTGAATATGTCATGCTGGGCGTTGTGGAAGGCCTGCAAAACCAGAGCATTCTGGCACAGGCAAAAGCGGCCATGCACAGCGCTGCTGCCGCCATCCGGAATGTTTTCACCACCTTCTGGGGCATCCATTCGCCCAGTGACGTTGCAGCCAGCGACGCGGAGAACATCCTTGAGGGTGCGATCCTGGGCATTGGCGACAAGACGAAACAGGACGAGCTGCGGAACAGCGCTTACAATGCGGCCCTTGCGGTAAAAGACGGTATGACCACCGCTCTGGATGAGGCGACCATTGCCGTACAGAACAGCATGGTTGGGCTGTACAACGCCATGAAGATGGATTCGCTCCATTTGGGCAACCCCATTTATCAACATGGACTGAAGGGCGCACAGAATGCAGCAAAGCAGGCGGCGCAGGATACTGTACCGATCCCCTCCAACAGCGGCATCAAGAAGCCCGGTAACAAGACCCCCTCCACTGTGGAGGAGATCAAGAATGCTGTGGACAGCACATGGGGCAAGCTGAACCCCTTTGGTGCGCTGACCGACTACTACCAGAACGCCGTGGATGATGCACTGGACGGAGCGGGCGGAGGCACCACCAAGTCCAAAGCCTCCAAGGCCGGCAAGTCACTGGCAGACACGCTGGCAAGTGCATTCTCCGACAAGCTGAAGGCCAACAAGACCGAGATGTCCAACGTCACTGGCGAATACGCGCTGTGGGAAGTGACGGGCGGCGACACGGCCACGGTGGAAGAGCTCATCACCAAGAAGACCGAGAGTCTGACAAGGGAGATCGAGCTCCAGACCAAACGGGTGGCCATTGCGAAAGAGCAGTACGACACCCTGCTGGCCAAGGTGGGCGCGAACAACAGCAAGACGAAGGACGCTTACGGCACCCTGCTGAGTGAACAGAAGACCCTTGCGGAGCTTCAGAGAAGCAAGCAGGACAGCATCCTGAAGGTCATTCAGGAGCGGTACGAGACCGATGCCAAGACCGCGGAGGACGAATACGAGCTTTGGAGCGCCCTGTATGAGGACAGCGCCGAGGTGACCGAGAAGTCCAACAAGAAGATCGATTACATCAACCGGAAGATCAAGAACCAGGCGGAAATCCTGCTGGCCACCGAGAAGGACTATATCGCCATCAAAAACGAGTTTGGTGAGGCAAGCCAGAAGACCCAGGCGGCCTACCAGCAGTATCTGGAGGCGCAGACCGAACAGCAGAAGCTCATCAACGAGCTGAATCAGGCCCAGCTGGATGCCTATGACAGCAAGGTCTCCTACCTGGAAAAGCAGGAGAAGCTGGTGACCAACCGGCAGAACATGCTGGCCAAGCTCTACGGCGACGGGGACCTTGCGGGCCGGGAGGATGCTTACAAGGCTGCGGTGGAACAATACGGAGCCGACAGCGCCCAGGCACGGAAAGCCGCCACCCAGGGCACCATGACCGCCATCATCGGCGTGGGCACGGCACTGGACGGCATGAGCTACAGCCTGAAGAAGGTGACGAACAAGCAGCTGAAGTACGACGAGGCTGTGAAGAAGTTTGGTAAAAACAGCGAGACCGCACTGGATGCACTGGCAGACCTGCAAAGCGAACAGTACAACTTTGTGGGCTTTGCGGAAAATCTGGCGGATGCCTTTGAGCTGGACGACTCCGGCAAGCGGATGATGATGCAGCTGGGCTACTCCATCTCGAAGAACTGGCGGCCCATTCAGGAGGGCTTCAACAGTGTCTGGGCACAGGTGCAGAAGAGCGCCCCGGAAATGGCCTCGAAGCTCAGCAGAGCCTTTGGTGTGGCCACCAAGGACGGCGTGACCGAAGTGATCACCGACCTCTTTGGCACCATTACCGCCCTTGTGAGCGGTGACTGGGGCGGGGCAGTGACCGGCGGCATTACCACCGTGCTGGACTTTATGGGCACGGAGTTCGGCCGCCTGATGATGAGCAAGGGCATGAACGCTCTGCTGGGACTGCCCAAAGCCTTCAGTGCGCTGGCCCAGGGCGGGGGAACCCTAAAGATCATGGGACAGGTGGTCAAGGTGACCGGCGTGACCGAGAACCTTGGCAGCATCCTGGGCAACATGAGCGGCCTGTTGGGCTCTGCCACGGGCGGCACGGGACTGCTGGGAGAAGCACTGGGCGGCCTTGGCAGCGTCGGCGAGATGATCACCGGCTCCGGTGGCTTACTGGGCGGTCTTGGAGAACTGGGCGGCACTCTGGTGAGCGTGCTGGGCTCCATTGGCCCCGAAGGCTGGCTCATTGGCGCGGCCATTGCGGGCGGCGGACTGCTGATCGCCAACTGGGACAAGATCGGTGATTTCTTCAGCGGGTTCTTTGACTGGCTGGGAAATGCCTTCTCGCACTTGTGGGACTGGATCAGCAACGGCTTCAAAGGCCTGGTGGACGTGGGCGGAAACCTGATCTCCGGACTGTGGCAGGGCATTACCGGCGCGGCGGGTGCGGTGTGGAACGGCATCTGCGACTTCGGCAGTGCTGTAGTGGACGGGTTCTGCGACTTCTTTGGCATCCATTCCCCCAGCCGCGTGATGGCGGGCATCGGCGAATACCTGAGCCTGGGTCTGGCGCAGGGCATCACCGACGAGACCGGCTCCGTGGTGCAGGGCGTACAGGACGTGAGCGACACGGCCCTTTCCACCATGATGGATCTGGCCCAGCGAGTGGGCGACATTGCCAGCGACGACTTCGAGTATGAACCCAGCATCCAGCCCGTAGTGGACATGAGCGACGTTCAAAATGGAGTGGACTGGCTGAACGACACCCTGTTCCAGAACGGCACGGTCGCCCTGAATGCAGAGCGCACCGCAGGCCTTGCCGCCAACGTGGTGCGCAGAGCCGAGGTGACCAAGGCCCAGCAGGAAGAGGCGAACAAGGCTGACCAGAAGGCAAACCCCAACGCCGACATCGTTTCGAGCGTGGAGGCACTGGGCGAGCACATCGACAGCATTGCCCGGGCAGTAGCCAACATGAAGGTCCAGATGAACGGCCGGAAACTGGTGGGCGAGATCATCAACGACGTGGACGAGGGGCTGGGGAAGATCAACCGGAGGAACAACCGATGATGGGACGGAGCGCAACTGACCCGGCGCTTTCCTCACAGATCCCCACATTTGCGGGGCTTATTTTTAAGGTATATGACAATGCAGGGGCTTCCCGGGAATACAGCACGAGAGACTTCAACCTGGTCCCCCTGAACCCCCTGCATGTCAATGCCTTTGAGGAAAAATACGAGACGATGGACTTTCCTTCCTACCATGGCACGCCGGAAAAGGCTCCGCTGGGAAAGAGGGTGTTCCAGAACTCGACCGGGAGCTGGGACTTTTATTATGTGGCGGACGGCGTACCACATTCCAGCTGGGATGACTACGGACGGCACGCCATGGACGATGTACGGGAGCGATGCGGCATCCCCGACAAGACCGAACAGAGCATTCAGCTTTACCCCGACTGGTCGAGCCGGGAAGGTGACTGGACAAGCACCTATTTCCGGCTGATGCGGATCATTCAGGGAAGAGAATGCGAGGTGCGGATGGAACTGGGCGGAACCGTGCTCTCCACCGCGCAGACGAGAAGCTACAAAGGGCGCTGCTGGATCAGCAACGTCAAGAACGGCAACGACGGACGGGTGACGCTGACCATCTCCTATGACTTCCAGCCGCCTGCCGACATGCTGAGTTAAGGAGGAGCCATGTACCATTCCATCACCATTGGTGACAAGAACACCTGGGATGACTGGAAGATGATCCCGGTCTCCCGGCCTGTGGTGGCTCCCCCGGTGGAGAAAGTCCTCTCTGTGAACGTGCCCGGACGAGACGGAACCACCTACCTTTCCAAGAGCCTGACGGGTTACCCGGTATTCAAGGCCCGGGAGGGAAGCTGGGAGTTTTATCTGGACACGGACGAGTGGCGAGGGCAGAACCTTTCGACCCCTGTGGGAACCGGAGCGCTGGAGTATCTTTCCAGAGCGCTGGCGAAGAGCAACTCGATCCCGGCACAGACCAGGGTGCGGCTGGAGGATGACCCGGCGTTCTTTTATCTGGGGCGTGTCTGGGTGAACGGTGGCATCAAGCAGAAGAACGGGCACAGCGTCGTGACCTTTGCCTACAGCCTTTACCCGTTCAAGTTCCTGTACGACAACATTCAGGAGGACTGGGTGTGGGATACCTTTGGGTTTGAGACCGATCTGGCCGTGCCCTACTGCAAGGACATCCCCATCAAGGCACTCCAGAGCAAGACCTTCCGGATGCCGCCCAGCGAAAAACCGAGCCTGCTGCAAGCAAAATGGACCGGTGGCGGTTATGTGGGGGTTACACTGGCAAAGAGCCAGACCTACCCCTACGAAAAGGCAAAAGAGCTGGGACTTCCGGCAGAGGAGGTCTCGTACTGCCCAATGATGGACGAGGGCATGGGAAAGGTGGACATCGGCCTGATCGACAACGATCTGCGATATGACGTGTACGAAGTGCGGGCGAGCACCACGACCGATGCGGGAACGCTCAACCTGTATTACCAGCCAGCGTATCTATAAACCTCTCAGTCAGCTTTACGAAATTTCAAAATGGATGCAGAAAGGAGGGAGGAGCCATCGGATATCAAGTTTATGCGGGAACCATCTCAAAGAAGACGGAAACCTTTAACGGCACGAGCGCTCTGGGGTTCCAGTGGGACACCCGGGAGTGCATCTTTGATTCCCAGGGTGACACGATAGAGGGAAGCGTTTCCAACCGATTCCTCGAAGACCCGGTGCTGAACCTGGCCAAAAACGAGTTCGGCAGCTTTGAGGCGACCATTCCATACCAGATCAACACGGCATTCGGCAGCTACAAGAACCCTGTGTACACCACCCTGAAGTACGAGAAAACGTGGCTGGTGGTGGAAGAGGACGGCAAACCGATCTGGCTTGGGTACGTGACCGAGACGGAAAAGCTGTTTGACCTGAGCTACAAGCTGTATGCCGAGGGCGTGCTGGGATATCTCCAGCGATTTGTGCCGAAAGTGAATGGCGGAACCTACTACCTGACCACCGACAACCCGATGGAGCAGTGGTCGAGCGTGCCCTCCAACAGCATCTTCTACCTTGCAACGCAGGCGTTGAAGGACTACTATCAGGGGCCTTACGGGACCTTTGGCATCGGAAAGGTGAACATCCAGCCCGGGCGCACCATTGACACCTCCAGCAAGGGAACCCTGTTCGAGAGCCAGTGGAGCCTGCTGAACACCTTTTTGCTGGAAGAATACGACGGATATCTGCGGACACGGATCGTGCGGGCAGACAACGGCACTGCGGTATGGCGGGTGTACATCGATTACCTCGTGGAAACGGATGCCACCACGACACAGACCATTGAATATGGCGTAAATCTGCTGGATTTCAGCTATGTGGAGCAGATGTCCAGCGACGTGGTGACCCGTGTGACCGCATACGGCACCCAGACGACCACCAGCGGATGGTGGATCTTCAAGACGACCACCGTGAGCGCGATCTCGGAAACAGTGCGGGACGAGGCGGCAGAAGCAAAGTACGGCATCATTGAGAAGTGTATCCAGGTCGATGGCAACACGAACAACGACAACCTGCGCAAAGAAGCACAGACCGAGCTGAAGGGGTACAAGCAGAACATCGAGCCTGTGATGACCCTGACCGCTTACGACCGGGTGGACAGCGGGGAAAGCAATGACCGACTGGGATTTCTGATCAAGACCCACATCATCTCCAGCCCCCACGAGATCGACAAGTGGCTGGTGTGCACCAAGCTGAAGCTGCCGCTGGATGCACCCAACGAGAAGCAGTTCACCTTTGGTCTGACCCCCGAGAAGCTGACCAAACAGCAGGTGCAGAAGCAGGCCATGGACAGCGTATGGACGATCGCACAGGCGATCATCAGTTTCCTGAACCAGCTACTGGGCAACCTGAGCAATTCGTAAGGGTTCAAAATGGAGGAGGTTGAGAATAGGAATGGATTTTGATGCGATCATTACGGGCATCCGGAAGGCGATCTATGGCCGGGAAGTCCGTGAATACATCGCCAGCTCGATGGAGTGGACCCGGGACTTTGTGAACCAGAGCATCGCCAACATCAAAGAGCTGCTCCGTCAGGCCGAAGCGGCACGGGATGCGGCAAAGGCAAGCCAGGATGCCGCCAAGGTGAGCGAGACCAACGCCAAGGCAAGCGAGAATGCGGCCAAGACCTCGGAGACCAAGGCGAAGACCTCGGAGACCAATGCCAAGGCAAGCGAGAATGCGGCCAAGACCTCAGAGACCAACGCGAAGACCAGCGAGACCAACGCCAAGAGCAGCGAAACAAAGGCTGCCACCAGCGCTGCCAACGCCAAGACCAGCGAGACCAACGCGAAAGCCAGCGCCGACAGTATGGGGACCAGCGTAGCCACCTGCACCGCCAAGGCCAAGGAAGCCGAAGCAAGCGCAGGGAAGGCCAAGACCAGCGAGGGGAATGCAAAGACCAGCGAAGGAAACGCCAAGGCCAGCGAGAACGAAGCCCGCCAACTGGTGGAAGCGGCCAAGAAGGTGGTGAACACCGACAAGACCCTGACCATTGACGGCGCACCCGCGGACGCAAAGACCGTGGGCGACAAGTTCAAGAGCATCAAGACCGACTGGAATTCCGTGACGGATAAGCCGAGTACGTTTCCCTCTACGTGGGACAGCGTGAGCGGGAAGCCGAGTGCGTACCCCACGAACTGGGATAATGTATCGGAGAAGCCGAGTAGTTATCCACCGAGCGCGCATGGTCATTATTATCTCGCAGATGAGGGAGATAATCGATCTACTGCAACAACGCCGGATACCTATAATAAGTTTCCGAATTCGCCACACGGAGGAATCGCGTTCAGAGGGCTTAAATACTGCACCACAATCGGCTTAAACAGTGGTACAACCTATGCATATCTACTTGGACTTCGCGGATGGGGCGATTTTTCTGGCGGCAATGCCCATGAAATTGCGTTCACAGATAACGGAATCTACGTTAGAAATGGCTCAAGCACTGCTTGGGGCAGTTGGAACAAACTGAACACCAACACCATCACCTCCCAAACCAGCGACCCCGGTGCGGGAAGCAGCCTTGCAACCGGCTCTATCCTGCTGGTGTACGCATAAGGAGGACAGAACATGGCAATTTATACCGGAATCGGCGGAAGTGCCAAGTCGGTCTCCAAAATCTACACCGGCGTGGGCGGTACCGCAAGGACAGTGCACAAGGGCTATATCGGCGTGGATGGCGTGGCCAAGAAGTTCTATGACGGCGGCAACCCCATCAGCTCCTTTGCACTGGGGACGGAATTTGGCATTGCAGACCCGAGCGGCACTACCCGCTGGTATAAGCTGGTGCACAAGGGTGTTCCGGGCGGCGGGTTGTACGACAGCACGGCCAACGGCGCATGGCTCTGGAGGACGAACGTTGCAGGCTCAACAGCGATCGATAGCAGTAACTACATCTACGGTTACGAAGGGTGGGCACTGGACAACTGGTGTGTCAACTACCCGGGCGGAAATATCACACCCAGTGTAGCAAACCGCCTGATGACCGTGCATCTGCCCTACGTGAAGCAGGCGGATTACAGCTCGGCCAAGGTTTCCTCCGGCGCAAACGGCCTTTCGAGAAAGTGCTTTCTGCTTTCCGCGGTCGAGATGGGTGTTTACACCTGGCAGGGCATAGATGGTCTGATGGCGCAGGAGGGTGCAAAGCTGGACTACTTCGACTACACGACTGCTGCCACCGACAAACGAAAAGCAGACACTGAATACTGGACACGCTCCAAGCGAAGCTACAACGGCAACTATATGTACACGTTTTATGCGGATGGAAGTTTCTCCAGTGCAGGCCGCCACAGAGAGGACTCGTACGGTCTGCGCCCCTGCATCGTGCTGCCGCTGAATACGCTGGTGACAACGGTTACTGGGTTCTTATGGCTCCAACAGAACTATATTAACTGAGCACCCGGAAAGGAGAGTTCAAAATGGAAGAAACAGCGATCCGCCCCGGGTACACGGTACCGACCGAGACCGACGGCACCCAGGCAGATTACAGCGCGATCGAGGCTGCGGTGAACGCACACAACCAAAATGCACAGCCCGGGGAAGCTTACTGGGGCATCCGGCTATGCGGGGCGGAGTACGAGGTGTACGAATACGGAGAAGTGCCCCAGCCGCCGACCGCCGAAGAGCTGGCTGCACAGGAAGAGGCACGGCAGAAGGCAGCGGCAAAGCAGAAAGCCGTGGACACCCTACCCGAAACACTGGCCGCCCTGCAAAGCGCCCAAACCGACACCGACAGCCTGGTGGTGGATCAGGAGTACCGGTTGACCATGTTGGAGCTGGGGGTTACGCCGGAGGCATAAGAGTCGAGTCAGCCCATTTGTATCGTTTCGCTTATTGGCCCACTGAAAAGGAATGCTGATGAGCGATTTTTTTCATTAAGATGGCTCATGCAGAACGTGAGCAGAAAGGAATCAAAATGGAACTCTACAACACCTGTGCACGCCTGATCGAACGCGGCAAGACCAACGGGATGCAGCGGAAGCTGGATATCTTCTTTGCCAACGACCGCCTGACCGAAGAGGAGTACGAAAAGCTGTGCACCCAGCTGGCCGAGAAACTGAAAGAGCAGGGCAATGCTTGATGTCATCGACGTTTCCCGCTGGCAGGGAACCATTGACTGGAAAAAAGTCAAGGCCAGCGGAAAAGTAGGTGGCGTGATGATCCGTGCAGTTTCCACCAAGAGCGGGCAGCTCTATGTCGATCCGTGCTTTGAAGCGAACTATGCCGGGGCCAAATCTGTGGGTTTGCCGGTTGGCGTATATGCTTACACCGTTGCGGTAACGGAAGGCATGGCGAAGAAGGAGCTGAACCTGCTCAAGACCTGCCTGGAAGGAAAGAGCTTTGAGCTGCCCATTGCTATGGACGTGGAGGACCCCCGTCTGAAAAGTCTGCCCGCAGCCGAGTTGACGAAACTTGTCAAAATGGAGCTCAGGGAGATCGAAAAGTGGGGGCTGTATGCGATCCTGTACACCTACTCGAATTTTGCCGACTACAACCTGAACATGTGGCAGCTGAACGACTTTGACCTATGGCTGGCGGACTACCGGAACAAGCGGCCGACCCGCAAGCACGGTATGTGGCAGTACAGCTCCAAGGGCAATGTGGCTGGTGTGAGCGGCGTGGTGGACATGAACCATGTCTACAAGGATTACCCGAGTATCATTGCAAAAGCGGGTCTGACAAGCGTGAAGGGAGCGTGAACCCCACGGAAAGCTTTATCGTGACCCATTTCAACGAGGTGGTCTCCCTGATCATCGCGGCGGCGCTGGGATGGGCGGGGAAGGCGTTCTACGCCACCATCCAAGAGCAGAAGGCACTGAAAAAAGCGGTGAAGGCTCTGCTCCACGACAGACTCTATCAGAGCTGCCGGTACTACATCCAGCAAGGGTACGTTGACTCGGAAGGGCTGACCAACGTGGGGCTTGTATACGAGGCGTACCACGAACTGAAGGGCAACGGCACCGGCACGAACCTGTACGAGCGGATGGAGGCACTGCCGCTGAGGGAAGATCACACATCCTGAACAGGAGGACTTCAAAATGGAGAAATACTCGAACGCGAGTGCTGCGACCTGGGCGAGAACCATCTGCCTGATCGTGGCACTGCTGAACAGTCTGCTGGCTTCGTTCAACAAGAGCCCGCTGCCCATCGACAACGAGCAGCTCCAGCAACTGGTCAGCACCCTTATCACCGTTGTGGTGGCCATTGTCAACTGGTGGAAGAACAATTCCTTCACCAAGGAGGCCATCGAGGCAGACGAACTGTTTGCACGGCTGAAGGCGGAGAACAACGCCAGGAAGTAATCAAAATGGAGGAAAAGTCTATGGAAAAATATGGTGCCGCTGGGCATTGATATTTTCATGGACTTTTCTTTTTTGAGTTGTCGGATTTGAGCGATTTGTCGATGGATATATGCCCCGGCATCTGGTATAATAAGGGCACGATAAACAACTTGCGCCTATACCTGTGAAGAACGGAGAATACCTCACAACAATTAGGTAAATTTCCTATCCTAAAAACGGCACCACCGCCAGCCGCGTGGAGCGGGCCATCCGCCACGCTATCGAGGTGGCGTGGGACCGGGGCGATGTGGATACCCTCAACA
>OGOY01003779.1_pt1 | contig 11110 bp, 6 predicted proteins | sample 1552811 | NCBI WGS metagenome assembly OGOY01 (sample SAMEA2580132, study PRJEB22360) | human gut metagenome | biome: human gut; feature: human-associated habitat; material: faeces | place: Denmark | collected 2008/2010 | reverse complement strand
GATTCCTCCGACCGCACGTCACGACAACAGGCCGAGCAGGTCGTCCTTGCTAAGTGTGCCGACGCCTCCGGATGCGGTGCCGTTGGTGAACTGCTGGGCGAGTTCGCTTTTCTTTTCCTGAAGTTTGAGGATGCGTTCCTCGATGGTGTCTTTGGCTACGATTTGGTACACGTTCACATCCTGCGTCTGGCCGATACGATGCGCACGGTCGGTGGCCTGGTTCTGCGCGGCGGCGTTCCACCAAGGGTCGGCGTGCACCACTACGGATGCGCCCACAAGGTTCAGTCCCGTATTGCCCGCCTTGAGCGAGATGAGAAATACGGGAACATCGTTGCCGTTGAATTCGTCCACCAGTTCCACACGGCGTTTCTTCGGTGTCTCGCCGGTGATGGTGTAGAAGTCCACGCCATGTTCAGCCAAACGTGTACCAATCAGGTCGAGGAATGAAGTGAACTGCGAGAATATGAGCACTTTCTTGCCTTCGTCCATGCACGTGGATACGAGTTCGCAAATAGCGTCAAGTTTGGCGGAAGCGTTTTTCGCATCCGCATAGACGAGTCTCGGATCGCAGCAAATTTCGCGTAGCAACGTGAATTCGGCAAGAATGCGGATTTTCTTGGTATTGAAGTCGGCATCCTTGGTTTTGGTAAGGGTGGCGCGCAACCGTTGTTCGTGTGCCGCATAGAGTTTGCGCTGTTCGCCTTCCAATTTGACGGTGAGCACGTTTTCGAACTTGTCAGGCAAATCGGTAAGCACGTCTTTTTTCAGACGTCGTTTAATGAACAGTCCGACCAAAGCCTGCAGTTTGTCGGCCATGACGGAATGTTCCGAACCGGGTGCCATGATCGGCTGTTCGTATTTTTCTCGGAACTTCGTGTAGGTTCCGAGCAATCCGGGCATGAGGAAGTCGAATATGCTCCACAGTTCGCTCAACCGGTTTTCGATGGGCGTGCCGGTTAATGCGAACCTGTGTTCGGCGATGATTTGCTTGACGGCTTTGGCTAGTTTGGTGGCATGGTTTTTGATATATTGAGCTTCGTCAAGTGCCATTAATGTGAATCGGCAGTCGGCATAATCATCCACGTCTCGACGCAGCAAATCATAAGAGGTGATCACCACATCGGTTTGCTGCGTTTCGTTGGTTGCAGGCGAATTGTTCCATTGCTGCGCCACGGTTGCGATGAGTTTGCGACGTTGTGCTTTCGTGCCTGCCACGACTTCGATGGTGAGATCCTGCGTGAACTTCTCGCATTCGGCGGCCCAGTTGTATACCAGGGATGCCGGGCAGACAATCAACGCTGGACCGCTCCCCTTGCGAGCTTCCACCAGTGACAGCAATTGCACGGATTTGCCCAAACCCATTTCGTCGGCGAGAATGCCACCGAAGCCTTTGTCCCACAAGGTGGAAAGCCATTGGAAGCCTTCCACTTGGTATGGGCGCAGTACGTTTTTGAGCTTGCTGGGCACTTCGTATCGTTTCGGGTCGATGATTTTCACATCGTTGACATAGTCGACGAACGATTCGCTTTTGCCATCGTCATCAACTTGAGCATCCAAGAGAAACGCCTGATATCCGGGAATGGTGATTCTTCCGGAATCAAGCTGTTGCTCATCAAGGTCAAGATCTGTGGCAATCTGATCAAGTTCATGCAGATCGGCATTCTTCAGATCAACGAACGTACCATCCTTGAATCGATGGTAGCGGCGGTTCCTGCGGTAGGAATTCAGCAACGCACCGACCTCGTTCATCGGCACTTCGTTGGCTATCGGCGAAATCTCAACCAGATTCGAGTCGATGGACAGTCCGACCTTCACGGTAGGACTGCTTGGCATCATCATGCCGTCGAACGCGGCCGTGGAGAACACCTGCCCGACCGAGCGCAAGATATCCACGCCTTCGGTGAGCAAGAGCAGAATCGTCTGTTCGTCTTCCTCACGAACCCGCGCCACGTCAATGGAACTCCATGTCGGGAAAAGCTGGCGAACCACCTGCACCGCGAATGATTCGCGAGCCGTATCTCGTTTGATGAGCGCCGCTTTCGACCGCGAATCCGGATTAATCACGCCTCGTAGTGCTTTAGCGGTCGGCACCAACTGGAACACGAAATCGCCGTATCGTGCCACAGCCTCACAGGTGATGCCCTGCAGATCACGGTCCAAGTAGAATTCGATCTGGCAGTCGACTCCCATCCGTTCGGCGACTTCCTGCGGAATATCGAAACCAATGCCCGCTTCGGTAAGTTTTGGCAGTATTGTTCGTGCGAACATGGGCCAGTCGTTTTCCGCGATGAACACACCATCGCTAACGTTCGACGCGCACAATGTCATCAACGCGTCCACTGCGGGAAGGATGCTGTCGGCGCAACGGAAGAGTCCGCTCACTGGCATCATATGGGAATCCGTCGGAGTGCCATTATGCTCGGCACTCATGAGGTACACGCCCCGCTGCCCAACAATCCGATCCGTGATGGTACGGTTCGACGTGATACGCACGCCCGACGAAGCGCCTTCCTTCACATATTCGGCGATGAACCGAAATTGCGGATTGCCATCGAATATGGCGATAGTATGCGATCTGGACTCCCCTGGCGTGGCCACTTCGACATAGTCCGGAGCGGCGTCATCCGTATGGGCGAAATCATCCGGAGTGAGCTGCCGTGCCCTCTCACGCCTCTCATGCTTGGGAGCTTCCAGCGGCCCATGTGCTATCAGCACGTCTTCGATGTAGTCCTGTTGCGGTTCCGCTTCGAACAGGTTCAGCAGATCGCACAATTCCCCATCGGTAAGCATGATTTCACGTTCGATACGCACGTCTGGCGCGTAATAGTAGTTGTTCTGCAGCTGTGCAGCGACACGTGATCCAACAACACCTTGCAGGAATCGGAACAGCTGCAACGAGAACGGTTCGAGCATGTCCGGAGTGTGGGTGAACGAGAGCTTCTGTCCGTATGACACGTATGCCCCATTGTGCATGTCGGCTACGAATTTGGAAATGCTTTTGATGATATAACTTGCGTCGCCGCAGCCGATTTTCAACGTCAGGCTCCACAGCTCACGGTTCATGATCAGCGTGGGCTTCAGACATACGCTTCCCGGTTTCACCATGATGGAACCGCTCTTGCGTTTTGTTTTCGTGGCCCCTTGCGTAATGGCGCCTCGTTGTTCGTCGGCGAGACGGCTTTTCGCGTCGACGATGCGTTTGAGCACGTCAAGCTGCGCGCTTTGACCGGTATTGTCATTCTTCGCATCCAGCGCACGCATGTAGTCGGATAGGATATGCGAGGTCACGCCACTTCGCTTGAATCCGCGGAACCGTTCGGGCTGGTCAAGAAACAGCAGCAGCATTGCGGCGACATGCTTGCACATGCCCGTATAGCGGCGTCCCCCAGCCGGCTCCGAATCGAACTCGTCATCGTCCTGCACATGGCCGAACGCCGATCCTGAACCGAAATCATCATAATCATCGACATAATCGTATTCATCGTCATCATCGTCGAAACTGCGATATTTTGGATTGTTGCGGTAGCTGGGCGAATATGCCGACGAATACGTGCTATAACCGTGCTGCGAACCGTTGAACGCCGGGCAGGAGCAATACCTGGCCAAGAAAAGCTCATCATGCAAATCAATCGTGGCTTGCACTTCGTATCGGCTGGACGGTGAGGTGGTACCCCGCATATTGGCATGCAGGGTGATGCGATCGGAATCGGAGTCGTTCAGGCAATGCAGATCCGACATTTTCGCACGCCACTGGTTGGCGATTCCACGGGCACGCTGCAATACAGGCTGACTGCATTCGCTGCGTAGTTCGTCAGAAAGCCATGACAAAGTATCCGCCAACTGAACCCCAATCGTTCGCACATTTGTTCTTATGAAAGAGTATCAGCACAGCGGAACAGGAAAGCCGTGGCTGCAATCCTAGCCACGGCTTCGCTCCATACAGGTTATATCAGCGGCAACGCTTGGTGAGCGGCTGCCATGGATCGAGTTCCACCGGTTCGGATGCCAGCAGCGCGAGGGTGGCGTCGTCGAGGTATTCCCTGCGGATGATAATCTCGGTCACATAGCGGTCGAACCATGCGTCGGAGGCCACGTAGTAGCCGTCCTCGCCGTTGTCCTTGCCCCAGCTGTTCTCCACCTTCCAGCGGTTCGGCTTGCCTTGTTCATCAAGGTTTACGCCGGTAATGGTCATGGCATGGTTACTCGGACTGTCACCGTATTCGAGGCCGTGCGCCTTGTCGAAATCGAAATCGGTGCCGAACAGCTGGTCCACGCGCACGCTGTCGCAGCCGAAATAGCCGGCCGCGCGTAGCGAGAATTGGGTGCAGTCGCAGGCGAACCAGATCGGATGGCCGGCGCTGATCTGGTCGACGGCGGCCTTCTTGAACACGTCGAGCGGCACGTTGATGAATTCCATATCCTCCGCTTCGGCGACATTGGCGGTGTAGCGGATGCGGTAGCGCTTGTTGAACGGGCGGGATTTCATCGGCACGTTGCACAGCGTCACCAGATCATCGACGTCCACCGGCACGTATTTCCTGTAGAATTCCATCGGCGTGATGCCGGTCTCACGGATCTGCCTGCGCTCGTCCTTGCCGGTCTTTGGATTGTCGGACTTGCCTTCGTCGTCTTTCTTGTCGTTTTTCTTGTCATCGTCGCTCACGCGGGCCAGGAAGTCGAACCTCTCCGGCGGCTCACCAAGCGAGATGGCGCACATGCGGTACACGGTGGACATGTCGTCTTCCTTGACCGACCGCAACTCTTCAATCGAAGCTCCAGCGGCATGGCGTCCGCGCAAATCCGCCGCGAACTGACGCAGCCTGCTGTTGAGATACTGTTTGAATGCGTCGGAATCCTTGGAATTGGCGGATTCCGGATATGCGTTCTTCGGCACAAGACCGTACTTGTCAACAAGGGCGGCGAACATCTGCCACCAACCGCCATCGTCGGCCGGACCATAGTTGATCTCCTGGAACAGGCGGCTGTCGGTCGGCTCGTCGAGCGTGGAAAGCACGTTCTCAAGATATGCGTTGGATTTCTCCATCGCATCCCAGAAAAACAGGTAGGTTTCGGAGAATTCGAAATCGTCAAGTCCCCATTTGTGCATGAGCTCATAACGCAGGGTGTTGAGGGACGCGAACATCCAGCAGCGGCCCGATCTACGTTGGTTGGTGATGGAGCCCTGCTTCAGTTCTATGGAGAAGTCGCGTGGCAGCGAGCGCTGCCCCTTGTAATCAGTGGCAGCTTCGAGCACGCCCGCAGATACCGCCGCGTTGGCCGCCACGAGATTGGCGCGGTCTGCGTTGAAGTCCTTGGCGTATTGCATGAGACGTTCCGATTTGATTGCCTTGTTACTGTTTGTCATATCGCCGATATTCGCCGTATGCCTTGACAGAAAGGCACGTTTCAGCCCCCATTTCGTCCTGTCCCAATTCCATTTCGCTTATATGTGGCACTTTCTTTCACGCCAGAACCTCCATAACCTCGGAAAAATACCCCCTTGTACGGTTTTTCCCAAAAGCATCTGCCACATATAAGCGAAATGACATCAGGCGGAATGGGAAATCTGCCACATATAAGTGATTTGACTTCGATTTGCGGGTACGCTGATAGCGTGTGAGAGTTTGGAGATGAGGAGATATCATGCGTCGTCACAATTCGATGGTGTCCGTATTGTCCGGATTGCTGGCCGTGGGGTTGGTTGTCGGCTTATCGGTTGGATCCGCGTTGGCCGTGGAACCGACCGATAATACCGGTGCCGGCCAGAGTGCCACTCAAATGCTGGATTCATTGGAGGTCAAAGGCCGCGCCCCGAAGACGGGGTATAAGCGCACGCAATTCGGCAAGGCATGGGCCGATGTGGATCGCAACGGTTGCGATACGCGCAACGACATCCTCAACCGTGATCTGACTGACGTGAAGCATAAGGTGCGTACGCACGATTGCGTGGTGGAATCCGGCCAACTGCATGATCCGTATACCGGCAAGGACATCGCGTTCAAGAAGGGATGGAAGACTTCCACAGCGGTACAGATCGACCATGTGGTGGCGTTGAGCGACGCATGGCAGAAGGGCGCGCAGCAGCTGAGCGTCGACCGGCGCAAGCAGCTGGCGAATGACCCGTACAACCTGCTCGCGGTGGACGGCCCGTCGAACCAGCGCAAGTCCGACGGCGACGCGGCGACCTGGCTGCCCGCCAACAAATCGTTCCGCTGCTCATACGTGGCTCGGCAGATCGGCGTGAAGGCGAAGTACTCGCTGTGGGTGACGCAGGCCGAGCATGATGCGATGTCGCGCGTGCTGTCGTCCTGCCCGGCCCAGACCGTTCCGACCGGCGACGGCGCGGAATCAGTGGCGCCGCAGGAGGACGTGTCGCAAGGCAGCTCATCGCAGGACGGTTCATCGGGCGAACAATCCGAGTCGAGCACGGTGGTGGAGCCGGCCGCTCCGTCTGACGGCGACAGTTCTGATGTCTACTACAAGAACTGTGCCGCGGTGCGTGCAGCCGGCAAAGTGCCGCTATACAAAGGGCAGCCCGGCTACTCGACCAAACTCGATCGCGACGGCGACGGCGTCGCCTGCGAATAGCGCCCCCATCTCCATCCCGCGAAAGTCCCATCCGCAGCCGCCGGAATGGGACTTTCGCCGGGTGACGGCTTCGCAGCTCCGCCGTGCCCGCATTGCAGCCGTTGTTTTCCGTATTCCGACGGCATCTACTATTGTGTGTTCGGTATTGGTATGCGACGTGAGGGCGCGGGTCGAAAGACGCCAGCCTGCGGTGCGGAAGGAGAGCAGAGCGATGGCAGGGCTTCGTGGTCCGGACAGTTCCGAGGACGAGCGGCATTTGGGCGGGAATGCCGTGTTCCCTGAAACGGTGGACGTGAACATTCGCCAGCTCGACCCGATTCCGGCACCGCGGTATTTTCTCAGGGAACTGCCGCTCACCGATGATATGAGCGACCTGGTGCTGCAATCGCGTCAGCAGATCCGCGACATCCTGCACGGTCGCGATGATCGTCTGCTGGTCATCGTCGGCCCGTGCTCGATTCACGATCCGAAAGCGGCGCACGAGTACGCGCAGCGTCTTGCGGCGCTCAAGGGCGAGCTTGAGGACCGACTGATGATCGTGATGCGCGTGTATTTCGAGAAGCCGCGCACGACGATCGGCTGGAAGGGTCTGATCAACGATCCGGATCTGGATGGCCGCTTCGATATCCGCAAGGGCATGTGGCTGGCGCGCAAGGTGCTGACCGACGTGCTTGGCCTGGGGCTGCCGACGGCGACCGAATGGCTGGATCCGATTACACCGCAGTACATCTGCGATCTGATCAGCTGGGGGGCGATCGGCGCGCGCAACACGGAGTCGCAGGTGCATCGTGAGTTGGCGAGCGGCATGTCGATGCCGATCGGCTTCAAGAACGCGACCGACGGTTCGATCAAGCCGGCCGCCGACTCGTGTTTCGCGGCCGGGTTCGAGCACCATTTCCTGTCGATCAACCTGGATGGCCGCGTGATCTCCGCCGAGACGAAGGGCAACCCGGACTGCCATCTGATCCTGCGCGGGTCGAACACCGGCCCGAACTACGATGCGGCTTCCGTGGCGGCCGCGCTTGAGGCGTTGCGCGCGTCGAAGGCGAGCGGTCCGAGCGAACGCGGTCTGGTCATCGATGCGGCGCACGGCAATTGTGGCAAGGACGAGAACGTCGAGGCCGAGGTCATTGAGAACATCGCCTCGCGTATCGCCGATGGAGAGCCGGGCATCCTCGGCGTCATGATGGAGAGCTTCCTCAAGGGCGGGCATCAGAAACCGGCACCGCTCGACCAGCTGGTGTATGGCCAGTCGGTCACCGACTCCTGCGTGCCGTGGGAGCGCACCGAGGAGCTGCTGCACACGCTCGCCGACGCCATCGACGCGCGTCGCGCGCTCTGATCCGGTGCCCGGCCTAGGCCGCTAGGTGGGGCATGCCACAATACATGGCTGTTAGCATATACGTAGGTTCGGCGTGGCCTTGTCTGTTCGAGAGGTCGCGCCGAACCGTTTTCTTTTGCATTGGGGCTGCTTCAGTGATGCATCGTCACAGCGACGCGTCGTCCCAGTGGTCGGCGGCGGGGAGCGAGCGGATCGACGGCATCAGCAGCGCGATGACCACATTGACCGCAAGCACGGCCAGGAACAGGCCAATCGTGGCGCCGAACCCGATGCGTGGCAGCAGGGAGCCGGCGAGCGCTGAGCAGAACAGCGTGGGTATCATCGACAGCATGTCGCTCGCCGACCCGACACGTCCCTGCATCTCGCTCGGCACTTTGGCGAACACGAATCCCATCAGCAGCGAGTTGATGGTGGGGATGGGCAGCCCGACGACCAGCGATGACGCCAGTATCACCAGGTAATCGCTGCTGAACAGCATCGGCAGCAATGTCAGCAGCGACGTCACCGACAGGACGACCAGACCGGTGCCCATGTGCACTCGCTCGCATACCCGTGCGGCGATCACCGCGCCGATCAGCATGCCGACTCCCATGACGGTGTTGACGAAACCGAGTCGCACGGAGTCCACGTGGGTGCTCACCAGTTGCAGGTTCACCGCGGCGAACACGCCGTTGAGCCCGAAATTCACCAGCGCGGCGATTACGCAGATCGCCAGCAGCGTGTGCCTGCGCAGCGTCCAGCGCCATCCTTCGATGAAATCCTCGAAGAACGAGGTGTGCGCCGACTCTGCTGTCGCATCGGCGTCGGGCGCGACGGCGGCATCGGACGTGCAGCCCGCTTGCGACGCGGTGTCGGGACGCTTGCTCTTGCGATCTGTCGTCACCATGTCGCGGACATGTTCGTCGACGCGCAGCTGGGCGGCACTGACACCGCTGATCGCGTACATCAGCGAGGCGACCGCGAATGGCAGCCACGGCGCGACCGCGTACAGCACGCCGCCGAGCGGGGATCCCGCGATGCTGACCACGGAATCGCGCCCCTGATTGAGGCTTTGCGCCTTCGGATATTCGCGGGTCGGGATGATCGTGCGCAGCATCGCGTTGGTCGCGTTGGCGAGTAGTCCGTTGACCGCTGACGCCGCGACCGTCGCGATGGCGAATATCGGGAATGCGATCGCATGCAGGGCGATCAGCACGAACACCGTTCCCCACAGCAGCGTGCCGAACACGGCGTTGGCGATGATGAGCCCTTTGCGGTTGTGCCGGTCCACGACCGTGCCGCCGAACACGTCGCTGACATGTGTGGCAATTTGGCTGAACGTGGCGAGCCACCCGGCGAGCACCACCGATTGGGTGAGCGAGAAGGCGATCAGTGAGATCGCGAAGCCTTTCATCGCGGCTCCGATCGTCGAGGCGGTGTCTGCAGTGAACCATTGACGATATGTGGGGTTGCCCCACAGCGATTCACTGCGTTGCGGGGAAGTGCGTTCGCGGTGTGGCGCGGTTTGCGCCTGCGATGATTCGGGCATGATGTTTCCTTTGAATAAGTTGAGGGGTGTTGTGCGTCGAGGGGTGAAATTGCGTATGCTTGCGCTCGCCCATTGCATTGTGGGCGCAGGGCGTGGGGTGAGAGGGTATGTCAGGCCGCCGTTATGGCAGCCATCTGAAGGCGTCGATGTTGAGCATGACGGGTTGCGAGCCGTCCCCCTCCTCGTGTGCGAGGTTGCGTGATGCCCATGTGTTGAAGAGCTCGCGCAACTCCTGTGACATGCGCGCGTATTCCTCGCTTGTCAGCCGCAGCACGCTGCTGCTCATCACCGTTGGGTCCGTCCACTGTTTGGGCAGGTTGTCAGAGGCCGACCTGTATCGCTGCCATGCCTCTTGCCGAAACGCGGAGTTGACCTGATCCATCGTCGTCGCCATTACCGAATCGATGGCCGTGTCCGCGTTGATTTCCAGCCTGCTTTGGGCGGCCAGCCAGCAGCTTCTGCGGTTGTCTCCGTCGGGTGATGGCGTTTGCGTGACGAATCCGGCCTTTTCGAGCTGTTTCAGGTGATAGCTGACCGTTCCGGCCGATTCGCCGAGCTGTTCGGCGATCTGGCCGACCGTGACGGGTTCGGTGTCGCTCATCACGGTCAGTATGCGCAGTCGTGTGGGGTGCGACAGCGCCTTCAGGCGGTTCGCGTCGGTGACTGTCGCGGGGTTGTCGCGGCGGGGCGGCGTCTGCGGTTGCGCCGTGTCGGAAGCCTGTGCCATGTCCGTTCCTTCCGTGCCTCATGACACCTGTCGCGTGTGATGCTGCGCTCATGTCATGAAGCGATATCCAATTGACAAGAAATATTGTACAATAACTCTTGTATAAATCAAGTGCCCCCGTTTTTTCCCCCGTTTCATGTTAGGCTCGCATAAGAGTTCAAGCGGTGGTTCCTCTCCTTCGAGAAACACCGCGGATACCGGCGCGTGTTGGCATAGGTGCCAGCGCGGGCAGGGGGGTATTAGTGCGCGACCGCAGCGTGGCGCAAGTCAGAGAAGACTGAAAGGGCATGGCTCATCATGATGAATGCACGGCAACTGTGGGCGAAGGCGTGACGTTGTTCGCGTCGGTGAAGGAGGGCGCGTGATGGCGGAATCGGCACGGCACTCAGGGCGCAAAACTCCCTGGAAGACGATCCTGGCGGTGTTGCCGGTGGTCGCGATCGCGGCCGGCGACTACAAGGACGCCGCGGCCGGCGAGACGGCAGCGCTCCAGAACATCGTAATGTCCCCGTGCCCGTTCGACGCGGGGCATGGGGACGTTCGTCATGCGCGGCGGATACGGGCTGGCGCGGCCCGTGTATGGCCAAGTACAGGGCCGTGCCTTATCCTTGGGGGAGAGAACAAGGCAAGGAGACATCACGTCATGCAGCAGCAGAACATGGGAGAGCGTACGCCGCAGGGCACGCCGCGTCACGCCGGCCCGAAGCCGCTGAACACGCCGGAGGAGCTGCGGGCCATCCGGCAGGCCATGGACGAGGGCAAGAACCCGCTGCTCGCCACGGGCGTGCCGCGCTGGGAGGATCAGGTGGGCGTCAGCCGTATCATCAACCGCCGGGTGCTGGAGCTCGAACCGCTGCCCACCCCGGCCCAGGTGTTGGCGGAACTGCCTCTTGACTCCGCCGCGCAGGAGATCGTCGCCTACTCT
>OGOY01003778.1_pt1 | contig 11110 bp, 10 predicted proteins | sample 1552811 | NCBI WGS metagenome assembly OGOY01 (sample SAMEA2580132, study PRJEB22360) | human gut metagenome | biome: human gut; feature: human-associated habitat; material: faeces | place: Denmark | collected 2008/2010 | reverse complement strand
TGATTCATATCATATACATGGCGGCTGGAAACAGCCGCCGTTTTGGAAGTAACAAGCTGTTTTATGAGCTGGATGGAAAACCTATGTACAGGCATCTGCTTGAACGTTTGATAGAAATTAAAGATAGATATAATAAATTAAAAAATGCAGAATCGAATAACCCGGTCATAGATATAACCGTCGTTACACGTTACCGGGAAATACTGGACTACTGCGCATGTATCCCAGATTGCCATGCAGTCTTAAGTCCGGACAGCGAAAAAGGCATATCCTACACCATAAAAGCAGGAATTATGGCGGTGCAGGAGCAGAAAAAGACCGGTATGCAGATGTGGCAAAGCTGTGTGTGGCAGAAAAAGCCGGAAAAAAACAGTGGCTCGTTACATAATACAGCCAAAACAGAGGACTACTACATGTTTGCAGTAGCTGACCAGCCATATTTAAAAAGTCAAAGCGTGATTAAATTAATAGACAAAGTACTTGAAAATAAAGGGAATATGCGATTGGCTTTTTCGCTTCGCTGTGGAGATGCTGTAGGCAATCCGTGTGTATTTCATTCATCGCTTATCCCGCAGCTTTTATCACTGGAGGGTGATAAGGGTGGCAGAAGTGTGGCAAAGAAGTATGACTGTGTATATGTGGATATCGCAGATGAGCGTGAGCTGATGGATATAGATAACTTATCAAATTCAAAACATACCGTGACATTATAAAAGCTATTATGAAAGAGCACTGTATCAGTGCATACCGAATGTATATTTTATTCAAATTCCCATATACTACCTCCAAAGCATGAATGCAAATGCAAAAAAGTAACCGGAGGACAATAAAGTGAAAATCACAGGATTGACCAGAAGAGTAGATTCCCTCGGCAGAATAGTCATACCAAAGGAGCTTCGCAGGATGCTGCATATAAAAGAGGGAAGCCCACTGGAAATATATATGGATGCGGACGAGACGATAGTGCTAAAGAAATATTCGCAGGTGGGAAGCCTGAAGAATATATCACAGGCATATGCACAGAGCCTGTCAAAGGTAACAGGAGCCATGGTATGTGTGGCAGACCGGGATGAGATAATAGCGGCAGCCGGTAAAAACCACAAAAATTATATAGGCAAGTCTTTGTCAAAAGAACTCGAGAATATTATGGATAAGAGAAAAAGTGCATTGTACAGTAAAAAAGACGATACCCTGATACCTGTGGTGAAGGACGATAAAGCTGACTGTGAAGCGCAGGCAATAGCAGTAATAGTGCATGATGGTGATAGTGCGGGAGCCGTTATACTATGTACCTTCGATGAAAAAGCCGATAAGTCTGAGATTGCCGAAAAGCTGGCGGGTGCAGCAGCAGAATTTCTGGCTGACCAGCTTGGCTAGAGATAGCGAAAAGCATTGAAAAAAACTATTTACTTGACTACAACAGTAATAAAGATGTAAAATAGTTTGATAAAGGGAGCAATTAGCTTCCTTTTGTGCTATAAAGGTATATAATAGAAAATTAATCAATTATTAATTATCTGATGTTAAGGCATTGTAGTATAATAGACAGTACATATTGGATATAGTTGTCAATTATCTATAAAGTATGCCGATATACAATGGTATACCGATAGTTTGGAGGTAACGTTTAGAAATGGCAAAACAGAAAAAGAAAAAGAAGAAAAAGCAGCATCGCGTTTTCTGGTTTTTCATAAAGCTTCAGATTTTTCTGATGGTACTGATTCTCGGTGGATTATGCTTTTATTACTTTGGAGGCTATGCAGACAAGGTTGCGAAGCTTCACTCAGAGGCGGTAGAGCTCGTGCAGAAATCTGACAAAAACACATTTTTACCGGCGCGCACGAGTACACTCTACGATACAAACGGTGATGAGATATCCGAGACGGCCACTACCAAAAAGGCTGACTATGTGAAGTATGAGGATATACCGCAGAACTTCGTAAACTGCATGGTCAGCATCGAGGACAAGAAGTTCTATAAGCACAATGGTGTGGACATAAAGGCAATAGTGCGTGCCGCAAAGTCAATTATAAAAAACAAGAGAATTACCCAGGGTGGCAGTACCATCACGATGCAGCTCGCCCGAAATATTTACCTGGATACGAACAAGAACTGGCAGCGAAAAGTCAAGGAAATGTTCATAGCGATGGCGCTTGAAAAGAAATATTCAAAGAACGATATTATGGAGTTCTACCTGAATAATGTCTATTTTATGAACGGATATTATGGTATTCAGGCAGCGTGCCATGGCTATTTTAACTGTGAGCTTTCGGATCTTGATTTGTCGCAGACTGCATTTTTGTGTGCGATTCCGAACAGCCCGACATACTATGACCCGATAAACAATAAGGATCATACATTGACACGTCGCAATCTCATATTGAAAAATCTAAAGGAAGATGGCAAAATCACACAGCAGGAATATGAGGCCGCCATAAACGAGGAGATTACCCTCAATATGCCTGAGAAGGATGACACGGTCAAGTACAATTATGTGGATACCTATGCATATTACTGCGCTACGAGGGCGCTCATGGAGAATGAGGGCTTCAAGTTCAAGTATTACTTTGATTCAGACGATGAAGAAAAGGAGTATGATGCTTCATATGATGAGATGTATTCATATTGTCAGAAAAAGCTCTACTCAGACGGTTACAAGATTTATACATCAATTGATCTGACTATGCAGCAGCAGCTTCAGGATTCAATTGACCTGACGCTTTTGGACTTTACAGACACGACCGATGATGGCACATTTAAGCTGCAGAGTGCTGCAACCTGTATAGACAACGACACTGGCGAGGTGGTTGCAATAGTTGGTGGACGAAGCCAGGATGCGGTCAGTCATACGCTAAACCGTGCTTTCCAAAGCCATCGCCAGCCGGGAAGCTCAATCAAGCCGCTCATTGTGTATACACCATCATTTGAGCGTGGTAAGACACCGGATACCATCGTAAATGACCACAAGTTTGATGGAGGACCGTCTAACTCGGGTGATTCATATTACGGTGATGTGACTATCAGGTTTGCCGTTCAAAAGTCACTGAATACTGTAGCATGGCAGCTATATGATGAGCTCACACCAAAGGTAGGCTTACAGTATCTCAAGGATATGAATTTTACCAATATCGTAAAGGATGACTATGTCACAGCAACAGCACTTGGAGGTTTTACAACAGGTGTATCCACACTGGAGATGGCATCTGCATATTCAACACTTGAGAACGATGGAATGTACAGGAATCCGACCTGTATAAAGTCGATTGTGGATTCTGACAACAATATCATATATACATCATCGCAGAAGGACACCGTCATATATACAGAGACAGCATCACGTATGATGACAGATGTCATGACAGATGTTATGAAATCAGGAACCGGACGTAGCGCTAATCTGGACAATGGCATGCCTTGTGCCGGCAAAACCGGAACCACAAACGATAAGAAGGATGGCTGGTTCTGTGGCTTTACCAGATACTACACCACATGTGTATGGGTAGGCTGCGATATGCCTGAGACAGTCAAAAAACTGACAGGAAGCTCTTACCCGGCAGAAATATGGAAGAACTACATGGATCAGATACATGCTGACCTTACACCAATAGATTTCCTGCCATATGCCCAAATATCGGATGATTATCAGGACAGCCAGGAGACACAGGATACACCTGCCGATGACCAGACGCAGAATAATCCTACAGATCAGACAGTGACCACACCTGATGCAGGAACCACAACACCGGATAAGACCACAACAAACCCGAATAAGACAGATGCTGCTGGTGGCAACACAGGTGGAAATACCGGAGACAATACAGACGGAACAACAGGCGGAAATACCGGAGAAAACAACGGTGGTAACACAGGCGGAAATACCGGAGAAAATAATGGTGGCAACACAGGTGGAAATACCGGGGATAACACAGGTGGAGCTACCGGTGGTACCACCGGAGGCGGAGCCCAGTAGATTTTTCTTTGCAGTGCTGTCGGGAGTTGTGTTCTTTGCAGCATACGCACCTGTCACGATAGGAAACAAGACGATAGATGCGCTCATATATTCAGTGACCTACAATGGTTCATACCTTGCTGCAGAGGGAATTATCACAATCATAGTGATATCAATCCCACCGGTTAAGAAGGCACTCGACTATGTGAAGCAGATGGCGAACAGCCGGTAGATAATCTATATCTAAACAATTAAATTATGTAAAAATGAGCAGAATAGGTAGAAATACTTGTTCTGCTTTTTTTATTGTATATCATTGTCCCGTATCATATAAAAAATGAAAAATAAAAATACTTTGACTTGACAACTATTTAAAATGTGATATACTTTCACTGTCAAATGATTTGATGATGAAAATATTTGACATGCAAACTAGTGCAAATATACCAGCACACAAAACTGAAAATAAACACAGAAAAAGGAGAACAGAAATATGTTGGAGAAAATCAAGGAAATCGTAGCAGATCAGTTAGGAATCGACGAGGATGATATCAAATTAGAGTCAAACTTCAAGGAGGATCTTGAGGCAGATTCATTAGATCTTTTCGAGCTTGTAATGGCACTCGAGGAGGAGTACGGAGTAGAAATCCCTTCAGAGGATTTAGAGAAAATCGCAACAGTAAACGACATCATTGAGTATCTTAAGAACAAAGGTGTAGAGGCTTAAAAGACATGGAGACAAGAATAACAAAGCTTCTTGGAATCAAATATCCGGTCATTCAGGGTGGCATGGCATGGGTAGCAACCCATGAGCTTGCCAGCGCTGTGTCCAATGCAGGCGGACTTGGCATCATCGGAGCAGGCGGAGCCCCGGCTTCATGGGTAAAGGAGCAGATAGTCGCTGCAAAGAAGGAGACAGATAAGCCGTTCGGAGTCAACCTCATGCTTATGAATCCGGAGGCCGATGAGATAGCAAAAATCATCGCCGAGGAAAAGGTAAAGGTAGTCACCACCGGCGCAGGAAATCCTGCAAAGTACATGGATATGTGGAAAGAAGCAGGCGTCATCGTAATCCCTGTAGTTGCAAGCGTAGCACTCGCAAAGCTCATGGAGAGAGGCGGGGCAAGTGCAGTAATCGCCGAGGGAATGGAGTCAGGCGGACATATCGGAGCACAGACTACCATGACACTTGTGCCACAGGTTGTTGATGCAGTGAGCATCCCTGTTATCGCAGCAGGCGGAATTGCAGACAACAGAGGCTTTAATGCGGCATTTGCACTCGGTGCGGAGGCAGTCCAGATGGGGACACGCTTTGTCACCGCAAAAGAATCGATAGTACATGAAAACTATAAGCAGAAGGTCATTAAGGCCAAGGATATAGATTCTGAGGTTACAGGAATGAGCACAGGTCATCCGATCAGAGTACTCAGAAACAAGATGACCAGACAATATCTCAAGCTGGAAAAGGAAGGAGCTCCATTTGAAGAGCTCGAAAAAATGACACTTGGCGCACTCAGAAAAGCCGTTGTAGACGGAGATACCGTATATGGCAGCGTCATGGCAGGTCAGAGCGCAGGCCTCGTAAAGAAAGAGGAAACCTGCAAAGAAATCATTGAGGATGTAGTGGGACTGAACAAATAGACAGTATTCACTTTTACATGTAAATTTAAGGATACCGGGGCGCCTGAAAAGAGTGGCTTACGGTATCCTGTCAGAAATAAGGAGAAACCGAAAATGGGTAAGAGAGTATTTATGTTTCCCGGACAGGGCTCACAGTATATAGGAATGGGTAAGGAGTTTTACGATACAATGCCAAATGCAAAGGCAGTAATCGACCTTGCCAGTGAACAGACAGGCTTGGATATTCCGGCATTATGCTTTGAGGAAAATGACAAGCTGAATATTACAGAGTACACACAGATATGTATGCTTGCAGTTGAGGCAGCTATATATCAGACAATCATTGACAAAGGTATCACACCTGATGTCACAGCAGGCTTAAGCCTTGGGGAATATGGTGCTCTCATCGCATCAGGAGCCATGACCATGGCAGATGCATTCGCAGTTGTCAGAAAAAGAGGAATCTACATGCAGGAGGCAGTTCCTACAGGTGGAGCCATGACAGCGGTTTTAGGACTTGATCCGCAGGTCATTGAGGATATCTGCAAAAAGACAGCAGATGAGACAAATTCAGTGGTATCGGTAGCAAACTATAACTGCCCGGGACAGATTGTTATCACAGGAGAAAAGGCAGCAGTAGATGCCGCCGCAGCAGCATGCAGCGAGGCAGGCGCCAAGAGATGTGTACCGCTCAAGGTAAGCGGACCTTTCCACTCAGCAATGCTTAAGGGCGCAGGCGAAAAGCTCGCAGATGCACTTGAGAGTGTAGAAATCCACGATATCAAGGTGCCATATATCACAAACGTCACAGCAGACTATGTGAAGTCACCGGCAGACGTTAAGGATTATCTGACAAAGCAGGTTTCATCGTCAGTACGCTGGCAGCAGACCATCGAGCGCCTTATCGCAGACGGTGCAGATGAGTTTGTGGAAATCGGACCGGGACGCTCACTCAGCGGATTTATGAGAAAGATAAATAGAGACGTAAAAGTCGTAAACATAGATAAACTGGAGGATTTTGAAAAGTATGTTAACAGGTAAAAATGCCCTGGTTACAGGCGCAAGCCGTGGAATTGGAAGACAGATAGCTCTTACACTTGCCGCAGCACATGCCTTTGTAATAGTAAATTATAATGGTTCAAAGGAAAAGGCAGATGCCGTTGTTGCAGAGATAAAGGCAGCAGGCGGTGATGCAGTTTCTTATCAGTGCAATGTATCTGATTTTGACGAGTGCCAGAATATGATAACAGCGCTCATCAAGGAGTACAAGCACATAGATATCCTCGTAAACAACGCAGGAATCACAAGAGACGGTCTCATCATGAAGATGAGCGAGGCAGACTATGACGCAGTGCTCGACACAAACCTTAAGGGTGCGTTCAACACAATCCGTCACATGTCACGCTATTTCTTGAAGCAGAAATCAGGAAGAATTATCAATATTTCATCAGTTTCCGGAATACTCGGAAATGCAGGACAGGCCAACTACAGCGCAAGCAAGGCAGGAGTTATAGGACTCACAAAGGCTGTAGCCAGAGAGCTTGCCAGCCGGGGAATCACAGCAAACGCAGTGGCACCGGGCTTTGTAGAGACAGAGATGACAGATGTGCTTGCCGATGCGGCAAAGGAGAATCTTTTATCACAGATTCCGCTTGGCAGACCGGGAAACACAAAGGATATCGCAAACGCAGTATTATTTTTAGCATCAGATGCAGCAGGCTACATCACAGGCCAGGTGCTGTCTGTTGACGGAGGAATGGCAATATGAGTAGAAGAGTAGTTGTAACAGGACTTGGAGCAGTAACACCAATCGGAAATAATGTGGACGATTTCTGGGCATCGGTAAAGGCCGGAAAAATCGGATTTGACCACATCACAAAATTTGACACAACAGATTATAAATGTCACATTGCAGCAGAGCTTAAGGATTTTAACCCACAGGATTTTATGGACAGAAAGGCAGCAAAGAGAATGGAGCCATTCTCACAGTACGCTGTAGCTGCAGCAAAGCAGGCAATTGATGACAGCGGACTTGATATCGAAAAGGAAGATCCATACATGGTTGGATGTGCCATCGGTTCAGGTGTCGGAAGTCTTCAGGCTATGGAGCGCGAGACACAAAAGCTTTATGAAAAGGGACCAAACAGAGTCAATCCTCTGCTTGTTCCGCTTATGATCTGTAACATGGCAGCAGGAAATGTTTCTATCCAGTTTGGTCTTAAGGGAAAATGCATCAACGTAGTAACTGCATGTGCAACTGGTACCCATTCCATCGGCGAAGCATTCCGTTCCATCCAGCATGGTGAGGCAGATGTAATGGTAGCAGGCGGTACAGAAGCAAGTATTACACCAATTGGTGTAGCAGGCTTCACCTCCTTAACAGCATTAAACACCACCGATGATGTAAAGAAAGCATCCATCCCATTTGATCAGGACAGAAATGGTTTCGTTATGGGCGAAGGCGCCGGTATCGTTGTATTAGAGTCCTTAGAGCACGCACAGGCAAGAGGGGCTAAGATCCTGGCAGAAGTAGTTGGATACGGTGCAACCTGTGACGCATACCACATTACTTCCCCTGCAGAAGATGGAAGCGGCGCTGCAAAGGCAATGGAATTTGCCATGAAGGATGCAGGAATTACCCCAGAGCAGCTTGATTATGTAAATGCTCACGGAACCAGCACCCATCACAATGACTTATTCGAGACAAAGGCTATTAAACTGGCTTTAGGCGCTCATGCAAATAAAGTAAAGATCAACTCCACCAAGTCCATGATCGGCCACTTATTAGGCGCAGCAGGCGGTGTAGAGTTCATTACCTGTGTAAAGAGCATTGAAGACGGCTATGTACATCCAACGGTAGGTCTGGAAAATCCAGGTGAAGGCTGCGACTTAGATTACACCATGCATGAGGGCGTATCTATGGATGTAAATTATGCCATCAGCAACTCTTTAGGCTTTGGCGGACATAATGCCAGCCTGATCGTGAAGAAATTCACTGCATAAGGAAGGAGAACGTGGACATGAATATGGATGAAATCCTGACACTGGTTCAGGCTGTATCTGATTCAAAGCTGACCAGCTTTAAACTGGACCAGGGCGATATGCATATTTCCCTTAAGAAAGAGAAAGAAGAAGCAAAGATCATCACCGTTGGCGCACCTGGCGCTGTAGCAGCAGTTCCGGCTCCAAGTGCAGCACCTGTACTCACTGCAGCTTCCACAGGCGCAGAAGCACCTGCAGCTGCACCGGAAGCAGCAGAAAGCCATGACATTGCTTCTGATAAAGTGATCACCTCCCCATTAGTAGGAACCTTCTACAGTTCTTCTTCCCCGGATGCAGAAAGCTTCGTAAAAGAGGGAGATACTGTGAAAAAGGGACAGGTACTTGGCATTATTGAAGCTATGAAGCTGATGAACGAGATCGAAAGCGAATATGACGGCGTTATTGAAGCGATCCTTGTAAATAATGAGGAAGTAGTAGAGTACGGACAGCCATTATTCCGTATTAAATAAGATGTCCTCCTGGAACCTTTCCAAATAAAAAAGGTTCCGGGAGAACATTGGTTCCGAGAGAAAATAGGAGGGCAACAACCATGTTAATGGGTATTAAAGAAATCCAGGAGATCATTCCGCACAGACATCCATTTCTCCTGGTAGACTGTATTGAAGAATTAGAGCCGGGCGTAAAGGCAGTTGGCTACAAATCTGTTACTTATGATGAGCCATATTTCAGAGGCCATTTCCCACAAGAACCGGTTATGCCGGGCGTTCTGATCGTGGAAGCACTGGCTCAGACCGGCGCTGTAGCGATTCTTTCCCAGGAGAATTTCAAGGGAAAGACTGCATATTTTGGCGGCTTAAATAACGTAAAATTCAAGCACAAAGTAGTTCCGGGAGACCGTTTAAGACTGGAATGTGAGATCATCAAGCAGAAGGGACCGGTTGGCGTAGGAAAAGCAACTGCTACGGTAGACGGCAAGATCGCAGTTGTTGGCGAACTGACCTTTATGATCGGATAGATAATACTGGTCCATAGGAGATTTGAAATGTTTAATAAGATATTGATCGCAAACAGAGGTGAGATCGCAGTCCGCATCATCAGAGCCTGCCGTGAAATGGGCATTCGCACCGTTGCAGTTTACTCTGAGGCTGATAAGGATTGTCTTCACACTCTTCTGGCAGATGAAGCCATCTGTATTGGCCCGGCTCCTTCCAGTCAGAGCTATCTGAATATGGAGCGTATTCTCTCTGCAACTGTTGCAATGAAGGCAGATGCCATTCATCCGGGATTTGGATTTTTATCTGAAAATGCCCGTTTTGCAAAACTTTGCCAGCAGTGCAACATTACCTTTATCGGACCGTCTGCTGAGATCATCAACCGCATGGGAAATAAGTCAGAAGCCAGAAATACCATGATGCAGGCCGGAGTTCCTGTTGTTCCTGGAAGCAAAGAGCCTGTATACACAGCAGAAGATGGACTTGTCATGGCAAAAGAGATTGGTTTTCCGGTCATGATCAAGGCTTCCTCCGGCGGCGGCGGAAAGGGAATGCGTATTTCCAGAAGCGAAGAGGACTTTACAGAGCATTTTAATGCAGCTCAGTTAGAGTCTGTAAAGGGATTTTCCGATGACACCATGTATATTGAAAAATATATTGAAAAACCACGTCATGTGGAATTTCAGATCATGGGTGACAAATTTGGCCATGTTGTTCACTTGGGAGAACGTGACTGCTCCATCCAGCGCCGTCATCAGAAGGTAATGGAAGAGTCCCCTTGTGAGGTCATTTCCCCTGAACTTCGTAAAAAAATGGGTGAAGTTGCAGTAAAGGCAGCCAAAGCCGTGAATTACGAAAATGCAGGAACCATTGAGTTTTTGTTGGATAAAGACAAAAATTTCTATTTTATGGAAATGAACACCCGTATCCAGGTAGAGCATCCTGTAACAGAGCTGGTTTCCGGCATCGATCTGATCAAAGAGCAGATCCGTGTTGCTGCAGGAGAGCCATTAAGTGTGTCACAGGAAGACATCCAGATCAAGGGACATGCCATTGAATGCCGTATTAATGCGGAAAACCCGAAGAAGCGCTTTATGCCATGTCCGGGCTGTATTACCAACGTGCATATCCCAGGTGGAAATGGCGTCCGTGTGGATACACATATTTACAATGGTTATAAAGTACCGGCCAACTATGATTCCATGCTGATGAAGCTGATCGTACACGGAAAAGACCGTGCAGAGGCCATTGCGAAGATGAGAAGTGCGCTGGGCGAGCTGATCATTGAAGGCATCGACACCAACCTGGATTTCCAGTTCGAGATCTTAAGCAATCCGGTTTATCAGGACGGCCATAAAATTGATACCGGATTTATCCCGGATCAGTTCCCGGAATACTGTAAGTAATGTAATAAGGCACAGGGAAGTTTTTTCCTGTGTCTTACGCCTATTAAGGAGAATCCTGTATGTTTAAAAATATGTTCAAAAAGACATATACCATGATTGACACTCACCGTAAGGCTAAGAGCGAAGAAGAGCCGAACATC
>OGOY01003768.1_pt1 | contig 11132 bp, 8 predicted proteins | sample 1552811 | NCBI WGS metagenome assembly OGOY01 (sample SAMEA2580132, study PRJEB22360) | human gut metagenome | biome: human gut; feature: human-associated habitat; material: faeces | place: Denmark | collected 2008/2010 | reverse complement strand
GCCGCTGCTAAGCGTGTTTTCCGTGCCCTCCGCTAACGTGAGAAACACCTTGTCTGCCTGCTTGATGAACAATGCAGCATGGTCGGAGCAATCAATAGATACATTCTGGAGCACAATCTGCACTTTTTCGGTATCGGCTGCGTCAACGACCAATTGCCCATTCTCCAGCGTGCCGCTTACCAGATAAGTGCCCTCTTGCTGGATGGTGACAACCCCGTCTTTTTGGGAAGCTCCGTTCCCGGAGATGGAGGCGGAGGCGCCCGTAAGCGTAATTTTGGTTGCGCTGCTCTCATCATAGGCTGCATCCTGATCCGATTTGCCGACCGTAGTGTCAATCTCGTCAGCCGAGATGGCATTGAGGGACGCAGCCTTTGTCGTCTGCTCGGCAGTGCCGTTCTCGGGGCCGCAGCCGGCGAGGATGATAAGCAATGATGCGATTAGAACCGCCAGATATTTTTTCATGGCAATATTCCTCCTGCTGATTCATGATACGGATATTCATTTCCAACCAAGGGAATCACCCTTTGTCACTTGGAAAGTATAGCAGTGCAACCCAAATAGAACTTAAAAAAGAGCCTGCTGCGAAATGTTTCCTATTTCGCAACAGACTCTGCAATTTGAAATCGTTTCAATGAATCAAACAGGAACCGGTGTTCAGTGGACGAAAACTTCTGCGCTGCGCAGCACCGGATTGCCACGGGATTGGCGGATCACGATGCGCACGCAGTCTGTTTTGGGCAGCGTCAGCGGAAGGCGAAGAATTTTGCGGTTGCCGATCACTGTGCCCTCCCCGGCGTGGACAAAGCCCTTGGCGGTGCGGAGATACACATCGAAATCCTCTACCCGCTCGCTGAAACGCAGATCCTCCCGCAGCACAACGCTGCTGACCTGCTGCATCCCATCCAGCTTGCAGTCCAGGATATATTCGTCATCCCCAAACGAATAGCTTGCGGTATCTTCTGCCAGCATTGCGTTTAATGCTTCGATTGACCGCATGCCTTCGTTGCTCCCAACAGAAAAGCTCTGCACGGCGGAGTTGGAAAATTCCCTGCGGATACGGTCGCCAAAAGCTTTTAAGGTGAGCGTATCAATCAGTGGGATCACGCCGTTTTGATTGGGCGAAACATTGAGCAGAAGAGAGGCGTTGCCGCCCACGGTTTTATAATAGATATCCATCAGCGTGGACACGGTTTTGACCTTTACATTTTCATTGCTGTGCCAAAACCAGCCGGGACGAATCGGTACATCGGCCTCCGCCGGATACCACTTGAGGTTTTTATATTGGGAAACGATATCTCGGCCGCCCATGTCCGGCGCGTCATAGCTGATGTGGGGCAATGTGCCGAGAGCTGGATCCAACGCCTCGTCATTGGCAGTGACAACGCTCCACTCGCTTACACGGGCGTTACCCGCCTCGTTGCCGATCCAGCGCACGTCCGGGCCGCTGACCGCGATCACCGCGTTTGGCTGATAGGTGCGGATCACTTCATAATACCGGTCAAAATCATAGGTGAAATCAGGTGCGCCATCACCCTTAGCGCCATCCAGCCAAATGGCAAATAACTCGCCGTAGCGGGTGCAGAGCTCCGTGAGCTGGCTGACAAAATAATCATTATAAGCGTCTGTTCCGTAGGTTGGCTCATGCATATCCCAGGGGGAGAGGTAAACGCCGAATTCCATTTCATATTTGCGGCAGCTTTCCGCAAGCTCCTGCACGATATCCCCTTGCCCATCCTGATAGGGGCTGGAGGCAATATCATGGGTGGTATAGTCGCTTGGAAACAGGCAAAAGCCATCGTGGTGCTTGGCGGTGAAAATAATCCCCTTGCTGCCGGAGGCCTTGACAGCCTGCACCCATTGATCCGTATCGACTTTTTGGGGGTTAAACTGGCTGGGTGATTCTTTGCCAGTGCCCCATTCGCTGTTGGTAAAGGTATTCATGCCATAGTGAATGAAGGTGTAGTATTCCAGCTCCGCATAGGCAAGCTGGCGCGCCGAAGGAACAATCTCCGTCAACCGCTCCACCTCGGGGCCGCTGTTGGGGTAACCATTGTTGTCGTTTGACCAGCCTTTGGCAAACTCACCACTGCCGGGCGCATACGCGCCGGAAAACAGCAAGGCAAAAAATTGCACAAGGGAGAGGATAGCCGCAACCAGGCGGCGAAGGCTCAGGAGAATATTCATTTTGCAATGCCCCTTTTTCTCTACATTCTAAAATGATCAAAAGATCAATTTCCCAGAATAATGAGCGGCAGCTCCTCCGGGGAGGAGACAATATATTCAGCGCCTGCCTGCTCGAATTCCGCACGGCTGCCAAACCCATAGAGGACAGCTGCGCAGGGAAGCCCAGCCCGGTGAGCCCCCTCGATATCGAAATGCCGATCGCCCACCATTAGAATGCGGCTGTCGGCAGGAAGCGAAAGCCCCACGATCGCCTTGCGGATCAGTGCCTCTTTTCCTGGGGGATTCTGGGAGAAATCGATGCCGGATACATAGCTGAAACAAGCGCCGATCTCTAACCGGGAAAGAATTTCTTGGATGAAGGGCACAGGCTTGGAGGAGGCTACGCCAAGGCGGACGCCGCTGCCTTTCAATTGGGTGAGCAGCGGGCGAATTCCATCATAAAGCCGCACCTCACGCACTCCCTGCGAACGGTAGTGCTCACGGTATTTTTCAACCAGCGCTTGCGCGCGGGCCTCATCCACGCCTAGAAGGTGTATAAAGCTGTGTTGGAGAGGCGGCCCAATGAAATAGCGCAGGGCTTGTTCATCAGGCCTTGGGTAACCAAAAGCCTTCAGCGCATATCGTACGCTATTGTAGATCCCCTCAGAGGAATCTACCACCGTGCCGTCAAAGTCAAAAAGAACTGCGTCAAAAAGCGGCTTACTCAATCTGCTTTATCCCCTTTTGCCTGCGCTTTCGCGACAAATTTTTCTTCCTTTACAAGGAATCGTGCCCGCGCCGACTTCCCCTGCATCATCCCAAGCGCGCACTTGGAAGGAGAGCTTCCGCCCCTCCACAGCGGTCAGGCGCGCTTCGGCATAAACATGCATGCCGACAGGCGTTGCCGATGTGTGGCTGATATTCAGGCTCGTTCCTACAGTGGTTTCTCCCTCTTTCAGGAACGGTGCGATACACGCGCACGCGGCCTCCTCCATCAGGGCGATCATCGCGGGAGTCGCAAATACGGGCAGGGAACCGCTGCGCATGGCGGCGGCAGTAGTCGCTTTGGTGACCAGGATAACGGCTTGGGAAACAGCCCCAATTTCCATGCTTGAAGCACTCCTTTCTAGATGAAACCTATAGATCAAGGCATAATTCCACCGGGCAGTGGTCGGAACCATAGATTTCCGTGTGGATTTTGGCCTCCTTGATTCGGTTGGCTATGCGGTTGGAAACGCAAAAATAATCGATGCGCCAGCCGGCGTTTTTCTCCCTGGCATGAAAGCGGTAGGACCACCAGGAATATGCTCCGGTTAAATCCGGGTATAAATAACGAAACGTATCGGTGAAGCCGGCAGCCAGCAGCTCGCTGAACTTGCCCCGCTCTTCATCTGAAAAGCCAGCCTTCCCACGGTTGGGCTTTGGGTTTTTTAAATCGATCTCCTGATGCGCCACGTTCAGGTCGCCACAAAAGACAACGGGCTTTTGCGCATCAAGCTTCTGAAGGTGGGCGCGGAAGGCATTCTCCCAATCCATGCGGTAGTCGATGCGGGCCAGCTCCTCCTGCGCGTTCGGCGTGTAAACGGTGACAAGATAAAACGCATCGAATTCCAGCGTGATCACGCGGCCTTCTGTGTCGTGCTCCGGGATGCCGAGCCCAAGCTGCACGGAGCGCGGTTCCTCCTTGGTGAAGATCGCCGTGCCGGAATACCCCTTGCGCTGCGCATAGTTCCAATATTGATGGTAATTTGTAAGCGGCGGCTCATCCAGCTCAATTTGCCCTGCTTGGACTTTTGTTTCCTGTAGGCAGATGATATCTGCATCCATCGCTTGCATGCTGTCGAGAAAGCCCTTTGATACGCATGCCCGGATGCCATTCACATTCCAGGATATCATTTTCATCATGTTATATCGATCTCCTTATGGTGCTCATAAAAGAACAATTTTCCTTCGCTTTTTGATAGATTCGCCCCAAATGGCGTTGCCGCATCGCGGCAGGAGGCGTTTCGCGCCGACAGGCATTTTTCCAATGCTTCAAACATTTTGTTTGAAGCTCAGGCTGTTGAAAAAGGTATATCCATTCATCAAAATACACAAAGATGATTCAGCAAAAATGTTTAAAAAAATACTTTTAATGCTGTCAGTTGTAAATTGCTTTCATAAAAACAAAAAGTTAAGCATGCGCTCAGGCCGCGCAGGCCCTCCCTTTTCCGTTCGGCCGGAAAAGGAAGCAAAAGGGGCCGCAGCGACCGTCGCGACGGTCGCTTGTGCACGGCACATCGGCAGCAGGAAGCGTTGATGCACGTTAGAACTCGTTCGGCGAACCTTCCCAAACTCAACGCCTCACGGCGTTTCAAACACATGGAAAGGTTCGTTTTTGCCCTCCGGGCAAAAATCCTCTCACGAGCCACGCCGTCAGATGCTACAAATGCTGCCTTGGCCTTCCGCTAGCGTTCTGCGCTGCATTTAGATGCTCGTTACGCTGGCGATTCACAACGAGACTTTTTGTGCACGTTTTTCTTCCATTTGGCTTTTTCGACAAGCTGCAAAAACACCGCCCAGTGCACTCGCATTGGGCGGTATTTTTTTTGCTGTGAAACGGTTAAGCCGTTTCACAGCGTTTTCTTTTTTCCTGGAAGGCTGCACGCCGGAACACACCGCGTTAGAACTGAATGGTCACCCTGTGGGGGCCAATTCCCGTTTCCAGCAGCAATTCCGCCGCTTTCCCATCTAATCGTGCTTCTACGTGATAGCTGCCATCCGCCTCCACGCTTTGGAATGGGCGCGGCAGGTAGATGACAGTCGGAGCGGAATATGCTCTATCCTGCTCATACTCCAGTGTGAACAGGCGCTTCTCCCGATCATAGCAAAAAGACCGGATGTGGCCTGTGACCGCTTGCGGATAGGGGCGCGAAAGCAAATCCATAAGCGGGCGGTCGAGCTTCTCCGTTGCATAAGCCCAATATGTTTGGCTCCATAGATTACGGTCGAATAGATCCAGCAGATGCGCTAGGTGTGGAATTTCTTCTAACTTGCCGTCGCCTGCGCCCCATTCGCCCACCAGCACCGGGCAGTCCAGTCGTTCCTGTGTGCGCATGTGCTCTTCAAAAATCACATCGACCCGGTTGTTACTGGCTGTCTGATAAGCGTCTGTGTCCACCGTCAGGTCATAGCCATGCGGCGTAAAGGCGAATAGAGGCTCCTCCCTGCCTTCCGCATCGGTTAAACGCGGCGTTGCACATGGGATGCCCAAGTTGGAATAATAGCAATTTTCCATCAGCATGATTCCACGCGGCGTGACCTCGCGGATCGCAGCTGCTACCTTTTGGAAAAAGGGCGCATACACCTGCGTATCAAATTGTCGGATCAGTTCCGCGCCGCTCATAACAACTTCTCGAAACAGGGCCTTATCCTCTGCCACTTCCAACAGTTTCGTCAGTTGCGCCGGCTCCCCCAACGCCCCGGCAAGGTCCAAAACCTGAACGGTTTTGCCCATTTTTTTGCCCAGCACCTCGCACATTTTATTGATGATCGTCCAGAATACCGTTCCGCCTGGAGATCCCGGAAACGGCTCGTTGAGCAGATCAAATCCAAACAGATTCGGGCAATCGGCAAAAAAGGCGGCAACGTGCTGCCACATAGCGGTGAAATGATCCATTAAGCCGATTCCATCCGGCGCCTTGGCATTGGCCCAGAAGTTATCATAGGCTTTGTGAACGGCTTCCCCAGTGAAATATCCCTCCGCCCAAACAAAAATCTTCTCTTCAAACTCTGCCCCCTCCGCCAGCGTCGCCCAGCCGGGCGCGCCGTCTCCATACAGATCGCTATAAAGATCCTGATGCATATCCAAATAGATATAAATCCCATTGCGCGCACATAGATCTGCATATTCTCTGATTTTGCGGAGATAATTGTCATCATATACGCCGGGCTGTGGCTCCACTGCGGCCCAAATCAGGCCGAGTCGTACGATATTGACGCCGCGTCGTGCCAGTGTTTCGATTTCGTAAGGGGCCCAGGTGGGAATATAGCTGCGCACCGGCTTGCGCCCTGTATCCGGATCATCATCGTTTTTATGCACCAGATTAACCCCATTAAAAATACGTTCGCGGCCGAAATCATCTATGAAACAGCGCCCTTGCACCATAATTTTTTCCATAAAAAGGCTTCCTCTCTCTGTTTTTTCATATTTTATTACCATTCAGTATAGAAGAGAAGGCCGCTTTTGTCCATGTACATTTCGGCACAAAAAAAGATTGTTGCAAATCGGTACCAACCGGCTTGCAACAATCTTTTTTGTTGTTTTGATCCGTCAAATGAAAATCTTCGCGATCAGCTTTGCGATATGTAGAAACGCCTTCGTAATCCAAGCTGCCATGAAAAGGGCACCTCCTTCTCTCTCATGCAGTTGTTGCAATTGCATGGAAGTTGTTATTTGCTTGTCTTTATTATAGCAGAAGGATTTCACAAGTCAAGGCTTATTAAATATTTTTTAAATTTTTTATTGACACTTTTCGTGTATAATAACGATTCTCCAATCGATTTTGACGGTTTGTTTTTTTGAATAATGATTCTACTGCAAAATCGACTGCAAACCCGAGGATTCGTAAAAATCAATCTCCATTTTTCGTGTATTGATACAATTGACAGAATCGTTAGATTCAAATAGAATATACATGTAAATAATGTCAATATAAATATATTTAATGGTTTTAATTCCATGTAAAAAATCTATTTTTTTGAGGAGATAGGATAACCACAACGTATCGTTAAAAAGCAGTATTTATGAAATGGAAAGGAGAAAACGCAAAATGAAAACCCTGAAAAAATTGTTGATTCAGCTCGTGGCAGTCGCAATGGTTGTTTTGTGTATCTCGGCAATCCCCGCGTTGGCAGACTATTCCTTTGGATCCTTTTATACGGATTATATCAGTACAACGAGTTCCCAAAAACTTGGCCCACATCAATACGAAAAGCGTGATATTGGTTGCTCAAACATTCGGGCAACTGCACCGAACGGACAAGATCAAGATTATCATTTAAAATTATACACAAGGAATTGGGGATCCTACGAGCCTTTTGGCGCAACTTTCCTGGCCGGCACAAAAGTTTTAGGTGGATCTTGTTGGTGGGATAATGCAAACCCCAATAATTATGCCAATAGTCATGCATATATTCTGTTGGCTAAAAAATCAAATAATAGTGTCTCGCTTGGCGGATATATTGAGAGCAAATCCAGGGTTTGGTTATAATACATGAATTTTTAAAATGACTGGTGAAAGACCTTTTCGCCAGTCATTTTAAGCACAACAAATAAGGAGTTTTGATATGACATCTCGGATGATTCCCGCAGGCACAACCTTGATGTTTCTGGCCATCCTCTATTTTATATTGATCGCGGTGCAGGGAATCCGGCGTAAGCTCCGGCTGAAGCAATTGATCGCCTCCCTGTTTCTATTTGCCGCCGGAGCGGCTTGGATTGCGGTTTGCCTCCACGAGTATTATTTGTTCACCGATCACTATCCCTTGACCTCGATATTTTCCAAAGTTCCGTTTGGGAACCTGATCTATCATACCATTCCGGAAATTTCCGTGCGTTATCAGCCGCTCTTTACCCGATATTTCATTGTCACATTCCTGTTTGCTGTTGTGTGGGGCGTATGCCTCCCCTATTTGATCAAACAGGCTTCCTACCGGAAGCTGCTCCAGATTAGCGCAATCGTGCTCATCCCTTGTGAGTTGTTATTCATGGTGCTTTGCTATACCGGAATCAGCTATGATACGGTTTTTGATTTTGGCTGCTTTTTCCTGCTCTTCCTTGGCATCACGATTGGGTGGAAAATTTACGCTATCCTACAGGAACGGTCTAAAACAGCTGCTAAAAAGAAAAAAGGCGCGGAGGAGATGATTTCCAGATGATTGCTACACATGAGCTCACAAAGATATATGGCCGGGAGGACTCCGCAAAAGTGTATGCGCTCAACGGCGTTTCCATCCAGATTGAGGAAGGCGAGGCTGTGTGCATCATGGGGAAAAGCGGCTCCGGGAAATCCACCCTGCTCCATATGCTTGGCGGATTGGACACGCCTACCTCCGGCACGGTGCGCTACCAAGAGCTTTGCCTGACGGACATGCCGGAAAAAAAGCTCTCTCAATTCCGCAGGGAACACATTGGTTTTGTTTTTCAGGAGTACAATCTGATCCCCGAGCTCAGCGTTCAGGAAAACATCCTGTTCCCTGCGATGCTGCTCAAAAAGCAGGTGCCGAAGGCATACTGGGAGCAATTGGTGGAGGCGCTTGCGTTAGGTGACCGGCTCAGCCATCTTCCCTCGCAGCTCTCCGGCGGCCAGCAGCAGCGCACAGCCATCGCTCGTGCGCTCATCAATCAGCCAGAGGTGATCCTCTGCGACGAGCCCACCGGGAACCTGGATTCTGAATCCGGTGAAGCGGTCAAAAATATCCTCTTCCAGCTGCATCAAGAGCTGCAGCAAACAATGGTCATCGTAACGCACGATCCGGAATTTGCAAAATCGGCCGGACGGACGCTCCATATCAAAGACGGAAAAATCGGATAAAGGAGGCTTCGTCATGCATTCCACCATACGACTCGCCCTCCGTTCCCTGCGTTACCATGCGGGAAAAACTGCTAAAATGATGCTGCTTTATGGATTGTGCGCCTTTTTTCTGCTTGCAGAAGGTTTTCTTTTATACAGCTATATTGCCTCTTCCCAGCAGGAGCGTGAAAACACCTTCGGCATCCAGGACGGCATCATCCTTTGCAGCACAGAGCAGGCCGTGAAGGCGCTGCAATCCCAGGCAGAAGCGACAGGCGTGATCCAATGCTACGCGCAGGGTTATCCGGAAAAACACGCCCATGATCGCCAGCTACTGCTGGGTTGCATCGACCGCGGCGCAGCCAAGCTAAATCGCATCCACGCCACAGACGGCCGCCTTCCACAGCGGCAGGATGAAATTGCCATCGAAAAATCCTTGTTGGCCGTCGCCTATCCGAAAGCAAAAATGGGCGATCCAGTCTCCATCATATGCAAGCTGACAAATCACTCCGGCCAGAGTGTGGAGGTCAAACGCAATTTTACCCTGGTGGGGGCGCTTCAAAATTTTTCCCAACTACAATGGAAACCGGAAAATAGCCAAGGGCAGATGATTAATGCAGTTGTCACGCCGGAAATGGCAAAAACACTCTCCGGCAAGCCGCTCTATTCCTTTTGCAGCGTAAAGCTGCGTGAGGATACCCTGCCCAGCTCTCTTCTGAACGATCAGTTATTAGAGCAGCAAGGCATAGAAGCCTTCTCCCTGAATCAAGCGGAGCAATACTCTCTTTTTTCCTTCCTAAACCTGAGCAACAGCAGTCTTTTTCTCATCCTTTTGGCGTTGTTGAGCTTTTTGCTCGTTTTTCTTCTCTATTGCGTATCCGTGTTCCACAAACGGGACCGCCTACAGAGAATCGGTCTGCTCAAAATTGCGGGGCTTTCCAACCGGGAGCTATCCGCCTATTTTTTCATGCAGGCATTCATGCAGATTTTACCCGGGATCCTGATCGGTGCCGCAGGAGGGATTTTATCTACCTATGGATTTTTATCCCTTGAAAAAAGCTTTGTCACATTTCATTGGAGCGGCAGGCTGTTCGGCGGCCTGCTTGCTGGAATCCTTCTGCTCTCCCTCCTGCTCTCCACCACCGGCCTGCATCGTGCGGCCGCCCAACCTGTTATGCAGGTTTTAAAGCCCTATCCTTCCCATAAAACACAAAGCAAGAGCATTCAATTTTCAAGCAAAAATCCGGTGCGGCTCTATGCGGTCAAAGCATTTCTGCTAAACCCTAATCAAATTCTTTCCTCCTGCCTGCTGGTGTTTTTCGCCATTCTAATCCCCGTATGTGGAACATTCGTCGCTAGGGGGATCCGGCAGCAAGCTGAGCAAAAAATCCCCGTCGATATCAGCGTTTTGGTATATGATGGGAGCGGATATACGCCTATCGGCATCCCGAACGATCCGGCAAAAGGCATGTCCGCGCAAGATTATATAGCCTTACAGGATAATCCGGACGTATCGCAAAGCATCGGCGTAAAGCGGCTGCATGCCCTACAGGTCACTAAAACGCAACCGCAATATTATTCCAGTCAAAATTGGCAGGATTACCATAACGCTTTGCAGAGCTTTGATCTGCCGGAGGATTTATATCTCTCGGATTGCATCCTGGCCAGCGCCGGCGCAGAAAACCTCCAGAACCTTGCGCCTTTTATCACGCGCGGGAAGCTGGACCTCAAAGCATTATCCAATGCGCAGGAGATCATTATATGTGAAACGAAGGAGCATCCTACCGCACATCAGGTGGGGGATGAAATTCGTATCACACAGTTGTTGAACCAAACGCCTGGCGATTACACCCTGAGCAACACGCAAAAAATGGATGTTACTGTGCGTGTGGGAGCTATTGCCACATTGCAGCAAACCGGCGCCTGGTCCACAATGGAGGATTATGCCTTTGAAGGACTATATCTATGGGAAAATAGTTCCTTTGACCAGCTCGACGTTCCTATGCATTACAATCATGTCTATCTGGATATTGCTGATCCGGAAAACACCGCACACATCAATGAAGTGCTGTATAACATGCAATATCTATATGAAAATTACATAACAATCACGGATCATTTGCAAGAAGCGCAGACGATGGCCCGATTTTATCAAACCTTCTCTTTCGTAAGCTTCGCCTTGGCTATTTTGCTCATCTTGTTTTCCCTCGTCAGCATGATGCTCGCAATCAATATGAAAATCCGCATGCATAAACAGGTTTATGGTTTTTTGAGGGCCGCCGGGCTGACAAAAAAAGAGCTGTATCTAACAATTTTAGCAGAAAATTTACTGGAAATTTTAATTGCCCTTGGCTTTGGCGTTGCCGCCAGCATCGGCGTTTGCATACTGCTGAGCATGAATATGTCAGAGCTGCC